>Ga0307372_10000639_pt1 | contig 61979 bp, 50 predicted proteins | sample OX1MG_FD_202533 | JGI IMG/M metagenome (GOLD analysis project Ga0307372, IMG submission 202533) | Soil microbial communities from Risofladan, Vaasa, Finland - OX-1 | ecosystem: Environmental > Terrestrial > Soil > Coastal area > Acid sulfate soil | place: Finland: Risofladan, Vaasa | collected... | reverse complement strand
GGTTACATGGCGAAGCAAGATTTCGAGGGCAGCCGGAACAAGATACGCACCGCTCCGCTGTGGGGAGTGCGCTTGCGTCCGCGACTGATGCACGACGGCGCTTCGCTAACATTTCTTGACGCGATCGCACGACATCGGGGCGAGGCGAGTAAGGTCACGCAGAAATTTGACAAACTGAAACGCGCCGAGCAGGAGGAGATCGTCGAGTTTTTGAAGTCTCTGTGAAGGCTTCAACGGCAGTCAGCCGACGCAGGAGCCAAACCCCACCCTCCGCACAAGACGCGGAGGATGGGGGATCAGAAAAGCCCCCTTCAGAAGAAGTGCTGAGCTCACGGAAGGCGTTCAGTGCAAGGCAAGATAAGGCACCCGGAACCCAAAGCAAAAAAAGGTGCGCCCTTTGCAAGAGTTGCACAGGGCGCGCCGGAGACGGGGAAGTTAGCGGACCGGTTTCGGCTTGCGCGACCAGAAGAAGCCGGGCGCTCCGAGCAATCCCGTTGCGAGCAAGAGGAACGTGGAAGGTTCGGGGGTGGGGGAAGTACCGCCGCCTGATTCGCTCTCATCGAGGGCGCCGCAATTGCTCCCATTGATGGTGTTGGTATCCATGGTGACTGCGCCGGTTAGTGCGGTAATGCTGCCGCACACGGTGGCGCTGGTGTTCATGGTGACGCTCGCCTGGGAGATCAGGTTCCCTATAAACGTGCTGCTTGAACCAAGGGTCGCGGAACCGGAACCGCCCGTGCCCACTGCCCAAAACACGTCGCCGGCTTCAGCACCGGTGGCCAGGACAATCGACGAGCTGCTCCCCGTCGTGAGCGAGCTGCCCACCAGAAAAATGAATGGAGCGTCGCTGCTGCCGTCGAGCGTGAGCGTTCCCGTCAAATCAGCCGTGGACGAAAAAACATAAACGCCTGGCGTGAGCGTGAGGTCACCAATCGAGCCGGACAAGGTTGCGCCCGATAGCCCACTGAGAAAATTGAACGTACTGTTGGCGTCAATCAGAGCCTGTGCCGCTACGGCATTCCCGTCATCCGTCGCGCCATTGTCGATTCCGGGAGGAAAGCCAGTGATCGAGTTAGCTCCGGTACAACTAGTACCGACGCGCGTCGAGCACTCGCCCAAATTCCCGTTGATGGTGGTCGAGCCGGTATTGGTCACCGCGGAACTGCCCAGGACGGCAAAATTTCCAAGGGCAGGAATGGCATTCTCGCCGCTGGGAGCTGCATAAGAGGTGGCTGCGAGGAAGGGAATAACCAGAAAGGAAAAGCAAACACTGCGCAATCTCATCAGAATGTTCCTTCCCCGGTTTGTATTCAGGGCCAAAAGGGGAAATTATCTGATCACACCCTCAACGAAGTGGATTCTGGAATCAGCCGAGACAAACCGGATTTCGCTTTACTTTCGAGCAATTTGAGGCCCGCAGCAAGATCCCTTAGGGCTCTATACCTTGCGGCACGGGCTCGGCGAGGTTGTACATATCAATGACATACTTCGTGCAACATTCTTCACATATCGAGCGTGCTTCGACTTCTGGCGGCAGGGCTGTGAGCGCGGTTTCGTATCACAATTGTCTTACGTTACGGGTCAATTATGTACATTCCGATATTCCCGATGTTCCCGGCATGCTCCCGCCGGTCCGCCTGGTGACCTTGTACCCCCGTGCGGGATCGCATCGCCAGCGGGATTCTACCTAGAGGACTCGTGGTGGTGCGGCATGTAGGTGATGCGAAGCGGCTGATCGAGCCGGAAATCGAGTTTCGTTTCGGGCGGAATGCGAAGCGGCTTGGGTTTAGACACGCCTTGATAAACGCCGCCGCCTGCTCCTCCGACGCCTGCGCCGATGGCCGCGCCTTTTCCGCCTCCGGCAATCGCTCCGATCACAGCGCCCAGGATCGCGCCGCCGCCGACTTTCTCAGCGGTATTTTTGCCGCGCGAACTTCCCGCGTCAGTGTAAGCGGACGACACGAGGGAATAATCCTTGCCCCGGAATTCAAGGCGTGCGAGCCGAAGCTTCAATACGTCGCGGCCCTTGTACTGGCCGGAGACTGATTCCTTGGTCAGGCGCAAATAAACGTTCGCGCCCGCGGGAACAACAACGACGCCTGCGGAAGTGAGCGGCTGGGCGAGGCTGGCTTGGAATTCGTCGCCGACATGATTGACAGCGGAATCGACGGAGTCGATGGTTTGAATTTCAAGCGTGGTGCCGGCGGGGAAAATGGCGGTGATGGGCTGCGGCGGAGGCGGTGGAGGCGGCGTGGCCTCGACGGGCGCGGGCGCGGCGACGGGCGGCGCAGCATCGGCGGGAGGCGGCGTGGATTCTTGCGGTGTTGAAGACTGCCCCTGGTCACGGTGCTCGGCGTCGGCGTTCGTGCGATGTGCGTCGCGACGATCAGAATGACTTTTGCGAGCGGCGCGGTCCCGTCGCGCAGCGCGGCGTTCGCGCGGTTTGACTCGCGCAGGTTCGGGAGCGGGCGTTTCTTCCGGAGCTGGAGTTGACGGTGGCGTGGCTTCTGCTGTTTGCACCGGCGGTTGCGCGGGCGGTTGCAAAACCGTTTCGTCGTTTACTTTCGTCACGCCGGGAGTGTTGGTGGCGAGTTTGTAGGCTTCGTAGCGCGCGCCTTCGTCCGGCACTGTGCCCGAGAGCGTGACGACGCCGTTCTTTACGGCGACTTGCACGCCGGAACCCTTGGTTTGCGGGTCAGAAAACAACTGTGCTTTGAGAGTGGTGTCCAGTTGTGCGTCGTCGGCTTTTCTGGCGCAGCCAGCGCCGAGCGCGGCGAAGGTGAGAGCGGCCAGCGAAATCAAAAGTGCGGTTCTCGTTCTCGACATCTTCATCCCCCCAGCATGATCTTTGCGTCTCAGAAAACGGTCCATCGCGACATTATACAGAATATTGGGCACTACAGATTTTCGATGCCGTTCCGGAACGTAGGGCTGCTCGAAAAGCAAAACTCGAAACTCAAGAATCCCACCGGTTGGCACTGGATTAAAAGTTCAGGCGAAAGCTCAAAGCAGTGATAAGAGACGCGAAAATCGCGCGCAACTTTTCGCGTGGAGATGTGTTTGATGGGGAGCGGTAAAGTTGGTGGTCTTTCAGTTTTCTTCGGCCATTTTTCGTCCGGTCTGGGGTGGACAGGAGAAAAGGGATGCGAGTCCAGAAGAGTATTGGTGTGTTCGTTGCAGTGATTTTGCTGACGGTGATAAGTGGATGCACCGGTGGAACAAGCTCGACAGCTCCGCCGCCTCAGATGGGCAATGTGTTTTCTGTGGGCACAGACGCGCCGCCGTCGTTGCCCAGCGTGGTTTCTTTTCAAGTGATGATCACCGGCGTTACAGTGAATAATTCCGGCGGGTCGTTATCCGTGCTGTCGAATCCGGTGAGCATTGACTTCGCGAAGCTCGACGGATTGCACGATTTGATCGATCTCGACAGCGTACCGCTGGGTACTTATACGAGCGTCACGATCACCGGCTCAACTCCCGTCATCGGATTTCTGGATACAACGCAGTCGCCTCCGGTATTAAATTCGATGAACGCGACACCGTCGACATTCACCGTGACAGCGCAGTTGGCGAATCCGCTGGTCGTCGACCCGAACGATCTGGTCGGCTTGCTGATTGATTTGGACCTGCGGCAGACGATTCAAACCACGAACGGGCAATTGACCGGCACGATCAATCCGACTTTTGACGTTCGCGCGCTGACCGCCGATGATTCCGGGGCGGAGATTGACGATTTCCGCGCGGGTGTGGTGAGCGTGGACACGAGTTCGTCCGCGTTCACGGTGCAGGGAATTCACAGCCGGCAATGGAATGTGACCACGAACGGGCAAACGCAGTGGGATGACGGCGGGTCGTTGTCGGCGCTCACGACGAACTCGATCGTGGAAATCTCCGGAAAGCTTGACCCGGTGACGCACGCGATCGACGCCGACGAAATCGAAATTGTTTCGCAGGATCATTTCTTTTTGGGCGGCTTGGTGACGTTTGTGAATCCGGCAAGCCCGAATCCCGCGACGCAGATCGACGTTTACACGCGCACGGAATTGCCGGACCTTTCTTCCACGGCGCCCAGCGGGCAAATCAACGCGCTGGCGCTCAACGGCACGGAAAAATATTACATCGCTGACTTCCACAATCCGCTCACGGCGTTGCTCTTCAGCAATACAACGCTCGCGGCGGGGCAGCGCGTGGGCATCGGCGGCCCGTTGAACGGCTCGGGGAGTTCGCAAACGCTCACCGTGCATCGCGTGGTGCTCGAACGCCAAGGCCAGCAAGGCGCATGGGTCCCGGGCAGCACGCAAATTCAAACCGGGAACGCGGGCAGCTTCCAATTGAATGATGATTTCCTCGCCGGAGTACTGTTGCCGCAGCCCGTGACGGTGATGACCACGAACTTCACGAACTTCGTGGGCCTTACCGGGCTTTCGGCGCTCACGGGGACGCAACCGTTCCGGCTGCGGGTGGTGGGATTTATTCTGGTGAATCAGCAGACGAATCAGCCGGAAATCGTGGCGCGCAGAGTGGAGTTGGTGACGCCTGCGACGGAATAAAACGAGAGCGGCGTCGTTTGCCGGGAAGAGCATCGCGTAACTATTATGAACGAGCCGCCCCGCCGGAGGAGTTCTGGCGGGGCGGTTTTCTGTTTGGGCCGGTCGCGAGTCCAACAACTCAGGGTTGCGTGGCGACTGGGCGCCGTGTTGAAGGCAACAGTGCCATCACTTTGCGCCGGACAGCGGCGGTCTTTGTTTCCGTGCCAAGAGCGAGCAAATACGCCAGCAGGGTGGCGCCGGCGGCAATCAGCAGCCCATACACCAAGCGAACGAAGTCAGGATTCCAGGCGCGTGCGCCGGCGATTCGCGAATGCAGCAGATAGACGATGGGGAAATGCGTCAAGTACAACGTGTAGGAAAAGCCGGCGAACGAACGAGCGGGCTTGGCATAAATTGCCGTCACAGGTTTTTCCGGCGCATCAACCACCGCGTAGACCCACAAGCCAAACGTCAGCGCGACGATCACGTCCATCAAGAACGGAGAATGCACTGGGCGCACCACGCTGATGCCGAGGACGAGCACAAGCGGAATTGTCGCTGCGGCGATCGCTCCCGGGAAGCGGACGGCAGACCACTTCCGGGCGCGCGAAATTGCCAGCGCGCCCCCGAGAATCCAGATCAGAAAATACAGCGCGATGATGTAGCCTATAAACCACGTAACGAGAACGGCGAGCAGGAGATAAACGATTCGCATCGTTGGGCGGTAGCGTCTGACCAGCGCGCACACGGCCAACGGGAAAATAATGTAATACCAGAATTCGTAGCTCAAACTCCAGAGCGGCGCGTTGGAGCCAAACGGCTCGACCAGAATTCCCTGAACGTAGAATAAATTTCCCACGAAATTGCGGAAGGTTTCGAGGCTGGCGATGCTCTGGGTGAAGAGATTCGCAACAGGCTGGTGGTAAAACGGGGCAGTACGCGGCATGGCCATGCCGATACGATCGAGGATAGCGCAGAGAATCAGCGAGGGAATCAGAACCAAGCTGAGGCGCACGATGCGGTTGACCAGATAGGCTGTCCATGACCATTTTCCCTGCTCGAAAGAATCCGCGATGCTGGACACAATGAAAAATCCGCTGAGAACGAAAAACACGATGACGGCCTGGTGGCCGAGCGCCGTCGCGCCATAGATTACTGAAACGAGCGGAGAATGGCGGGGAAGATCGTGATAGTCGATGAAGAAAAGTCCGCGGACGTGGCCAACAAGAACGGCAAGCGCCGCGACTCCGCGAGCCATATCCAGATGAACGGAAGCGCGTTCCGTCAGGCGCGATTTTCTGGTTCCGGGCAACATTTGGCGGTTTCGTTTTCCATTGGCGCGCTGGGCGAAATGGTTTCGCGCACGTGCGCCAGACGCACGCGATTATGGCCTAGACGAGAGTCGAGAGTCGAGAGTCAGGGGTGAAAATCGAAAGCCCCAAACGGGAGAGCGGGGCATACAAACCAGAAACACAAAACAGAAATGCAAAAAAGGGCTGTTCGAGCGGCCGCTATTGCTTTTCGGAGCGGGTGGCGAGGATTTCGTGGCCCTTCACGTGAACCTCAACGGCGAGGGGCGGGCGAATTCCCGTGCCCTTGACTACGGCGCCGCGCACAAGCCCATTCGGTCCACTGCCATATCTGGTTAAATCATAGAGCGTGTGCGTGCAGGGATCGGCAACCATGGGATGCGCGGCGGGAAATTTGTATGCGCGGCGCAGTTCGTGCATATCGGTGACGAACTGCAAATCGCATGTGCCATAGGGCGCGTGCAGCGAAAAAGCCCAGTACACATTGCCAGGCAGCCGTACCACCATGGCAGGGAAGCTGTCGCCGGGCGCGTTGCGATACGTAAATTTTTGCGTTGTCCAGGAGTGCGACAATTCTTCCGTGGTTGCTACGGCTCCCGGAGCAACCGGCAACGTTGGCCTTGGCATGGGAGGCGGCGTGACGGGCGCCGTGTTGGCGGGTTCTTCGACGGCAGTGGCAGGACGCGCGGGTCGCGCGGACGCGTGCGCCCACCAAATCATAATCACAAGCAAGATTACCGCGGCAATGGTTGCGCCCATCCATAGGTAAAGCCATCGGCGCTTCTCCGCTTCCGTTCGTTCGCGCGGAACGCCCGGAATTTGCGGCTGCGCAATTTGGAAGGAAGCCGGCTTCGGTTTGTCGGTGGAGACCTTTTCGGGCATGACAGTTGCGCAACCTCAAAATTCAAGTGCGAATCATGAGCTTGCGCTGCGTGATAGCGAAATGCAAGGTCGAGGGAGACAGAGAGTAAACGTCCGGCGGCGAGGAAAGGGAAGAGCGAAAGTCGAAGAGCGAAACTCGAAAGTCAAAAAGCAAAAGGCGAAGGCCGCCCGTCCCTTTCCCTTCGCTTCGCGCAGGGTTACCAAGGCGGCCGCTATACAGGCAAATACCCGGCATGCGACGCGCTACAAAAGTTTGCCGAGACGAACAATACGCCCGCGCAAAACATCCGGCGCTAGTGGACCCACTTTACGCGGAGGGAATGATGCGTGATGTAATCCTGCAGATTAGCGAGGCAGAGAAGCAGTTCGAGGATTTTCTCGTTGTCGGAGGGATCGCGATCCATCTCGCTCTTTGCGAGAGCGTAGACGGTATTGGGGGCGTCGGCCAGGAGCCATGCCAGCATTTCTTCGTCGACCAAGCCCGCTTCGATGCAGCGAGCGCGCAATTGATCGGCGCGGTCGATTACCATCTCGACGAAATGATCGAGGCAGATGCCTTCGGCCGCGAGCGCCGGCAGGATTTCTTTCCCGCAACCGTCTATATCGCAACGCCGACCCATTCGCGTTTTCGCCTTCCTTGCCCATGACAAGAGAGGGGGCAAGGTGAAGCGGAATCATACTCCTGTTTGGGGTGTCGTGTGCGCGGGTGTGTTTGGAGAGCAAACAGACGCAGAAGGGTAATAGTTGAGAATCGAGACTCAAAAGCACGAAACGCGTCAAATTGACGGAGAGCGGCGGGCGGCGAAAAGAGCTTCGCCGCCTGCGGTTACAGTTGAAGATTCGCTTTGCGCTAGCGCGATTCGATGCGAATCGTGCCGGAGCTGGTGCGCAAATCGACAGTCGGGCCCCCGGAGCCGACCGTTGCGTGGATCTCGCGTGGATTGATCCTGCCTTGCAAAGTAATCGGGAACGTCGAATTGATGCTGCCGGAACTGGCGCGCGCGTACAGCTCGAAAGAAGCCTTCTGCGGAAGCTGGACCGTCAAATCGCCCGAGCCGGTGTGGAGAAGCCAATTGCCCGTCGGCGTGCCCTGCGCGCGAATATTTCCGCTGCCAGTGCCAACGTGGACGGCGCCCTTCACGCCATTGATTTCCACGGTGCCGGAGCCGCTCGACGCGTCCACGTCGCCCGAGCCTGTCTGCGAAAGAATAATGTCGCCGGAGCCGGTCGAGGCATGCATTCCGCCGGTTATGCCGTCCGCGTGAATCGTTCCGCTGCCGCTGGCGGCACGCACGTTGCCTTTCACGTTGGAAAGCGTAACGTCGCCCGAACCGGCCCGTGCGGTCGCGTCGTTGCCGATGCTGGAAAGTTTCACGTTGCCGGAACCGGTGGTGGATTCGACTGGCCCAGCCACGCCGTCGACCGTCTGGTTGCCGGAGCCTGTGGCGGAATGAAGGCGCGTCTGCGCGGGCACGGTGATTTCGTAGCTGATGGAAATATTGCGCAGCATTTCGCGGTCATTCGCATGGCCGATGGTGATGGTGTTGCCGTTCTGTTCGACGGGTGGATGCTGCTCGATGTACTGGATGCGCGATTCGGCGTCGCGTCCGGCGGAAAACCAGCCATCGTTGGCGTGGATGCGCGCGTGGACTTCCACTTTGCCGGAATCGCCGGTGCGCACGGTGATGTTTCCCGAGCCGGTGGTGACGTCCATGTCCACGGGCCCGCTTACGGTGAGAGTCTTGTCGAAATGGCCGTCAGCGGCCGCGCGTGCCGGCGCGGGAACCATTGCGGCTAGGATGGCAAGCGCGAAGGCCGCGCTCGCGAGTTGCAAATTTTTCGTCAGCCTCATATTCATAATCGGATTCACCCCTCTTGAATTTAATGGGCCTGTGTAAGCTACGAAAAAGAGCTGCTGAAAGTTCAGACGCGCGGCCAGGCCAAGGGTGAGCAGGAAGACGGTTTGTAGTCGAGAGTTGATAGTCGAGAGTCACACCGAAATCTCGATTGATTTAATCAAATTCGACTCTGAGTCAGGAATTGCGGCCGCAGCACTTTTTGTATTTTTTGCCGGAGCCGCAGGGACACAAATCATTCCGCCCAATTTTCGCGCCGGTGCGGACTTGCTTGGGCGCTTCCGCTTTTTCGGAGCCAGTCTGTAATTGCAAGTCCTGTTGCGCGCGGCGCTGACGGCGCTCGATTTGCCTAGCCTCTTCTTCCGGGCGCGCGGGCTGCATCAAGTACAGGAAGCGCACGGCTTCCGTGTCGATGCGTCCCATCATTTCCTCGAAAAGCTTGAAGCCTTCCTTTTTGAACTCGACGAGCGGATCCACCTGCCCGTAGCCGCGCAAGCCAATGCCTTCCTTCAAGTGATCGAGAGTGAGCAGGTGGTCTTTCCATTGCGCGTCAACGATATCGAGCATGATGTGGCGCTCAAGCCAGCGCATCATTTGCGCGCCGAATAATTTTTCCTTCTCCTCGTAACGCTGCTTCGCTTTCTCGATCAGCTCGTCGAGAAGAGTGTCGTGAGTCATCTGCAACGGGTCGATTCCGGCGGCTTTGATGTCGAGGCCGAATTGCTTGAGGACTTCGCCGGAAAGCTGCGCGACGTTCCACTGATCGGGATGCTGCTCGCGCGGGCAATAGGTGTCGACAAGATCGTTCATCAGGTCTTCGGTGAGCGCGAGGATGTCGTCCTTCTGGTCTTTTCCTTCGAGCACGGCGCGGCGGATGGAATAAATCGTTTCGCGCTGCTTGTTCATCACGTCGTCGTATTCCAGCAGGTGCTTGCGAGCCTCGAAGTTTTGCGCTTCGACGGATTTTTGCGCGTTTTCGATACGCTTCGAAATCAGGCGCGACTCAATGGGGATTCCTTCCTTCATTCCGAGCATGTACATGAATTTCTGCACTCGCTCGCCGCCGAAGATGCGGAGCAAATCGTCTTCAAGCGACAAATAAAATCGCGACGAGCCGGGGTCGCCCTGGCGTCCCGCACGTCCGCGCAACTGATTGTCGATGCGGCGCGCCTCGTGACGTTCCGTGCCGAGAATATGCAAACCGCCCATGGCGACAACTTCGTCGTGCTCTGTTTTGCACTGCTCGGCGTACTGGTCGTAAAGCGGCTTCCATTGCTCAAGAGGCACCTGAAAGATTTTGCCTTCCTGCTGGAACAGAACCATGGCCACATTGCCCGCGCCGTTTCCGCCAGCCGCCGCCTCTTGCGGAATTTCTTTAGGAGTTTCAGTCGCGCCGGGATGCTCGTCGCCATTGCCGATGACGGCGCTGGCGGGCGCGTACGGAATCGCAAGCTTATTCTTGAGGCAATAATCGCGCGTCATCGCTTCCGGATTGCCGCCAAGCAAAATGTCCGTGCCGCGGCCGGCCATGTTGGTCGAGACGGTGACAGCGCCCTTGCGTCCCGCCTGTGCGATGATTTTCGCTTCGCGCTCATGTTGCTTGGCGTTCAAGACTTGGTGCGGGATGCCGGATTGTTTCAAGTGCTCCGCAATTTTCTCGGACTTCTCGATTGATATGCTGCCGATGAGCACGGGCTGGCCGCTTTCGTGCAATTGGCGCACGCCGCTCGAGTACGTGCCGTCTTCCTGCATAATTCCATTCACCACCGCTTCGAGTTTTTCCGCTTCCGTGCGATAGACCACGTCGGGATTTTCGAGGCGAATCAGCGTGCGATTCGTCGGAATCACCACCACGTCGAGGCCGTAAATTTTATTGAACTCTTTCGCTTCCGTCTCGGCCGTACCCGTCATGCCCGAAAGTTTTTTGTACATGCGGAAATAATTCTGGAACGTGACGGTGGCGAGAGTCTGATTTTCGCGCTCGATTTTCACCGCTTCCTTGGCTTCGATAGCCTGATGCAAACCGTCGGACCAGCGCCGGCCGGGCATCTGGCGGCCCGTGAATTCGTCAACGATGACGACTTCGCCTTCTTTCACCACGTAATCCACGTCGCGCGTGTACAGGGAATGCGCGCGAAGCCCCTGATAGACGTGATGAATCAGTTCGAGGTTTTGCGGGTCGTACATGTTGGGCAAATCGAGCAGCCGCTCGCATTTCGCCACGCCTTCCTCGGTTAGCGTCGCGGTCTTGTGCTTTTCGTCGAGCGTGTAGTCAATCTCCTTGATGAGCTTGGGGATAATTTTGTCGATGCGGTAATACTTGTCGGTGGATTCCTCGGCGGGGCCGGAAATGATCAGCGGCGTGCGCGCCTCGTCAATCAAAATCGAATCGACTTCGTCGACGATCCCAAAATGGTGGCCGCGCTGGACGCAATCCGCGAGATCGTACTTCATGTTGTCGCGCAGATAATCGAAGCCGAATTCGTTGTTGGTGCCGTAGGTGATGTCTGCGGCGTAGGCGGCGCGGCGCTGCACGTCGTCAAGATCATGGACGATGACGCCGACGGTAAGGCCGAGCGTTTTATAAATGGGACTCATCCACTCCGCGTCGCGTCGGGCGAGATAATCGTTGACGGTGACGATGTGGACACCGCGTCCCGCGAGTGCGTTCAAATAGGCGGGAAGCGTGGCAACCAGCGTTTTTCCTTCGCCGGTTTTCATCTCCGCGATTTTTCCGTCATGCAGCACCATTCCGCCGATCAACTGCACGTCGAAATGCCGCATGCCGAGTTTGCGGCGGCCCACTTCGCGCGCCAGGGCAAACGCGGGCACAAGGACCGGCGCAAAAGCCTCCTGCATTTTCGCGCGGTATTCGGGGTCTTTTATGTCCACGCCTTCGAGCTTCGACGTGACCTGCATCTTCATTTCCGCGGTCTTGATGCGGAAGTCGTCGTCGGCGAGCTTCTGCATCTCGGGTTCGAGCGCATTGATCTGCGCAACCAGAGGCTCGAGCTTCTTGATATCGCGCTCGTGTTTGGTCCCGACGAAAAACGCAATTATATTTTCAACAAACCTATCGGCATCCATGCTTTGGTGTTGGATGCTTGCTTCTGAGCAAGCGTCGCAAGCCTCTCTTGTGGCCGTCTCGGGAGTAATGCAATGGGTAAGGAGCGTTCCACCGGAACGTTCCCCTTGTTTCGCCCCGCACGCTCCATTCTATCCTGTTCGCCGCACTCGGCGCAAAGCGGAGCGGATTCATGGTTCCTGAACTATCCTGCGTACCTCGTCCTGACTGTCGAGCTCAGGGACCACGACTTCGACTCGCGCTTGATTCATGGAGTGAAGCAGCTCCTCGATTTTTTCGGGGCTCATTCGCGTCTGCAGAACGGAGCCGCCTCCAAAGACAATACAGAGCAGTGTCTTGCGCACGAAACGTTTGATGGACACTTGTCCTCCGGACAGATGAACGTTTGCCGGAATCTGCAGACAAACGCAGATCGATTGGCAACCCGAATGTGCAAAATGGCCCGCCGAACGGCGGTACTCGTGTGAGAGTTATCGGACCGGAGGAGGTCGCGCCGAAAATATGGGCAGCAGAGGGGACTGCAGTGAATCGCAGAGCTCTTCAATGCTGCGTATCTCGAAAACGACAACGGCAGCAAAGAAGAACCAGAGCGGAACGAGGACGGCTAAAAGCAACGGAGCGGAGGTCAGCGTCAACACGGAGAATAACAATGCCGCCACGCACAAGATGACCAGAAACCTGAAGCGAGAGGTCTTCATGATTTTTTCATTATACTCCCCAAGGCAACGACTTTGGTGGATGACCGAATTTCGGTGGCGTCCGGGTATGCCGATCGGTGATGTGGTCGAGGACCGGTCTCAACGGTGGTACACCACCTGGCAGGTTTTCACATAAGCACGTCGACTCTCATCGTATTGGGCATGGTCGTTTTTGCCGTAATGGAGGCACTAATCGCTCAGGTCTGGGCTCGTTACGCTGCTGGGCAGGGCCCACCCCCCCCATGGCTTATGATCTTGCGACGCCGGATTTACGGCGAGCGTAAACATCCACGCAATTGATTGACCCCAATCTCGCCTCAAGTTAGGACACCACCCGAATTTTGGGTGCTTTGGTTGGGTTGCCCCTGCGACACAGGCGTCCTATGATGGAGTTCGTAATGGCGGCAAGTCGCGCGTGTGACGTGTGAAAGGACCTGGAATGACTGGCAATCCATTGACGGAAGGGGTGGTATACGAGGCGCTGCGGACGGTCGAAGACCCGGAGCATCATCGCAGCATATTGTCGCTGAACATGGTGCGCAGCCTGGTGGTGCGCGAGGGCGACATTTCGCTGGTGATGTCGCTGTTGCGGCCGGAGCCTGAGTATCGCGATACGCTCGAACGCGGAATACGCGCGGCGGTGGGACGCTTGCAAGGCGTGCGCTCGTTCGATTTGAAATTTGACGCGGCGACACCGGGAGGCCGGCGGTTGCCGGAAAAAGAGCCAATTCGCGGCGTAAAGCATTTGATCGCGGTGGCCAGCGGCAAAGGCGGCGTGGGCAAAACTACCGTTGCCGTGAATCTGGCCATCGCGCTGCAAAAAATGGGCTCGAAAGTGGGCTTGATGGACGCGGACGTTTACGGGCCGAACGTTCCGTTGATGCTGGGGACGACGGAACAGCCGCGCGCCCTCGCGGAAAACATGATTGTTCCCGTGGAAGCGTACGGGCTGAAAGTGATTTCGATGGGGCTACTGAATCCGGGCGACCGTCCGCTGATCTGGCGCGGGCCGATGCTGCACGGAGTGATGCAGCAATTCCTGCGCAGCGTGCAGTGGGGCGAGCTCGATTATTTAATCGTCGATCTGCCGCCGGGCACAGGAGACGTGCAGCTTTCGCTGGTGCAGACGGCCGCCATTTCGGGAGCGGTGCTCGTCACCACGCCGTCAGTAGTCGCGTTGGCCGACGTGCGCAAGGCGATTGAAATGTTCCGGCAAGTGAGTGTGGAAATTTTGGGCATCGTCGAGAACATGAGTTATTTTTCGTGCCCGCATTGCGACCAGCGCATCGACGTTTTCGGCCACGGCGAAGGCGAGCGCATGGCGAAGACTTTTGGCGCGCCGTTTCTGGGCGAGATTGAAATCGATTCGCAGATTCGCATCGGCGGCGACACGGGAAAACCCGTTGCGGCGCAAGGGCCGGACGCGCCGGGCGCGAAAAGCATCTATGCCGTGGCGCGGAATGTCGCCGCGCGCGTGGCCGAGGCAGGCCGCGCGGCGGGCGCGCCCGTGGTGCAAATTTTGTAGGAACTGGCTAAACGAAAAGCCCACCCTTCACGAAAGGCGTTCAAGATGGGGCACCGGCAAAACCCGAAAGGAAAAAGGAAAGAGAAAAGAAGCAGATTCCTCCCCTCGCTGCGTTGCTCGTCGAATGAGAACATGTAGAGTTTTTAAACAAATTTCTAGAGCCTGCCGGCTGAATTTCGCGACTCGCGAATTTTATTCCGGCTGGTAACGCAAATCCTGACGAGTGTAGGTGCCTTTGGTTTTGCAGAGCGGGCATTCCATTTCCGAGCCGTTGGCGGGAAACTCAGGGACCGAGGGGGCAATTTCCGCTCCATATAAAAAATCGGCCCGTCGCCATGGTGGTATACTAGAAACTAGAGCTTTGCCGTTGCATCCTCGTTGCCTCCTCGCTGCGCGACATCGCTAGGCCAAATTCATTTCTTCTGGGAGAAATTCATGAAAAAGTTAATTCGTACTATAACAACTCGAACGAAGTTGTGCTCGCGATTCGAATCCGGCGCAATGGGTCAACGCAGTTTCTTGGTTGCCGTGTTGCCGCTGGTTTTGGCGATGGGATTGATGTGGGGCCCGTTCGGTCGAGGACACAAGGTGATTATGACCGCTGCATCATCTGTCCCCAGCGCCAAAGCAACCGTGGAAGTCAGTCACGACCGCAACAAGAACACGGCAGTGGAAATGCGGGTCCGCTATCTGGCGCATCCCAGCGCATTAACGCCCGCCGAGGAGGTTTACGTCGTGTGGATCCAGGCGAGCGGCCACGCACCGGAAAATGAAGGCGAATTGCATATGGACAGCAACCTCAAGGGAGAATTTAAGACTCCAACTCCGTATAAACAGTTCTCCATTTTCGTGACTGCCGAGCAGTCGGCTCAGGTACGCCAGCCTGAGGGCCAGCAAGTGTTGACCGCGAACGTCGTCGAATAGCGCGGCAGCAGATACCCCGAAAAACTGCGATGTTTCATTACGTGGCGTGAGGGCCTAGCGGTATGCTCGCTCAACCGCGTGCGATCCTGCGTCACGCAAGGAATTGCCGCGCCGTTTGCGTTATAATCGAAGTTTTACGCAGCGCCCAAATTGCGCGCAGAGAGACTCCGGCATGGATTTCAAGCTTTCGAGCGATTACGAACCCCGCGGCGACCAGCCCGAAGCCATCGCGCAAATCGAGCAGGGAATTTCTGGCGGCGATAAACATCAAGTGCTGCTGGGCGTAACAGGCTCGGGCAAAACGTTCACCATGGCCAAGGTGATCGAGAAACTGAATCGTCCCACGCTGGTGCTGGCGCACAATAAAACTCTGGCCGCGCAGCTTTTTCATGAATTCCGTTCGTTTTTCCCGCGCAACGCCGTGGAATATTTCGTCAGCTACTACGATTATTACCAGCCCGAAGCGTACATGCCTTCGTCCGATACTTACATCGAAAAGGAAGCGACCATCAACGACGAGCTGGACAAGCTGCGCATGAGCGCGACGCGTTCGCTTTTCGAGCGCCGCGACGTCATCATTGTCGCATCCGTTTCCTGCATTTACGGCCTCGGCTCGCCCGAAGCGTATTACGGCATGATGCTGATGCTCGAAAAGGGGCAGACGCTTTCGCGCGACGCGATTCTGCGCAAGCTGGTCGAAATTCTCTACGAGCGCGGGGAGGATTTGCGGCGTGGCACTTTTCGCGTTCGCGGAGACACAATTGAAATCCATCCGCCGTATGACGATCTGGCCGTTCGCGTGGAAATGTGGGGCAGCGAAATTGAAGCCATCCGCCGCATCGATCCGCTGACGGGCGAAATCGTTTCGCCCACCGAGGAGATTTCGCGCCTGCCGATTTATCCGAAGACGCACTACGTCCTTCCCGCCGAGCAGAAGGGCCGCGCGGTGCAAAGCATTCTGGAAGAACTCGAATGGTGGCACACGGAACTGGCGCGGCAGGGAAAAATCGTGGAGGCGCAGCGCATCGAGCAGCGCACGCGCTTCGACATTGAAATGATTCGCACCATCGGCTACTGTCATGGTATCGAAAATTATTCGCGCCATCTCTCCGGGCGCTTGCCCGGCGAAGCGCCGCCCACGCTGCTCGATTATTTCCCCAGCGATTATTTGCTGGTGGTCGACGAATCGCACCAATCGATTCCGCAACTTCGCGGGATGTATCACGGTGACCGTTCGCGCAAGCAAACGCTCGTTGATTATGGTTTTCGCATGCCTTCGGCGCTCGACAATCGTCCGCTCACATTCGAGGAATTCGAGCATCGCGTCAATCAAGTGGTCTACGTTTCCGCAACGCCGGGGCCGTACGAGCTGACGAAATCAGGCGGCGTTGTCGCTGAGCAGTTGATTCGTCCCACGGGATTGATCGATCCGGAGATTGAAGTCCGGCCGATCAAGGGGCAAGTGGACGATTTGCTCGAAGAAATTCGCGTGCGCGCGGAACGCAACGAGCGCGTCCTCGTTACTACGTTGACAAAACGCATGGCCGAGGATTTGGCGGAATATTTTGGCGAAGTGGGTGTGCGCTGCCGGTACTTGCACTCGGAAATCGAAACGCTGGAACGCGTGCGCATTCTGCGCGATTTGCGGCGGGGGGAATTCGACGCGCTGATCGGCATCAATCTGTTGCGCGAGGGACTCGACTTGCCGGAAGTTTCTCTGGTGGCGATTCTCGACGCGGACAAAGAGGGATTTCTCCGCAGCGCCACTTCGCTGATTCAAAGCATCGGGCGCTGCGCGCGGCATATTGAAGGCCGCGCGATTCTTTACGCCGACGTAATGACCGATTCCATGCGCCAGGCCATCGGCGAGACGAATCGCCGCCGCGCCAAGCAAACCGCCTACAACCGCGAAAACAACATCACGCCGCAGTCGATCATCAAGTCGGTGGACATGCAACTCGCGGCGATTGTCGAAGCCGATTACGTCACGGTGCCGCTCGACGATGCTCCGCTGGGCGAAATTCACAACGAAGAGCAACTCGCCGCGGCCATCGTTCAACTCGAAACGCAAATGCGCGAAGCCGCGAAGAAATTCGAATTCGAGCGCGCCGCCACGTTGCGCGACAAAATACGCGTCCTCAAACAACGCGACCTCGGCCCCCTGTTCGACAACGCCCCCGCCGCAGCCGCGTCAGAAACATCCGTTCCACCCTCCACCGAAGCCGCAAAACCCTAATCAGCTGTTGTCGTTCGCTGTCATCCCGAACCCGGTCGCGTTTTCCGCGAACGGCGGTGAGGGACCTGCTTTTCCCAGCGCCTAGTCTACCGACGATGCGCGAAGGGTATTTCGCGCAGCGAAGGAGTTCGCCGTGGCGGCATACCGTAATTTGAGTAACGTGTGGACACCTTGATAGAGCAAGAAGAGCCCCGGTGCGCCAGAAATGTAGCGCCAGTCCATTTGGTTCCCGGCTTTGGACGTTCAACGGTAGACCACAGGAGCAACACGGCCGCCGCGATCATCGCGACCCCTGGTCCGTATCTAATGAATTGAGGCATGTCGACTGTTCTGGCCCACCTGTTTGTCCATTCAAAAAAGCCCGCTACGCATTTTGTTTTCTGTCGGGGGCATCAAACACTATACCAACCCCCGCTTCAACTCCTCGAGCGCGTAAAATGTCCCCCGCCACACCACACCGCCGCGCGCCAGCGTCACCACCATCGAGCGCACGATGATGTAAATAACGACCAGCGCGCCGAGCGGATGCGTCAGGCCAAACCACCGCGAAGCGCGCGCTTGGGTCATCAGTTGGGACTCGAAAAATATTGCCATCGCGGCAGCCACTCCCGCGGCGATTTGCGCGGGACCTCGCGCGAAAATAAATCCGAGAAACGGCAGCACGCTGATCGCAAGAATTCCCAGGACGCCTGCGAGCGTCTTCGTCACGCTGAAGTCGAATCCCGCGAACATATTTTTCGTCATGCCCTTGATGACGTTGCCGATGCCTTCCTGCCAGCGAATGCGCAGAAAATTCTCGCTGGGCGCGACGCCGGACGCAAAGCCGTGCCGCTTCACCAGTTTTCCGAGTTTCATGTCGTCGAGCACTTCCATCGCCAGCCGCCGGTGCGTTCCAATCGCTTCGTAAGTCGAGCGCCGGATCATTTGAAACGCGCCCACTCCCATATAGACTTTTGATTTTGGATTGCTCACGCGCCACGGCCGCACACCAACCGCAAAACAAACGCCCAAATATCCCACGGCGGTCGGTTCCCAGAATCCATGCAAATCCAGTCCCGCCAGCAGCGTCAAATGATCGGACCGCGCCTGCTCCATCAACGCAAGCGTCCGCCGCAACAAATCGGGTGCGAATTGCACGTCTGCATCGGTAAATACCAACCATTCGCCCGTCGATTCGCGATACGCCATTTCGAGCGCGTGCGGTTTTCCCAACCATCCTTGCGGCAAATCGGCGATGTGGACCACTTTCAATTTCGGATTGCGGCGCGCGAAATCATCCAGAATGCGCGGCGTCGCGTCAGCGGAACGGTCGTCCGCGGCAATCACTTCGTAATTCGGGTAATCGAGCGCAAGCAGGGAAGCGAGCGCCTCGGGCACTTTTGCGGATTCGTCGCGCGCGGCGAAAAGAATGGAAACGCGCGGAAAATTTGGGCCGTCGAACGGTGCCACGCGGCTGAGCGCGGGGATGCGCGCCATTCCGCGATAGCTGAGCAAAGCCATCAAAATCCAGAATGCCGCGAGAGCGATGAAGAAGATTATCGCGAAGTTGTGCAATGATGGTTTTTCCGAAGCGCGGATTAAACGAACACGCTATCCTATCATGTGGCGTCGTTGAGAAACGGTTTCATGAAGATGGGGGACGGATGATGGAAGGGAGAGAATGGGCAGCACAATTGCAATCGTAGGCGCGGGCCGGGTCGGGCGCGCGCTGGGGCGCAGCCTGCGTGTGCGTGGATGGACGATCGGCGCAGTCGTCACGCGCTCTTTCGGCACGGCGCGGTCGGCGGTGCGCGCGATTGGCGGCGGCCACGCGCACGGCGGAGTAACACGGCGCGTGCTGGATGCCGATGTGGTTCTGATCGCGACGCCGGATGATGCCGTCCGTGATGTGGCTGTAAAATTCGCGCGCGCCGGCGGAGAGGAATGGCGCGGGAGAATTGTGTTGCACACGAGCGGCGCGCTCGACGATCGCGTACTCGAACCATTCGCGCGTGTCGGCGCAGCGACAGGCGCGATGCATCCGTTGCAGACATTCAGTGGGCGCGGCGCGCCGGTGCTTGAAGGCGTCGCGTTCGTGATTGAAGGCGACAGGCGAGCGCAAAAAGCAGCTCGACGTGTCGCGCGGGCGCTCGGTGGCGCTCCGGTAATGCTCCGACGGTCCGTCAAACCCTCGTATCACGCCGCCGCGACGTTCGCCGCGCCGTACGTGCTGGCGCTGTTTGAAAGCGCGACGCTCATTTTAATGCGCGCGGGATTTCGGCGTCAGCGTGCGAAACTGGCCCTACTGCCGCTGATTCGGCAGACACTGGCGAACTACGAACATTTGGGTGCGCGCAAATCCTGGACGGGCCCCGTGGCGCGCGGCGATTATTCGACCGTGGCGCGGCATCGCGCCGCGCTTGCGAGCTGGCCCGAGGAATTTCCGCGCGCTTACGCGGCGCTTGCGCGCCTTTCCGCGCGTGTGCTGGCTTCGGATGCGAAAAGAAAATTGCGGCAGCTCGATCGCGTGCTGCCGAAGCGATAATTTCACTGCGAGGAGGAAGCCTTGTCGAATTTGCAGATTCCGGTTGAAACCGAAACGCTGGCAAACGGCCTTCGCGTCGTCATTTCGCCGGATCATTCCGCACCGATCGTAACGGTCGGCGTTTATTATCAAATTGGATTTCGCCTGGAGCCGCGCGGCCGCAGCGGCTTCGCGCACCTTTTCGAGCACATGATGTTTCAAGGCTCGGAACATGCAGGGAAAATGGAGCACATCCGGCTGATCAACTCCTCCGGCGGCGTTTTGAACGGGACAACGAATTATGACATCACGAATTATTTTGAAGTGGTGCCTTCGAATGCGCTCGAGCGCGTTCTGTGGCTCGAAGCGGACCGCATGCGCGCGCTGAAAGTGGACGATGAGAATCTGCGCAATCAGCGCGACGTAGTGAAGGAAGAAGTGCGCGTCAACGTGCTCAACCAGCCCTATGGCGGTTTTCCGTGGCTCGATCTGCCGCCCGTGGCATATCGCAATTGGCCGAACGCGCACAACTTTTACGGCGATTTCGCCGATCTAGACGCGGCCACGCTCGAAGATGTTCGCACTTTTTTTCACACTTATTACGCGCCGAATAATGCGGTGCTGCTGGTCATTGGCGATGTGGAACCGAAGGAAAGCTTTGAACTTGCTCGCAAATATTTCGAAAGCATTCCGTCGCATCCGGCTGTGCCTTCCGCGGATACCAGCGAGCCTCGGCAACTCGAGGAGCGGCGCGGCGAGGTGGAGGAAAAATTCGGCCAGCTTCCCGCGCTCGCCATCGGCTACAACATGCCGCAACGGCACGAACGCGATTGGTACGCCTCTGCGCTTTTGGATCGCGTGCTTCATGGCGGCCGTGCGGGTCGCATTCATCGCGCGCTCGTTCTAGAAAAGCAAATCGCCATTGCCGCCGAAGGTGGCATGGGTTTTCCCGACGCGTTCGAATACAACGGGCCAACGCTTGGCACCACGACGATTTATCACAAGCCGGAATATTCACCGGAGGCGACCATCGGCGCATTCGATGAAGTGATCGCGGAAGTTCGCGACAAAGCACTCGACGCGGATGAACTCGAACAAATCAAAGTGAAATGCCGCGCAGATTATTTTTCCATGCTCGAGTCGGGGGGCGCTGGCGTTCCGCGATTCGGCCTGATGCACGCGCTCGCGTGTTTCACATTGTTCGACAAGGATCCGCAGCGCGTGAACACGGTGCTCGATAATTTTCTTTCCGTAACACCGGCGGAAATTCAAGCGACAGCGCGAAAATATCTGGTGCCCGCAAATCGCTCCATCGTTTTCCGCAAACCGATCGTGCAAGCCGCACCGGCCGCCGCGCATGAAGGAGCTCAACAAGGAGTCAGACAATGACAAGCGCGACTTCGCAAACCGCATTCCCCGTCACGGCTCCCGCCGTCGGACCCGAGCGGCCCGTCGCATGGCCGCGCCGAACTGTTCGCACGCTCGCGAACGGCGTGCAAGTGGTGCTCGCGGAGCAACACACATTTCCGAAAATCGGCGTTGAATTATTTTTTCGCTCCGGCAATGCGCTCGTGTCGCGCAAGTCGCCCGATCTTGCGGAGCTGACTTCGCGCGTGATTCGCACGGGTACGCATTCGCGCACCAGCCGCCAAATTGAAGAGGAGTTGCGGCGCCTGGGCGCGAGTCTCGGCACAATGGCTGGCGCGGATACGAGCGCCATCGCCATCTCCGGGCTTTCTGAATTTGCGGACAAATTGCTCGCGATGGTTGACGATCTCGCGCGCAACGCCGCATTTCCCGCGGACGAATTCGAGCGCGAGCGCCGCCAGCGCCTCGAAGAATTGCGCATCGAACGCACCACGCCGGGATTTCTTGCCAACGAACGTTTTCGTCGCGTGCTCTTCGCCGAACACCCGTACGCGATCGTTGCGCCCACCGAAGCGCAGGTCGAAGGATACCAGCGTGATTCGCTCGCGGCGTTTTACCGCGAGAATTATGTGCCGTCGAATGCGCTGCTGATTGCTGTCGGCGATTTTTCGAGCGAGCGCATGATGGCGCTGGTCGAGAAAACTTTTGGTGCGTGGAAAGCAGGTCTGGCGCCCACGCTCGGTGAAACAGAGTTGCCGCATCCTCGCGGGCGCGCGGTGCATCTCGTGCATTTGCCAGGAACCGTGCAGACGGAAATTCTGCTCGGCAATTTGGCGATCACGCGGCAAAGTCCTGATTGGCGACGCAGCGTTCTCGCGAACGCAATTTACGGAGGCGCGTTCAATTCCCGGCTGGTCGCGAATATTCGCGAGCAAAAGGGTTACACGTACAGCCCGCGCAGTGCCCTGCACGCGCTGCGGCGTCACGGATATTTCAGCGTGCACGCAGCGGTTCGCAACGATGTGGTTGCGGCAACGCTCACGGAAATGTTTTACGAACTCGACCGGCTGCGTTCGTTGCCAGTGAGCGGGGGCGAACTCGCGGACGCGATAAATTATTTGAGCGGCGTTTTTTCGCTCGGCATCGCCACGCAGGATGGCTTGCTCGCGCAGCTTTCGACTGTGTATCTGAACGCTCTGCCCGAGGATTACCTCGAAACATTTCGCGAGAAAGTCCGCGCGTTGCAGGCCGGCGATGTTTTGGAAGCGGCGCGGCGCTATTTCGACTCCGCCAACGCGCAAATCGTAATCGTCGGCGACCGCGCGCAAGTCGAGCCACAAGCAGTACTGTTCGGTAACGTAAAAGTGTGGGACGCCCAGGGCCACGAGTCGGCCGGCTGATGGATAGCGAGAGCGGAGGAGTGGAACATGGCGCTGAATTCGCGCAAGAGTTATGGACTGCCGGGCTTGCAAGCATTGGTTTACGTCTTTGTGTGTGCATTGGTGTTTGCGAGCGCGGCGATGGCGGCGAAGAAGCCCCTGCCGACGCATCCGATTAATTTGAATACCGCGACGCTGGAGCAGCTCGAAGAATTGCCAGGGATCGGGCCGGTGACGGCGAAATCGATCACGATTTTCGCACGAAGAGCGGGCCGTTCAAGCGCACCGGGAATTTGCTGGCGGTGCCGCGGATTTCGAAGAAGCGATTCCAGAAGATTGCGCCCTACGTGACGGTGGGTCCCGCAAAGCCCGCGAAAAATCACTGAAACACAGACGGGACGCATTCGCGCTGCAGACGAACGCGACGAAAAATTCGTATCCTCGAAAAATGCAGATTCCTCGTCGCATGGCTCCTCGGAATGACAACCAGCACGGGTGTCTTCAGAATCGAGCGCGAATTTTCCATCGGAATTAGAGCGGCTGGTGAGAAGTTTTCTGCTGCGTGAGGCGCAGAGGCACTTGCTCCGCGATTTGCAGGCCGTAGCCTTCGAGCGCGACGATTTTGCGCGGATGATTTGTGAGCACGCGAATTCTTCGCAATCCGAAATCAATTAAAATCTGTGAACCGATGCCGCTTTCGCGCCACACCATGCGCTGACGATTCAAATCCTGATCGATTTCCGCGCGCGAGTGAAAAAGAATGCGCGGGAGCGCGCCGCCTTCTTCCGCCGCTGAATCAATGCGAAAACCACGCCCGGTGTGATGCAGATAAACGAAAACGCCGCGGCCTTCGGCGGCAATGGCTTCGAGCGAGCGATCGATAATTTCGCGGCAATCACAGGTGAGCGAACTGAAAACGTCTCCCGTGAGGCAATGCGAATGAACGCGCACAAGCGGCGGCTGGCTGCCCGCGAGTTCGCCGCGCGTGAGGGCGACGTGCAGTTCGTTATCCACTTCGCTGGCAAAAGTGATCATGCGAAAGTCACCGTGCCGCGTAGGGAGAACCGTCTCCGCGATGCGCTTGACGTAACGCTCGTGCTGCATGCGGTAGCGAATTAGGTCGGCGATGGTCAGCAATTTCAAATTGTGGCGCCGGCAAAAGTCGGCGAGCTGCGGGACGCGTGCCATGGTGCCGTCGTCATTCATGATTTCGCAAATCACGCCGGCAGGCTCGAGGCCCGCGATGCGCGCGAGGTCGACCGAGGCTTCCGTTTGTCCGGCGCGGACGAGGACGCCGCCGCGGCGCGCGCGCAAAGGAAAAATGTGTCCGGGGCGCGCGAGATCTTCAGGGCGCGCGTCGGGATTGATTGCCGCGAGGATGGTGGTCGAGCGGTCGGCGGCGCTGATGCCGGTGGTGGTGCCGCGGCGCGCGTCAATCGACTCGCAAAATGGTGTGCCGAACGCGGAAGTGTTTCGCTGGGACATGGGCGTCAGATTGAGCGCGTCGCAGCGCTCTTCGGTGAGCGCCAGGCAGATGAGGCCGCGGCCTTCCTTGGCCATGAAGTTCACCGCTTCGGGCGTGATTTTTTCGGCGGCCATGGTCAGGTCGCCTTCGTTTTCGCGGTCTTCGTCGTCGACCAGGACGATCATGCGGCCCTGGCGAATTTCTTCGAGCGCTTCCTCGACGGTGGCGAATGGGGATTTGGTTTCGGGCATTTTTAGTCAGTGCGTCGCGCGGCCTTCTCCGCAAAAGTGTTAAAAAAGCGAAAACGCGAAAGTGCGCTTTTGTACCCGATTAGAAATGAGCGCGAGTGTATGTTTTGTGTAAGTCACGGGCAATTCTAATAATTTGCTGTAGCGATCAGAAATGCGCGAAAAAAACAGCGGAGTGTGCGCCGCGATTTTTTCTGCTGTTCGTTGTCGCCACGGTTTCAGTCTGCGCCCTTCTCCACGCTAGCACAAATGCAGGGCTGAAGGGTAGCGCGCGCGCCTGTGGCTTTTGGAGGCTTGTCGTGGGGAAGGAGAGGCAAGCAAAAAGCCGCAGAACCTCAAACGGCGAGGCTCTGCGCTACCGACGCCGTCTTTGCATCTGCATTTGGTGGCGCAGAGTTTCGTCCCTAGAAATTCTGCGCGCCAGTTGTGGTATGCAGTCTGTCAAAGGGCTGAGCGGGCCGAATCCAGTCGGCCGCGACAGCAGCAAGCCACAGCGGGTTGGTGGAGTCAGAGGATGAACATGCGGTAGAAGGCGGCGCCGAGGACGCCCGCAGCGGGGATGGTGAGAATCTAGGCCCACCGGATGCGGCGCGTTACGCCCCAGCGGACGACCGTCGGTCGGCAAGGAAGGGGCGCGAAGGGCGGCGAGCGAAGGTGGCAGGAATAAAAAGACCGCCCGGCAAGAAGCGCCGGGCGGTGGAGAGCCTTACAGAAGTTCGTACTTAAGGGCTAGCGGCGGCGGGCGTCACCGCCGGGGCCGTGAGGCTTCTGTTTCTTGGGCGGCGGGCCCTTTTTTTGGTTGCGAGGGTTGCCGCGGTTGGGACGCCCGTTTCTGTTCTGGCGCATTTGGTTGTTGCGGTTCGGCTGATTGCCGCGGCCGTTGGAGCGATAGGAGCTGCGGTTATTGTTCGCGTTGTTGTTGAAGCGGTCGCCTCGAGCGTTTGCGTGCCCGACGCCGCGATCGTTGAATGCGCCGGGGCGCGGCGTGGCTGCGACGTCGGGGCGGCCGTGATTGACGGAGGCGAACTGCGCGCGGTTGTGGCTGGCTTCGTCGCGATGCTCCACTTGGGCGCGGGTTGCGTCGAAGTGGCGATCATGATCGGCAAGCTCTTCTTCACGATTCGGGCGAGCGTCGATTCCGTCGCGTCCGCCATTGAAGCTGACGCGGTTGTCAAAGTGCTCGTCGACGCGACGGTCGTAAACATTGTGGATGACATCTACGTTGATGCGAGTAACGGAGCGGTTGTAGAAGAACTCGCGGCCGCGCCAGTATCCGCCGACGAAGCCGACGCCGGTGTAGCCGAAACCATAGTTAATGCCACCGTAGAAGCCAACGTGCGGTCCCCAGTAGCCGCGGTGCCAGACATAAACGCCCTCGCCCCGACCCCAATAGCCGGGGGTCCAAAGTAGTCCGGGCTCGGGAGCCAACACCCATGTTCCGGGAACCCAATAGTAGCCGTCGTCGCCGTAGGCCCAGTAGCCGGGGGTCCAAATATAGCCGGGGCCAGGGCAGAGCGGTTGCGCGTAGACGGGCAGAGCCGGCGGGCCGATTCTGACAGACACGCCGATGCGGACCTGGGCGTGAGAAACGGTTGGTATGGCGAGAAGTACGAACGCAAGCAAGAACAAATGCAAAAAGCCGTATTTACGCATCATCGTCTTCACCTCAGTGCGTTAATTGCCCTGCCATCCTTAAAACACCCCGGGAACCAAAAAGTTGTGCCGCAATGGATCGGCGGCGGTGATGGCTGAGCGGTTCCAGCGTAGCGTGGCGAAGGAGCGAGTTCAAGACTGCGGCGAGCGAATGGTGTCTTGGCGGAACCTGTACGTAAGGTCAGGAAGTGGGCAAGAAAAAGGGCGCTCCAAGAGAAACGGAGCGCGCGAAATACGAAAGGCCTCAAACCAGCGTCGCACGGGAACCCCAAACACCACGCGCAGCTTCTATCGCCGCGACCACGTATGCTGCAAGGGCCACAACAACCAGAGCGATTGCGGCATCTATGAGGGCCGCCTTAAGGCCCCCCCCCCACGGCGTAGCACCAAGTCGGTAAGGCCGCCAGCACCGAATTGGCTATGAGCAATACCGTAGCGCCAGTCGTGCCAATCATTAGCCACCTCCTTTGCACAGGGCAAAGCCACACCGGCTGAAGCCTGTGCCAAGTAAACAAAAAAAAGGGGGCGGGATAAGCCCGCCCCTAGAACAGCAAAAGCAGCACAGATGTTTAGTACATGCCGCCCATGCCACCGCCACCGCCGCCTGGACCGCCGGCGCCAGCAGCCTTCTTGTCGTCTTCCTTGATGTCCGCCACGAGAGCTTCCGTGGTGAGCATCAAGGCCGCGATGGACGCTGCGTTCTGGAGCGCCAAGCGGGTGACCTTTGCGGGGTCGATGACGCCGGCCTTGACCATGTCGCCGTATTCGCCGGTATCGGCATTGAAGCCGAAGTTGTCGTCCTTCGAATCGCGCACGCGGCCAACAATGACCGCGCCTTCTTCTCCCGCGTTGTGAGCGATTTGCCGCATGGGCTCTTCGAGAGCGCGCTTGACGATGTTGACGCCGATCTCCTCATCGCCAGTGGCTTTGATCTTCTCGAGGGCCGCTACGCAGCGCAGCAAAGCAACGCCGCCACCGGGGACAATGCCTTCCTCGACCGCAGCGCGTGTGGCGTGCATGGCGTCTTCGACGCGAGCTTTCTTTTCCTTTAGCTCGGTCTCTGTCGCCGCGCCTACCTTGATGACGGCAACGCCGCCAACGAGTTTGGCCAGCCGCTCTTGCAGCTTTTCCTTGTCGTAGTCCGAGGTTGTGTCCTCGACCTGCGTGCGGATCTGCTTGACGCGGCCTTCGATCTCGCCGGGCTTGCCGTAGCCCTCGACAATGGTGGTGTTGTCCTTGTCGATGGTGATTTTCTTGGCGCGGCCCAGGTCTTCGACCTTCACGTTTTCAATCTTGATGCCAAGGTCCTCGGTGATAGCGCGTCCGCCGGTGAGCGTGGCGATATCCTCGAGCATAGCCTTGCGGCGGTCACCAAAGCCCGGAGCCTTGACTGCGGCGCATTGCAGCGTGCCACGGAGCTTGTTGACGACCAACGTTGCGAGCGCTTCGCCTTCGACGTCTTCGGCGATGACGAGCAACGGCTTGCCCATTTTTGCGATCTGCTCGAGAAGGGGAAGCAGGTCCTTCATGGAGCTGATTTTCTTTTCGTGGATCAGGATGCGGACATCCTCGAGGGCGCATTCCATGCGCTCGGGATCGGTGACGAAGTAAGGGGAAAGGTAGCCGCGGTCGAATTGCATTCCTTCGACCACTTCGAGCGTGGTTTCCATCGTCTTGGATTCCTCGACGGTGATCACGCCATCCTTGCCGACTTTCTTCATTGCTTCCGCGATGATGGCTCCGATTTGCTTGTCGTTATTGGCGCTGATCGTGCCGACTTGCGCGATCATGTCGCCCTTCACGTCTTTGTGGAGCTTCTTGATTTCCTCGATGGCGACTTCGACGGCCTTCTCGATGCCGCGCTTGAGGGCCATCGGGCTTGCGCCAGCCGCAACCGTCTTCACGCCTTCGCGGAAGATGGCCTGAGCCAGAACAGTGGCCGTGGTGGTGCCGTCGCCGGCGACGTCGGAAGTTTTGGACGCGACTTCGCGGACCATTTGGGCGCCCATGTTTTCGAGCGGATCGGGCAGCTCGATTTCTTTTGCGACGGTGACGCCGTCCTTGGTGATGATCGGCGCGCCGAATTTCTTTTCGATGACCGCGTTGCGCCCCTTCGGGCCCAGCGTGATCTTAACGGCGTCAGCAAGAATATTGACGCCCCGCAGAATCGACTGGCGCGAATTCTCACCAGTCACAATTTGCTTTGCCATGAGACCTAGTCCTCCTCAATTCCTCTTGAATGAATTGCCCGGCGGATTGCTCCGCGAGGGGTGGTTACTTTCTGCCGGAAGCCGCTTTTGCAGCGCCGCCGAGTTTGGCGAGGATCTCGTCTTCCTTGAGAATGAGATACTCCTCGTCGTCAATCTTGATTTCGTTGCCACTGTATTTGCCGAACAGGATGCGATCGCCGGCTTTGACGTCGAGAGGAACTCGCTGGCCTTTCTCGAGTTTTCCTGCTCCGACGGCGACAACTTCACCTTCCTGAGGCTTCTCTTTTGCCGTGTCGGGGATGATGATTCCGCCCTTGACGGTTTCTTTCTCTTCGAGCCGCTTCACGAGCACACGGTCGTGGAGCGGGGTAATGTTCACTGCCATGTTTCGTAACCTCCGCTAAGAGACTTCGGGATTATCGCGAGATGAGGTGCAAGGGGGTGCTTAGCACTCCTCGACGACGAGTGCTAATATATGTGGTTTTCGGGTGACTGTCAAGGAATTTCCGGACATTTTCAGAAATTCAGCGGATTGCGACCGGCCCCTTCGCCGTCCTGTATGTTGTTTATGAACAGTCACTTGTGTGGTGCAAGATTTATCAGACAGTTGGGCATTGAACTGCACGCAGCCGTGCGAGTAGAATCCGACACCAACGAAGCCGATGCCGGCTCTCTTCTATATTCGACTGATCGCTTTCACAACGGGGGCGCTGCTGTATCTGTTTTTGCTGGCGCTGATTGTGGGGCACCGGCGGCCACGGCGATTTGAATCGGTGCTCTTCTTTTTAATCCTCGCGCTGTTTTTCTTCTATTCCGGGGCATTACTTGCCGCCAATGCGGCGATTCATTACGTGACCCCGCCCGTGAGCACGGCGGTATTCGCGATGGGCTTGGTGCTATGTGGGCTGGTTTTTTTGCCAGGGCTTCTGGTTCACGCTGAAGTGGAATACGGAAGAATGGCGGGGGCGGTTCGGATCGGGCCGGGGCAGAAGATTCTGGTGACTGCGTTTTACGTGCCGACGGTGTTTTTTCTGGCGCGCATTGTTCCCCATATATTGGCACGACCGGGTCTGGACGTCTTGTGGTCGGGCGGGTTCGCCGCAACCTTTTATGGAATCTGGCTGAGCTTGGGGCTGACGGCGAGCGCATCGCTTGAGATGCGGGCCTCACGGGCGAGCGATGATTCATGCTCGCGTCGACTGCACACTTTGCTCGGCGGAGTTTTCGGGTTCTTGGCGGTGATTATTTTTTATTCGTATGGTTTGGGGACGCTGCACGCACCGGGCACGCTGCAAAACCCGGGAACGTTGGCGATTGTTGCGGGGCTGATTCCGGGCGCGGTGCTGGGCTACTTTGCGTTGCGCTACAACTTTTTGCAGATTGGCATGCAGCGAAATTTGGTTTATGCCCTGTCCGCCGCGTTTCTGGCCATGATGTACCTCGCGCTGGTGCGGCGGCTGGGTGCGTGGTTCGAGGCCGTGCTGCCTCCCGAGGCGACCGCGGCGATTCTGCTGTTTGTGCTGGTCTTCCTGTTCGAGCCACTGGAGCGGGTGATTGGGCGCGCGCTGTATCGCACGTTCCAGCAACGGATGGAGCGCGTGCAGCGGTTGCTGCTCGAATTGCAGATCGAAGCGCAGAACGGCGACGTGATGAAGTTGGCGGGTGCGGCGGAAGGGCGCATTCGGGAGGAGTTCGCGCTGTCTTCGGTGCGCCTGTCGCTGCCGCGCGGGGCCGAGTGGTTGCCGCTGCGGGCGCCGGGCGGGTTGGGACATTGCGTGGAAATTCCGTTGAAGGATGGGCGCGAAGAGATCGGAGTGCTGGAGGCATGCTCGACAGGCGCTGTGTTGGTAGGCGAAACGACCGTGGCGCTGGAATTTCTCGCCGAGCAATTGCCGACGCTCGTCAATCACTGTCGATTGATTTGGGAGAAGCTGCGTCTGGAACGGGAACTGGCCGAGCGCGAGAGGCTGGCGCTGGTGGGGCAGATGGCGGCGAGCATTTCGCACAATTTGCGGAATCCGATCAGTTCGATGAAGACAGTTTTGCAGGCGCTGCTCGAGGAACGCGATTTGACGCCGCGCGTGCGCGAGGATTGCGAAATCGTGGTGCGCGAAATGGACCGGCTGAGTACGAAACTGACGCAACTTTTGCGCTATGCGCGCCCGGGAATTCGCGGGAGCGACGGCGCGGGTCGAATGGCGATTGCAGCGGTGACGGAGCAGGTGGTGTCTCTGCTGCGACGAGATGCGGAACGGCGCAATGTGCGGCTGGAATTCGCAGCGGATGACATTCGGGGTCAAACCATTGTGGTCGGCTCGGAAGAGGCGTGGACGGATGTTATATCGAATCTCGTGGTGAATGCGATTGAAGCGCAGAGCGGAGGCGGGAAAGTTTGCGTGTCGATGAGGCTATGTGACGGCGCGATGCGGGTGGAGATTAGAGATGACGGGCCCGGCATTCCCGCGGATGTGGGCGCGAAGTTATTTCAGCCGTTCTTCACGACGAAGGCGAGCGGCACGGGGCTGGGGTTGGCGATTGTGGCGCGTCGCGTCGCGGAGATGGGCGGCGCGATTTCGTGGGAGAGTCCTGCGGGTGAGGGAGGCGGGACGAAGTTTGTGATCACTGTGCCGGTCGGCGCGAGCCACTGGGAAGGGAAGTGAGGTGATGCGAACGATTCTGATTGTGGATGATGAGGAGGCAGCGCGTTACGGGTTGCGGCGCGCGCTCGAAAATATGTACCGCGTGGTGGAAGCGGATTCGGCGGCAGCCGCCCGCGAATTGCTTGCACGCGAGAATCCGGATGTGGTGTTGCTCGACGTGGTGCTGCCGGGCGAAGACGGGATTTCGTTTCTGAAGGCGATTCGCGCGGAAGGTTTCGAGAAGCCGATTCTGATCGTGTCCGCGCTAGACACCGCGAAGACGGCGGTTGAGGCGTTGCGCGCGGGTGCGAACGATTACATCGTGAAAGGCTTCGACATCGAGGAGTTGCGGCAACGCGTGGCGAATTTGCTGCGCATCGTCGAATTGGAGGCGGATAACAGACGGCTACGACGGCAGTTGATCACCGAAGGAGAATTCGGAAGGATGCGGGGCGCGTCGGCGCTGATGCGGCGCGTGTACGAACTCGCGGAACGCGTGGCCGCGACGGATACGACCGTGCTGATTTGCGGCGAAAGCGGAACGGGTAAGGATTTGCTGGCGCAGGAAATTCACGAGCGCTCGCCGCGCGCAGGGAAGGCTTTTGTTGCCGTGAATTGCGCGGCGCTGCCGGAGAATCTGATCGAGTCGGAACTTTTGGGTTACGAGAAAGGCGCATTCACGGGCGCGGCGCAAATGAAAAAGGGGAAATTCGAGCAGGCTTCGGGCGGCTCGCTTTTTCTGGACGAAATTGGCGACATGAATACGGTGACGCAAGCGAAAGTGTTGCGCGCGCTCGAGAGCCGGAAGATTGAGCGGCTGGGCGGCACGCATTCGATTGATGTGGACGTCCGAGTGATCAGCGCGACGCATCGAAACCTGGCGGAGGAAATCGGGGCGGGGAGGTTTCGGGAGGATTTGTATTATCGTCTCCGCGTCGTGACGCTGGAATTGCCTTCGCTGCGCGCGCGCAAGGAAGATGTGCCGCTGCTCGTGGGAGCTTTTCTGGAACAACTGGGTGCGCGTCACAATCGCGCGGCGCGGATTTCGCAGGAAGCGGCGGCGGCTCTGGTGCATTACGATTGGCCGGGAAATGTTCGCGAGTTGAAGAATGCGCTTGAGCGCAGCCTGGTGCTCTGCGCGGGCGAAACGATCGGCGTCGAGGATTTGCCGGAGGAAATCCGGCGCGGGCATTCGCAAGTGGGACGCGCGGCGGGAGGGTCTGACGAAATCCTGGGCGAAATTGATTTTCGCGAGGCGAAACGCAAATTCGAAGTGGCGTTTCTGAAGCGCAAACTGACGGAGCATCGCTGGAATGTGTCGCGGACGGCCGCGTCGGTGGGGCTGCATCGGCAAAGCTTGCAGGAAAAATTGCGCGAGTTGGGCATCGAGCGGCCGGGGAAATAAACGATGCCAGGGGACGAAAAGATCGGCGGATTCATTTTGGCGGGAGGGCGGAGTTCGCGCATGGGCCGACCAAAGGGATTGCTGAAGTTTGCGGACAAGCCGATGGTTGTGCACGTCGCCCAGCTGTTGGAATCCACGGGTGAGGCGCGGGACAGGAAAGCCGAGGTTGCGCCAGCGGTGACGAAGCCGGTGATTATCGGGCCACCGGACGTTTACGAAGGGCTGGGGTATCGCGTGGTTGCCGACGATGGCGAGAATCTTGGGCCGCTCGGCGGCATTTCGACGGCGCTGCGCATCGCAACGTGCGAATGGAATCTGATTGTGGGCTGCGATTTGCCGTTTCTGACGCGCGAATGGCTGGAATTCCTGATGGCGCGGGCGATGGCGTCAGTGGCAGACGCGGTGATTCCGCTGAACGAGCGCGGGTTCGAGCCATTGTGCGCGATGTATCGAACGCGGGCGCAGGCGGCGATTGCGGAGGCGCTCGGTCGCGGTGTACGAAAGGTCACCGATGGGCTCGCAGGGCTTAGTTTGGCCACCATTGCACCCGCGGAATGGAAAGGCTTTGACGCTTGCGGCCAGCTGTTCAAGAATGTGAATACGCCAGAGGACTACGATGAGGCGCGCGGGAGTTTGAGAGAGGGAACCAGGTCGTGAACGAGCACTACATCGAATTTCAGGGCGTGTCGAAAGCATTCGACGAGCAGGTGGTGCTGCGCGACGTGAGCTTTTATATGGATCGCGGGGAAACGGCGGTGATTCTGGGACGCAGCGGCGTGGGCAAATCCGTTTCGTTAAAATTGATCATGGGATTTCTGAAGCCGGACGCGGGGAGAATTATCGTGGGTGGCGAAGACGTGACGGATTTTTCCGAGCAGCAGTTTATGGCGGTGCGGAGACGGGTGACGATGGTGTTTCAAGCGGGCGCGTTGTTTGATTCGCTGACGGTGGCGCAGAATGTGGCCTTCCCGATGGTGTCGCTGGGGCAGCGCGACACGGCGGAGGTGGACGCGCGCGTGGCGGAGCTTCTGGAGATGCTCGAGGTGCCGCAATTCGCGGATCGTGTGCCGTCGGAATTGAGTACGGGCACAAAGCGCGCGGTCGCGATTGCACGGGCGCTGGCGCAGGATCCGGACGCGATTCTCTACGACGAGCCAACGACCATGGTGGACCCGATCATGGCGGCGCACACGGGCGAGTTGATCCTGAAACTGAAGGAAAAATTCCACAAGACGTCGATGGTGGTGACGCATGACACGCATCTGGCGCGGCGGCTGGCGGACCGCGTGATTTTCCTGCACGACGGCGGCGTCGAATTTTTCGGCACGTGGCCGGAGTTCGAAAAGTCAGAGGACCCATTCCTGCGGAATTTCCGCCTGCAAGATGAGTTGATCCCCGCGCTGGACGTGACCGAGTGAATCCTTCCGAGGTTTCTGACCTCAGAAGGACGCAGTGGAGTCGACGGGAGGTTTTAAAAGCACTTGGGATTGCGGTGGCTTGGCCGGATCGAATCTTCGGAGAGGAGGTCAATCATCGCGGAGTCCTGGTCAACGATATTCAAACCGAGTCGAACCCCACTTACGTTTCTAGCGTCGTTTCTGTACGCACCAACGAAGATTTGGCCCGCGAGATAGCGGGCGCGCATAGGAAAGGTCTGCGTGTCTCAACTTGCGGAGCAAGGCACGCCTCTGGCGGGCAGGAATTTGCTTCACAGACGGTCCTGCTCGACACGCGTTCGCTGAACCGCGTGCTGGGCTTTGATCAAGATAACGGAACAATCGAAGTAGAAGGCGGCACGATGTGGCCGGACTTGATGAGTTTCTACCTCAAAGCACAACGGGGCCGGCCGCAACAGTGGGGCATCGCACAAAAGCAAGGCGGGCTTGACGGTCTTACCATGGGCGGAACTCTATCGGCAAATGCCCACGGCCACACCCTGACACGGAAACCGATCGTCGGAGACATCGAATCCTTCGAACTCATCAACGCTTCGGGAAATACGATCCGCTGTTCGCGGAGTCTCAATCCAGAGTTATTCGGGCTTGCAATCGGGGGATACGGCCTGTTTGGAGTGATCTCACGCGTGAAACTGCGGCTGATTCGCAGACAAAGGCTAGTTCGCCGGGTGCAGTGGGGCGAGACCGAGAATTTGGCCGAATCGCTTGAAAAATACACAGCGCAAGGCGCCTTGTACGGGGACTTCCAATATTCGATTGATTCTGAATCGAAGGATTTTATCCGTCGGGGGATTCTGACCGCATATCTCCCAGCGGATTCCGGGGATAAAGGAACGCAGGATGCTCCAGAGCTATCCGAGGCTAACCTGGCGGAGCTGCTCTACCTTGCTCACACGAATAAAGCGGAAGCGTTCCAGGATTACGCGAGGGCATCGCTCAGAGGTGATGGAAAAACCGTCTGGTCCGACACTCATCAGTACAGCGCATATCCTCGTTACTATCATCATGTGATTGATCAACGCATGCATGCCGCGCATCCTGGCACAGATACACTTGCAGAGGTCTATGTTCCGCGGGGACGGCTGGCTGATTTTCTCGATGAGGCCAGAGCAGCGCTAAAGGCGTGGAATACGAACGTGATATACGGCACGGTCCGCTTCATCCGGCGAGACGACGAAACTTTATTGCCCTGGGCGCGCGAGGATTATGCTTGCGTAATTTTTACCATTCATGTGACTCGCGACGCGGACGGCTTGGCCCAAGCGTTGAAGACATTTCATAATCTAACGGACTTTGCGCTTCGTCGTGGCGGGAGCTTCTACATGACGTACCAGCGCTTCGCAGACAGAAAGCAAATCGAGAGTTGCTATCCACGATTCGCGGATTTTCTGGCCCTGAAGCGGAACTACGACCCGACCGGAGTTTTTGATAGTGATTGGTACCGACACTGCAAACAATTATTTAGCGAGTCAGTTAGGCAGTGAAGGGCATGGGATGCCCCGGTTGTTGAACGGAGGGTCGGGTGAGTGCGCCGTCCGGAAACGATCCCAAAAAACAATTGAGGCGCGTCCTGGGATTCTGGGACGTGCTGCTGTTCAATATCGCGACGGTGCTCGGCCCGCGATGGCTGGCGGCCGCTGGGTACAACGGCACGTCGTCGATCAGCTTGTGGATTATCGCCGCGGTGCTGTTCTTCATTCCCAGCGCATTTGTGATCAACGAGCTGTCCTCGCGCTTTCCCGATGAGGGCGGGCTGTACGTTTGGTCGAAGGAAGCATTCGGCGATTTTCACGGCTTCGTCGCCGGATGGACGTACTGGATTTACACGGTGTTTTATTTTCCGGGACTGCTGCTGGCGAGCGCGTCCATGAGCGCATACGTTGGCGGCGCGGGACACACGGCGCTGGCGACGAATCGCGAATTTTTGGTGATTGGCTCGTTTGTGCTGCTCTTCGTTGCGGTTTTTCTGAACATCATTGGACTGAATATCGGGAAATGGCTGCAAAACGCGGGCGGCGTGGGGACTTATACGCCTCTGCTTATGCTGGTCGGCGTCGCCGTTTGGATTTTGGCGACGCACGGTTCGGCGACGCATTTCACGCTGAAAAATATGATGCCGGTGTGGAATCAGGCTACCGTGAACTTCTGGCCGCAGATGGTTTTTGCGTTTGCTGGATTTGAGCTGGTCTCCGCGATGAGCGAAGAAGTGCGCAATCCGCGCAAGACTTTGCCTCGAGCGGTGTGGGGCGCAGGCGCAGCGGTGGCGTTCATCTACATTGTGGGGACGATTGCGGTTCTGGTGCTGATTCCTGCGCGGCAAGTGAATCCGTTGAGCGGAGTATTTCAGGCGCTGACGTCGGGCTCGACAATTTTGAAAATTGGTTTCGTTGGCGTGATAGCGGCGCTGCTGGTCAGCGTAGGAAATGCGGGCGGGGTTGGCTCGACTGTGGCGGGGATTGCGCGCGTGCCCTTCGTTGTCGGGATCGACCGTTACTTGCCGAAGGCATTCGGCAAAATTCATCCGCGCTGGCGCACGCCGTATATCTCCATCATCGTGCAGGCGGTGCTGTCGTTGATCGTTCTCCTGCTGGCGCAGATCCAGGCGACGGCGGCGACGGCGTATCAGGTAGTGGTGGACGCGGCGGTGATTCTGTATTTCATTCCGTTTTTATACATGTACGCGGCGGCCATCAAGCTGGCGTATCGCAAAGACCGGCGCAACAATGAGCACGTGGTACTGATTCCAGGCGGCATCATGGGGGCGTGGATCGCGGGCGGCCTGGGATTTTCGATTACCGCGCTGGGCATCGTGTTGTCGTTTATTCCGCCGGGGGAAGCGACCGACAAATTCAGTTTTCTGGCAAAAGTCGTTGGCGGCACAGTCGGCACGGTGCTCGTAGGCCTGGCGCTTTACTGGCGCGGGGCGCGCGAGAAAAAGAAAATGGCATTGACCTCCTAACAGCTTGTTCACAAAAATGTATCTTGATTGTCATCCTGTCGTCGCGAGCGGGATGCAATTTACGGAAAATGCAGATCCCTCGCCGCATGGCGGCTCCCTCCGCTACGGCTCGGGGCGAGCCGGATAACAGGGAATGTTTTTTAACGAGCTGCTAAGATAAGGAATTTCGCTTGATTATCCGCGCGCGCGAATGTAATTTGTGCGCAGTTGCGGCCCTATTTCGAAACTTTCAGAGAACAATTGAATTTAATTTGCGGAAGGCATCCTGACGGAGGTGAGCTATGGCGCGTCCCACGGGCGTAACGATTCTGGCGGTGCTGAGTTTCCTCGGTGCTGCGGTTATGGTGTGCGTGGCTGGAGTAATGTTCCTTGTGGGTTCGTCGGCAGGAATCGCAGCAATGGCTGGGCGAGGCGGCGGCATGGGCGGTCCGCTGATGGCGATGGGCGCTTTTGCCGGGATTGCGTGTCTGATTTTGGCGGTGCTCTCTGTGGTGAATGGCGTTGGGCTGTGGAAACTGCGCGGCTGGGCGCGGATGCTGACGATAATTCTGGCGGGGATCGGGGTGGTTTTTGGTGTGATAGGAATCGTCAGGTCGCTGGCACCGTTGATGCCTGGGATGCTCGTGTGGCATGTGATTCTGATCGCAATCGATGCGTGGATCGTAATGTACATGTTCAAACCGCACGTGAAGACGGCTTTCGGGGAGCCCGCAGCATAATAATTTTGCTGGTGCAGGATTTGAATCCCGCCACGGCGCGGAATACTGCTTGTCTCGCCGCGAGCGAGAGTCGTTGCTCCGGGTCGAGGTGTTCGGCGCGAGCTGGCCCTATCTCAGACGAGAGTAATAAATACCCGGAGGAGAGTAGATGAAGTCAACCAAAAACACGGCCAGACTCGCAGGGTTCCTGTAGGTGTTGGCGTCAATTTTCGGTGTCGTCGACCTCCTCTACATTCCCGCCCATTTTATCGTGCCCGGCGATGCCGCAGCTACAGCCAGCAAGATCCGGGCTTCTGAGTTGCTCTTCCGTGCCGGCATTGTGAGCGAGCTAATCGGCTTTACTCTTTTCATTTTTGTGGTGCTGGTTCTACACCGGTTATTCAAAGGCATTAGCAAGAAATATGCTTCCCTTATGGTGATATTGATGTTGCTCTCTATCCCTAATATCGCTCTTGAATGTGCTGAACGAAATCGCCGCCCTGATACTGTCGAACGGCGCTCATTTTTTGTCGGTCTTCGACCAACATCAGCTAGATGCCTTGGCAATGCTGTTCCTCAGGTTGCATAGCCAAGGAAATTTTATCGCCGAGATATTTTGGGCCCTTTGGTTGATTCCCTTCGGCATTCTCGTGTATCGATCGCGGTTCCTTCCTCGAATTCTCGGCGTCCTGCTGATAATTGCGTGCTTCGGCTATCCGGCCGACAGCTTTACCTTCCTACTTTTGCCAGCTTACGGAGACGCTGTGTCCAAGTTTGCGAATATTCTTACTCTTGGCGAGCCGCCGATCATTTTGTGGCTTTTGATTGTGGGCGCAAAGGACCAACCACTAGACGCCGCAGCATAAACTGAACCGACTCCTGGGGCGTCGCGGAACCATTGCTGTGCCTGTGGCTGCTTGTGTTCGGCGTGAACGTTCAGTGGTGGAACGAGCAAGCCAGCGCAGACGGGATGCGCACATGAAATTCGCCGCTCAATACTAGACACGGACCTGAGAATATTGTCCGAATCGCCGGGGGAGATTGGGCTGTCCGCTGAAGCTGCGGCGCCCGCCCCCCATTTCGCCCGTTCAAATCTCTACAATATTTGCGGCCGCCATTCGTCTACAGGAATAGATGGATGAGCCGGCGAGGATGGCGATGACCGAGCGAGACCGTCAAATCTCCGAAATCATCGCGGAAGAAGGATCCCGGCTGCGGAATTTCATCCGCAAACGGGTACCCGACGAAGCCGACGCGGAAGATGTTCTCCAGGAGGTCTTCTTCGAAGTCATCGAGGCTTATCGCCTGATGGAGCCTGTGCAGCAATGGAGCGCCTGGATGTTTCGAGTGGCCCGCAATCGCATCATCGATCTGTTTCGCAAGAAGCGGCTGGGGACGTTCGCAAGCGATCCGGCCGCGGTCTCGAGCGAAGGAGAGACGCTCCGGCTGGAAGAGGTGCTGCCATCGCCCGATGCCGGGCCTGCGGAAGCCTATGCGCGAACTGTTCTGCTGGAAGAACTTGAGGAAGCCCTCGATGAATTGCCGGAGGAACAGCGGGAAGTTTTTATCGCTCACGAGATTGACGGGTACAGCTTCAAGGACATTGCGGCTCGGACGGGCATCAGCGTAAACACGCTGCTCTCGCGCAAGCATTACGCTGTGGTGCACCTGCGCCGGCGGCTTCAGGCAATCTACAACGAATTCAGCATGAAATGAGGAGACCGAAAAATGACACCGGACCGTGAATTTCAACAGCAAGTGACCGAGCGCGTGACGCGGCGTTTGACGGGCATCGTGACTAAGGCCGTCATGTTTATAACTTTCGGGACCATAGCAATTTTCATCTGTGGCGAGGCGGTTCACCTTTTGTGGAATTGGTTGATGCCCGCGCTTTTTCATCTGCCCGTCATCCGCTTTTGGCAGTCCGTGGGACTCTTGTTCCTCAGTTGGTTTCTGTTCGGCGGATTGCGCGGCTTCGGGCGGCGAGGGCCTGGCTATCGCGGCCGTTGGCGCGGCCGGATGCGGGAGCGCATGAGGGAACGCTGGGAACAGATGACACCGGAGGAACGCGAAAAATTCCGCCAAGGGGTTCATGGTTGCTGGAGCCGCGTGGCACCGCCGGAATCGAAGCCGAGCGCCTGAGCGCAGCTAAGCTGGAGCTCAGTAGACAGCACGTTTTTTGACGGTTTGTTTTGCGGCGAGGGAGAATCTTGGCTCCGTGTCGCCGCCTTCCAGGACAAGCTTCGCGACGTATTCGCCCAGCGCGGGGCCATGCTTGAATCCGTGGCCTGAGCCGCCGCCGACGAGCCAAACATTCTTGAAATCCGGATGGCGGTCGATTAAGAAGTCGCCGTTGGAAGTGTTTTCGTACTGGCAGACGCGCGATTCGAGCACGGGCGCGTCGCGCAGGGCAGGGAAGCGGCGACGCAAATAATCCCGCACGACGCCGAGGGTTTCTCCCGCAACGCGCTCGACGCGGTTGGGGTCGACCGGCGAGCCGTGACGATCGCTGGCGATTTTGACGCCGCGGTTTTCAAGATCGGGCATGCCATAGATTTCCATTCCCACATCGAGCCACGTGGGGAAATTCCCGGCGGCGTAGCTTTTGTCTCCCGGCGGCGCGCCGAAGAAATAGACTTCCTGGCGCGTCGGGAAAATGCGACGGCCGAGAAGCTCCGGGAAAATCGCGGGGAGCCACGGGCCGCAGGCGAAAACGTAATTGTCCGCGCGCAGAGTCTCGCCACTCCACGTGGCGAGCGCATCGACGAGGCCGCTGCCCGTGGGCGCTTCCACTTCGGCGATTTGATAGGTGCCGCCGGCTTTCTGAAATTCCTCGACAACTTTCTGCACCGCGCGGCGCGCCATGATGACGCCGCTTTCGGGTTCGTAGATGGCGAAATCGATATCGTCGCAGACGATTTGCGGGAAGCGCCTCTCGATTTCGGCGGCGGTGAGTTTTTTGTGCGGCACGCCGACTTTGTTGAGCGTCGCCAATGTGCCGGAGGCGACCGGTTCGCTGTCGCGAGCCATCCAGAGGACGCCGGTGCGGTCGAATAGGCGCGCGCCGGTTTGGATGTCGAATTCGGTCCAGAGTTCGAGCGCTCGTTTCGACCAACGGGTGTAGATTTCGTCGGCGCCGTAGCCCATGCGAATGATTCGCGATTCACCCGACGAGCTGGCGCGGCTGTTGGCTGCGCCGTAGGCGTCGACGAGCAATACCTTGCCCCATCCGCGCGCGATGCGGAGGGCAGTCCACGCGCCAAAGACGCCCGCGCCGACTACAACTACGTCGAAAGTTCGCCGGTCAGCCATTGTTCAGGTCAGTGCCATAATGAACTTCGTTTGGAAAGGCTGAAAAAAACAGATTCCTCGTCGCAATGCTCCTCGGAATGACAACGGACGGGAATTTTCAACAAGCGCTAAAATCCTTGCTCGATTAATTTTTCGACGGTCCATCGTGGCGTTGCGATTTCCACGCGCTCTTTCATCAGGCTCTCAACGTATTTTGCCAGAACATCGCATTCTAGATTCAAGGAATCACCGGCGGAGATTTGGCGCAGATTTGTGTTCGCATACGTGTGCGGAATGACGGCGAATTCGGCGGCGCCGTCATTCCAGCGCGCGACGGTCAAGCTGATGCCATCTACCGCGAGCGAGCCTTTTTCGGCGACGTAGCGACGCAAATGTTCCGGAACGCGAACACCGAGCCACCGATTTTCCCCCTCGGCTTTTAGGCGCTCGACGCGGCCCATGCCGTCGACGTGACCCTGCACGAAATGGCCGCCGAGCGGCGCACCGGCCCGTATAGGCAATTCGAGATTCACGACGCGGCCCCCTGCGAGTTTGCCGAAGGAAGTGCGGCGCAGCGTCTCGGGTGACAAATCGGCGGCGAAGAAGCGTTTACCGCTTTCGACGACGGTGAGGCAGCAGCCGTTGACGGCGATGCTCGCGCCGATTTTAATTTCCGCGGCGACGCTGTTGGCGTCGGGCAGGTTAATTTTGAGGCGTGCGCCGTTTTTGTGGCGTGTGAGCGCGCCGATCGTACCGAGATGCTCAATGATTCCGGTAAACATCGTGAAAATATCCTTCGACGGCAAAGTCGGGACCGAAGCGCCGCAGGGTTAGATTTTGCAGCGCGGGAGTTTTGTCAATGGCGCGCGCGCGATAGCGGGCCACAGGCGTAGTGACTGTTCCGAGCACCTTGGGCGCGTAAAACAGGATCATTTTGTCGACCAGGTCCGCTTGGAGCATCGCACCGTTCGAATCGCTGCCTGCTTCCAGAATGACGCTGAGAATTTCGCGCTTGCCCAGTTCGCGCAGGACATCGCGCAAATCCACGTGGCCGCCACGCAAACGGACTTGCACGATTTCGACGCCTGCCTTACGCAACAACTTCGCTTTCGGCGAATCCGGCGATTGCGCGGTGAAGATCAGCGTGTCGTTTTGCGCGCTCCGGACGATTTGCGATTTTACCGGAATGCGCAGCCTGGAATCCACCACGGCGCGAAGGAGCGGAGTTCGTCGCGGCAGCGCCGTGCGGTCGGTCATTCGCGGATCGTCGGCGAGAACGGTGCCAATTCCTGTGAGCAGCGCGTCGGCGGCGTGGCGCAGCGTTTGAACCTCTGCCCGCGATTCGGGCGACGTTATCCACGTGACGGTGCCGCCCGGCGAGGCGATTTGGCCGTCGAGCGTGAGCGCCGTTTTGAGAGTGACGAATGGCAGCTTGGTGCGGATCCATTTTGCAAAGGCTTCGTTGAGACGGCGCGCGTCGTCTTCACGCACGCCGAGAACTACTTCGATACCGGCTGCGCGCAACTCGCGTATTCCGCGGCCAGCGACGGCGGGATTGGGATCGCGCATCGCGACGACGACGCGTTTGACGCCCGCATCGATGATGGCTTTCGTGCAGGGTCCGGTGCGGCCTGTGTGGCAGCACGGTTCGAGGTTCACATACAGAGTGGAGTGACGCGCATGGGCGCGCGCGCCTTCGAGGGCGACGATTTCGGCATGCTTGCGCGCATCGTAGGTGTGAAACCCTTCGCCGACGACGCGGGCATTTTTCGCGCCGTCTTCCTTGACGATGACGGCACCAACCAAGGGATTTGGATGCGAGAGCGCAACGCCGCGATGGGCGAGCACGAGGGCGCGGGCCATCCAGGCTTCGTCCGTGAGGCGAACAGAGTCCGTGAGCCGAGCGGAGCCGGTGCTCGGAACGGAATTGAGGTGCTTCGTATTCTTCGTGCTCGTATTGCGAGTGTTTGTGGGGGCAGTCAATTTCAGCCAATTTCAGGCAATGTTAGTCAAAAGATTAGTCAAACAGCGAATTGACATAGGTTTGCGCGTCAAAGGGCACCAGGTCGTCGATCTGTTCGCCCGTGCCGACGAAACGGATGGGCAAGCCGAGTTCACGCGAAATGGCGATGACAATTCCGCCTTTGGCCGTGCCGTCAAGTTTGGTGAGCACGATTCCCGTTACGCCGACGTGTCCGGTAAATTCGCGGGCCTGCGCGAGACCGTTTTGGCCGGTGGTCGCGTCCATCACAAGGAGCACGTCGTGAGGAGCGCCGGGGACGAGCTTCGCGGCGGTGCGCTTCATCTTTTCGAGCTCGGCCATTAAATTGGATTTCGTGTGCAAGCGGCCGGCGGTGTCCACGATGACAGCGTCGACATTTTTCGCGCGCGCGGCGGTGAGGCCGTCGAAAACGACAGCGGCTGGATCCGAGCCGGCTTTCTGCTTGATTAACTCGACGCCGGATCGCTTGCCCCAGACTTCGAGCTGCTCGATGGCCGCCGCGCGAAACGTATCTGCAGCGCAGAGCATCACGGAGCGGCCTTCCGCGCGCAAACGATTGGCGAGCTTGCCGATGGTGGTGGTTTTTCCGGTGCCATTCACGCCGACGACAAAAATCACGCGCGGCGCGGCAACTGCAGCCGCGGCGGAATCGCCATTCCGCGGAACGGGCGCTGTCGCGAAAATGCGGACGAGCTGGTTTTTCAGTTCGATTTTAAGAGCCGCTGAGCCGGCGAGTTTTTGTTCCGTCACTTGCCTGCGGAGGGAGGCGAGCACTTCTTTAGTTGTGCTTACGCCGATATCGGCGCTCAAAAGCGCCGATTCGAGCTGCGCAAGCAAAGCGGGATCGACCGGGCGGTCGCCGGTGAGCAATTGCTCGACGCGGGCAGAAAGCTCCGTGCGCGTTTTCGCGACGGAGTTCTTGAGCCGTTCGAGGACCGTTTCCTCGGGTTTGCCGAATAGGGTGATCATGGCGCTTCCGCCACATTGGCGGAAACGTTCATTCTAACAGAGGAATACGGTCATGCGCTCGCGGGGCCGCCAGGTTTCTTGCAAAAGCGCCGGTAAGGTGAGAATGGAAAGCGAAATTGTCACTGCTGAGAGTTCCTTGGTTTGAGATTTTTGGCCGGAAATAATGCTGTGAGGAAAGGAAGGGAATTTAGACGGCGACTTCGACTTCGATTACCGAAGGGCTTAGCTTTAGCTTGCCGGCTGCGACGGCGCGCTGGATGGCGTGCACAACGTCCATGTCAAATTTTGATCCCCCGAGTTGCTTGATGCGGTCCATGGCGTATTCGAGATCCATCGCGGATTGATAGGGGCGATTGGTGGTGATGGCGTCGAAGGTGTCCGCGACAGCGATGATGCGCGCCATCATGGGGATTTGGTCGCCGACGAGACCATACGGGTAGCCCTGGCCATCCATGCGCTCGTGGTGGAGCTCAATCCCCGGCAGCATGTCTTTGAGTTGCGCCACGGGACGCATGATGTTCGCGCCCTTCACGGGATGCTGCTTCATCAGGGTGAATTCTTCTTCGGTGAGCTTGCCGGGCTTTTTCAAGACATTGTCATCGACGCCGATCTTGCCGACGTCGTGCAGGAGTGCCGAAATGCGGAGTTTGTCCATTGCGTCTGCGTCGAGGCCCATCTCCTGAGCGATGGTGAGGGAATATTTCGCGACGCGGCCCGAATGGCCTCGTGTGTAGGGATCTTTTTCGTCGATGGCGGCGGCGAGCATGCGAATCGAGCCCATGAAGAGCTCGCGGTTCTCGGTCGCGGCCATTTGCAGGCGGTCGACATACTTCTCGATGTCATCGGCCATGCCATTGAAGGTTTCGGCAAGCTCGCTGATTTCCGCCGCGCCTTCGACCGGCGCGCGTTCGTGGAATTCAGCGCGGGCAATGGCGCGCGTGGAGCGCACAAGACCTTGAATGGGGCGCGTGATGCCCAGAGCGGAAAGGTACCCGACCAGCAGGGCAATTAAAGTGACGGCGATGACGAAACGCATCGCTTGCGTAGTGAGTTCCTGCACGCCCGCGTCCACGCGGGCCTTCGCCAGGCTGCGCTGCGCGATCACGGCCCAGTGCAGTTCTGGAATGGTGCTGTAGGTGCCAATCATCTCGACGGGCTTTTTATTTTCGTCCATCGTGAACTGCGTAGTCTCGGTCCCGCGCAGCTCCTGCGGGAAGTGCTTGAATTGGCCGACGACAGGATCCGAGCTGAGGTCGCGGCCGGGAACCATGTTGATGGTGTCTGGGTGGACGACGATTCGACCGTCGCCGTTGACCACGTAGACGGTACGGTCGCGCACGCTCGCGTCCTTAAGGCGAGCGACGATGTGATCGAGGGACACGACTGCGGCGAGCATTCCAGAGAATTGGCCGCCGGTCATCAGCGGGACCGAGATGACGATGGCGGGGCGGTTCTGCTGGCCGAGAGCGAACGTGCCGCTGACCCAGTTGCCACCCTGCACGCTGGCTGTGAAGGCACGCTTGAGAGCCGCGTCGACGAACGGATCACGGTCGGCGCCCTTGACGCTTTCCGCCGATTCGCCCTTGGCGTCCGTGCCGATGGCCGTGACGTAGAGGATATCGTGATTATTTTGCAGAACGTTCTGAAGCATGCGGCTGAGTTGCGGCGCGTGCGCAGGGTCGCTGACGTTTTTGATCCAGCCGGTGAGGGCCAGCAACTGGCGTTGACTTTCGAGCTGCTCGCTGAGATTCGATTCAAATTGGAGGATTTCGCTGGCCACGGAACGCGTGATTTCCGATTGCTGCACACGCTCTGTGTCCTGGAGCTTTTCCTCGCTAAGCTGCAGGACTTCGCGATGATAAAGCCAAAGTGGCAGCGCGCTGGTGAAGAGCAGCGCTCCGAGCACAATCCAGAGAATGCGCAGGCGGCGCATTCCGGTCGGCTTGAATGGTTTTTCTGGCATGCGAATGTCTACTTGAAAATCGTATGCGACCCAACAGGAGGGTACAACTGTCCTAAAGTACTACCTGTTGGCAGATTGGCCACGCTACTGGGGAAGACCGGAGGAGGCGGATTGGCGAATCTATTTCAAAATCAGCAATTGTGGGAATATGTTTGGTGAATGAACTGCGTTCAACGGCTAGCAGGACAAACCGCGCTGGTAACGGGAAGCTCGAGAGGCATAGGGCGCGCCATCGCGCTGCGCCTGGCCCGAGAGGGTGCCCAACTGCTCCTCCACTACCATAAAGATCGGGCAGCCGTTGAAGAAGTTGCGCGCCAAGTGAATTCTACGACCATCCTGCAAGCGGATTTGCGTTCCACGGATTCCATTGATTCCATGCTCGCGGGACTCAAACGTTCCCGTTTGGATATGCTCATTAACAACGCTGGGATTTGGAAGCCAACCCCGTTGGGGAGTGCCTCGTCGGAAGATGTAGCCGAAATATTGGATCTAAATCTCAAGGCGGTATTCTGGGTTACGCAAAAGTGTCTGCCGTTGATGCGTGACGGAGCGAGGATCGTGAACCTATCTTCCGTTGTGGCGAAGATCGGAGTCGACAGTGGGAGGAGCCTATACGGCGCCACCAAAGCAGCAGTCGAGGCCCTGACCCGCAACTGGGCCCTGGAGTTAGCTCCGCGCCGCATTCTTGTCAATGCAGTCGCGCCAGGGTACGTTACGACGGACATGACGCGGGAGCATTTCTCAGAGGTCGACGTTCGCAGCCGTGCAATCAGCAGGAGCCCGCTGGGGCGGCTAGGAAATCCTGAAGAAATCGCGGACGCGGTAGCTTTTCTCTGTTCCGACGACGCGCGGTGGGTGACAGGACAAACCTTGAACGTAAGCGGTGGCTTCGTGGTGTAGCCTGGCGCGGATCGCGTCGCGATACCCTGTGGCTACAATCATTCCGCCTTCAGGGGGCGCTCCATGAGTTCGCGGATGGCGTCTTGCGGCGCGCGGCCTTCGTAGAGGACGGCGTGCATCTGCTCGGTGATGGGCAGCTCGATTCCGAGTTGCAGCGCGAGCGCGTGCGCCGCGGCCGTGGTGCCGACGCCTTCGGCGACCATGCGCGTGGAGGCCAGGATTTCTTCGAGCTTTTTGCCGCGGCCCAGCTCCGCGCCGACGGAACGGTTGCGGCTCAGGTCGCCTGTACACGTCAGCACGAGATCGCCCATTCCGGCCAATCCTGCGAGGGTCTCTTTGCGCGCGCCGAACGCCGTGCCGAGGCGCGTCATCTCAGCGAGGCCGCGCGTGATGAGCGCCGCGATTGTGTTGTGACCCAGGCCGAGTCCTTCGGCGACGCCAGCGGCAATCGCAATTACGTTTTTAATCGCGCCGCCGAGTTCGACACCCACTACGTCGTCGTTTGTGTAGACGCGTAGCGTGGGACCGGATAGCTGCTCCTGCAATTCGGTGGCGAGCATGCGATCTTTCGAGGCGGCGACGATGGCGGTGGGATCGCCGCGGGCGACTTCGAGCGCAAACGAGGGCCCCGAAATCACCGCGACGCGCGGCCAGAATTTAGGCGTGAGCACTTGCTCAATCACTTCCGTGATGCGCAGCAGGGTTTTGGATTCGAGGCCTTTTGTGGCGCTGACGAAACCGGTCATGCGACCGAAAAACGGCAGCATCTCCGTATAAAGCTCCCGCGCGTGCGCGGAGGGCATCGCGCCAATGACAATGTCCGCGCCGTCTACGGCTTCGCGCAATTCGCCGGTGACTTCGACTTCGGCGGGCACGGTAAAGCCTGGCAAGAATGCCGGGTTTGTGCGGTCTTTGCAAAGCGAGTCGAGGACGTCCTGTTCCCGGGCCCAGAGCGCGATGCGATGCGGCGCGCGGCTACGCGCGAACACGATGGCGAGGGCCGTGCCCCATCCTCCAGCTCCGATGATGGCGATTTTTTTCGTGTCAGGCATATATTTTTTGCGAAGGAATTACGAGAGCCGGTTCGATGGGCGAAGCTCCGAACGCCGCGCGCTCCAGTCTGTCATGAATGATTGTTCTTGGATGTTCATTTTCGGATTAACTTTTCCGGCCGAGCCGCCTCTCCGTTCCGATGATCAGGCGGGCGATGTTTTCGCGATGCTTGAAAATTACGATAATCGCGACAGCGACGGCGCCAAATGAGACGGCCAGTGGCGGCGCGTGACCCGGTGCGTAAAACAAGTAGACCAGAATCGGCATTGCCGCCGCGGCGACTACCGAGCCAAGGGAAACATATCTCCAAAACGCGACCACCACCACCCATACCACGAGCGTCGCGAGGATAGCTTGCCAGGCGACGGCGAGGAACACGCCGAGTCCTGTGGCGACGCCTTTGCCTCCGCGAAAGCGTAGCCAGCATGAAAACGTGTGTCCCAGGACGGCAGCGACCGCCGCGGCCATCACCCAGCGGATGTTTCCGTGCGACCAACGCGCTGTGAGCCAGACGGCGAAGTATCCTTTGCCTGTGTCGAGCAGGAGCGTCAAGAAACCCGCAGGCTTGCCGGCGACGCGCGTGACATTCGTCGCGCCCGTATTTCCGCTGCCGGATGCGCGCACGTCCGAACCGCGGCCCATTTTCACAATCAAGTATCCGAAGGGAATCGAGCCCAGGAGATACGCGGCAATCGGAATCAGCCAGAGCGATTTCACGGTGCGCGGCCTTCCACGAAACGATAAGTCGCCAGCCTAGTGTGGACGGCGCCGCTGGAATTTAGCATACTTTCGTACAGATGGAATTCGGTGGCAGCCGTGGTGCCAAAAGTCTGGTACGCGAGCGGTGCAACCAATTCGCGCAACCTGGGGAGCCCTTCGGCGGTTTTGAATCGCGCCAACGTCAAATGTGGCTTGAACTCACGTGATTCCGCAGGAATTCCCGCGGATTTGAGTCTCGATGCAACGTCCCACGCCAGTGCTGCAAGATCCGGACCCGCTTCAATCCCGAGCCAGAATACGTGTGGATGGCGCTCATTGGGGAAAAATCCAAAATGCCGGAAAGCAATTTCAACCGCAGCCTTGAATTTCACTTGGCCCAGAGAATCCTTGATCGCAGGCAATTTTATTTCGTCGACATGGCCGATGAATTTCAAAGTGATGTGGATGCTCGCGGGGCGCATCCAGCGCGCGCCGCGGCAAATGTTCTCGAATTTCTGAATTGTTTCGCCGAGCGAGCGACGCGTCTCCTCCGGGACATCGAGCGCGACGAACAAGCGCACGGGCTAACCCTTCGCCGGTGACGCGGCGTAGAGAAAATAACGGCGCACCATGTCCAGCGCTGATTGAGTGGCTTGATGGCGGATGCGATCGCGGGTTCCGGGGAAACGAAACTCACGCTCCTTGGTCCCTTTTTCGTCGGCAATCGCGATGTGCACCAGGCCCACTGGTTTTTCGGGCGTGCCGCCGCCGGGACCCGCGATTCCGGTGACGCCGACGCCGAGCGTGGAATCGGTACGCCGACGAATCCCGTCGGCCATGGCGAGCGCGACTTCGGAACTGACGGCGCCCTTCGCTTCGATGATTTCCCTGGGCACGTCCACCCAAGCGGATTTCAAATCGTTGCTGTAGGAGACGACTCCGCCGCGAAAATACGACGAACTTCCCGGGACGTTGGTGAGGCGCGCGGCGAGCATTCCGCCCGTGCAACTCTCCGCAACGGCGATTGTCGCGCGATGCTCCTGCAATTGGTTGGCGACAACCGTTTCCAGATTCTCGCCTGCAGTCGAAAATAGGTTTTCGCCGAGCGCGAGAGCGAACCGCTTGGTTATTTCGTCGAGAAGTTTAGTGGCCGCGGCTTCGTCTTCGGACCAAACGCGAGGATGAAGCTGAATTTCTCCCGGCGCGGCGAGGATGGTAGTTTCCGTTCCGGCATACTGTTTGTAGATCGAAGCGACGCGTTGATCCACTTCCGACTCGGGTAGTCCCGTGGTTCGCAAATCGCGCGTGTAAAGGCGCAGATTCGCGCCGCGCCGCGCGAGGCGGGGCTTTACGTCCTGCAGGAACATGGCTTGGAGTTCGGCGGGCGGTCCGGGAAGCAACACGACGACTTTGCCGTCGGATTCGAGCCACAAACCTGGCGCGGTGCCCTGAGAGTTGGGGAGCGGCTCGGCTCCTTCGGGAACCATGGCCTGGCGCACGTTGACTTCCGGCATGGTGCGTCCAAATTTGCGAAAGCGTTCCTGAATGCTCCGCAGGATAGCTTCGCTGCGCTTGAGCTTGCGTCCGAGCGCTTCGGCGACAATTTCGCGGGTGCGATCGTCCTCGGTCGGACCGAGACCGCCGCAGGAAACGACGACGTCGACGCGTTCGAGCGCGCAAAGGAAGACGTCGCGCAGATCGTCATCGCGATCGCCGACAACGTGCTTGCGGCGGACGTGAAAGCCGAGGCGGTTGAGCTCGCCGGTCAGGAAAAGGGAATTGGTGTCGAGGCGATAGGGCGTGAGCAACTCAGAACCGACGGCAATGATCTCCGCATCCATTGCAAATGTTGTACCCGATGCGCGGCGAAACCCGCAAGGGGCGCGAGTTTTAAATTTTTGACCTGACGGGTTCTAAGACTTTGTACAAAGCCAAAGACCAGGTTGATAGCGCTGCATAACTGCGGGTCCAAGGAAAATGCAGATTCCTCGTCGCCACCGCTCCTCGGAATGACAGCCGTTCCTTTTTTTCAGCAGGCAGCTAAAACTAAGCGGTTAGCGGGACCCCTTCGATGTCCCAATCCAAGGTGTAAAGCGCATTTACAGTGGCGACCAGGGCACGGCGCGACGGTTCGAGCACGAGACCGACAATATTATTGCCGCTGAGGGCGATCTCCGCGTGAGCATCGGGCGAGATGCGGACGATTCCGCGCTTGCCCGCGAGCGACGCCGCGACGTACAGATTGCCCGCGCGATCAAAGGCCAGGCCCTGCGGGCGCCCCAAGCCGCGATAAAAAACCTCCACTTCGCCTGCGGGAGTGATTCTGTAAACGCGGTCGAAGCTGGACGTGGTAGGCCCAGTGACGTACAAATCGCCACTGGGATGAAATGCGAAGTGATACGCAGACATGGAAGGCTCGAGCGTTGCGAAGACAAAAATTTCCTTGTCCGCTCCGATTTTGAAAATCGTGCCGCTGCGGTCGCCGACGTAAAGATTTCCAGCGCGGTCGAACGCGATTCCGGTGGCGATGCCCATGCCTTCGAGCCACTGCACGGTCTGTCCATTCGGCGTCACGCGATAAATGGTTCCATCGTTGCGGCAGGAAACAAAAAGCGCGCCATCGCGATCGATAGCCAGGCCCGTGGGATTCATCAATTGCGTGACGTAGGGCCTGATGGCGCGACTCGGCGTGATTTTGTAGAGGGAGACGGGAACTTTCTGTCCGCGCTGGCCGCTGAAGGTGACGTATGCGTTTCCTTCGCGGTCGACGGCCGGATTTGCTACGGGATGCAAATTGTCGGCGACGAGGGAGCCGATCGAAATCGGGAACGGCTGGCTTTCGCTATGGCCTGCGTGGACGCGCACCATGCCGCCCTCGGCGCCATCGGGCACGCGCGCGACCAGCACGTTCTCCGACGCCATCACGACGCTGCCTTCCGTGCTGCCGAAACGCACTGCGGGACGCGCGCGGTTCCCGTTCGCAAAGCCCGCGCCGTGAATGGTGATCTCGCCGCCGGGGATCGCCGCGGACGGTTGCACGCTTTCAATTTTCGGGATGCCGTTCGTTTTCAACCGCTAAGCCCCCACACCTTTATAGGCCCAAACCCCTGGCAATCCAAATTCCAATGGCAGCGTAAACAGCGGCAGCCCAATCGTCCGCCATAATTCCCCAGCCGCCGGGCAGCGATTCTGCTTGCCGCGCCGGAAACGGCTTCCAAATATCGAAGACGCGAAAAAGTATAAAACCCAGCAGCAAATATTTCCAGTTGAGCGGACGGAGCGCAAACAGAAACGTGAAAAGCTGGCCGGAGACTTCGTCAATGACTACGAATTGCGGGTCTTTGGTTCCGTTCCACCTCGCGACATGAGTCGAAACCCATACGCCGAAAAGTGCGACAGCGACGCCGAAAAGTAAGGGAATCTCAAAGAGGCGAAGGCGAGCCGCACTTTCCGCCATCCAGGCCGCTGCGCGAGAATCTCCCAATGTCGCGTACACGAAAGTCGTTGCATGAAATCTTGAGAAAATCCACCACATCAACCAATACAGTGCTATGCCGACCAGCGAGCCCCAGGTGCCGGGCGCTTTCGGGAGGTATCCTGCACCACCCGCTGTTGCAAAAAATAATGACAAGCGCGGTTTTCGCGGAGGCTCGGCTGGAGCAGAGTCAGTTTTCGTGTTCATCGCGCTGCGGTGCTTCGTGCGAAGTTGCTTCGTGCGGTGTCTTGTTGCGTGGAGTTGTCTCGTGCGATTCGGACAGCGATTCGTCGGTGGCCGGCTCGGACACTTTGTACTTCTCGCTGGCCCAGTTGCCGAGGTCGGTCAAGCGGCAGCGCTCGCTGCAAAAAGGGAAATCGCTGTCCTTTGTCGAATCGGTCGCTTTCCGGCAAATGGGGCAATGCCATTCCATGGTTGTCGCGCCTAGACTAACACGCCGTTCCTGGGCGTTGTAAAGTGGGCTGCCACGGGAGGGCTCGAAAAACCTACGCGAGGATAGGGAATGGTTGCGCGAGAATTTGTGCGTCTTGCGGAGTTGTCGTGTCTGCCGAAATAATCCCGACCGCGCGCCCAATCAAATCGTAATCGCGCGCTTCCGTGATTTCGACGCGCGCCATGGTTCCCGGCGGCGGCAATTGCGCTGCGTTCGTCACTCCCGCAATTTCGGTGATGTAGACTTTGCCGTCGATTTCCGGCGCCATGCCTTCGAGACGCGCTTCCCACACGATGTCCGTGTCCTTCGACGGCCCTTCAAGCATGGCGGTAAAAGTTTTGCCGACCTTTGCGCGCAAATTCCGCCGCGATACTTTCTGCTGAATCGCCATCAACGTGTCACGCCTTCGTGCAATCGTCTCCGCGTCCACTTTTCCGTCGCATGCGTAACTCTTCGCCGTCTCTTCATCCGAGTACGCAAAGACGCCCATCCAGTCGAACTCCGCCGCGTGCACGAAATCGCGGAGCACGCGAAAATCGTCGTCCGTTTCGCCCGGAAAGCCAACGATAAACGATGTGCGTAGCGATACGCCTGGAATGGTTCGCCGGATGCGTTCGAGCATTTTCAAAAACGCATCCGCGTGCGAGCCCCGCTTCATGCGCGCCAAAACACTGCGGCTGGCGTGCTGCAGAGGAATGTCGAGATACTTCACGAGCCTCTCGTGCTGCGCGATTGTTTCGAGCAGCTTCGTCGTGACGCGATTCGGGTAGCAATAGAGAAAACGAACCCAGCGCAGTTCTCCAATCTCCGCGAGCCGTTCTAGGAGCAGCGGTAAACCATCGCGCATGCCCAAATCTTCGCCGTAGAACGTGGTGTCCTGCCCAATCAAATTGATTTCGCGCACGCCGGCCGCCGCCAGATTCTCCGCCTCATGCACCACCGATTCGAAACGCCGGCTGCGAAACCGTCCACGCAGTTGCGGAATAATGCAGAACGCGCACGGATGGTCGCATCCTTCGTTGATTTTAATGTACGCGGTGTGGCGTGGCGTCGCAAGAATTCGCGGCGTCAAATCGTGGTAGAGGAACGTGGGCGATTCAGGCGAATTTCGCAGTTCGCCTTCGCACGCCTGCAGTATTTTTTCGACTTCGCCCGTTCCGATGACGGCATCGACTTCCGGAATTTGCTCGCGAATTTCATCGCGAAAGCGCTCGACAAGACATCCGGCGACGATTAATTTCTTGGCGCGGCCGAATTTCTTGTGCTCGGCCATTTCGAGAATCGCGTCGACGGATTCTTTGCGAGCGGGCTCAATGAAGCTGCACGTGTTGACGACGAGCACGTCGGCATCGTCCGCGCGCGGCGTGATTTCGTAGCCCGAACGCCCGAGAATCCCCATCATCACCTCACTATCGACGAGGTTCTTCGGGCATCCCAGACTCACAAATCCAACTTTTGGCATGTTTCGGTGCGATCCTTCCGCAGCGCGGGAATCACAATCTTAGCACACAATCAGCGACACTCAGCGCGAGCACGCGACTGTGCTGGGGACGACAAAAAAAGGGCGCCGAGAACTGATGGAGGCAGTTAGCGCCGGACGAGAAGGTCACGAGGGCGGTCAAAAACAAAATTGCACGCCGCCGCTTTTGGAGTGCATTCGAGGGTTCCGCGCAAAACGAGCCGCGCTTTTGAGTTCGCCGGAAGGACCGCGGGAAACTTGGCCTCGCGGAGGCGGTCGCCAAATCCGGACAGTTTGTCGTCTCCGCCGAGAAACCTCGCCTGGCGAACCACAGGACCGTTTGGCCCTGGCGCGAGCGAAACCAAAAAGATGGCCTTGCCACTTGCGGCGATCGTTTTTCCTAGCGGAATCGTGCGCATGTGCAGCAGTTCCGCACCGGAGTCCTTTACGCGCAAATCGATTCCCGCTGCGCTCCCGAGCAGTTTTGCGAGCCGGGTGCGAGTATCGGCGGGCGCGCCCGGGGAAGTGAGCGCAAGCGTGTACGTGCGAATTGCAAGCTCTTTGTCGCCGCGCGCTTCGTAGATTCGCGCAAGATGATAGCCTTCGTCGCCTCGTTCGTCGAGGAGCCACGCAGAAGCGATGAGCGATTCCGCCTCTTTCATCCGACGCTGCTGGAAGTGCACCCAGCCGAGCGTGTCCCAAAAAGCCGGAAGCGCAACTGTGTTGCCGAAGTTTTCATTCGTAAGGTGGCGCAGGTCCACACGGCTGAGCGCTGCTTCCGTTGAACTGACCGCCAAGTTCGCGTAGTACTCGGCACGATCGAGCGCCACGTCGCGTTCCGCGAGGTCGTAAGCGATCTGATTCCAAATCAGGGCGGAAGGCGAGAGGCCGGCGGCTTTGTCGAATGCGCCGAGAGCATTTTCGGTTTTCCCGGTGGCGAGATAGGCCTGCCCGAGGCGCAGGCGAACCGCGGCGCTGTCCGGATCGAGGACGACGGCCTTTTCGAGTTGCGCGAGTGCGGCATCGTAACGTTTCTGGTCAATATAAACCGCGCCCAAGTACCCATACGCATTGGGATCGAGAGGCTTGAGGACAATTTGTTTTTGGAAGGCGGCTGCAGCGTCGTCGTATTTTTTCTGGTCGTAGAGGGCGACGCCCAGCAAGTTATTGGCGGTGTCGTCGGTTGGATTCGCGACGAGTTGTTTGCGAAACGAAACGGTAGCGTCCGCGTATTTTCCAAGGCCAAGCTGTGCCAGTCCGAGGACGCGCCACAGATTTACTTGCTGCGGATTGATTTGGGCCACGGCGTTGAACAATTGCAGAGCCTTGGCGTTATTTCCAGCCTTCAATTCGGCAGTGCCCGATTCCATCAGCGCGCCGGATGTCGCATCTTCCGGCACGCCGGGAATGATATCGGCGACCATGACGCCCTGGCTCTCGTCCGCTTCGACGGCATGCGCGAACGCGAGATAATCCGCGCGACGCGAAGCGGGCACTTCGCGAGCGATGAAGCGCAGAGAACGCTCCGCGGTGACCACGTGTTCCTGCGAGGCGTAGCTCGAGTGATATGTGGCATAGTCGCGCGTCACGCCCGCGCCCACGGGCATTTGCGGCGAGTCGTTCACGGGGAGAGTCAGTGTGAGTTTCGCGGTCACGTCGAGCGGATTTCCCAATTCAATGGGACTCGCGGAATTCTCCGAGGCGTCGGGAAGGCCGAACGTAGGTAAGGGAAGCTTGAGAATCGTCTTGGGCTGCGACCAGTCGAGGAACTCTTCGTTGACCAGGATGAAATCGAGCGTGAACGGGTCGCGCGTCGCGGTGGGATCACTCGGTTTCGCATCGGTAACTTCGCCTTGCAGGCCATCGAGCGTGGCCATGGTTTGCGCCACCTGTTTCCATTGCGCTTGGGGCGTGCGTTCGAAGGCCATGCGCAGCGCTACTTCGTTGTCGCCGCGCAGCGTATAGCGGATCCGCGCAACCAATCTGCCCAGCGAACTTACGCGTCCGGTAATTTCCACCGTTTGCGAGGATTGGAACGGGAGATCGAGAGGCGTGGCCGCGAAATGCGGCGCAACGGCCGTGGATGCGATGAGCGCTTGCTGGCCGCGCAGATTCGGCAGCAGCATGCGGAAGGGAAGTACGTCGGACGAAGGATCGAGCCAGAAAACCTCTTTTCCCGCCGTGACCGCAAGAATCGCGTGATTCAGCGCGCCAGGCCAAGGAAGATCCGGTCTGAGTTTCGCGCTGGAAGAAAGCAGCGCGACATCACCGTGAAAACCTACGGCATTTAGCAACGCCGCGAGCAGCGCGCATTTGTCGAGGCCGTCGCCGTATCCGTCGCTCAAAACTGTTGCCGCATCGTGCGGCTGGAAATCCACCTGCTCGAAAGGAATATCGACGAAGCGAATTTGCTTGGCGACGAAATCGTAGAGCGTCTCGATCTTGTCCCCGTCGGTTTTTTGGGTAGCGATCAGCGCCTGGGCCTTGGCCGCAACGGCATCGTTCGGCTTTGCGGCAGAGTCGTCGAGAGTAGCTATCCATTTTCCGGCCGCTCGCCAAGTCGTGAAACTCGTCAGGATGACGTCGGGAGGCTTGCTGCCGGGCGCGGCGCCGGCATCCGCGGAATCGTCGCCGGACGAAGAGACTGCTGCCGTCGCCGGGGGAGCAGCCTGCGCTTGGGTCCGCTTCCAGGTATAAATTTTTCGCGCGCCGCTCGCGGTCGCTGCGGGAGAAAACTGCGCCGACATTTTCCAATGAACCGCTCGGCTCGCCGGCAGATCAATCTGCAACTCTTCGTCGCGCGCGCGTGTATGCGACAGGAATGTATGCGCGTACCAGAATTCTCCTGGGGCCGTGGGTTTGATAATTTTCGTATCGGATTCGTAGCTTAGCGTGTCGCCAATGGCCAATGGCGGCAGCGTCACGTGGACCTCGCGAATTTCCTTGAAGCTGGGAGCGTCTTTCACCACGGGCGCCGGCTGATCGTCAATCATTTTTGCAATGGCTTGCGAGCTTGTTTCGGCCACGGTGCCATCGGGCTTGGCGATGCGCAGGTAAGCGAGCGCGAATGTTTCGTCCTCGGAGTTGTAATCGAAAGTAAGCGTGTGGAGTTGCTTGACGCCCGCGTCGCCCGTGACTTTAACGCGGACTTCCTGCCGGCGCTCGCCGGTGCCGTTGGTTTCAAAGCGAATCTTCGTAGAGTAGCGTTCGAGTACAAATGGTTCCGACGGTTCCGCAGTGGAATTTGTCGTTGGCGCGTTTTGCGCGGCGGGCGTTTGCGCCAGCAATGAGCGCGGCGCGGATGAAAGAAGCGCAACCCAGGCAGCGAAGAAAATTGCGGCGCATGCCGCTGCGGAAATGTGGGAGTGGCGAAGTCTCATTTCGGCTTCACGCAGTCTAGTGAGGTTTCGCTCTTCGGTAAAGTACCGGACGCGGGTGAGTTTCCATAGAGCTGCGTGGTGCGGGCGGCCTCGGCAGGATTGGCCGACAGGCTGGGTGCAACTGGGGCGCTCTGTTCTGCATGAGCCACAAATCGAGGGCCGCCGGAGGTTTGCGATCGGCGGTCCGCGAGATTGAGCTGGCGCGCTTGAAATTTGAACTATTTCTATATTTGACACATAATAAGCACGTTATGGTACTGGTGGTACCGGCTCACAGCTGAGATGGCCTTCAGCGGGCCGAAGCCTGCCCCGATTCCCGGCGGGAGATTCAGGCGGACGCGGCTCCATGTTCGGGTCGAAATCGAGTCGCGCCATTGTGCGGCAAATCTATACTGCATTAGGGGTTGACACGTAAGGGGTGTTTCCCTATACTCGCTGGTTTGTAGGTGGAAATATTTTTGTAATTGATGCTGAAAGGGTATTCTCCCGCCCCGGAACATTGAACGAAGGAATGGGGATGGGGAGAGCGGCCGAAATGGGGCGCCTGCCCCGCAAAGCCGTACTTGCAAGCTCTTCGCTTTAGAAGTGGATGTGTTCTCGGATCTTCACGAGCACGCCCGCGCAGAGCATCTTAGCCGGTTCCTTCGGGTTTTAACCGGCCCTTTCTGTTCTACCACCATCTGTTGAGCTTCGCACGCTCGGCAGAAAAACCGAAACTTGGGATTGCGTTCGGAGGAGAAGAGTGCCGACGTTTGCACAACTGGTTCGACACGGCCGCGAGAAGTTGAAGACGAAGACGAAGTCACCCGCACTCGAGGGCTGTCCGGAGAAGCGCGGAGTTTGTGTGAGGGTCTACACGCAAACGCCGAAGAAGCCGAACTCGGCGCTGCGCAAAGTGGCTCGCGCGCGCCTGACGAATTCCGCCGAAGTCACCACGTATATTCCCGGGATCGGTCACAATTTGCAGGAGCACTCGATCGTGCTGGTGCGCGGCGGCCGCGTGAAGGATTTGCCGGGAGTTCGCTACCACGTAATTCGCGGGACGCTCGATGCCGCCGGCGTCGAGAACCGCAAGCAAGCGCGCTCGAAATACGGCGCAAAACGGCCCAAGGCCGCACAAAAGTAGGAGAATCGCGGAATGCCACGCAAGGGATTCGTAGTTCGGAGGAAGATCGCCGGAGACGCCGTCTACGGAAGCGATCTTATACAGAAGTTTATTTCGAGCATGATGTATGACGGCAAGCGCGCCACCGCGCAGGCGATTTTCTATCAAGCCATGGAAAACGTTGCGCAGAAAGCCGAAGGCGGAGACGCCCTGACCGTCTTCAAGAAAGCCATCGAGAACGTGAAGCCGCTGCTCGAAGTGAAGTCGCGGCGCGTGGGCGGCGCGAACTATCAGGTACCCGTCGAGGTGAATCAGTTCCGGCGGCAATCACTCGCGATTCACTGGGTGATCTTGTATGCCCGCCAGCGCGCGGGCAAGAACATGACGGACAAGCTGACCGACGAATTGATGGACGCCGCAAACGGCAAGGGCGGAGCAGTAAAGAAGAAGGAGGACGTGCACCGCATGGCCGAGGCCAACAAGGCCTTTGCCCATTATCGCTGGTAAAACAAATATTTCATGGCGCGCCAATTCCAACTCGACCGCATGCGCAATCTGGGAATCATGGCCCACATTGACGCCGGAAAGACCACTTCGACCGAACGCATCCTTTTCTATACGGGCGTGACGTACAAGCTGGGAAGCGTCGATGAAGGCACGGCCACGATGGACTGGATGGAGCAGGAGCGCGAGCGCGGGATCACCATCACTTCCGCGGCGACGACGGCTTCGTGGAAGCGCTTTGGCACCGACTATCGCGTCAATATTATCGACACGCCCGGTCACGTGGATTTTACGGTGGAAGTCGAACGCTCGCTGCGCGTGCTGGACGGGGCAGTCGCGATTTTTGATTCGGTCGCCGGTGTGCAGCCGCAGACGGAAACGGTATGGCGCCAGGCGGACAAGTATCGCGTGCCACGCATCGCATTCGTCAATAAAATGGACCGCGTCGGCGCGGATTTCGACCATGTGATTCGCACCATGCGCCAGAGACTTTCGGCCCACCCCGTCCCCCTCCAGTTTCCCCTCGGCAAAGAAGACACTTTCATCGGCGTGATTGACTTCATCGAGGAGCGCGCGATTGTCTGGAAGGATGAATCGCTCGGCGCGGAATTCGAATATATTTCGCTCGATCAGCTCTGGGATCCGGAGTTTCAAAAGTCGCGCCCGGATGTTGCCGCGGCCATCAAATCCTCGGCGGTCAGTCCTGAGTTTTACAAAGAGCATCGCGAAAAGGTCGTCGAGTATATTGCCGAACACGACGACGCCGTGCTCACCAAATATCTTGCCGAGCATAAGCTCGAACCGGCGGAATTGCGGGCGTCCGTTCGCCGCTCGACGCTGGCTCTGAAGCTTGTTCCCGTACTTGCCGGCTCTGCCTTCAAGAATAAGGGCGTGCAGCCGCTGCTCGACGCCATTGTTGACTTCCTGCCGTCGCCGGCAGACGTTGCGCCGGTCGAAGGCATTTCGCCCGACACGGACGAGCCCGAATTGCGGCGTCCCGCGGATGATCAGCCATTTGCCGCGCTGGCGTTCAAAATTATGTCCGATCCGTATGTCGGGCATCTTACCTATATCCGCGTCTATTCCGGCGTCTGCAAAACGGGTGCGACGGTCTACAACGCCTCGAAGAAATCACGCGAGCGCATTGGCCGTTTGCTGCGCATGCACGCGAATAAGCGAGAGGAAATCGACGCCATTGATGCGGGCGACATCGCCGCGTGTGTGGGCTTGAAGAATGTCTCCACCGGAGACACGTTGTGCGATGAAGATAAGCCCGTTGTTCTCGAAGCCATTGAATTTCCCGCGCCTGTCATTTCGGTCGCGATTGAGCCAAAGACCAAAGCCGATCAAGAGAAAATGGGCAACGCGCTGGCGCGGCTGGCGCAGGAAGATCCGACTTTCCGCGTGCATACGGAGCCGGACACGGGCCAGACGCTCATCTCCGGCATGGGCGAACTGCATTTGGAAATCATTGTCGACCGCATGATGCGAGAATTCAGCGTGCAGGCCAATGTGGGCCGGCCGCAGGTCGCGTATCGCGAAACGATTGTGAAGTCAGCGCCCGCCGAAGGCCGTTACATTCGCCAGACGGGCGGCCGCGGCCAATACGGCCACGTGAAACTTACCGTCCATCCATTGCCCAACGCGAGCCATGAGGACATGCGCGAACTCTCCACCGACGAGCTCGATGAGTTGTCCAAGCAAGTCGCGGGCAAGGGCGGCAAATGGCGCTTCGATAAAGAGCATCGCCTGCTTTTCATCGACAAAATCATCGGTGCCGCGATTCCCAAGGAATATATCGCGCCGATTGAAGAAGGCATCAAGGAAGCCATGGAAAATGGCATCCTGGCCGGCTACGAAATGGTGGACATCGCAGTGGTCGTAAATGACGGCAGCTATCACGAAGTCGATAGCTCGGAAATGGCGTTCAAGATTGCGGGGTCGATGGCGTTCAAGGAAGCCTGCGGCCGCGCCCATCCGAAGCTCCTTGAGCCTATTATGAAAGTCGAAGTTGTCGTGCCCGAGGAATACATGAGCCAGGTGTTCGGCGATTTGAATTCGCGCCGCGCGCATGTTCAGGGCACCGAAAATCGTGCGGCCAGCACGGTGATTCGCGCGGAAGTGCCGCTCTCGGAAATGTTCGGCTACGCCACGGATTTGCGCAGCCGCACGCAGGGCCGCGGCAGTTTTACAATGCATTTTTCGCATTACGCACAAACCCCGGCGGCCGTTTCCGAGGAAGTCATCTCCAAGGCCACGGGCAAGGTAGCGAGGTAGCAGTGGACGAATTCTGGGAGAAGTTCTGGTTCGAGAGGAACGCGAAAGAGCTTATCCGCAAGCTGAAGGCGGGTTATGCAGTGGATTCGCAGGCCACGCGCCGACAGCTTCGGCAGATGATGGAACGGTTGAATTCCCCCGAGCCGATAAGTTTTATGAAGGCCGAGCATCCGAAATTTTTGAACTGAGTTTTTTGAACTGAACAAGCACACGCTGAGGAGCTGAGCGAGACATGGCGAAGGAAAAATTTGAGCGCAGCAAGCCGCACCTGAACATTGGGACGATAGGTCACATCGACCACGGCAAGACGACGTTGACGGCGGCGATCACGAAGGTATTGTCGAAGAACAACCCGAAAGTGCAGTTCCGGGCGTTCGATTCGATCGACAACGCGCCGGAAGAGCGCGAGCGCGGAATCACGATTGCGGTGTCGCACGTCGAGTATGAGACGCCGAACCGCCACTACGCGCACATCGATTGTCCGGGGCACGCCGACTACATCAAGAACATGATCACCGGCGCGGCGCAGATGGATGGCGCGATTCTGGTTGTGGCGGCGACGGACGGTCCGATGCCGCAGACGCGCGAGCACATTCTTTTGGCTCGACAGGTGGGCGTACCGGCCATTGTAGTGTTTCTGAACAAATGCGACGCGGTGGAAGACCCTGAATTGCTGGACCTGGTGGAGATGGAAGTGCGCGATTTGCTGAAGAGCTATCAATATCCGGGGGACACCATTCCTGTAGTACGGGGCAGTGCGCTGAAGGCGCTCGAAGGCGATCCGAAGTGGGAGAAGACGATTCTGGAATTGATGGAAGCGGTGGATAAGAGCATTCCGCTGCCGCAGCGCGACGTGGACAAGCCGTTCGCCATGCCGATCGAGGATATTTTCTCGATCTCTGGACGCGGCACGGTGGTGACGGGGCGAGTCGAGCGCGGGAAAGTGAAAGTGAGCGAGGAAATCGAGATTGTGGGCTTCCGTCCCACGGTGAAGAAAGTGGTGACGGGAGTCGAGATGTTCAGGAAGCTCTTGGACGAAGCGATGGCGGGCGACAACGTTGGGTTGCTATTGCGCGGGACGGAAAAAGACGAAGTGGAGCGCGGGCAGGTGATTGCGAAGCCGGGGTCGATTACGCCGCACACGAAGTTCAAGGCTGAGGCATACGTGTTGACCAAGGAAGAGGGCGGGCGGCACACGCCGTTCTTCACAGGCTACCGGCCGCAATTTTATTTTCGCACCACGGACGTGACGGGAGACGTGGCGCTGCCGACGGGCGTTGAGATGGTGATGCCGGGCGACAATGTGGCGGTGGAAGTGAAACTGATCACGCCGGTGGCGCTGGAGAAGGGCTTACGCTTCGCGATACGCGAAGGCGGCCACACCGTCGGCGCCGGCGCCGTCACCGAGATACTCGAGTA
>Ga0307372_10000638_pt1 | contig 61980 bp, 65 predicted proteins | sample OX1MG_FD_202533 | JGI IMG/M metagenome (GOLD analysis project Ga0307372, IMG submission 202533) | Soil microbial communities from Risofladan, Vaasa, Finland - OX-1 | ecosystem: Environmental > Terrestrial > Soil > Coastal area > Acid sulfate soil | place: Finland: Risofladan, Vaasa | collected... | reverse complement strand
ACTGAGCGGCGTGCCAGGAAGTGGCCCCTGCCGGGGCGGCCGAGCAGCCGCCCCCTGTCGACGATGACCTCCCCGCGGGCGATCGTGGTAACCGGCCAGCCAGCCGCACGGTAGCCGTCGTACGGCTCGACATCAGAACGTGAGTGCATGCTGCTCGCGCTGATGACGACTTCGGCCTGTGGGTCGATGAGAACAAGGTCCGCGTCGCTGCCGATGGCGATGGTGCCCTTCCGTGGCCAGAGCCCGAAGATCTTGGCTGGGTTGCTCGCCGTGACCGCCACGAAGCGTTCGATGGGGATGCGTCCTCGCCGCACCCCCTCGTTGTAGAGCATCCCGATGCTCGTTTCGACGTTGGCGAAGCCTCCGGGCACTCCCGCGAACGTCAGCCCCGGGTCGAGCTTCTCCACCGCCATCCAGCTGGTGTGGTCCGTGGCGTAGGTCTGGATGAGCCCGCTGCGCAGCCCCTCCCACAAGGCAGTTTGGTCCTCAACACCGCGCAGCGGCGGCCAGCAGGCGGCGAAGCGCCCGCGTTGCTCGTCGGTGCTGTAGATGCTCTCATCGAGGAACAGGTAGGCCGGCCGGGTCTCCGCGTGGATCTCCCCACCGGCCGCGCGAGCCTCCGCGATCGCCTGTAGTGCGGCGCGGCTCGACACGTGGACGATGTAGAGGGGAACGCCGAGCATGGTGGCGTAGGCGGTGACCTTCTTGATGGCGATCGCCTCTGCCGCCGGCGGCCTGCTGTGCGGCAGGAATGCGATGCCAGTATTGCCCTGATCGATGAGCTCACGGGTCAGGTCGTGCACCAGCGACCCATCCTCGGCATGGAGATTGACGATCACTCCAGTGCGACGAGCCGCACGCAGGACCCGCAAGATCGCCGCATCAGTCAGCATGAAGTCGTCCACGGCCGTAAAGATCTTCACGCTCGGGCACCCCGCTCCGGCCGCGGCCCGCATGTCGCCTGTGAAGTCGGGCAGGCTGGGATCGGTGACGATCACGTGCAGGCCGAAGTCGACCATCGCGCCCGGCTCGGCGGCCTGGCGGTCCCGGGCGATGGGGGCGGTGAGATTCTCCCCCGGCCGCTGGATGCAGTAGTTGATCACAGTCGTGATGCCGCCGAAGGCTGCGGCGAGGGTCCCGCTCTCGTAGTCGTCGGCGGTCCCGTGGTCACCGACCTGGTTCCCGAAGTGCGTATGGGCGTCAATGGCCCCCGGCACGACCAGGCACCCTGCAGCGTCGACGACCTGACCTGCGGTTCGGGTGTCAAGGTGGTCGGCAAGCACCGCGATCCGCCCGTCGCGGATCCCGATGTCCGCGGTGCGGGTCCCCTCGGTGGTCGCTATTTCTCCACCGCTGACGACAAGGTCAAAGGGCCGGGAACTCAGATTATTTCCCATGGGTGTGGCTTTACCCTCCGGTCTGCAGAGCCTGCCGTCCCCTCATCACCTGAGAGAACGCAACAGCTATGACGAGTGCACCGCCGTAGAAGACGGGCTGGATCCAGCTTGCGAGCCCGAGGAGCTGCAGACCGGATATCCCTGTGCCGAGAAAATACACGGCAATGAAAGCGCCCCAGGGATTGAATCTGCCGGGCGTGATTGTCGTGGCGCCCAGGAACACGGCCGCGAATGCCGGCAAGAGGTATGTCGGGCCTGAGGACGGATCAGCGCCATCCAGCGTGCCGGCGAAGATGATGCCGCACACGGCGGAGATCAAGCCGGCCGCAAGAAAGGAGAACACCCGGACCCTGCTGACCCTGATCCCGCTCAGGCGCGCAACGGTCCGGTTACGGCCAACGAAGAGAAGCCTGCGGCCAGCAGGCGTGAAGGCCAGGAAATACCAGATGAGGAAGCACACCGCGATGCCGTACCAGAATTCCAGGGGCACGCCCAGGAAGTGGTCGGTCGAGACGAGGCTGAGGAGCTGCTGGGACACCCCGGTAACGACTGCGGACCCGCTGATCAACGCGTCGATCCCCGAAATGAAAGTGCCGATTCCTAGCGTGACGATGAGTGAGTCGATTCCGAAGATGATGGTGAACGCACCATTCAGGCAGCCCACCAGCAGTCCCCCCACGACGGCAATACCTGCCGCCGCAGGCCAGGGCCAGTGATGCTGAACGTTGAGGATTGTGAGGACCATCGCGCTGAGGGCCATGTTGCTGGCAACGGACAGGTCATAGTCACCAGCGAGCAGGGGGATGAGCAGCGCAAGCGAAAGCAGCAGCACTATCACCTGCGACCCTAGAATGGCGGCTATGTTCCCCATGTGAGGGAAGGTGCTGGGCATCGCAATGGAGAAACCGGCCAGAAGAAAAGCCCAGATGATAGGCAATGCGAACCGCTCAAGGCGGGCCACCCAGCCCTGAGCGGCACCGGCTGGCGCGCTGGGGGCAGCCGATGGGTCGCGAAGCAAGGATCGTATGCGGTCGGTCAGCAACGTGGCACCTGCCTTAAGGTTCCGCTCGGGGTGCCTCGCCGCTGAGCAGGAGGCACTGCGTGAGGATGGCTTCCTTGGTGAGAGCCTCGGCGGTCAGTCCGGCCCGGATCTGGCCTCCCGAGAAGATGAGGACGCGGTCGCACAGCCCGGCAAGCTGTGCGTAGTCGCTGCTGGCGCACAGCACCGCCGTTCCATGTGCGGCAAGATCGCGGATCGCCTCGAAGATCTGGGCTCTTGAGCCCACGTCCACGCCGACGGTCGGCTCGTCGAGCAGCAGAAGCTGTGGCTTGAGTTGAAGCCACTTCGCGATGATTGCCTTCTGCTGGTTGCCGCCTGAGAGCGCCCCCATGGGGGCCGCTGGATCCGCCGGCCGCACCTGGAAGCGGTTGAGCAGTCCGGTGATGGCAGCGGTCAGCGCACCGCTGCGGAGGAGGCCCCTCCGGAAGAATTCGTGAAGTCGCGGGACTGCGACGTTCTCCCCAATCGAAAGGGACGCGACCGCGCCTTGGCGTTGACGATCACCTGGCACCAGAACGATACCCGCCCGGAGTGCCCGCACCGGGGTCATCTCACTGAGGAAATATGCCCGGTCGGTGAACTCGATTCTTCCCTCGGCGCCAGGCGCATCCCCGTAGATAAGGTAAGGTATCCGCGCGAAGCTCTCGCCGGCCAGCCCGGTCAGGCCAACGATTTCACCTGTCCCTAGTTCCAGGGAAAGCGGTGGGATGCCACGGCCTGAAAGACCAGTAAGGCGCACGGCGGTGGCTTGGCCCTGGTGGGCAGCTGGGACTGAAGCGCGACTGGCCGGTGGGCTCCCAAGAATCATGCCCGCGAGCTGATCCCGGTCGGTGTCGCGGGCACCAACGGTGCCAGCGACCTGCCCGTCCCGAAGCACCGTGATCCGGTCGCAAACCTTCAGCACGTCGTCAAGGTCGTGCGAGACAAGCAGCACCGAGGTCCCGCCTGCGGCGAGATCGCGTGCTGTCGACGCAAGAAGCCCTCGCTCGTGATCGGCGAGGAAGGCCATGGCCTCGTCGAGCACGAGCAACCCCCGGCCCGCTGACTTCGCCTCACCTATGCCTTCAAGGGCCCGGATGATGGCAACCATCGCCCGTTCGAATGGGGTCAGCTCGGATGGCAGGCTCTGGCTTCCTACGTCGAGGCCGTAACGGGCGAGCAGATCGGCAGCGTCTCGATGAATCTTGCGCAAGGAGATGAACCCGCCGCGCCTGGTGGCTATCTCCCGCAGGGCCAGGTTCTCAGCGACTGTCACCGAGTCGATCAGGCCGAGATCCTGGTGCACGAAAGAAATGCCCAGGTCTCGCAGGCGCTCAGCGGTCAACGGCAACCGCTGCGGCTGGCCGTCGACCAGCAAGTGCCCGGCCTCGGGAGTGTGGTAGCCCGCCAGGACCTTGATCAGGGTCGATTTGCCTGAGCCGTTCTCGCCGAGCAGGCCGTGAACCTCGCCGCGCACGATCGTGATACTGGCTCCGCTCAGCGCCTGTGCCCCACCGAAGTGTTTCGACACACCGAGAAGTTCCACGCGAGGCACCGGCGCCGCGCTGGCCCCCGGAAGCGCCCCGTTCGGGACGCGCGGTGCCCGGGAGGGAGCTGCCTCCCGGGCACCGTCGGCACCGGGCATCGTCATCCACGCTGCCAGAGACTCTGGTAGCCCTGGATGTAGGCGTTGCCGTAGCCCCCGGTCACTGTTGGCGGGGTACCGGTCGCCGCGACGTTGGCAACCGTGAACACACGGAAGGGGGTGTGCTCGTCGGCCACGGGAGAAACACCCGCAAGGACCCGGAATGCCTGGTCCATGAAGGCGTATGCCAGCCAGTCGAGAGGTTCGCCCACGTCAACGGTGACGGAGGAGTGGTTCTCGACCATCGCGAGGACACTCTGAGTGCCGTTGTAGCTCACGATCTTCACCTGGCCGCCCTTGCCGGCCAGGTTCACGCCGTTGGCGGCGTAAGGCGCGCCGAAGTCGAATACGGGCAGAATGTAGTGGAGGTTGGGGTCGCGGGCGAGCGCAGTCTGCACCAGGGTCGGTATCTTGCTGGTCCATTCGCTTACGAGCACGTTAGCCACCGTGACCTGGCAGGCCGGGCAGTGCTGCTTGAACTCTGCCTTGGCGGCCGACACCATGCCGGCGGTGGGTGCAGCGTCGTTCGCTGTGATGACAAGCACGTGGGCATGTGCGTTGGAGTCCGCAATGATCCAGTCGGACTCGATCTTGGTCGCCAGGTCGAAAGGCGCGTTAACGGTCGCTGTGAGCCCGGCGGCGCACAGGCTGGCGGGAGCACCGCAACTGGTCTTCAGCGTGGCGGAGTAGGTCTGGTCGAAGAAGTGGGTGGCGATGACCGGGATGCCCTGAGCCTTTGCCTGCTTGACTTCGGGTAGCACCTGGCGCGGATCGAGTGCCGTGTTGAGGACGATCAGGCTGGGCTTGGTGGCGATCGCCTGATTGAGGCTGGACACCCACTGAGTCGGCTGACCCTGATTCGGGTATTCGGTGTACCGCACGCCGTAGGTGGCCGCTATCGCCTTCATCTGCGTTTCGATCGTGTTGTCATACTCGTTCGACGTCGCGGGGATGACAGCGATGCTCTTTCCGCGCAGCTTGGAGACATTGAAGCCCGGCCCTGGCGCCACGAACGTCGGCGCGTCCTCGTAGCGAGCCACCTGGGCGCGAGCGTAGGCCACGGCCGCGGCGCTCGAGGATCCCGATCCAGCTGGTGCCGGGGTCGAAGCGGAACTGCTGCAGCCGGCCAGGACTGAGGCCAGCGCGAACGCTGGGATGGCGAGTCGGTGGAATCCGCTCCCGCGGGACCGCGGCGGTACGTTCATGTGTGGTTTCTCCCTTGGTTGGCATCTGCTCTCGTGCCGAGCCCATCGCCGCGCTCGGCTGGGTGAAGCGTCAGGCCGGCGGCGCTGCCGGGTTGGCCTGTTCGTCGAACAGGAGCTCGCGGGCGTTGTCGAGGTGTTCGGCCATCGCGGCCCGGGCACTTGCCGTGTCACCGGACTCGATGGCGTCGAGGACCGCGGTATGTTCCCGGATCTGCAGGTCCCGTGCTTCCTGGTTCCTCAGGGCGAGTTCGTTCACCAGCACCCACAGCGGATGCCGTTCCATGTCCACCAGGCCGCAGGTGATGTCGGCAAGGATGCGGTTGCCGCAGGCGAGAGCGAGCCGACGGTGGAAGAGCAAACCCAGTTCGCTCATGCGAGCGAGCGAGCGCTGACCCTCAGCGGATGCCTGAGCGCACTGTGCGATCAATTCGCGAAGCTCAGCGAGATCGGCCTCATTGATGCGTGAGGCGCACAAACCAGCGACCACCGGCTCGATACCGGCGCGGGCCTCGATGAGTTCGCGGGGCGCATCAAGCGCGAGGGGATCTGGTATCTGCTGCCCGGCCGGTCTCTCCGAGACGAAGACCCCGGCTCCCGGCTGTACCTCCACAACGCCGACGATTTCCAGAGCCAGCAACGCCTCGCGCACGGTGGGCCTGCTCACGCGGGTGGAGGTTGCGATCTCCCGGTCGCCTGGGATGCGGCTCCCCGGCGGGTAGGTGCCGTCGGCAATGGCCTGCAGCAGTTGCTCGGCGACATGCAGGTACCGGCGACGAGGAGCTGAGATCGGCGTGAAGGTCTCCACCGACTGGTCTGACCGGTACATGACAGGAGGTTATACCAATATGGGATGATCTACCGCAATAGGGAGATGGTCAGTGATGGCGCCCCGGCTCCTGCCAGGCCATGAGCCGACCATGGCCTGGCCATGACCCGGCCCGGCTGGCCACTGAGGTGAGGCCATGGCCTGGCCGCCGAGGAGGAGATGCATGACACTGGTGCTCGAGGGTGCGACGGTGGTGGATGGGACTGGTGCAGACCCTCGCGAAAAGACGAGGATCACGGTCACAGATGACCGGATCGAATCGGTTGGGGACACTGGGCGCCCGTCCGTCGGGCAGCGTCTGGATCTGACCGGGCTGACCCTGTTGCCCGGACTGATCGATCTCCACACGCATCTCGGGGTCGTCGAGTGGGAGGGCAACCCAACGCTCTCCCCGGCGATGACCGCCGCGCTGCTCTTCGACAACTGCCACCGATGCCTGTGGTCGGGGCACACGACCGTCCGGGATGTGGGCGGCCTTGACGGGGCGCTACCTGCGGTCATTGAGGCGGGACTCGTCGCCGGCCCCCGGATTCTGCCTTCTGGTCCCCTCCTCAGTCAGACGGGCGGGCATGGAGACATGACGCCGCCATTCTCGGAGCGGCCAGCCGCAGGTATCGCAGGCCTCAGCCGCCCTACTCTCACCTGCGACGGGCCCGAGGGGGTGCGCCTGGCCGCACGCCAGGCCTTCCGAGCAGGTGCCACGCAACTGAAAGTGTGTGCGTCGGGAGGGGTGCTGTCCCACGGCGACAATGTGACTGACAGCCAGTTCACCGTGGAGGAGTTGCGGGCGGCGGTCGAGGAGGCTGCGTCCCGGGGTACGTACGTGACGGCGCATGCTCATCATCCCCAGGCCATCCGGAACGGCCTCGCCGCCGGGGTGGCCTGCTTCGAACACGGCACGCTGCTGGACGAGGAGACGGCGTCCGCGATGGCGCAGGCCGGCGCAGCCCTCGTCCCGACCCTGACGATCGTGCATCTGCTGGGTCAACGCTGGCAGGAATGGGGCCTGCCTGCGGAGTTCCTGCCACGGGCGGCAGGGCTGGAAGATGCCATGTTCCACAGCATCGAGGTGGCGAGAGCGGCCGGAGTCACCGTCGGCTCCGGTACCGATCTGCGTGGTCCACGCCAGGACGGGCGTGGACTCGAACTCAGCCTGAAGGCAAAAGTCATGGGGCCAATGGGGGCGATCGTCTCCGCGACCTCGGCGAGCGCCAAGATCTTGCGCCGCGCCGACCTGGGCGTGATCGCGCGAGGGAAGCTCGCTGACCTCATCGCCGTCGACGGCGATCCGCTGGCCGACCCGGGGATCTGGTCGGATCCCGACCGTGTCGTCCTCGTGGTCAAAGACGGCGTTGTCGCGAAAGACACACGAACCTGACCGGAAGCACCTGGTCGGCCCAGGCATGCCTGGGTGCATTGTCGTACCAGGGTGACGAGTGTCAACTGGGAGATTCCTTTGCGAACTGTTCTATTGCCGGAAGATCGGGACGATCGCTAGCCTCGGGCATCCCCGAATGACCCCGCCGTGGGTGGCGACTAGCCGGTCGTCGCCGTCCTCGTCAAGCCGATCTGCGAGCGCTGTCCAGTCACCGCCGGGAACCTCGTAGGCCACCGAGCACTGCACCAGCTCTTGGCCGTCCCGATTGGTCAGTCGCGGCATCCGCTGAGGGCCGAAGAACTCCGCGATGCGGTACGGGTTGATGTGCTCGGCGGACAGCAGGTCCAGGAGCTGGGATCGGCGGTGCCGGTTCACCTGGAACGGTCGCAGAACAAGTGCCGCCCGGAGCCGTCCTCCAGCAGCCGGGCGAGCATCAGATCCAGCCGCCGCACCGACCGGGAAAGCGTCCGGTCCCGCAGCACCACCTCCTCTGGTTCGCTGCCGGACAGGGATCGTACGGTCAGGTCGACACCGGGCCTGGCGGACACCACCTCATACAGCCGCAGCGGCGTCTCGCACCATTGAGTCAGCAGTTCGCGCTCGTCCTCGCGGAGCCACGTGCCGCGTTCGTTGGCGAAACTGTCGGCGATCTCGCAGTCGAACAGTGCCAAGTCCATCAGGGCGCCCGCAGTCTCCGTTGCGCTGCCGCACCGCTCGGCCAGCATCTCCATGTCCATCCGGTTGGCGGCCCGCATCGCATAGGTGAGCAGCAGCGTGTACTGCCGGGGAATGTCCATGACCTGGCTGCGGCCCGGGAAACGGTGCTGGCGGTGCTGCGGAATTACACGGGGAAAATGCCGGCGCTGACCGACTGCGGGTACGAAGGCGCAGGTCACGGGGTTCATACTCCGGCGAAGAAGCCGAAGGGCGTGAAAGAACTCGATATTAACGCCCGTACCAGAAATATGCTGCTGAGTTCGGCGAGATGTCTGGGAGAAAGAGGCTTCGCGCTGCTTTCCCAGCGCTGGAAGACCCTCCAGAACGTCACCGCAAGCCCCAGCGAGATAGGTCCCATCGCACGCGCCGCACTCGTCCTGGTCCTATTCGAGCACAAGATGCTCACGTGAAAGTTGCTGAGAAAACTTCAGTGTGAACACCGACGGCCTTGCGGTCACGTTCTGTGGATGCCGGCTCGGTCCGGCGCCCGGCGTCTCAAGGGAGCCGCGGCCCGGCGGTTCGCCCAGCTTGCGGGATCTGGCGGGCTATGGTCCAGTCTGCCTGGCCGGGACTGGCGGGCGGCATGTGCACGGGCTGAAGTCCGGGACCGGCCGGGTCTGGTGAACGGTTCCGTGCCGTCACTCATAACTCGTTGGACGGGCACGGCTGGTACTTGCGAGGATTCTCGTCGTGCCTGTCAGCCGTGACGGGCTTAGCCCGTTCTACCGAGACGTTATCGCCGTCGACCCGCTTGAGCCGGAGGGCATCGCGTCCGCCGTGTACCGCCTGGAGCTGCTGGCGCCCGCGCTGCCGTTCCCGGTCGGCGGCGCCCGGCTCGTCCCCAGCAACAACAACGACGTGTGGCGGCTGGAGGCCGGCTACCTGCGGGTGGCGTGGCGCGGGGACCGGGGCCGTCTCGCCCGGGAGGCCGGGCTGCTCGGCAGGCTCCGCGGGGTCGTTCCGGTCCCGGAGGTCCTGGACTGCGGCGGGGATGAGCGGCTGTCATGGTCGCTGACGGCCGCGGTGCCGGGGACACCGCTCGACGGGCTGTGCACGTGGCCCGCGCCCGACGGACTGCGGGACATCGCCAGAGAGGCAGCCCGACTGCTGCGGGCGCTGCATTCCTGGCCGGTGCCCGCAGACCTGGCCGGGACGCTGAGGCGGCCCATTGCAGATCCCGACCCGCTGCGCCGCGCCGGAGCCGAGCTGGTGCTGCTGCCGCCATCGTCAGCTCTCGGGCTGATCCCGGCAGCCAGGCAGCTCCCGTTCACAGACCATGGCGTTCTCGACGCCGTGGCCGGGCGCCTGGCGGAACTCGGGGACCTCCCGGACGCCGGTGGCGACGTCCTGCTGCACGGAGACTTCTACCTGAGCAACGTCCTGGTCCACGGTGGTCACGCCAGCGCGCTGATCGACTTCGAGTTCGCCCGCACGGGACCGCCGGACCTGGAGCTCATCTCGGTCATCAGGGCCCTGGACACAGAGACCCGCCTCGGTGTTCCCCGGCCGCCGCTGCTGGCGTGGCTGGCCGAGGACTACCCCGAGCTGTTCGCCGCCCCGGATCTGGACCGGCAGCTGTGGCGGTATGCCATCGCCTACACCATCCGCCACATCATCTTCTGGCCGCCCGACCGCGCCGAGGCCGACGGCCTGGACCCGGGCCACCCGCTGCACACCCTGCGCCGCCTGATCGACGCCCCGCTACCACTCCCAGCCGGAGACTTGTCCGGGTAACCGGCCAGAGTCGCTCACGCGGCCCAGCAGGGCAAGGACAACACCACTCAGCGCTACCGTGACGACAGCCAGGATTGTTCACTTGCCCAGGCGGCCAGCCCGCGAGGAGTGTTCAACTACAACAAACACCCAGCCCAGAGTGTTCAAGTTCACGCGATTCCTACACGGATCGCGGGTCGCCCCCGGCCTGGTAACAGCCCCTGCGAAGGGACACGGCCGGGGCGTGGCAGTGAATTGCATGCCCGCTGCGCGGGTCAATGGTAGCGCGGCTTTCGCGGTGATGACCAGCCCCCGGGGCAGCCTGGGCGGGCGGCGCTGGCCGGGGGATGCCCGGCGGGGCGGCAGGCGGGCCGGCAGGCGGCTACCGGGCAGGCTGGGAACCCGGCGGCCGGGGTGCGGGGATGACGCGGATGCCGCCGGGCAGGGTAAGGCCAGCCGGGCCGTGACCGGCGGTCGCCGCAGCGGTGGCGAGCAGGCCCAGCAGCGCGACCGGCGGTGCCAGCCGCACTGGGCGGGACGGCAGGTGCGCCCAGGCGGCCCGCTCCCCGCCGGGCAGCCGCGACGGCGGCGCCGGGAAAGACAGCGCCGAAGGCAGACCCGGGAAAGGGAGAGGCGCGCGGTGAGGGAGCGTGATGGATGACGGACACGGGAGGCGCTGGCCGGGCAGCCGCTGACGCCGCCGCGCAGGCCGCCACCGCCGGGCACCTGAATGCCGCCGCCCGCCCGGCCCCGCCCGCACGGCCCCGGCCCGGCCGCCCCGCGGCCGGCCCGCAGCAGCCCGGTATCACCCCGGCCACGTGGCCCGGCCTGCTGACCGGCTCCGGCGAGCATGTCGCGCTGCTCGCCCGTCAGAGGGCGCAGGCTGTCAACCACCTTCTTGACGTGGGCGGGAAGATGTCATTTGACCGGGGCACTCGCTGCCCCAGCAGTGGAAGCCGAGATGGCACCTGAACGTCACAGAAAGCTACTTTGCGGCCAGGGTCCCTCCAGTTCAGGAAGCTCGCCACGTCTGGTCCAGCGCACGAGAGTGGTTTCGTGAGCTGTCTGCACGCCGCGAGCGTCGATCTGGAATCGCCCGAACAGTGTTTCGGTATCAAGCTCTGTGGCGGCTGACCATAGGAGTTCCCGGCTGGTGCCATTGGCCAGCCTGGCGCAATGCGCGGCCAGCACGGCACCGGCTGCCGCTTGCACGGCAGGGTAGTCGGGCGCTGTCCCAGTCCGGGCGGCATAGGCAGCCAGGAAGTCCCCCTGGCCGGGGCCCAGCTCGGGCGAGCGTTCGCGTGGAACCCATTGGGCGATCCCGAAAACTCCCTCCGGGCTCGCCAAGGCGCGGCTGAATTCGCGCACGCCTGCCGCCACGGCGCACACAACGTGCGGAGGGTGCGGCATTTCCTGCGCTCGACGTACTTTCTCGACGTCTTCCTCGAACAAACCAGCGCACAGCAGGCTCCAGCGCGCCGACGTTTCCACCGTGGGCAGGTGGTGCCCCGGGCCGATCAGGACCGGGTCAAGGCCGAGCCTGCGGGCGGCGGCCTCGGCGCCTGCCGCCACCTGTCGGCCGAAGCTTCCCTTGCCGTGAGAAATCCAGAGCCGGCCAGGCTCCGGGCCGGCTGTGAGGTGCCGGAGGAATGGCTCTGCATACCGGCTGGCCGGGGTCAGCACGGGCACTGTCACGTCGCGACACCGCAGGTGCTCTCACAAATGGTCGTCCGGCTGCCTGCCGCCGGGTGGTGCCTGGTGTCCAATTCCGGGCACCAGGCACCGGTCCTGGCCGGCCCGCCCGAGCGGGACGCTTGCCGGCGTACCGCCCGCGTGCTGCACGCGATAAGCACCGGAAGCCCTTCACCGGCGGGCGAGATGCGCCCGCAGAAGACACCGCAACTCCGGAGGTCGTCATGCGCGCTTTCCCGGAAGTGTTCGACTACTACCAGGCCCCTCTCTACAACCGGGACGCCCTCGCCGCGTCCGTCGCCTCCCTCATCCGCGACGTCGCCGCCGGCACCGTGCTCGACTGCGCGTGCGGCACCGGCCTCCCCGCGATTGACTTACGCGCCCTCGGCATCGCCGTCGAGTGCAGCGACTCCGACCCGGGGATGCTGGAGCAGTTCCGCGTCAACGCGATCGCGCGCGGCGTCAGCGACAAGGCGCACCAGCTCGCCTGGAGCGACCTCGGCACGCTCGGCCGCCAGTTCGGCCTCGTCCTGTGCCGGGGGAACTCCATCGCCTACGCGGACTCCTGGGAGCACACCACCCCCGCCGCGCCGCTGGCCGCGATCGAGTTCCACGTCCGCGCCATCGCCGCCGCCGTCGCGCCCGGCGGCTATCTGCTCATCGACGCGCCGAGGGAGCGGAAGGAGATCAGCGCCGGCTACCCGGTGGCCGTCCTCCGGGGCGAGCGGGTCCGGGTGTCGGAGGGGGTCCGGCTCGCCGGCGGCTGCCGTGCGTGGACCCACCAGGTCACCATCGGCAAGAAGGAAAGGCACGAGTTCACCCGCTACTCGGCGGACATCACCGGCGAGACACTGCGGGGCATGCTGGCCCGCGCCGGCCTCACTGGCATCACGGAGGTGACGCTGGAGGGCGAGCGGCCTTCCTACCAGTCCCTCCTGGCGCGGAGGGCCGCCTGACAGCCTGCTTACTGCCGGAGCTTGGCCACGAACCTGTCCATGCGGCGCAGTGCCTCGTCCAGGTCCGGCATGGCGGTGGCGTAGCAGCACCGCACGTGGCCCTCGCCCGACGGGCCGAACACGTCTCCCGGGATGACCGCGACGCCCTCGGCGCGCAGCAGCCGCTCGGCGAACTCCTGGGAGGACAGGCCCGTCGCGGCGATGGACGGGAACGCGTAGAACGCCCCGCCCGGCTCGGCGCAGTCAAGGCCGATGTCGCGCAGGCCCTGCACGAACACGCGGCGGCGCCGGTCGTAGTCCGCGAGCATCGCCAGCACGTCCGCCTCGCCGCCGTGCAGGGCCTCCAGCGCCGCGGCCTGGGCTATGTGGGAGGCGCACAGCTGCGTGTACTGGTGGATGCGGCAGGCGAGGTCGGCGACCGGCGCGGGCGCGCACAGGTAGCCGACCCGCCAGCCAGTCATCGCCTGGGCCTCGGAGAAGCCGCCGAGGAGGACCGTCCGGTCCCGCGCGCCGGGCAGCGACGGCAGGCTGGCGTGCGGCCTGGTGTAGACGAGCCGCTCGTAGATCTCGTCGGAGATCAGGTACAGGTCATGCCGGGCGGCGACCGCGACGATGGCGGCGAGGTCTTCCCGGCCCTGGGCCGCGCCCGTCGGGTTCGCCGGGGAGCCGATGAGGACCGCCTTCGTCCGGGCCGTGACGGCCGCGTCGATCGCGCCGGCGTGGATCCGGAACCCGTCGCTGCTGCTCGTGGGCACGTAGACCGGCGTGCCGCCGGCGAACGCCACGCAGGGACCGTAGGCGACGTACGCAGGCTCGGGGATGATCACCTCGTCACCCGGGTTCAGGATCGCCCGCAGCGCGAGGTCCAGGCCCTCGGACACGCCGGAGGTGATCAGGCACTCCGCCGCCGGGTCGTACGCCACTCCGTGGCGGCGCTCCAGGTCGCCGCAGACCGCCATGCGGAGCTCGGCGAGCCCCATGTTCGACGTGTACGACGTCCGGCCCGCCTCCAGGGCCGCGATCCCGGCCTCCCGGACCCGCCACGGCGTCACGAAGTCCGGCTCCCCGACCCCCAGCGAGATCACGTCCGGCATGGACGCGGCCAGGTCGAAGAACCGGCGGATGCCCGACGGCGGGCACGCGGACACCACGGCGCTGAGTGGCCTCACGGCGCCACCTTCAGCCGGTGGTCCCCGGCAGCCTGCAGGAACAGCGCGCCGTCGTCCTTGTAGGTCTTCATCACGAAGTGAGTCGCCGTTGACCGCACCCGGTCGATCGTCGCCAGCTTCCGCGCGACGAAGTCGCCGATCTCGGCCATCGACGTGCCCGTGACCTCGCACCGCAGGTCCTGGCCGCCCGACACCAGGCACACCGACCGGACCTCCGGGAACTGCGCGATGCGGGCCGCGACCTTGTCGTATCCCTCGCCCCGCTCAGGGGAGACCGACACGTCGATCAGCGCGGTCACGGCCTCCGCGCCGGTGAGCAAGCGGACTTTACGGGGGTCGATGATGACCTTCCAGCGGAGGGTCCCGTCGCTCTCCCACTCCGCGATCTGCTCGCGTACCGCGTCGGGGTCGGTGCCGGTCATGACCGCGATGCGGTCTGCGGTGGCCCGCGGATCGGATTGCAGTGCGTGGATGATTGCGTTCACTCCGCGAGCCTATCCGCCGCGTGGCAGGAGCGAGGCGCGATTCCCGGCCGGTCCGGCCGGCCGCCGTCGGCCTGCGGTGCCGGTGAACGCGGTGATCTCGTCGCGTGCCGTGCCCGCCAGCCTCGACCGGCCAAGAGTGCCCTCGGCGAGCCTGGCCGCGATGTGCCGCATCCGCTTGGCCTGCCATGCGTTCCGCTGCTCCGGCGGCAGGTCCAGCACCGGCCGCAGGGCCTCCAGCGTGCCGTCAACCTCGCCGAGCGTCAGACGCGAGTTGCCGAGGTAGACGTGGGCGAGAAGCTCATCGGCAAGGGCGCGGCTGGCGGGGCCGCCCGCACGGAACAGCCGTATCGCCTCCAGCGACTCGGCCTCGGCGGCCCTGGCGTTCCGGCCCCCCTCAAGCCACTGCAGGCTCGACCCGGAGTAGTACGCCTGCTTCGCCAGCGAGAACGTGAACATGCCGCCCATAAGGTGCCAGGTAGGGGGTGACCTTCCTGATGCGGCTTCGGCGCGCGGAACTCGCGGCGGCCGTCGCGGGTTTCATGACACCCGGCCCGGAGCAGTCCGGCCACCGCGTCGGGCTGGTCGCCGGTGCCGTTGGAGAACTGCCAGTCGGCTACCGCGCGCTCGTAGATGGCGCGGAAGGTCTCGACCTGGCCTGGGCTGTAGACGTCGTGTAAGTGCGCGTAGCCCTGCTCCGTGAACGCCGACACGTGCGGCCCCGTAATCGCCTCGCCGGCGGCGACGGGGATCATGGCCGGAGTCCGCAGGCCCGGTATGCCTGGGCCAGTTTCGGGGCTGCGATGGTGCGCGCCCGGTCGGCGCCGTGGGTGAGCAGCTTGGCTAGCTGTGCCCGGTCATCGACGATCTCGTGGTACCGGCTCTGGATGTCGGTCAGCCGGTCGCTCACCACGTCCGCGACGGCTTTCTTGAGGGCGCCGTACTGGGTGCCGTCGAAGCGTTCCTGGCTGTGTGCCCGGGTGGTGCCGGTCAGGCACTCCAGGATGGTCAGCAGGTTGTCCACGCCGGGGGCGAGCCCGGCGCTGAAGTCGACGGATGGCCGGGAGTCGGTGACCGCTCGCATGATGGCCTTGCGCGCCAGGCCCGGGGGGTCGAGCAGCGCGATGGCGTGGCCTGGCTGGCGCTCGGCCAGGCTCTTGCTCATCTTCGCTGCGGGGTCGTCCAGGCCCATGATCCGGCTCCCGGACTTGCGGATGAGCGCGTCAGGGATCTTGAAGGTGTTCCCGAACAGGGAATTGAACCGCCTGGCGATGTCGCGGCTCATCTCGACGTGCTGCTGCTGGTCCTCACCGACCGGCACGTAGTCGGCGTCGTAGAGGAGGATGTCGGCGGCCTGCAGCGCCGGGTAGCACAGCAGCCCGGCCCCGACGCCGGCGTCCACGTCCGCGATCTTGCCCTTGGTCTTGAACTGGGTGGAGCGTTCCAGCCACGAGACCGGGGTCGCGCAGGTCATGAGCCAGCCCAGCTCGGCGTGCTCATGCAAATCCGACTGCACGAACAGTGTCGACCGCTCCGGGTCGATGCCGCACGCGATGTAGAGCGCGAAGATCTCCTCCACGCGGGCGCGCAGGCTGGTGCCGGCCACAGCCTCGGGGATGGTGAGCGCGTGCAGGTCAGCGACGAACAGGAAGTTCTCGTACTGGTCCTGGTTTTCCGCCCACAAGCTGATCGCGCCTATGTAGTTGCCGATATGCAGGCGCCCGGTCGCGGTGATGCCGCTGAGGACACGCTTCCTGCCTGGCGATGTCATCGTTCTCCTTCGTCAATGCCCAGTCGGCACTCACGTTGCTGAGGTGTGAGGTTCGTCGGTTCGCAGGGCCGCGGCGATCTGCTCATCCGTCGCCCCGTTCTTGCGGGCGAGGTTCAGGTACGCCTCAACGCAGGGATCGCAGCCCTCACGGCGCTTCCGGGACGCCATCGCCAGTGCATCTCGAACCACCTCGGCCGGGGCTTTCGCGCGGTACCAGGGCCTGGGCTGCCCGGGGCTCACCAGGTCACCTCTCCTGTATCCCCTGACACCTTAACGATTCCTCCTTCGGTGACCAAGCCAGCAACTCCGGGGCCTGCGATCACGCAGCTGGTTCCGCTCTCGCGGGCCAGCGCCGGGGCGTGGCCCAGCGGCCCGCCGTGCTCGATGACGAGGGGAACGCCGGCCAGCGCCAGCCACCCCCACGCCGGGCCTGCGTCGGGCACCAGGGCCACGTCCCCTGGCTCGACTTTGTCAAGATCTGCCTGGGTACGCACCACCCGTAGCGGCCCGTGACCGCTGCCGGGGGCCGCGCCGAGGCCCTGCCAGGTGCGTTCGCCGGCCCGCTGCCCGGTCGCGCCGCCCGGGATGCCCAGGCGGGAGGCAATCCCGGCCGGGAGCGCCCGCCCGGCGGGTGCCCGTGAGTGCCGCCAGGGCGGCGGACGGGGCTCGCGCAGGTGCCGCAGGTAGATCGAGCGCCGGGCGCGCAGTAGCCGCGACATGCCCGCCTGCTGGCCGATCTCGGGCAGGCGGGCATGGACGATGTCGTGCGGGTCTTCGAGTGCGCCGGCGTCCGCGAGCTGCCTGCCATGAGCCAGGACCAGGCGCCGCAGCTCGTGGACGTAGCGGACGTGCATGACCGGGCCGTGCACCTCGGCGAGCACGGCGCCGGCGTGGGCGGCCGCGAGGCGGGCCGCCAGCTCGCCGCGGCGCGCGGCCGGGCAGCGGCGGGTCAGGCCGGCGATAGCCTCGCTCCGGCGGGCGGTGGCACCCGCGTGCAGGGAACGCAGCGATGCGCGGGTCACGCCGAACCGGAGCAAGAGGCGGCGAATCCGGTGGGCGTAGGCGGCATCGTCGAGCCAGCCCGGCTGCGCCAGCCCGTACCCGTCGCCGTCGCTGGCACCGTCTGCGATAAGGCCGATGACCTGCTGGTCGCTCAGTGGTTCCGGCCGGCTGTCGCCGGCGAGCCGTTCTGCGGCCCGGAATGCCGGGGTGCCGATCGAGGTGACCGCGTCGAGGCGCGGCATACAGCGGGCGGCCTCCGCGGCTGAGGCGGCCTGCGGGCCAGAACAGCCAGCCGCAGTGGTACCCCACAGCGGGGCCGTCGGCCACCAGTAGCACCACTGGCCGCCGATGGAGGCGGCGACCACGTTGTTGTCGAAGTCCGCGCCGGGGGTCTCACCGGGGCAGTAGACGCGCAGCCGGGGCCAGATGCCCCGGTCATCCAGCTCACAGCGCACACCCCGTCGGCCCAGTTCATCGCGCAGCGTGATCAGATGCTGCTCATACGGGTCCATGCCCGGCTCCCGGATCGGCCGTGACGGCTTCTTGCCTGCTCGCATGCGCATCGCGTTTCGCCTGATAGCCGCCGCTGCCGGGAACCCGCCCGTGGCCGCCCCAGCAGCGGCGATGTGGCACTTGTCATCGCTGCGGGCTTTCACAGCCGGTTCAGGCCGTCGAGGACCCGGCGCAGCATCTCAGGCCCGGCGGCTGGCTGACGGTTGCTGCCCGGCCCGGCCGCGGGCAGCACGTCCCGGAGCCGCCGGGGCAGCGCCGGCGTGGCGGGCACCGCGACGCCAGCAAGAGCTGGGCCGGTGGCGGAGGCGGCCCGCAGCGGTGGTTCTTTCTTCTCGTCGCTATCGCCAATGTCGGGCACAGCAAGGACAAGGCCAGCCTGGATCTCGCCCAGGCGGCGCGGCCCCAGCCCGGCGGCTTGGCTGAGCCGTTTCTGCCGCAACAACGCGATGACCTGCCCGACGGTGGGCGGCGGGCCGAATGGGGCATCCTCGGCTCGTGCGAGCGTGTTGAACGTGGCCGTCGACAGGACTGCCTGCAAGCAGTCGATGGGGCAGGCCGGGGTGAAGACGTGACGGCGGCAGCGCGCTGGCACGTGATCGCTCATCGTTCCTCCCGCACCTGGCGGCGGCTGCCCGGGGCGGTCATGCACACGCCGGTCCGGCCGCGCCGGTTGTCAGCAGCTGAGGGATGAATGCCGGGCGGTTGCCGCGCGCCGGGTGCCGGCCATCTGGGGTGCCGGGCCGCCCCCTGCCGGTTCTGGTGGCGTGCGCGGACCTCCCGGGTGCGGGGGGCCAGCCCAGGGCACCCGGTCCCCGGCCGGACTGCTGGGCGGGTTCTTCGGCGGCGCCGGGGTGAGCCTGCCCTGCGGCTGAAAGCTGGGGCGAGGCGGGGGAGTCCAGCAGCCGGTACAGCAGCCCGGCCAGTTCGCGTGCCGACGGCGCGGACACCAGCCCGCCCGTTCCGGCCAGTGCCCACCAGGCCAGGGTGGAACGCCCGAACCATGCGGGCACGCCAGCGAACCGCCGCGCCAGCGCGGCCTCACCGTCGCGGATCGCCGTCTGATAGGGGTCCTGTGACGACGCCGGGACGGCGGGGCGGGGGCCATCCCAGGGGATCTGTGCCCACACGAGCCGGCCCCGCTGGTCGCCGGTGTGCCCTGTGCGGACGGACAGGCCCCGCACCAGCAGGAGGCCCCGGCCACGCTCACCGGCCGGCTCGTCGATCACATGCGGCTCGGCCGGGCTTCCAGAGTCCGCGACCTCAACTTGCACCGTGGATGGGTGCCAGGCGATCTCGACGGCGAACCAGCCACCGCGCCCGCTCGCGGTGTGCTGGATGGCATTGCTGTCAAGCTCGGTCGCGACGCTGAGGACGTTGTCCCGCGCCGGGCAGTCCGGCAGCAGCAACGACAGCCACCGCCGCACCTCCGAAAGCTCACGTTCACGGCCTGGGAACACCCGCCGCCAACGCAGGTCCGGCGCTAAGGGCGATGCTGGGCTGGTGGAGCCCCTGCCCTGCCCGGGAGTTCCGCTCGCAGTCGGCATCCGCCCTCCTCTACCCGCCGGCGCGGCCCACTAGTGAGGCCCGAGTGACGACGACCATAGCACGTAATATTCATTGTGAATATGCATAGAAGATATTTTGCTAGTCAAGCGGCTGGGCTCTGGGGGGCGTAGGCTGACGGACTGACCATGCGCCAGCCTTGATCCATCTGGCATGGGGGAGGGAGCGCAGCAGTGCCCGTCAGCAGCGAGGGGCCGACTGTCCGGCTCCGGCGCCTCGGCATGGAGCTGCGCGTGCTGCGTGAGGCTTCTGGCCTGAACTCGCAGCAGGCAGCCGGGGAGCTGGGCTGCTCGCAGTCGAAGATCAGCCGGCTGGAGAACGGGAAGTCCCCGGTGGGCGTCCGGGATGTCCGGGACTTGCTTGGCCTGTATGGGGTCAGTGACGAGCAGCAGCGTGAGCGCCTCCTCGGCCTGGCCCGGGAATCGCGGCAGCGCGGCTGGTGGGCGGAGTTCGGGTCGTGGCTGCCCTCGGGGTTCGACACCTACGCCGGCATGGAGGCTGCCGCCGCGTCAGTCCGGGCGTATCAGGCCCAGCTCGTGCACGGGCTGCTGCAGACCGAGGACTATGCCGGGGCGGTTTTGCGGGCGGTGCGGCCTGAGGACACCCGAGAGTCAGTCGAGAAACTGGTCCAGTTCCGGCTGGCCAGGCAAGCCCAGCTCACCCGGGCTGAGAATCCTCTTCGGCTGTGGGTCATCTTCGAGGAGGAGGTGCTGAGGCGGCCCGTGGGCGGCCTTGCGGTCATGCAGGCCCAGCTTCAGCACATCCTTGAGGCCGCTGAGGAGCCGGCGATCACCATCCAGGTCCTGCCAACCGCACGGGGAGCGCATGCCGGGCTGGACGGCTCTTTCTCCCTCTTCGAGTTCCCCGAGCCGGGCGACCTGGATGTGGCCTATGTCGGAGGCCAGGCCGGAACTGTCTTCATCGAGAAGATCGAAGACGTCAGGCGGTTTGCCACGAGGTTTGACCACCTGCGGGCAGCCGCCCTGGACATGGGCGACTCGACCGAGTTGATCACCCGCATCGCAGGGGACATGTGAGCAGGGCGGGCCCCGCCCGGCGCTGAATTCGCCGCCGCCAGATGCCACGCAGTGGCCGAGAATCGCTACCAGAAACGCAGAACGTAGGAGATGCCGTGACCCATCAGCCTGGATCCGCCCCCGCCGGGCCGGATCTGCTTGCCGGCGCAGCCTGGCGGAAGGCGGCCGCCAGCGACGCCAACAGCGGCTGCGTCGAGGTGGCGTTCCTCCCCGGTAGCCGCGTCGGCATCCGGGACTCCCAGGACCGGAGCAAGCCAGCGCTCGCCGTGACCGCCCACGCCTGGGCCAGCTTCCTGGCCTTCGCGAAGGGCGGGCAGTTCGACCTCCGGCCCTAGCCGGAACGGCCGGCGCCGGGCGAGAGGGGGTATTGCGGCACACAGACTATTCCTGCTATAGAGGAATATAGCCAGCTATTCTCAACAGAGAGGACTATGATGTTAGTCGAACTCATCCGCGGCGAGTGCTCTGACGGCAAGACGTGCCCTGCCCTGCACCGGACCGACCGCGGAACAGTTATCGTCCAGGGCTGGGAAGTGACCGCTGCCGGGTTGCCCGGTCAGCTGGATCTGCCTGCTGGCGGGCTGGCCGTGGAAGTCCCGGCTGGGCTGCTCGCGGAAGTGGCCGGAAGCTGGCCTGCCCTGCACCGGACCGGCCATGGCACCCTGATCGTGCCCGGCGCCGCGGTGACCGATCCAGACGCGCTGCGGCAACTGCGCCTGCCTGCTGGCGAGCAGGCGGTCGAAGTGCCGGCCACGCTCCTCGCCGAGGTGCTCCAGGCATGCTGAGCGAGGCCGGACTCGACCCGTACTTCGACGCCATCGGGCACGAGGCGTTCCGGCTGGAGGCGCTGCCCGCCTACGCTCTGGCGGTGGAATCGGCGGGCCTGCGTGCTTACCTGGCCGGTGAGCCCTTCCAGAAAAGCGAGGCCGGACAGGCTTTCAACGAATACGTCCGCGGCCAGGTGGAAGCGGGCGTGACCTGGCACCGGGTCCGGGTGGTGCGCGGCCCGCTCAGCGACTACGAACGGTGGGAGTGCGAGTGGGGGTACACCGTAAGCGAAGAGTCCGGCCATCACACGTTCGTCCTTGACCTGGCAGAGGCCACAGATCCGCCGGAGCTGCCGGACTACGACTGGTGGATGCTGGATGAGCGGGTAGTCCTGCGTTTCTGCTACGACAGCAATGGCGCCTTTCTGGGTGCTGACCCGCTGGAGGACGAGAGCCAGCTGGCGGAGCACCGCCGGTACCGCGACTCGGCCCTGGCCGCTGCCGTCCCGTTCCCCGGGTACTGGGCCGCGCACCCGCAATACTGGCGCGAGAACTGGCCCGGAACCCCGACATGATCGTCAGCGGCCCTAGAATCCGGGGGTGAATGGACCCGGAACGTTACCTCACTGATCGCGAGCGGCTCGCCACCGCGCTGCGGGACCTGCGCCAGAGCGCGGGGATGACCGGCGTTGAGGCCGCACGCAGGTCGCGCATGTCGCAGCCCAAGATTTCCAAGCTGGAAACTGGCCGCCTGCTGCCGTCAGTAAAGGACGTGCAGGCGCTCCTCGCCCTGTACCGGGCAGCTCCAGCCGCCCGCGAGGAACTGCTTGAGGTGGCGGGCCGGCTGCACGCCACGATCGAGAGCAACCGGACCATCTTGCGCCGCGGCGCGGCCCGCAGGCAGGCCCGGCTCGGCAAACTCGAACACGAGGCGACCACCCTGCGGTACTTCTCCCCGGTCGTGCTCCCCGGGCTGCTTCAGACAGCCGAGTACATGCGGCGCGTGTTCTCACTCGAACTATCTGGCGCCGAACTCGCCCGGACGGTCGCCGCCCGGCAGGAACGCCAGCAGATCCTCTACGACACCGCCAAGTCTTTCACGTTCGTCATCACCGAGGCGGCGCTGCGCTGGGGATTCTGCCCGGATAACGTCATGGCGGCCCAGGCCAGCCACATCGCCTCCCTCGCCACCCTGGCAAACGTTGAAGTCGGAGTGATCTTTCTCGGCTCCCCCGTGGGCGACATCCCCTTGCACGGATACCAGATCTTTGACGACCGGCTGGCCAGCATCGAACTGGAGCACGCCGTCGTCACGGTAGCTGACCCTCGCGACGTCGCCACCTACCTGCGGCTGTTCGCGACCATGTCACAGGCGGCCGAGTTCGGCCAGGCAGCCCGCTCCCGCCTGGCCGCGATCAGCGCCAGCCCCAACGGCGGGCACTGACGTCCCTGCTGAGCGGGTGCTCCACCTAGATGATTCAAGGCGACTGAGCAACTATTGAAGTATTCACGATAAAAGTGAATACTTGCCGGGAGTCGTTCCCGCAGCACGGCTTCGCATACCCCGAGGACCGCGTGATGACAGATTCGCTTCCGTCAGGCCTGCCCGCGCCCCGGCCGCCGGTCGACCTGCGGCTGGACCGGCCGACGCCCGCAAGGATGTATGACCACTTTTTAGGCGGCAAGGACAACTTCGCCGTGGACCGGGAGGCCGCCGAACGAGTCAAGCAGGCCATACCGAACACTTACGAGATCGTCTGGGAGAACCAGTTCTTCCTCCAGCGCGCGGTCCGCTACCTGGCCGAGGCCGGCGTCGATCAGTACCTTGACCTCGGCACTGGCCTGCCGACCCAGGGCAACGTGCACGAAATCGCACGGGAGATCATTCCTGACGCCCGGGTCGTTTATGTTGACAATGACCCGATGGTGCTGGCGCACTCGCGGGCGCTGAAGACCGGCAAGGGTACTGCGGTCATCCAGGCAGACCTGCGCGATCCCGCCACCATCCTGGGCCATCCAGACACCCGGCGGCTGATCGACTTCAGCCAGCCGCTCGCTATCTTGTTCGTCGCTGTGCTGCACTTCATCGCCGACGCTGACGCCCGGGCGGCGGTGGCCGCGTTCACCGGGGCCGCAGCGCCTGGCAGCTACCTCGTGCTGTCGCACGTGACCGGCGACCCGGAGCCGCGGGCTGCCGCGGTGGGCACGGCGGCGTACGCTGGCACCGCCAGCCCCATCACCTTGCGGACACGTGACCAGATCCTCGCGCTGTTCGCCGGTCTGCAGATCCTCGAACCGGGCCTGGTCCCCGTCCCGCGATGGCGGCCCGACGAGCCCGATCCGGCCGACCCGGGGAAGGCATGGATCCTCGGCGGCATCGCCCGGAAGCCTGCCTGATCATGTGCGCCACGTACCGCCTCGCCCGAACCGGCAGGTCCGGGGCGAGCAGGACAGCTCTCGCGCTGCGCCTGACCGCGACGCCTGAGCCGCCTTGTGCACGGGGCTCGCACGAAAGCCGGCCTGACACGAACGCTAGCGAGATGCAGCGGGCCGATGGCTGGGGAGCACGCGGAAGGGGCTAGGCGTGGCGCTCGTGTGCCTGCGGCTCGATGACGTTCATGGGGGCACCCCGATGGATCTGCTGCGGACGCTGGATGAGCGTGTGTGGGCGGGGCGTCCGGTGACGCTGGGCGTGATTCCGTATCCGGCGCGCGGTTGCCTGGGCGCGGCGGGATCGCTGCGGGAGATTCCAGGGGTATCTCGTCGTTCCCTGGCTGATGAGACGCTGCGTGCGTACCTGGAGGCGCGGTCCTCAAGCGGGGCGGCCGAGGTAGCTGTGCATGGAGTGACACATGCTGATCACCGTTCGGCCGGTGGCCCTGCGGTTGCCGAGCTGGTGGCCCCCAGCGCGCCGCGCGTGGCGTGGCTGCTGCGGGAGCTGGATGGCTTCCGTGCGCGGTTTGGCGGGGCGACGTTGATCCCGCCGCACAACTTCCTCGATGCCGGAGTCGAGGAGCAGTGCCTGGCGGCCGGGTTTCATGTCAGCCGGGCGGTCATGAATGAGGAGGTTGCCCGGCTGGGGCTTGATCCTCGATCGGCCGGGGCTCGGGCCGCGGCAAAGCGGCGTCGGCCGTGGTATGCGGCGGGGGCAGGATTGGTCGTCTACCAGTCAGCGGCGGTATGGGCCGACCCGATCCGCCGCCGGGGAATCTCACCGGAGGCGCAGGCTGCCGCGGTCATGGACGTGGTGCGCCCGGCTGGCGTGGGGGTGGTGACATTCCACTGGTGGGATTTCCTGGGCCGTGACGGGCGCGTGGATGAGGAGTCGGCCGGGTTCGCCGCTGGATTCCTGGCCGCGTGCGGGCGGCTGGGGGCGGAGGAATTCTCTACCGTGCCGGTACTTGCCCGGCAGCTGGCTGCGGATGAGTGATTTCATGTCCGCGGCAGGTCAGCCTGGGGCTGCTGCTGGGGTGGTTGCTGGGCACGCAGGTAGTCGGCAAGGGCGGCGATCCGCCGGAGTGGCGCAAGGTCCGGCGCTGGCAGCGGCTGCCCGCTCAGCAGGGCCGAGACGGAGTGCCGGATGGCGTTGTGCAGGGGCGAGTCGTCTATGACCTCGTCGTGTAGTAGCTGTCCGTCGCGGCTGGCGGTGATGCGGTGCTGGTTGCGGTCGAGCTGCCAGCCCCCGGGCGCGGTGACCGGGTCGAGGTGCGCGGTGAACTGTGTCTGCCCCGCATGGACGACGATGTGGCGGTGCCGGTCGTCGGATGGCAGCCGGCCACGGCGCCACTGGCCGGAGGGGCTAAGGCTGGCGGGGGGAACGCTGCCGAGGACCACGGTGGGGCTGGTGATGCTGGAGGCCAGCTCAATGTGCACCGGTGTGCCGTCGATCGTGATGCTGGTGCGTTCGGTCAGGGCGGCGACGAAGAGCTGAGCGTGGTAGGTGGCCCACAGCTCTGCCCGCTGCGGGTCATCCGCGAGGTAGGCGGCGACGGCTTGCGGTGGCAGGAGGTGGGCCAGGACGGCGAGCATGTGCAGCCATTCGTAGCCGAGGACGCCGTAGGAGCGGTCAACGAAGCGGCCGCGGAGGATGTCGGCGCTGCGGTCTTTGCTGAAGGTCACGCCGATGCGGTCGATGGGCTGCCCGGGTGCGAGGCGGGCGATCACCTCGGTCAGGGCAGGAAGCGCACGGGCGTGCCGGTACTGGTCAGTGATCACGACGCGGGCGTTGCGGTAGCTGGACAGCAGCGCGGCCAGCGCGCCGATCTCGTGGCTCTGGCAGGCGGGTTTCTCCAGCAGCACGCGGGCTTCGGGGTCCTGGCCGAGGATCGACCGCAGGACCGGGAGATGATCGGCAGTCGGGCAGCATACCGACCACAGCGTGATGCTGGAGGCAATCGCGTCGGGCAGCTCAGCGACGCTGTGAGGGAAGCTGCGGTAAGCCTTGGGCAGGTCCTGGTGCTTGGGGTCAAGGACGGTCAGTTCGGCGCCGCTGCCCGTGAGGATCTCCGCGTGCAGGCGCCCGGCGGATCCGTACCCGACAACGCATGCCCGCAGCCCTGCCAGGGCCGGGTGGCCCGTGCTCGCTGAGGACATCGGCTGTGCCTGGGCGCTGCTGGGTTCGGGGGTAGGTGCGGCGAGATAGGTGTCGTAGTAGGCGTTGTACAGCCCGGAGTCACGGATGATCTCATCGACCAGGCTGGTGTGGACGCCCGCTGGGATCTGGTCCGCCTGGCGGCACAGTGCCCCCGCTGCGATGAGCGTGCCGGCGCGGTAGGCGTCGTAGCCCTGGTTGGGGATGGCGTCGGCCTCGAACAGGTTCAGGGAGCGGCCGTCGCCGAGCATGATCGCGTCGCGGCCGGATGCGAGCCGGTAGACGCGGCCGATGCCCGGGATGCTGGTCGTGTGCTGGCTGTGTTCGGGTGCGGTGAGCAGGCTGAAGTCCCTGGTGGCGAACGGGGCGAGGAATATCCCGTCGGGTAGCAGGGCGAGGTCGGCGGCGGACAGCGCATCGTCACCCGTGGTGCCGGCGACGAGGAAGGGCGCGAGGGCATGCAGCGCCTCGCGGGCCGTGCGGTAGGTGCGGTAGCCGGCCTGGGCGGCGGTGATGAGCGCCAGCGGGTCGGTGTCGGCGACGTGGATCTGGCAGCCCTGGGAGGCTAAGGCGGCGGCCAGCCTTGATCCGAGTGCCCCGTATCCGATCACTAGGACGGGCCTTCCGGTGATCTTGTAGGCGGGCAGGAGCGCCCGCAGCCGCCGCAGGCACGAATCAGCGATCTCGGGGTAGCCCAGGCAGGTCTTGAGTTGTGACCGGGCGAGGTTGAGCACGGGGATGCCTACCGGGCTAGCGGCGGCGATTCTCTTGAGCCCGGAGACGGTCAGCTCGATCGCGGCGTCGATGCGCCGTGCGGCGTCGCCGCGGCCGTATCCCCGGGCGAGCAGCCCGCCGTCATCGATGACCAGGACTCGCCGGCCGGCGGCGTGGGCAGCGTCGATGAACGTATCCACGGCGGCGGTCGCGCGTTCCAGCTCGGCGGCATGGGTGCCCGGAGCGTTGATGGCGGTGTTGTCGAGGACTCCGCTGGCGAAACCCCGGGCGAGCAGGGTGGCGTGGACGCGATCCCGGTTGAGGGTGCGGTCGCCTTTGGCCAGCGCATAGATCCAGGAGGGCGGGATTCCGGCCCGCTGGGCTCCCAGGAGGAATCCGACGGTGTTCTCCACGTAGTGGTCACGGAAGATCAGCGCCCAGTCGGCCAGTCCGAGATCCGGCGTTGCGTACCGGGCGACCAGCGGCATGGTCGCGGTGATCTGGTCAAGCTCGGCATCGCTGTAGGCATCCAGGCACCGGGAGAGCCGGGCGAGGACTTGCTCGGTTAGCTCCGCGGTCCCGGGACCGGAGTCGATGAGGATCTCCAGGTCCGGGCCTGGCCGCCGGACGTGGCCCAGTGTGCCCTGGCGGGCCGGCGTGTGCCGTTGCCAGCGGAGGGTGACCTGACGAGCGGTGCCGTCAGGAGGGGCCAGGATGATGGTTTGCGGGTCGCCGTGGTGCAGGTGAAGGCCGTATGCGGAGGCGATTTCGGTGAGGGCGGCGTGCAGTTCCCCGGGTGTGCCAGGTCCGCGCAGGACGCTCCAGGAGCGAGGCGGGTCATTGTGGGCGGGTTCCGTTGTCATCGTGATGCCCAGTGCTCGGCGGGACGGGAGGTCAGTGGCGTGCTGGCGTGGCGGTCAGGGCGTGCAGGAGAGCGTCGGTGTCAGCGAGGCGGCTGAGCAGGATGCCCGCGGCGCGGTGGCGGAGCAGCCAGAACTCGTCCAGGTCGTCCTGGAACAGTCCGGGCTTGAGGTAATGCTGCTTGACTCCGTAGAGGCTGCCCAGCAGTTGCAGCAGCGCGACTCGCGCGCAGGCCCGGATATCGGCCGCCGCCACGCCGGGGTTGGCCTGCTGGTAGGCGGTGATCAGGGTGCGGGCCGCGCTCATCCAGCCGGGGTCGCCGGCGACGGTGTTGGGATAGAACGCCATCCGGCCCAGGTCGTAGGAGATGAGGAACGGGTCCGGGGGGCGGAAGTCCAGGACCGCCGAGAGTCGCTCGCCGTCGAAGAGCAGGTTCACCGGGCTGTAATCGCCGTGCAGGACCTGCGCGGTCAGCTCCGGCAGTTCAGCGAGCAGCCCGGGGATGCGGCCGATCACGCCGCGCCGCTCGGCGAGCGTGCGCGCGGCCTCGGTGTCAAACGCGTCGGATCCGCCGCCAGCAGCGCGCTGCGCGATGATGGCGAGCAGCCGGCTGATGGTTGCCGATAGTTCGTCCACCTGGACCGTGCGCCATTCCCTGACCTGCGGTGCTGGTCCCCTGCTGGCGGGAAGTTCAGCGAAGGCCGCGTGTATGCGGCCCAGGGCGGCCCCGGCCTGCTCATGCTGGGCTGTGGTGAGTTTCCCGGTGATCACCCGGCCGGGCATCCACTCCCACACTGACACCGCGATCCCGGCGCTGGTGTCGATGACTTCGCCGTCGCGGCTGGGCAGGACGCCGGCGACGGGGATGCCGTGGCGGCCGGCCAGCGCGGACAGGCCGATGGCCGCGCGCTCGCCGGGCAGGTCGGCATGGCGCGGGTAGTTCTTGACGAACACCTCACGATCGGCGCAGTCGGCCCGGTAGTTGATCGTGCCCTGGCCGATCGGCAGCTGGGTCAGCTGGCAGGGCTCCAGCCCGTACCGTTCAGCGAGGACGGTGGCGAGCCGGTCGGTGGCTCCGGTGTCGGTGTCAGGCACCTGAAGGATCTCCCTGGAGTGTCGCGTACGGGTGTTGCTGGCGCAGGTCGTCGGCGGCCTGGCGGTAGACGCTGGTGATGCGGCGCCACCAGCTGGCGGCATCAGCGGCGGGCCGCTGGCCGCGACGGTCGCCGTCAGCACGCTTCACGGCATGCATGTCTGCTTCCGCGGTGGCCATCGCATGCCCCAGCCCGGCGCCGGGCGGGGCAAGCCAGCGCTGCTGCCCGTGGGTGATCTCCGTGATAGCGGGCAGCGCGGGGGCGATCACCGGCACGTGGAATCCGCTTGCGGTGCCGACCGAGCTGGGGTGCAGCACGTCGGCGAAGAAGCGGAATGGCCCGTCAGCGAGGTAAGGGCACACCGCGGCGTGCGCCATCGCGTACAGGTACCCAGCCTGCTCCGGTGCGAAGCGCTCAGCCCACAGGCTGACCCGGCCGCCTGACGACGCGGCCAGGTGCGCCAGCCGGGCTGCCGTGCGGGAGTCACGGCAGGTCCCGGCCACAGTCAGGTGAGCGTCGTGCGTGGCGGCGAGAAACGCGGTGATGGTGCCCGGGACATCCTTGTACGCCGTTACGTGGCCGGCGATCAGGAAGCTGACCGGCGCGCATCCGCGCGGCCAGCGCCGCCACCTCGGGGGCGGGCGGCTGCGCTGACGGCTCCAGCCCGGCCCAGCCGGTCACGCGGATGTCGGCGGCGGTGCGGCTACGCAGCGCTGCCGCGTCGGCCCGGGTGTGACACAGCACCATATCGGCGAGGCAGAGCACGGCACGGGTCACGGCATAATCAGCCGGCCCAGGGAGCTGCCCGTCGATGGGCAGCAGGTTGTGCACCGTCCAGACAATCCGCCAGCCCTGTCCATGCAGGCTGGCCAGCCGATCGAGGAAGGCGGCAGCCGCGGAGGACGTCCGGCCGCCGCCGTCGTGGTAAAGCCGCTTTAGCCGGTGCAGGTTAATCACACCGGGGACGCTGACCCCTTCGAGGCCGTCCAGCCCCCGGCGGAATGTCAACCTCAGCTCCGCGGGGGCATGGCGGTCCAGGTGGGTGAAATACGGGCTCGGCCAGCGCGGATAATCAGTAATGATCACCCAGGGGGGATGGGGGGAGCGGGCGGGCGCGGTCACGGCGAGCTTGTCCCGGTTTGCTGCCACCATGCGCGGGCTGCCCGGTAGCGCGTCAGGCAGCCTTCGGGGCTGCGATCCGCGCCGGTCCACTCGAAGGCCACCTCAACCGGCTGCCCGTCCCCGGCTGCCGCACGGACGGCACGGGCGAGCAGGGGGTGCCCGGTGCCGGTCAGTCCAGCTCCGGTGTCGCTCAGGTGCGCTACCAAGGTCCGCTCGATCAGGGCGGTCAGGCAGGTTGCCGGGAGCACGTCAGCGCGGCCGACGATGGCAGCGTGAAACTGCGCGCTGTCAAGCAGCACGCTGGCGGCTGAGGCGCGGTCGAGCAGGTCGCGCAGGACAGCAAGGGCATGGGGGGTGAACCAGGCCGGGTGGTGAATCTCGATGAGCGTGGCCAGCCCGTGCCCGGCAGGCAGATCGGGAATGACCAGGGCGTCCCAGTCCGTGCCCAGGGGCGGCCGGCGGGCCAGCAGCCTGACCGCGCTGGCTCCCAGCGCCCGTGTGGCTTCAGCTAGCCGCTCCAGCTCGGCGCAGGCACGGCGGTACTCCAGGGCGGCAGGCTGCAGGAAGTCGGCCAGGTCCAGGTCGGCGGTCACCATGGTGACCGGCACGCCGTCGCGGGCCTGCCGCGCCCAGGCGGCCAGCTGCGCCCGGTCGCGCCGGGCCAGGTCGTAGCCCTTCGGCCCGCCGCGGAGGTGCAGGAACGGCACCTGATGCCCGGCTGCCAGGGTGAGCAAGGCGGTGACGTCCAGGTCACGGATGCCGATGCTGTACAGCCCGAGCGGGGGCGCGGTGTCGGAGGTCACGATGACCAGTCCAGCAGCAGAAACGGCTCGGCAGGACGGCGCGGGCCCTTCAGCTCCTGATACAGGCACGGGGCCTGCTCCCCGGGGACGACCCGGCACCACGAGCGGAGCTTTCCGGCATCGACACCCGCCCTGACGTCTGCCAGCACGGTGAGGAACATCTCCTGGTAGGCGGCCTGCTCGAAGCAGGCCAGTTCATGCATGCCCACCACAGTCACCCCGCTTCGGTGCGTCATCGCTGCCGGCAACATGGAATCCTCTGCTGGGGTGCCCAGCAGGCCGAGCATCCCGCCCGGTGCTGCTGCCCGGAGCCCTTGCCCGGCCCGGCCGGTGCAGTCAATGACAACGGGCTCGGCTGCGGGTAACGCCCCGCACGACACCGTTACCCCAGGCAGACGGGCCACCGCGGGGGCCGGATGACGGGTGGCAACCCTGATAAGCGGCACGCCTATCCGGTGCAATTCCAGCACGCAGCCCACCGCTACCGGGCCAGATCCCATGACCAGCACCCGGGCCGCACGGTCCAGCAGGGGCTGGCAGCGGGCCAGGCCGAGCGCGGCCATCAGCTGGAAGCGGGCGACCGCAACATGCTCGACTGCGGCACCGGCCGGGACACGCAGCGCGCGGGCGTCGTCAGGGGAGGTCGCCGCGCCATGCGGCACCGGCGCGAGCAGGGCACCGCTGCCGCTGGCCGGCGCGGTCAGCGTCATGTACCCGGCCGCGCGGTCCGGGCCGGTCAGGGTGGCTGCCAGGTGCCGCAGCTCAGTACCCGGGCTGATCACGCTGACCCGCGCGGGTACCCAGCCCGCCGGCGCAGGCAGAGCCGGGGCGAGGTGCGCCTTGCCCCGGCTGAAGATCACCCGTGCCCCAGGGTGATGATCAGGAGCCATGGCATCTCTCCAGCAGGCCGGGCAGGTCGGCCAGGTGCGCGATCACCGGCACCTCACCGGGCAGCCCGGCCGGCGGCGGCCCGGCGTGAATGAGCACGGCTCGCATCCCGGACCTCAGCGGGCCAGTCACGTCCTTAGCCAGGGTATCCCCAACGAGGGTGACGCCATCAGGCCCGCACCCGGCCACGCGGCGCGCAGCCCGGCACACCGCGGCGTAGAACGCCGGGTCCGGTTTACCGATCCCAGTCACGCTCGACAGCACCAGGGCGGCGAAGCAGCCGGCCAGCCCGGCGGCAGCGAGGGTCCGCTGACGGCTGGCCAGCGGACGCTGAGTGTTACACGCCAGGATCAGGACGCGCCCGGCATCGTGGAGACGATGGATAACGGCCGCCGCAGCAGGATCCACCACGCCGTCTGGAACGCTTTCCCACAGTGCATCGGCTACCGCGCTGAGGTCTGGCAGCTCCACTGCTGACCGCCCGGCCGCAGTGCCCAGGATCATCTCCCATGGTGTCTGGCGCCCGCTCCGGCGGTAGCCTTCGGCCGCCTCATTCCGCACCGCTTCGATGGTTTCAGCCAGGCCCGGCTGCGCCTCGTACCCGAACCGGGCGCGGAGCACCTCGGTGACGTCGTGACCATGAGGGGTCCGGCCCGGGGTTGCGATTGTCCCCCCGAAGTCCAGCGCCAGGCAGGACACTCCGGACAGGGTCACCGGGATGCACCACCATTCCCGGCCACCCGGTCGATTTCCGCTGCCATCGCGTGCGGGCTGCCGCGCAGCAGCCAGCAGCGGGTGCTGGCCGCTGTCAGCCGGGACAGCTGCACCCGGCCCCGGGCGAGGCCGGGGGTCTCCACCAGGCGAAGCGGATCGGCGTGAGGATCGTCTGGGATCTTGTCGATCAGGTGGCTGCTGGCCCGGTAGATGGCGTTGCGCGCGGTCTGCGCGTCACACGGCACGCAGGCCAGTTCGGTTCTGTCGATCCCGGCCTCCACCCTCACTATGACGATCGCTGCCAGCATGGTTCCCGCTGGACCCGAAGGACGCCACCGGGGTTCCAGATGCCCGGAGAGTTCGACCCGCCCGGCGTCCCCGCTGGCCAGCATCAAGCCTGGGAACCAGCGGCTCGCTGCGCCCCGGCGCACCACGTAAGAGCGAGTCCCGCCTACTACCCCGACTCCGCGTCCGCAGGGGTCGCACCGGATCAGGCAGGTATCACCCGCGATCGGGCGCCAGCCCAGCGCCGTGATCAGCGCAAGCGCGGTCAGGCTCTTGCCAGCCCCGTGTGCTCCCAGCAGGACGACCGCCTGATCGTCCTTGGCGACCGCGACGCCGTGAACGCTGAGCGTGCCGGACCGCAAGTGCTCGCCGTGCAAGTGAGCGTTGATCTGCAGCCGCGTGTCCCGCGCAGTGATGCCATCGGGCAGAACCAGCGCAGCAGCACCTGCCGCCTCGGCTAGCGGCCCGCGGGATGTGCCCGGAATCTGCGGTGCCAGCGCCGCCCACCATGTGGCCAGCACCTCCGGGCCAGCCACGGCGACCTGCTGGCCGGTGCTGACCACCAGCCAGGTCTTGCTCACGTGCCACCGCCCCGCAGCCAGGGCAAGTAGGGTTCCAGCAGGTCCCACACGGGCAGCTGCGGCAGCAGCGATCCGTCGGCTAGCTCAAGACAGGCAGCCGGGACACCAGCCAGCACCTGGTCCCAGCGCACAGCGCGAGGTGACAACGCTGCGGGCACGGCCATAGCCGGCCGTCCCGCGACTCCGAGCAAGTCCAGCATCCTCAGCCGCTGCGCCGGCACGCGGGCAGCCTCGGCCAGCGCGGCAGCCAGCCGCTCACGGCCCATCGCCCCGGCTCGGGCCGGCTGCCCGGGCGAGCTGCAGGCGGCGGGGATCAGGGCGAGCACGCCACCCAGTTCAGCTGGCCCGGCCCGGCCGATGCCCAGCAGCCGCTGGTATTCAGGCGGGCTGAGCACCACCCGGCGGCGTTCACGCCCCGAAGCCGCAGTCTGGATCACCAGTCGGCCGGGCAGCCCGGCGAGCGCTGCGTCATCCAGTAATTCAGCGGGCACGCACACCCGCGTCGGCCACCCCGCCACCCAGGGCACGCCGGTCCCGGGCCGCAGCAGCACCAGGTCGTCAGCCATCAGCTGCGCCCCCAGCTCCACGCAGGCCCGGTGGGCCAGCGTGGATTTCCCGCCCTGCGGACCGGCCAGCACCAGCAGCGCACGGCCACCTGCGGTGATCCGCACGGCTGCGGCGTGAAACAGCAGCCAGCCGTCAGCCAGCAGGCGAGTACCGAAAAAGGCCCGGGCTACCCAGTCCGCCCAGCGTCGGCTCGGCGGGTCACCCTCCGGGATCAGTACCCGGGTCCGGCGCCGAAGTAAATCAGCCTCGACCAGGGCTGCGGGCGAGTCCGTCCGGTATCTCGCAGCCAGCGTCACCACCCCATCAGCGGCATCGACGATCGACAGCCGCGTCCCGGAGTCCGGCCAGGCGAGAACAGGACGCCCCTGCTCGCACAATTCGCCCAGCCCGGCAGTCACGCCGCTGACGTCCACCTGCCACCCCGGCTCCCCGGCACCGACGGGCTCCTCGGCGCACGGCGGGACCAGCACCGATACCGCGTCACGCAGCAAGCTGGCGTCTTCGGCGGTCATCCGCACTCGGTGCCCGGCCAGCACCAGGTCCGTTCCGCTGGCCGATGCCACTAGCCCACCTCCCATCCACAGCAGGCGCCCGCAATCGGAGCCCGCTGCCCGGCTCGTCAGCTACAGCACATAACGCGTTGGTCATGAGCACATCGTGACAGACAGCGCCGACAACCGGCTTCATCAGCAGCGGCTCTGGGTGTACGTCAGTTTTGTAGGTAACCAAGATCATCTTCGGGCTGTGCCTGGTCATGCGGTGCGCGTCTGAGTGTGCGGGGTGTTGCAGATGGCTTCCCGGGTGCTGCTGGCCTCGCGGCAGCGCAGGGCGATGATGGCGTCGGCGCCGCTGACGGTCCAGTGCATGCCGGACTGCTTGAGCCGCTGGCCGACGACGGTCTTGCAGCTGGCCTCGACGACGCCGGAGCCGACGAAGAGGCCGCACTGGCGGAACCAGTGGTAGCGCATGCGGGGGGCGTTGTTCCCGAAGTAGCCGAGGGCGGTGTCGATCTCGTCTTTCTTCACGCCTTCGAGGGGGTACTGGCGGGTCGCCCTGACGATGCCGTCGATGTCGCCGTAGTCGAGATCCTCCAGGCGGGCGGCGAGCCATTCCTCTTTCCGGTCCAGCAGCATGAACTCGAGCCTGCGGGCGAGGTCGTGCAGGTGCTCGCGGGCGTGGAACAGGTCCACGATCTGGGTGGCCTCCGGGAACTTCGCGGTGGCGATGTTCCAGATCCAGGCGGCGCCGTCGCCGATGACGGTGAGCTGGCGGACGTGGTCCGCGCCGCGGCGGATGCCCTCGGCCTTCACGAGCTCGCCGAAGACTGCGGCGGGCTCGAAGGTGGCGATGACGCTGGAGGAGTCCCGGTCGCGGACCGGGTAGCCGTCCTTGTCCAGCCTGTCCTGGGTGAAGAAGACGGCGAGCTTGACCTCGCGGGTGCGGGCGCGGCCGTCCTCGCCTTTCCCCTCCCGCCCGGCCGTCTCCCTGGAGGTCGTGGGGACGCCGGTGCCGTCGATCACCGCGTCGAGCTTGTCCGGGAGCGGCGAGGGCGGCAGCGGGACCAGCTTCCTAGCGGCGATGAGCCGGGCGCGCTCCCGCCCTGCGGCGGCCAGGCCGGCGCCGCTGGCCTCGGCCGCCCGCTCGGCGCGCTTGGCGGTCAGCCGGACCCCGGCCAGGTTCTCCAGCAGCCCGGCGGCCCCCTTGAACGGGACCGCGGCGGCGGCGCGGTCGTTCATCGCGGCCAGGCCCGGCGACATGCCCTCCCCTGCGACCCCGAGCTCGGCGTCGCGCGGCGCGAGGCCGTGCCCGCAGGCCGCGCAGTGATACCAGGCCCGCGTCAGGGCGACCGGGCCGAGCACCGTGTCGATGACCTTGTCCCGGTAGGAGACGAACACGGCCTCGTGGCCCCGGCCGCAGGGGACGCGCCGACCGCGGTGCCCGCGGTCGGCGGACAGGATCTCGCCCAGCATGCTCCCTCCGAGCCGGAGCAGCCCGGCCCGGATCACCTGCTCTGCAGCCTCCATCCCGGCATCACCGCAGCCCAGGACCCTGGCCGCCTCGGCGGCGAGCCGTCCTAGCTCGGCGGCCTTCTCCGCGGCGAGCGCGTCCCGGAGCCCCCTTTTTCCCCTCCCGTCCCGGGAAGGGCACCTCCGCCGGCGTCGCCCGGGGCCGCCGGGCGGCCCTGGCAGATCTCCTCGTTCACCTCCGTGACCTGCCCGACCAGGTCCCGGAACCGCTCGTACTCCGCGACCTCCCGGCGGACCTTCTCCAGTTCCGGGCCGGGTTTCAGGTGCACCGCCCGCGTCCGCCCTTCCACCTTCCGCGTCAGGTTCCACTGAGGCCCGTGACCGGGATGACCCGGGGCAGCGCACGCGCAGCCCGGCTTGCCGCACTTACGGCGCACCTCGTTCAGCGACCCCCGCCGGAAGTCCCCGACCTGGCCCAGCTCCCCGTACAGCTCCTCGCGCCGGCGCTCGAGTCCCGCCAGCTCATCAGCACCCTCCGGCACGCCGCCTCCTAGCCTGAGTGACCAACTACACTCAGACTAGGTCCACAGCCAGCCATAACCAAGAACCCCTACGAATCTGACGTGCACCCAGCGGCTCTGACAGTCTCGGGGTGCTGGCGAGCCGGGTCGCGGGCCAGAACGGATCACCGGCGGGGCATCCCCGGCGTGGCTGCGGTCCTCACCGGGGCCGGATTGACCATGTGAACCTAGGCACCAAGCGGTTCGGTGGACCGCTGGATCGGGCCCGATCCCGTCCGTCATGCGTCCGTAACCACTGCTATGCGGGGGCGCACGGCGACACATCATGACACACGGCGGGACACCAGCAAGACGGCCCGCGAGACCAGGAACACCCAGCTCACCGGCCACTTCCGCCGGTCACGGCAGGTGCAGGGCTCGAACCCCGCCAGGCCAGGCCAGCGGTTCACCGAACCGCTGGCTCCGGCCTTCTTATGGTCATCGGGCCCGATGACCGGAGCGCCAGCCTCCTCGATTCTGGCTACAGCTGGCTTGCGAGCTGAGTCTCTAGCGCGCCGAGCACTCGGTAGCAGCTGAGGACGTCGCTAACGCTGGAGTCCGGTTGGCGTCCTTCGCGGATCGCCGCGACGAACTCGCGGTCCTGCAGCTCGATGCCGTTGGTGGAAACGTCCACCGCCGACACGTCGACCGGCTCCTCGCGCCCGGTGACCAGGTCGTCGTACCGGGCGATGTACGTGCCGTTGTCGCAGATGTAGCGGAAGAAAGTTCCGAGCGGCCCGTTGTTGTTGAAGCTCAGCGAGAGAGTGCAGATACGGCCGCTGGGCGTGCGTAGCTGAATGGACATGTCCATCGCGATGCCCAGCTCGGGGTGCAGCGGCCCCTGCACGGCATTGGCGATCTGGACCTCCTCGCCGGTCTGGTACTGGAACAGGTCGACGGTGTGCGCGGCGTGGTGCCAGAGCAGGTGATCCGTCCAGCTGCGGGGCTTGCCGAGAGCGTTCATGTTCGTGCGACGGAAGAAGTACGTCTGCACGTCCATCTGCTGGATCGACAGCTCACCCGCGGCGATGCGGCGGTGGATCCACTGGTGTGACGGGTTGAACCGGCGGGTGTGCCCGACCATGCAGATCAGGCCAGTCTCCTGCTGCACGCGATCGACCTGCTGCGCGTCCGCCCAGCTGTCGGCGAGCGGAATCTCGACCTGGACGTGCTTCCCCGCGCGCATCGCGGCGATGGCCTGCTGCGCGTGAAGCTGGGTCGGGGTACACAGGATGACGGCGTCGGCGTCGTCGCGGCCGAGGACCTCGTCCAGGTCGACCGAGGCGTGGTCGGCGCCGTACTTCTGCGCGACCTCCTCGGCCTGCTCCAGCCTGCGGCTGACCACGGACGTAACGGTGACGCCGTCGATGGCGGTGAGGGCGTCGAGGTGCTTGACGCCAAAGGCGCCGGCCCCGGCGAGTGCGATCCGCATGTGTCTACTTCTCTTCCTGGCGGGACGGGTCGGCGGGCCGCAGCACGATGTGCCCGACCGCGGTGTTGGATCCAGGGACATGGTAGAAGCGGTAGAGTTCCTCGACCTCGGGGCCCAGGGCGCCGCGCATGATCAGCCACATGACCAGCTCGATGCCCTCGGAACCCGCCTCGCGCACGTACTCGATGTGCGGCATGCGCGCGAGGTCCTCCGGGTCCTTGACGAGCCGGTTGAGGAACGCGGTGTCGAAGTCCTTGTTGATGAAGCCTGCGCGGGGTCCCTGCAGCTGGTGGCTCATGCCGCCGGTGCCCCAGACGTGGACCGTGAGGTCCTCGCCGAAGCTCTCCACGGCCCGGCGGAGCGCCTGGCCCAGGCGCAGGCAGCGGTGGCCGGTCGGCGGCGGGTACTGCACGACGTTCACGGCGAGGGGGATGACCTGCACCGGCCACTCGTCGGGCTGGCCGTAAACAAGGGACAGCGGGACGGTGAGGCCGTGGTCGACGTCGAGCTTGTACAGGAGGGTGAGGTCGAACTCGTCGAGGATGAGCGACTGCGCCAGGTGGGCCGCCAGATCGGGACGGCCGTGGACGACCGGTACCGGGCGGGCGCCGTACCCTTCGTCGGCCGGGGGGAACTCGTCGGCGCAGCCGAGCGCGAAGGTGGGGACCAGTTCCGGCGTGAACGCGGACGCGTGGTCGTTGTAGGCCAGGATCACCACGTCGGGGAGATTCTCGGCGGCCCAGGCCTTCGTCCACTCGTACCCGGCGAACAACGGCTTCCAGTAGGGCTCCCCGGTCTTGCCGAGATCGATCGCCGCGCCGACGGCCGGGATGTGGCTGGTGGTCAGCCCGGCAGTGATGCGCGCCACGTCAGGCACCGCCCTGCACAGAACGCCAGCCTTCCGGCGAGCGCCCGCCGGACAGCATCATCTGCTGGTAGTCCTCGACCGTCATCCCGGTCATGGTGCTCACCGCCTGGAGATAGCTGAGCCCATCGGTGGCGAAGATCTTCGCCAGGAAGTAGATGTTGCCGCCGAGGTCGAGCATCGCGTTGTAGTCGCGGTCGAGCACGGCCTGCTTCTGGGCCTCGGTCATCGGCCACTCATCGAGGTAGGCCCGTTCGCCGGCCTTGAACCGCTCGCGGTTCTCGGCCTTCATCAGGCTCATGCAGAACTGGTTCAGGTGGTAGCCCTGTTTCGCGCGTTCCGCGGTGAACACCCGGGTGCCCGGGATGTCATCGAACTCTGAGGTGTACGTCGTCATCAGGCCTCCCAGTACAGGCGCAGAGGGTTGTCCACCAGCAGCCGGCGCTGCAGGTCGTCGGTGGGGGCGATGCGCGGGATGACGTCGACGAGGGCGCCGTCGTCGGGCATGTGGCTCTTCATGTTCGGGTGCGGCCAGTCGGTTCCCCACAGGACGCGGTCGGGGAACGTCTCGGCGAGGCGGCGTGCAAAGGGGGCAACGTCGGCGTACTCCGGCGGGCCGGAGATCGACAGGCGTTCCGGGCAGCTCACCTTGGACCAGACGTTCTCGTGCTCGCGCATGAAGCGGGTGAAAAGGGTGAAGCCGGGCCCGTCGGCCGGCTGCGACACGTCGGGCCGCCCCATGTGGTCGACGACGACGATCGTGGGCAGGCTGGTGAACAGCTGCCAGCGCTCGGCCAGGTCGGCGGCTTCGAAGTACACGACCACGTGCCAGCCGAGTTCGGCTACGCGGTCGACCAGGCCAAGGTAGTAGTCATCGGGCTTGGGGTCGACGAGGCGTTTCACGAAGTTGAAGCGGATGCCGCGGACACCAGCAGCGTGCAGGTCGGCGAGCTCGGTCCGGGATACGCCGGGCCGCACGGTCGCCACGCCGCGTGCCCGGTCGTCGGCCGCGAGCAACGCGTCCACGAGGGCGCTGTTGTCGGCACCGTGGCAGGTCGCCTGGACGATGACGTTGCGCTCGAAGCCGAGGAAGTCGCGCAGTGCGAACAGCTGCTCCTTGCTGGCGTCGGTCGGCGTGTACTTCCGCTCGGGCGCGTAGGGGAAGACGTCGCCGGGGCCGAACACGTGGCAGTGGGCGTCGACCGCGCCCGGGGGCGGGACATAGCTCGGCTTGCTGGGGTCCGGGCAGAACGCGAGCCAGTCGGCGTCGGGCTGGAAGGTGGCAGTCATCTACAGTCCTCGTTCGCGCAGGGCCTTGTCGAGGCGCGGGTAGACCCGCCGGGCGTTGCCCGAGTAGACCAACGCGGCGTCTGCCTCGGTCAGGCCGAGCGCGTCGACGTACCGCTTCGTGTCGTCGAAGTAGTGGCCGGTCTCGGGGTCGATGCCGCGGACGGCGCCCACCATCTCGGACCCGAACAGGATGTTGCCGACGTCGATGACCTCGAAAAGCAGGTCGATGCCGGGCTGATGGTAGACGCACGTGTCGAAGAACACGTTCTTCATGACGTGCTCGCTCAGCGGCGGCTTCTTCAGCATGTCGGCGAGCCCGCGGTAGCGGCCCCAGTGGTACGGGACGGCACCGCCGCCGTGCGGGATCACCAGCCGCAGGTCCGGGAAGTCGGCGAACAGATCGCCCTGGATGAGCTGCATGAACGCCGTAGTGTCGGCGTTGATGTAGTGCGCGCCCGTCGCGTGGAAGACGGGGTTGCAGCTGCTCGAGACGTGCACCATGGCGGGCACGTCGAGTTCAACCATCTTCTCGTAGATGGGGTACCAGTACCGGTCGGTGAGCGGCGGAGCGGTCCACTTCCCTCCGCTCGGGTCCGGATTGAGGTTGCAGCCGACGAAGCCGAGCTCCAGGACGCAGCGTTCGAGCTCGGCGACGGACGATTTCAGGTCGGCACCGGGTGATTGCGGCAGCTGGCAGACGCTGATGAACGTCGACGGGAACAGCCCGGCGACGCGCGCGATGAGGTCGTTGCACGCTCGCGCCCACTCGCCGCTGACCCGCTCGTCGCCCTCGTGGTGGGCCATGGCGGACGCCCGCGGCGAGAAGATCGTCATGTCGGCGCCGCGCTCGCGGAGCAGCCGGAGCTGGTTGCACTCGATCGACTCGCGGATCTCGTCATCGGAGATGGCTGGGTAATCCGGTGCCGGGCGGTCCTCCCGGAACGCCGTGAGCTGGCTTTGGCGCCAGTCGTTGTGCGGCCCGGGAGCGGTCGTGTAGTGCCCGTGGCAGTCGATGATCACAGCGGAGTCTCCTGGGCGATGCGGCCAGCCGTCGCGGCGGCCTGCGAACGGCGGATGTGGTCGATGACCGCCAACAGATCGGGCTCGGTGAGGGCGTCGGCGTGGCCGGCCGCCCGGATCTGGCGCTCCGATGTTGCGAGCGACATCAGGGGCTCGACGCCGGCCTCCTCCACGGTGGCCGCGGCCTCGATCATCTCCTCGGAGCGCCGCCGGCCGTGCCGCAGCGAGCGGGAGATGAAGTACGTCGCGACAGCCTGCCAGTCGGCCGGCGGGAGGATGTTCGAGAGCGAATCGAGGACCTCCTTCTCCACCCCGTAGCGACGCGCCGCGAGCATCGATTCGGTCAGGAGCGACTCGAGCCCCTTGACGATGACTGACCGGCAGAGCTTGGTCGCGGCGGCACGGCCGACCTCGTCCGAATACACGGTCAGGTCGGAGAAACCCCACGCGCCGGCAACCGACGCGAACTCGGCTGAGTGCGGGCCGCCGAGCAGGAATGGCGAGGCGAGGCGGCGGGGGGCGATGGGCGACATCAGTGCGGCTTCCACGTAGCGTCCGCCGGAGCGCCCGACGGCGCGGGCAGCCTCCTTCTTGTGGCCCGGCGAGCTCGAGTTCAGGTCGAAGAACCAGGCTCCGGGGCGCAGGCCCGGTGCCGCGGCCGCGGCGGCCGGGTGGCAGTTCGCCGCCGTCACGGCGCATACGACGAGGTCGGCGCCGGAGACCGCTGCGCTCGCGGACTCAGCCGTGACGACCGGGAGAGCCGCGGCGGCGCGTGAGGCCGGACTGCCCGGATCGGCGAACGCGATGTCCCAGGCGACGAGATCCGCATGGCCCCGGGCCGCGAGGTCCTCCGCGAACACCGTCCCCACCTCGCCGAGGCCGATGAGCGTCACACGGCTCATGCCGGGCTCCCCACTGACGATGGCACGAAGACCTCGCCGCGCATGAGCAGCCGGGCGGTGCGCAACAGCGCCGACCTGGTGACGGTGACCGTGCCGCCGGACACTTTCACGTCGATGGTGACGGTGAAGAAACCAGTGGGGTGCTCGACCTCGATCTCGGTCGGGCCCTCGGCCTTCTCCGGAATGACCGCGACCGCGTGCGCCACAGATCCGGGCAGCACGCACGCCGTCGCGACGGACACCGCGCCCAGCACCCCGATCGCCTCGTGCACGCGGTGGGGGATGAACGTGCGGGTCGAGATGGCGCCGCCGTGCGCCGGAGGTGACAGGAGACTCATTTTCGGCACCGTCGCGTCCGTGACATCCCCGAGATTCATCAACGGCCCGGCGGCGAGCCGGATTGCCTCGATCCGCCGGGTCAGCTGGGCGTTGCCCTCGAGCTCCGCCGGTGACTCGTGCCCGGACAGCCCGAAATCGGATGCCGCGATGCACACGACCGGCATGCCATTGTCGATGCAGGTCACCCGCGTTTCCTCGACGACGTCAGTCACGTTCCCGGTCGGGAGCAGCGCGCCGCACGAGGATCCGGCGACGTCGGCGAACTCGATGGGGATGGGTGCGTGGGTGCCGGGCACGCCGTCGATGCGCGCGGATCCGTCGTAGCGGACGCACCCACCCGGCGTCTGGACAAGCGCCGTGGCGAGGGTTTCGGTGTTGCGCATCCAGATGCGGACGGGCGTCACCGGGTCGCCTGCGGCCACGAGCCCCTGCTCAATCGCGAACGGGCCGACCGCAGCCAGCATGTTGCCACAGTTCTGCTTGTCGGAGACCTCCGCCCGATCGGGCCAGACCTGGAGGAACAGGTACTCGACGTCCACGTTGTCGCGGGGCGACCGGCTCACGACAGCGACCTTCGACGTCAGGGGGTGACTGCCGCCCATGCCGTCGATCTGCCGTTCGTCCGGAGATCCCATGGCAGCGAGCAGCACCGCGTCGCGCGTCCCGCGGTCGCCGGGCAGGTCATCGGCGAGGAACATCAGGCCCTTGGATGTCCCGCCCCGCATGACAGCACAGGGGATGGCGGTCTGGGTCACGGCGAGTCCTGGTAGTCGACGTAGCGCACTCCCTTGGCGGCGAGCCGGTCGCGCCAGCCGTAGATGTCGAGGCCGAGTTCGCCGGCGGCCAGGCGGGGTCGTTTGGACGCCTCGTTGGCCTCACGATCCTGGGCGGCCTCGAGCACCGTCTTGGCCTGCTCGCGCCGTACGACTACGACCCCATCGTCGTCGGCGACGATCACATCACCCGGCCGGACATACGCGCCAGCACAGACGATGGGAGTCTGCACGTTCCCGGGCGTCTCCTTCACCGTGCCCTTGGCGGAGATCGCCTTCGACCAGACCGGGAAGCCCATCTCCGTCAGGGTCGCGACATCACGCACGCCGACATCGATGACGGCCCCTCGGACGCCGTGCGCCCGCAGGCTCACGGCGAGCAGGTCGCCCAGGTACCCGTCCTCGCACGGGCTCGTGGGGGTGACCACGAGGATGTCGCCGGGCTGCGCCTGCTCGACGGCAACATGGATCGTCCAGTTGTCACCCGGGGCGACCTCGCAGGTCAGTGCGTTGCCGGCGACGCGCACCGGCCGGAAGATCGGGCGGATGTCCGCCCGGAGCAGCCCCGTGCGGCCCTGGGCCTCGTGCACCGTCGCCACCCCTGCGTGCGCCAGGCCGTCGACGACCGCAAGATCGGTTCGAGGGGTGTTCCGTACAACTAGCGGCACGTGAATGCTCCTGCTCCGGTGAGTGGCCTGGACTCAGCACGCCGCTGAGACCGCGATATCCGAGAGATGCTTGGGGTATGCGATGTTCTTCCGCTGAGGCCTGAACTCCTCGATGGCCAGCATCCGCTGCGCGCGGAGCTTGCTGGTGACGGTGGTCGGCGCAGGCCAGTCCCAGGCATCCCCGCCCGCACCGTGGAAGGTGACACCTGCACCGGGTCGTTGCATGACCCCGTCGGCTTCGGCGAGCAGGGGATCGAGGAACGAGAAGCGGCGCAGTTCCCCGTCACTGATGACATCAAGCCCGCACCCCTCCTGCAGGGTGATCACCTGGTCGACGGCGCGGTCCTCGACCTGCCTGAACTCACGCGATCCTATCCGGCCCACATTCAGCGCGGCCCGCGCCTCTGACAGGTAGCGCGGACGCAGCAGCGAGCCGACCACTTCGGCGTGGTACATGCCCGTCATCCTTACCCTCCTTCGCTACCTCCTTGCGTACTCCGAGCCGGGCAGGCAGGGAAGGGGGGAATCTTGGCATTGACGGGAACCACAAGCATCGTAGTTCACCGCACCGCGCTCACCACAAACGCGGCTTGGGCGGTGCTACGACCCGGCTGCGCCTGGCGGGCGGTGCTCCGACACGCCGGGCACGCCGACCCCAGCCGACGGATGTCGGCTGCCGCCGAACGCCGTCAAGCCGCCGAAGGGGGGTCGAGGCGGCCGATCGTGGTGATGTCGACCGTGCGGTCCCTGGTCGGTGATGACGGCGTGATGGCCAGTGCCCGGTGGACTGCCGCGTCCATGTCGCGTCCCCGCGCCTACTTCGGGAGCAAGGACGGTCTTTTCGACGCCGTCCTCGGCGAGCATCTTGAGATGATCGTCAACACCGTGCCGCTGGACGGGACCTGCAGCCTCACCTGCACCGCCACCACGGACGAGGACGACGCCATCCACGAGCGGCGCCGTCACGCACTCGCCGAAACAGCTCGATGGGCCGCGGCTTCGCGTGGCTGGCCCGCACATGCCTGCAAGCACGCTGGTTCGCACTGCGGACGGCGCCTGGGGATCACCGCGCCCGGCGCCGCCATCAGCTTCGCCGCCAGGCTCCACTTCCATGACAGGGCCTGACGATGGGGCCCGGGTCTTTCCCCCGCACGGACGGCCAGCCAACGCCGGGCAGGTCACGCCTCAGCGCGCCGGTGCGACCGGCGGCCACCCCCTATGACCAGCAGCACCCGCTAGAGCGCACCGGGGGTCTCCCGGTGGAGCATTCTGCGCCGGCAGACCGCGCAGCGAGGCTGGCGGTGAGCCGGGACCAGAACTGCGCCGGTTCCCCGCCGGTTTCACCGCAGGACAGCCAGGCCACCCGGCCCCCCCGTAGCTGCCCCGGCGGGGTCGCGGAGATGAGCAGCCGGGTGCGCCAGGTGGAGTCGCCGCGCATCTCCCGGGGTTTTCCGAGGCCCCCGGGGCACTGGCCGTGCTGATGGCCGTCAGGGCGGACATGCAGCTGGTGGCCCCGTGAACAGCGCTGGCAAGGGTCGAGTCACCCGCTCCCCGCGCCGTGTGCATGGTTACGTGACCGTCAGCGTGCGGATCGCCTTGCCATGAATCTCGCAGTCCTCGGCGGTGAACCAGGTCTGGTCCGAAAGCTCCTTGCCAGCCACCGGCTCGGCGCAGATAATCGCAGGTGACTCGTTGCATCGGGTGTAGAGCCCAGCCCTCTCTGCGCCTAGGCCGATCTTGAAAGGGCCGCTCGCGCCTGCCCGGTTTCACGCCGTAGCGGCGTCACCCCGGGGCAGGATGACTCATTTGCGAGACCGGTCCGCCGGCCCGACGACTGATGACCTTCGACCCTGGCCTCTCGGCGAGGCTGCCGTGTCCGCTAGTCAGTCGTAGGAACTGCCAGCCTGGGGGGCCTGATGAGCCGCGCAAACCTGCACACCCTGACCGGACGTCGGCCGGCTGACCGTTCAAATGCCGTCCCGGCACAGCGCGGTCCGCACGATCCACGTGACCCGTGGCTGCGCGTTGACGCACAGGGCACGATGACATTCCCTCTGGCTGGTCAGCCTGGCCACGGCTGTACGGCGGTTCTGCGGCGCCAGCCGGGCACAGGCCGCCTCCTGCCTCGGCGCCTGGGGACTCACCGCCACCCACCTCATCCGCTGGCTCCTCATCGCCATCGGCCTCCTGACCTCCGAGGCGCTCGTCATCGGCGTTTCGCTCCTCTCCTTCACCGCGACCTGCCTGCTCATCGCAATGGTGATCGCTGCCCACCGCCGGCTCCAGCTCTACCTCGGCGGCACCACCCGGCACCTGGCCACCGTGTGGTGGCGGGGCACCTGGGACCCTGTCGGCCGGCTGATCTGGCTGCCGGTACGGCTGCCAGCCGCCTGGCACGCACTCCGCCACCCGACGAGCACACGCCCGCAAGGACCGGGCCACTGAGGATCTAACGCCACGCCCGAGTCGTGGGTCACCTGGCGCTGGCTGCCCGAGTGGCTCACCGCTGGCGGGTGACAGCGTCAGGACGACGGCGATGGTCCCCAGCGCTGCCTCGCGCAGCCGTACTTCCCGCATCCGGCGGTCGCCGAGAACCAGCGCGTGGCCGGCGGGAAAGGGAAGCCCGTCCTGGCCGGCCCGGCGTGCGGTCCTGCCGGGTGTGATGGGCGGGGCGGCGCCGCACGCCCAGCCGCACATCGCCTCAGCGCCGGCGGGCCGCCCTGCACCGACAGCGCAAGTCATGCCTGGGAGTTCCCAGCCCGTTCCGCAGGGGCGCCCCGGACTTGTGATGGCCCGGGGGGCCGTACCTTGCCTGTGGCGTATGGGGCTCTTGACGGCTGATCCGGCAGACTGTTGCCCACCGGCGCGGATCTGGGGGCATGCGATGCGGAGACGGCCGTGAAGTCAGGTGACCTGGGCCTCGTCCTGCTCGTCGGGGCGGTCGTGATCCTCGCCGCGATCGTGGCGGCCAGGGTCGCCCACGAGGTCGGCCTGCCAAGCCTGCTTGTCTTCCTCGGCCTCGGCTTGGCGCTCGGTCAGGCTGGCCTCGGCGTCCGGTTCGGCAATCCCGGGCTGGCGCAGGCCCTTGGGCTCAGTGCGCTGGTGCTGATCCTGGCCGAGGGCGGCCTGACCACCAGCTGGGCGCACGCGCGGGCCGCGGCGCCTGCCGCGCTCGCCCTCGCGACCGTTGGCGTGGCAGTCAGCGGCCTGGCCGTTGCCATGGCCTCCCACTGGCTGCTTTCCCTCACGTGGCGGAACGCCTTGCTGCTCGGCGCGGTGCTCGCGCCGACCGACGCGGCAGCGGTGTTCTCGGTGCTGCGCAAGCTGCCGCTCCCGCCGCGGCTCTCCGGGATGCTGGAAGGAGAGTCCGGGCTCAACGACGCGCCTGCCGTGCTCGCGGTGACCCTGCTCAGCATGCCGGGCCCGCATCCGCCCCCGCCCGCGCTGGTCGCTGGGATCGTCGGATACGCATTGGCGGCAGGCGCTGCGATCGGGCTGGCCGCAGGGCTGCTCGGCGCGCTCGCGCTGCGCCGGGTGGCGCTGCCCGCCTCCGGCTTGTACCCGATCGCGGTGCTCGCGCTCATCGTCGCCAGCTATGGGGCGGCGTCGCTGGCACACGCGAGTGGTTTCCTCGCCGTCTACCTGGCCGCGGTAGTGCTGGGCAACGCGAGGCTCCCGCACGGCCCGGCCACCCGCGGCTTCGCTGAGGGAATCGCCTGGCTCGCCCAGATCGGGCTGTTTGTCATGCTCGGCCTGCTCGTATCCCCGGCCCGGCTGCCCGGGGCGGTGCTGCCGGGCATGGTGGCAGGGTCTGTGCTCGTGCTCATCGCCCGGCCCGCCGCGGTGATCGTCTCCACCCTTCCGTTGCGGGTGCCATGGCGCCAGCAGGCATTCCTGTCCTGGGCGGGGCTGCGCGGGGCCGTGCCGATCGTGCTCGCGACGGTCCCGGTGAACGCCCGCCTGCCCGGCGCCACCCGCCTGTTCGACCTCGTGTTCGTCCTCGTCGGGGTCTTCACCCTCTTGCAGGGCCCCACGCTCCCGTGGGTGGCCCGGCGGCTGCGGGTGATCACCCCGGCAGAGCCTCGGGCGATCGACGTCGAGGCAGCCCCGCTCGAAGCGCTCCACGCTGACCTGCTCCAGGCGCAGATCCCGCCAGATTCCAGGCTGCACGGCGTGGAGATCTTCGAACTCCGGCTGCCCGCCCAGGCGAACGTGGCGCTGATCGTCCGCGACGGGCACGGCTTCGTCCCCGTGCCTGCCACCACCTTGCAGGCCGGTGACCGGCTGCTGATCGTCGCTGCCGCAGGAGCACGGGAACAGGCTGAACGGCGGCTGCGCGCGGTCAGCCGCGCCGGCAGGCTCGCCGGATGGTTCGGGGAGCACGGCCTGTGACCCAGCCATGCCATCATCCGGCAGCGCCCCAGCCAGCGGTCCACCGGACTGCTGGCTCCCCTCATCTCAATGGCCGGCCCGGATGCCGGGATCTGGGCCGTCTGGCCCTTGCCGGGGGACGTTCGGCTCTTACCGCGCGGTGTGCTTGATGGGTCACTATGGTGTGTGTTTGTTGCCCATGAGATGACGGTGGACGTCACCGTCTCGGCCGCCCAGGCGCAGCTCGCGACCCTGGCCCGGGAGGGCTGGTTGGGCCGCGCGTCCGAGAATGCGTATGAGGATGGATTCAGCACGCTGATCCGGGTCGGCCCGCTGGGTGGCCTGCCGGGCGCGTCCAAGCAGGTGCGGGTGCGGTTCCTGGACCCTGTGCACCGCGGCGAGATGATGACTGTGGGGCTGCGCTGGGAGGCCACCGGCATCACGGGCGGGCTGTTTCCCGTACTCGACGCGGACATCAGCCTCACCCCAGCCGGGGGGCAGGCAACCCGGCTGGCGCTGGCAGGCACCTACCGGCCGCCCATGGATGGGCTGGGAGCAAACCTCGACCGGCTGATCTTGCACCGCGCCGCCACGGCCACGATCCGCAGCCTCCTGGAACGCGTCGCTGCCACCCTCGCCGGGCCATCCCCAGCAGCCGGACACGAGGAAAGCAGCACCCTCGCCCCGTTGCCGTGCCCGGCGACCGGGCCTGAGGGGTAAAACCAGCCGGCCGCGGATGCCTGCACGCCGGCCCGCTCCGGGCGGCTTCTGACCGGGCACGCGACGCCCAGGACCCCATCGGCGGGCCGCACCCGCTGTCCTGGCCTGCCTGTGTGCCGCGCGCCGTGAGTCGCAGGCCGCCCGCCGCGCGGCCTGACTTCAAGGAGGTCAAGACAAGAAAGATGCTGCTCACAACGAGCAACGCGCCGAGCGTCTCGCCCAGGCACAGACACCGGCATGAGCGTGCCCCGGGGCATGGCGGCCCCGCTGCCATTAGCAGTGCTCGACTCGACATCCTGACCGGCCCCAGCACCGGGCACGTCCGGGTCCGGCCGCCGCTCGCCACGGGGCCGACGCAGGCCGGCGGGCTTCGCGACCGGACACCGATCCGGTGACGCGAAACGGACCAGGGAAACAACTTCAACGCGAAAGGAAATCCCCCATGAATGTGCTGACTCCCCTGAGCGGGACCATTTGGGCCTGGCGCGGCGAGTCGGTGGCAACTCGCAGCGCCGAGAGCATGATCGCGCGACATGCAGCCCAGGAGTCCGTGCCCGATAGCGTGCGGAGGCCCTGGAGCGGCTCGGGCAGTGATCTACCTGACCCTGCCCGAACTGCTCCACGTCGCCGGGCGGGCGCTGGGCGGTGAGCCCGCAATCCGGGACTACGGATTGCTAGTTCCTGAGCACTGCGGCGGCAACCTCCCCGGGCCGGGGCGCCGACCTGCAGATCATGTTCGGGGTGGGTGGTGAGCGCGACCTGTCCGAGCGGGTGCTTCCCCACCTGGCCGGCTGGCGGGGCAGCGCCCCGGTGCGGGTCGGCAACGGAGCATGGACCCAGCGCCAGGTCGATGTCTACGGCGAGTTGCTGGCGGCGGTCGAGCGGCTGCGCGACCAGATCGGCGAGCTCGATCCGGCCACCCGGGCCTTCCTTGTCGCCGTCGCCGATACCGCCGCCCGCCGATGGACCGAGAAAGACCAGGGCATTGACAAGGCCGGCGCTTTCACGCAGTACTTCGGCTCCGACGGCCTGCAAGGCAAAGAAGGCACCTTCGTCCTCTGCACCTTCTGGCTGGCCCAGGCCCTGGCCCTGTCCGACCAGCCCGAACGGGCGCGGCAGGTCTTCGAACGCGCCATCGTGTACCTGAACGATGTTGGCCTCCTGGCCGAGGAGGTCGACCCGGACACAGGCGAGCTACTCGGCAATTTCCCCCAGGCCTTCAGCCACATCGGGCTCGTCAACGCCGCCTGGGCCATATCCGGGGCCGAGTGCCGGCAGACCGCGGCCTTGGCCGGGTGATCGGCGATGCCCGGGATCCGGGACACCCGGAGCCAACATCGCCGCGGCGGACGCCGGGAGCCACATCGCCGGGTACCCGATCCTGTGCGACTGGAGCGCACGGGACCTGCAAGAACGTGAGATGCGGCTGAACCTCGGCCCGGCCAGGGGAAAGGACTCGGCCACCAGCCTCATGCACCGGCGACGTGATCGGCAGTGGCACCGTCGGCACGGGCTGCATCCTCGAGCTGTCCCGGACGCACGGCCTGGACGCCTTTCCGTGGCTGGTACCCGGTGACGTCGTCGGACTCGAGATCGCGCAACTGGGCGCCATCCGGGCGGTAATCCGGCCGTCGCCGGTCGCCTGACCTCAGTCGGCGGCACCCATGGCGGCACCCGCGGCGGTGCCCTCAGACGGGTGATCGCCGGCGAGAACGAAGTCGTGGCGCAGGGAATACCAGGCTTGGCCGGGCGCGATCCCGGCGGGCGCGCCGGCGCCGGGATCGTGGCGCTCGAACCGTTGCACCAGGCTCGGCTTAACGGCGAAGACCGCGTCGCTGTCCAGGTACCTGCTCTCGGAGTCGAAGATATGCGTGGCGACGCTGCGGTAGCCGGGTGCGCTGACGATCAAGTGGATGTGCGCCGGCCGCCACGGGTGCCGGCCGGTGTCGGCGAGCAGCCGGCCGACGGGCCCGTCGTCGGGGATGGGATAGTCGGTGGGGCGCACGCCGAGGAACGCATAGCTGCCATCGGTGCGGGTGCGGAATACCCCGCGCAGGTTGGTGGGTGGTGCGTCGGGGTTCTGGACCGCGTAGAGCATGTCGTCGGCGTTCTGCCAGACGTCCAGCGCCGCGCCGGCGATGGGATTGCCGTCCGGATCGGTGACCCGCCCGGTGACCCAGGCCGGCTCACCGGAGGGGCGCTCGGCGATGGACGCGCCGTAGTCCCGCTCCGGGCTGTCCGGAACGTAGAACGGGCCGAGGACGGTGGATTCGGTCGCCCGCCCGGCGGAGCCGGCGGCACCGTGCCCGGCCAGCAGGTCCACCAGCATCGAGACGCCGAGGGTATCGGAGAGCAGGATGAACTCCTGGCGCTGATCGCTGCAGATCTGCCCGGTGGCGGTGAGGAACCGGATGGTGGAGAACCATTCGTCCTGGGTCAGCCGCACCTCCGCGGCGAAGCCGTGCAGGTGACGCACCAGTGCCGTCATCACCTCGCGTAGCCGCGGGTCGGGTGTGGCCTGCAGCCGGGCGACGACGGCCGCGGTGAGCCGCTCGGCGGTCATCGGCCCGGCAGTCTCGGCGGCGGTGGAGTCCGGTACGGTGCTCATCGCGATGTCCCTGAGGTGGCGGAGTGGCGGAGTGGCGGAGTGGCGGGCCGCGGCAGTTCTTCATTCGCCGCCGACGGTGTCTGACCCCGGCGAGGGTCAGCAAAGAAGCCCTGCGCTTCTGGTGTCATTGCCTACTGTCGGAAGTATGACGCCTGAACGCGGTGTCCGGGCCGTTGCGACTTGCCGGAAGGAGGCCTGACGTGGCCGATATGCCGGAATCGACCCCCGCGACGGATCGTCGCGAGCCTAGCGGCCACCTGAGCACCCTAGGTCACGCGGACAGGGTCGTTGAGATCTTCACGGATGGCGCATGCTCACCCAATCCAGGCCCTGGCGGGTGGGGGGCCATCCTGCGATACGGCCGCCACAGGAGGGAGATCTACGGCGCAGCGCCGGCTACCACGAACAACCGCATGGAGATCATGGCCGCCATCCGGGGACTTGAGAGCCTGACCCGGCCGTCGCGGGTGCACGTGTACACCGACAGCGAGTACCTGCGGAAAGGCATCACCGAGTGGCTGCCCGGGTGGAAACGTAATGGCTGGAAGACCCGGGAGAAGAAGCCGGTCAAGAACGCCGACCTATGGCAGCGGCTCGACTCGGCGACCCGGAACCACCAAGTGCAGTGGTTCTGGGTAAAGGGCCACGCGGGACATCCCGAGAACGAACGCGCCGACGAGCTTGCCTGCCAGGGCGCCGAAGAGGCCGCCGCTGGAGTGGTCGACGAGCCCAGGGACAGGAATCCCAACTGAACAAGGCCTTGGCGTTCGCCAGTCCTGCTTGAGCCCGGCGGCCGCGTCTGAGCCCTGCGCGGCCGCCGCGGCAGCGTGCTTGCGCACGTTCGCAAGCGCCTCCTGGCCGACCCGCAGCAGCACCACGTCGAAGGCCGCGCTCAGCGGCCGTGGTGTCCCGCTGACGAGAAATCCCGCGGCGATCCCGGTCTCCGACCCGACCCGCTCGGTGACCCGGCGCAACGCGCCAGGCAGGTTCCCGGCGGCCAGATCGGCCGGCGAGAGCGCGGCGATCAGCGCCCGCGCCTCCGGAGGTTTTCCCGCGCTGTCTGCGCGGCGAGGGCGACCTGCCGGCGGGCGGCGGCTGGCACGGCGTCCGCCAGGCCGCCCTCGGCGGCCTGGCGCAGCACGATGATGCTGGAGAAGCCCTGCGCGAGGGTGTCATGGATTTCCCCTGCCAGCCGCTGCCGCTCGGCGAGGGTGCCCGACTCGTGGTTGGTGGCGGCGAGCTCGGCGCGGGTCGCCTCCAGCTGGCCGATGAACTCGGCGCGCTCTCTGCTCTGATCGATGACCGGGCCGACGAAGCCGCCGTAGGCAACGGAGAAGCCGATGCCGAAGGGCGGCGGTGGCCAGCGCGGCCACCGCGGGATCCAGCTGCGGCCGCTGGTACACCAGGAGCGACGCGGCGAGCACGTTCAGCCCCACGACAGGGATCATCGCCTGGCGGAACGGCAGGAGGTAGAAGCACTGCGGGCAGATGGCGAATGCCAGCAACCAGCAATTGGAATCCTGGCTCTGCGCCACCCCGAACGCCGCGATCACGCCGGCCAGGTACACCGGCCTGCCGATGACACCGAGCGCCGCGTCCACCCGGCGGGCCTGGCCGCCCGACAACGCGGCGATCCGGGTGCCCGCCTGCTCAGCCAGCCCCACGAGTCCGAAGCGCTTGCGCAGGCCGCTGACCCGCACCGCCGTCCCTTCCACCTGGTCTCCGCCGGGGGTCGTCCAGACGCCGTTCCCGTCCTGGTCCATGACGTCATGGCGGATGAGCGCGACGCCCTTGGCAGTGAGCTCCCCGCCTGCATCGCGACGCTCACGCCATGCTGCGCCAGGCGTTCGCGAGTGCCACATAGCTGCCCGCGCGGCGCTCCCGGTCCAGGCTCGGGGTGACGACGACGATCTCGTCGGCCTGTGCCCGCTGTTTCATCTCAAGGAGCCGCTCGGCGACGGCCTTGGGCGCGCCGGTCACCATCCGGCCGTCTGCGTGCCGGTCGGCGCGGAACTGCTCCGAGCGGGCGAAGTCGCGTACCTGTTCCGGTCGCAGCGGCTCACGTATCCTGCGGCGGATGTTCTGGATGGTCAGCGTCCACGCCGCTTCGAAGTCGAGGATCGCCTCGTCATCATCGCTGGCGAAGGCGAGCACCGACATCGCCGAGTACGGCGTCCCGCCCGCCGCGCGCGGGGTGAACTCGCGGCGGTAGGCGCGCAGCGCCTCGAACGCAAGATCGGGGCTCATGTGATGGGCGAAGACGGCACTCATCCCGTTGACCGCGGCGAAGCGCGGCCCGTAGGGGCTCGACCCAAGCACGAACAGCTCCGGCCACTCCCCGACCACGGGCGCGGCCACCAGTTGTGCGTACGGGTGGCCAGCTGGGAAACCGTCGCCGAGAAACGCCAGCAGCTCGCCGACCTGCCCGGGGAACTCAGCTGCCGGGTCGGTGACCATCCCGCGGCGCAGGACGTGCGCGGTCAGCGGGTCAGTGCCCGGGGCCCGGCCCAGCGCGAGGTCGATGCGCCCGGGATACATGGCCAGCAGCGTCCGGAACGACTCGGCGACCTTGAGCGGTGCGTGGTTGGGCAGCATGATCCCCGCGGCGCCGACCCGGATCCGCGAGGTGTGCGCGCCGATATGCGCGGTCAGCAGCTCGGGGGCGCTGCACGCCAGGCTGGTCATGTTGTGGTGCTCGGAGACCCAGTAACGGCGATAGCCGGCCGCCTCAACGGACTGCGCGATCCCCACCGCACCGGCCACGGACGCGCTGGCACCCTCGCCGTACTCGATCCCGACGAAATCCAGCACCGCCAGCGGAAGCGACTTCCCCATGACATCCATCACCAGCCCCAATGCCGGGGCGCCCAGCCGCATTCCCGCCGCGGGCCGGCCTCATCGCCGGCCCCGGGCCCGGGCTGCCCCCAGGCGGCCGGGCCCGGTGCCCTGGATATGTTGATCCCATGCACACACGCCACCTCGGGTCATTGACTGTCTCCGCTCTCGGCCTCGGCTGCATGGGAATGTCGGAGTTCTACGGCACCAGTGATGAGGGCGAGTCGATCGCCACCATCCACCGGGCTATCGAGCTTGGCTGCACGTTCCTCGACACCGCGGACATGTACGGCCCCTTCACCAATGAGCGCCTGGTCGGCAAGGCCATCGCGGGCCGGAGAGACGAGGTGGTGCTGGCCACCAAGTTCGGGAACGAGCGCAGAGAGGACGGCTCGTGGGTCGGCATCAACGGTCGGCCGGAGTACGTGGTCTCGGCATGTGACGCGTCGCTGGCCCGGCTCGGCGTCGACCATATCGATCTCTACTACCAGCACCGCGTCGACACGACGGTGCCCATCGTCGACACGACGGTGCCCATCGAGGACACGGTGGGCGCCATGGCCTCGCTAGTCGAGGCCGGCAAAGTCCGCCACCTTGGATTGTCCGAGGCGTCAGCGCAGACCATCCGGCGCGCCCACGCCGTCCACCCGATCACCGCCCTGCAGACCGAGTACAGCCTGTTCACCCGCGACGTCGAACTCGACGTGCTGCCCACCGTCCGCGAGCTGGGGATCGGGTTCGTGGCTTACAGCCCGCTCGGCCGCGGTTTCCTCACCGGTGCGTACCGGCGCCCCTCCGACCTGCCAGAAGGTGACGCCCGGGCCGCGCGGTTCCCCCGCTTCGCCCAGGAGAATTTCGACCGCAACCTGGCACTGGTCGCCACCGTGGAGCAGTTGGCTTCCGCCACGGGATGCACCCCTGGCCAGCTGGCGCTGGCCTGGGTGCTCAGCCGCGGACATGACGTGGTGCCCATCCCCGGCACCAAGCGCCGGACCTACCTGGAGGAGAACATCGCGGCGGCCGACATCGAGCTGAGCGACCAGGACGTGGCCTGGCTTGAAGAGCGCGTGGGTCGGCCGGCCGGCGACCGCTACCCCGACATGGGCTCAGTCAACCGGTAGGCATGGGCGCAGCGGGGTCCAGGATCTGACCAGTCCGGTGAGTGAGAAACGGATCCGGGGCGGCCGCCGTTCTTACCGATGGGAGGGTCTCTTCCCGAGACGGTGCCCGGGTTCCCCCGGCCGGGGCACCGTCATCCCCGGCGCGTGGTGACGCGATCGCGTCACCACGCGCCTCATCCGGGTCACTCGGACGTGCCCGGGGGCGCCGGCCAGATGATCCCGAGGGCGCGTCCGGCCCAGTCGTCGGGGATCCGCTGGGTCCGGAGGTAGCTGGCATAGAGGGATCCGGTGAGCAGGCTGACCGCGGCATCCAGGTCGAGGTCAGGCTGTAGAAGGCCCGATTCCACGCCACGGGAAAGCGCTTGGCGCAGGCTCTGCCGCGGTGGTTCGTCGACGCGGTGCCGGAAGTGCTCGAGGAGTTCCGGGTTGCGCCGCTGCTCGGCGAGGATCGTGCCCAGCAGGGCGAGGCCGTTCCGGCGGACCAGATTGGCCCGGAGGTTTTCCAGGATCGCCAGCGCGTCGGCCCGCGGATCTCCGGCCGCCCTGGGCAGCGGATCAGCGCGCATGGCGTCGATGCCAGCCAGGGCAAGCGCGAGCTTGTCACGGTACCTGCGCCGCAGGCTCGGCGCGGTGGTCCCGGCCGCGGTCGCCACGCCTTCGATCGACATGCCGACGTAACCACGCTCGCCGAGGTGGCGCACTGCGGCGACGAGGATGGCGGCGTCCAGTGTCGCGTCCCTGGGGCGGCCGGGAGACCGGCCCGGGGATCTGTCCGCCGCCATGTTCCACCGCGCTGTCTGCATATCGCCGCCGTAGCTCGCCTGCTTCCCTCATCAGTGGAAACGCCGCCGTGCTCCGTCCCGTTACGGCGTCCGTGGCCCGCCCGGGCTGCTGGCGGCCCGGGTCCGGCATCGTCAATCCGCTGCGGATGACCGGAGCCGGTGCCGATACTCGCATCTGTGATCGGTGCAGAATTCACGACCGCCCTGGCCGCGGCGCAGCAGGGCAGCGAGGCCGCCTTCTCGGTGCTATGGCGGGACGGCAACCCGGTCTTGCTGCGCTACCTGCGGGTGGCAGCGCCCGATGCTGCCGAGGACGTCGCGGCGGAAACCTGGATCCAGGTAGTCAGGGGTTTGCCCGCCTTCCGCGGGGACGAACGGGCCTGGCGGTCGTGGCTGTTCACGATCGCCCGCCGACGTGTGATCGATGAGGGGCGCCGTCGTTCCCGCCATCCCGTGACCTCGCTCGCTGAGCTGCCCGGAGCCCAGGAGCCGAGAACGGAGGATGCCGCCGCGCTGGCGCTGGAGAACATGGCCACTGCGGCGGCGATCACGGCGATCTCGGCGCTCCCGTCCCTGCAGGCGGAAGTGATCCTGCTGCGGGTCCTGGCCGGGCTGGACACCGAGGCGGTGGGCAAGCTGGTGGGCCGGAGCCAGGGCGCGGTCCGTATCGCCGCCCACCGGGGCCTGCGCCGGCTGGCCCAGATCCTGGCGACGACGGGTGTAACGCTGTGACCCGCAGCGGCGTTTCGGAGGATGACATGCCGAACATCCCGTGGCCAGCACGAGGCGATGTGCCCCCGGTGGGGGACCCCGCCTACGACGCGCTGCTCGACGGAACCCTGCCGCCTGAGGACGCCGGAGGAGTGCGACCCGTGGCGGAGGTACTCGCCGCACTGAACAGCGCTCCGGCAGCCAGTGAACTGGCTGCCGAGGCGAGTGCCCTGGCGGTGTTCCGCGGCGGGATCGGCAGGCCAGCCGCACCCGCCCGGCCACACCGTAGGAGACGGCCCGTGCTCACTTCGCTGCTCAGCGCCAAATTCGGCGCGACCGCCGCAGCCGCCGCGGTCACCCTCAGCGGTGCCGCCGTCGCGGCCTACGCTGGTGTCTTGCCAGCTTCGATGCAGCGGCTCGCGCATGACACCATCGGCGCGCCCTCGGCACCGCCGGGCGCACACCCGGCGCATCCGGCGATCCCGGTGGGGCCGAAGGCACCGGGTTCCGCCGCCTACGGTTTGTGCACCGCGTACGCGCACCTGAAGGCCCACGGCAGCGCTGAGCAGAAGGCGGTGGCGTTCCGTAACCTGGCGGCGGCCGCGGGCGGGGCCGCCAACGTGACGGCCTACTGCGCGGGTGTGCCGCACCCCGCGGCCACCCCATCCGGCAAGCAGCCCACTCACCCGGCCGGCAAGCCGGCCACGCATCCTTCGCATGGGCCGGCCACTCACCCGGCCGGCAAGCCGGCCACGCACCCTTCGCATGGGCCGGCCACTCACCCCGCCGGCAAGCCGGCCACCCACTCCACCGGCAAGCCGGCCAGCACCTCCTAGCTTCCGGCGAGTCCCGGCCGGCCGGTGCGCCCCGCGGCACGGCGCCGCCTGAGATGATCCCCGTTGGCCGGTGCCTGGCGTCGGCCTAGGGTTTTCTCAGCTACGGCCCGAGGGGGTGATCGGCGCATGATGGCGCTTCGGTGACTGCGTGGCACCTGTTCCGTCCGGTCGGGCGGGAAGCACATCCGCAGGGGCTTACGCCAGCGCTGATTCGCTGCGCTCCTGCGGCAATTCTGGCCATCTTGGTTTCCTGCAGGAGGAGCAATGCCGTATCAGGATGCGCTCGCGCGCGTCATCGAAGAAGTCATCGCACCAGGCGCCGCGAGGTCGATGCGACCGCGACCTTCCCGCGTCGGCAGATCGAGGCACTCGCCGGGGCGGGACTGCTCGCGCTCACCGTCCCCACCGACCTCGGCGGGGGCGGCGAGGGATTGCGCGCCGCGGCTGGAGTCGTCCGTGAGCTCGGCGCGGTGTGCGCGTCCACGGCGCGGGTCTCGATCTCGCCCTGGCCGCCGTGCTGCCGGTGTTCCTGATCTGCAACGCCTCGATGAGCGCCGGGCTGATGCGCCGGCTCGCCGGGGAAACCGCCACGCATCTGCAGCGCACTCAGTTGCAGCACCTCGGCCAGTCGCTCGCCCAGCAGGCCCAGCCGCGCGCCCGGCTGGCCAGGCTGCGCATCGAGGCCGACCGGGCCCGCGGGCTGATCGATGACACGCTCACCGCGGTCGAGCAGGGCCGCGCCGATGCCCAGCTGCAGGTGCTCGAGGTCAAGGCCGCCGCGGGGGAGGCCGCGGCCGACGCCGCCGACCTGGCGCTGCGGGCGTGCGGCGGGACGGCGTTCCGCAAGGAGTCACCGATCGAGCGGCTGTTCCGCGACTCGCGCGCCGCGCGGGTCATGGCGCCGACGACTGACGCGCTCTACGACTTCATCGGGCGGGCACTGTGCGGCCTGCCGCTGCTCGGGGATGTGGCATGAGCGAGCTGGTGCTGGGCGCGGTCGCTTATGACCCCAAGGTGGTCACCATCTGGGACGGGTTCCGGGCGCGGGACACCGACTGCGGCCTGACGTCGCTCGTCGTGGTCCGGGACGACTCTCCGGTGCAGACAGCCGGGGACCTGCGCGGCCGGGTCGTCGCGACCGGGGCTATCGACTCGCCACAGGCCACGTTGCTGCCATTGTCGTTGTTGCGTGGCGCGGGCCTGCAGCCTGGCGCCGACGTGCAGGTACGCGGGTTCGACATCGGTGTCGGCCTGCACGGTGACCACATCGGGGGGGAGCGCGAGGCGGCTCGCGCCCTGGCCGCCGGCCAGGTCGACGCCGCCTGCATGATCGACGCCAACCTGCTGCTCTTCGCCCGCGAAGGCGTGCTGCCGTCCGGCACGGCCCGGGTCATCGCGCAGACGCCGCCCTACGACCACTGCACGATGACCGCCGGGCCGGCCGCTGATGCCGCCCTGGCCGCCCGGTTCCGTGCGCTGCTGCTCGGCATGTCCTAGGCCGACCCGAAGGGCTGAAGGAGTGGCGGCCGCCGCGGCTCGAGGGCTACCAGCAGCTCGAACGCGCGGTCGACGAGTCCGGCTTCTACAACGCGAGGGGCAGGATCAGTGCCAGCGGCTACCGACCTTGAGGGCCTCGGCCTCGACACCGGCGGGCACCTGCTCGTCGACCGTGCGCTCGCGGCGCTGCCGCCCGGTGACCAGCTGACGGTCACCGGGCGGCACCCGGCCCTGCGCATCCACCTCGCGGCCTGGTGCCGCGCGCAGGGGCACCGATTCGACAGTGGCGATCCGGACCGGGGCGATCCGCTGGTGATCACCAAGGGGCGGGCCGGGCAGCAGCGCTGGCACGGCGCCGTCCGGGCCGGGGAGGCGGCCGGGCCGCCCGGCCGCAGCGCCGACCCGCGGTGGGGACTGGCGGCACGAGGGGCCCTCGTGGAGGAGGGCGGCCCGCCGATCGGGGCCGAGTGGGCCGACCGGGATCATGTCTGGGCCGACATCGCGCCGAAGCTCTACGCCGCCGCGGCCGCGGCCCAGTGGGACCCGGCGACCGCCGTCGAGTGCAGCGGCTGCAGCAGGCGATGGACGAGGGCCGCCGCCGGCGCCTCGCCTTCATCGGGTTCCCGGCCGGCGAGGCCGCCGCGCTCTCCGCGCTGCACACCCGCAACTTCATGTAGTGCGCTGGATATCCTCTTCGCGCGCGACGCCCACGGCCTCACCGCGGAGCAGGAGGCGCTGCTGAGCCGGGACTGGGTGCGCAGCTCCATCTCGGCGGCAACATCCGTATCACGTCCCGGCGTCCAGCACGGCGGGGGGACTCGCCCTGTTCGACAACCGCGGGTCCGGCTGAACGGCGAACCGGCATCGTGACCAGGAGGGACCTGCCCGAGGCCATCAACTTGCTCGACACGCTGCGGGTGGCGATCTACCATGGCGAGCTGACGCCGCACCGTCCCCTCATGCCACCCCGTGGCTTGATGATCAAGTGATTGGTGTCGCTATAGGGACACAGCGGGAGTCTGAACTGCCAGGGCCGGGGGTGGTCGCCGGGGGCGCGGCTGTCTCTGATGATAGCGGCGACGGTTTCGGGGGTGCTGTCGGTGATGGTGGCGCGGATGGTGACCTGGTTCGTGTCGTGCTTGTAGATGAGGTTGAGGTCGAATGCCTGGTAGAGGCGGCGGCGCAGCTTGCGTGGCATGTCCGGCAGGAGCGCGGGGGCAGGGGCAGGTCGTCGAGCAGTTCGGGGCTGATCAAGCGGGCGTGCTGGGCGGTCAGGGTGGCTAGCTCGGTGGTGATGGTGTCGCGTTCGGCTTCTAGCTCGGTGAAGCGGGCGAGGTGGCGGGCGCGCATGGCCCTGGAGGGCTTTGGGGTTGCCGCTGGTGGTGGCGAGGGCTTCTATCTCGCTGGTGTGGGCTTCCTCGGCGGTGTCGATCTGGCGGAGCCGGCGGCGCAGCTTGGCGGCCTGCTTGTCCTTGCGGGCGGCGTCGTCGGCGGCGTTGGCGGGCAGCAGCTCGGAGAGCAGGGCGGCGCGTTCGGGCCCGAAGATCCGTTCTGCGAAGAACTGGCAGATGGCGTGGTAGAGGTGTTCTTCGCAGATGGTGACGGTGTGGGGGTGGTCGGGTGCGGCGGCGGCGTGGCGGGGGTTGCGGGTGTCGTGGGGGCACAGGTAGTAGGTGCCGGTGGTGCGGGTGATCCCGCACATCCGCCGCTTGCAGGTCCGGTGGCGGATCAGCGACCGCAGCTCGTAGCTGTGCCGCGCGAGGGGGTGGGCGGGCTCGCCCGGTTCTCCGGGGATGGCGTCCCGGCTGGCGGTGACGGCCTGCGCGGCGTCCCAGAGTTCGCGGGTGATGATGGCGGGGTGGGCGGGCTCAGGTGACCAGACCCATTGGTCTGGGGGGTTGAGGCGGCGGTCGCGACGGCCGGTGTTGGCGTAGCGGTTCCACACCATGTGCCCGGTGTACTTCGGGTTGCTCAGCAGCGCGTAGACGCCCTGATCAGTCCAGGTGTCGCCCTTGGGTGGGGGGTAGGTGTCGTGGTCGGCGTTCAGCCGGCGGGCGATGGTGGTGATGCCTGCCTTCTCCTGGACGCGCCAGGTGAAGATCTGCGCGACAGCGGCGGCGGGAACGGGGTCCTGGACGAGCCGGGTCTTGGTGCGTTCCTGGGCGGCCTTCATGGGGACGGGGTGCGGGACGCGCTGCGGAGCGTACCCGTACGGGGGGCGGCCGATGTTCCACCCGGCAAGCGTGTGCTCGCGTAGCCCTTGAGGGTTATTCACAAGATCATCTACTATGAGTTGATCAAGATCTGACCAGTGGCGACGCCGCCTCCGATGCTTGATGATCATGGTCCTGAATAAGCCTCCTTGCCAGGCTTTCTTCTTGATCTGCAGCCGGAACCATTCGGTCACGCCCTGCTTGACGCGGCGGATGAGGATCGTGGTCGGGTTGATCCCTTCCACGTCGATGGGCTCGTCGGTGGCGAACAGCGGCACGCCGGCGGCGGCGAGTTCCTTTTCGAGCTTGAGGGCGTTGAACGTGTCCCGGCCGGATCGCTCGATGTCCTCGCACATCACCACAGCGAAACGCGGGTCAGGTGAGCGGGCTTCGGCCAGCAGGTCCGCTAACCCTCCGTCGCGCGGGATGCCGATGCCGGGGAACTGCTCGTGCGCGGTGCCGTGGCCCCGGTCTTCGATGTCCAGGCCGCCGGACTCGATGTCCCAGTACCAGGCGGCGATGAACCACCCGGCTGGCAGGTGGGCCTGTACTTCGCGGACCTGGCGGCGCAGGGAGGCGGCGGGGTCTTGCATGACCAGGGTGGAGGTCCGTCCGGTGAACGCGACGGGGACGGGCCCGGTGCTGGTCAGGTCGCCGGCGGCGTGGGTAGCAGGTGGTGTCGGTGTGCCCATTGCAGTAGCTCCTGATCGCTTCGGCCTGGCGGGCGTCGACCTGGGCGGCGTCCGGGCCGGTGACCACCCGGACCGTCCATTTGACTTTGAGCCCGCCGCCGTTTTCCATTCCATCCCTATAATAGCCGTAAATGGCGCTGCGGGTAAATTCCGTTCGTGTTCTTTTCTGTCTCTGGTGCATTTACCGGGCCTGGTTTCCATCGCGGGATATCCCTCCTGCCTGCGGATTTACCGCTGGTCGGCTTGCGCGGGCTGCCTGAGTTCGATCATTTATCGGGGCGCTGAATGCCTTTTCTGCTAGGTACTCGTGGCCATGCGCGGACGGTGTACGGCGACTGTGCCTGTGCCTGGGCCGGGGTGGATCCAGCCCCCTCCATCCCCCGGATAGGTGCCAGGAACTGCGGACGGGCGGGTGTGTCAAGGGGCGCGCAGCGATCATGGCGCGACGCCCGCAGGGCGCCCTTTACACGCCCGCCCGGGAGCAGACAATCGACGGCCCGGGGGCCACGCCGCGCTGGGAATATGGGGTTTACCCGCCCGGGGCGGGACAGATCTCCCGGGTGTTAGCCGCCATTCAGCGTGAGCGTCGTTGGCGTGGTTGCGTCTTTGCTGGTGAGCGTGTTTTTCGTGGTGGTTCTGGTTGCGGCGGGGTGGCGTGCGACGACACCGTGAGCGTGTCGGTTTCG
>Ga0307372_10000635_pt1 | contig 62428 bp, 60 predicted proteins | sample OX1MG_FD_202533 | JGI IMG/M metagenome (GOLD analysis project Ga0307372, IMG submission 202533) | Soil microbial communities from Risofladan, Vaasa, Finland - OX-1 | ecosystem: Environmental > Terrestrial > Soil > Coastal area > Acid sulfate soil | place: Finland: Risofladan, Vaasa | collected... | reverse complement strand
ATCACGTGGGTCACGCCGAGCGCGTTGAGCATCGGCGCGGAGACCTCGCCGGTGAACGCGCCTTTCTCCTCGAAGTGCATGTTCTGCGCGGCGAGCGCGATATTCGATCCGGCGAGTTCCTGCGCGGCGGCCGGGATAGCGACCGATGCGGGTGCGACCAGGGCGTCGCGGTCGCGCGCGAGTTCGGCCGCGTCGCGATCGATCTCGGCCCGGATTGCCCGGATCAGCGCGCGCGCCTCGATCGGCGTCAGATTCATCTTCCAATTGCCGGCGATCATCTTGCGGCGCATCTTCGAGTCTCCGATTTAGAATGTGCGGCGGCGCGCGACTTCGTTGCGTCTCAGTCTTCGAGCGCCTTGACGCCCGGCAATTCGCGCCCTTCGAGGTATTCGAGCGTGGCGCCGCCGCCCGTCGATATATGGCTGAAACGGCTCGCCCAGGGTTGCGACGCGACGGCAGCCGCCGTGTCGCCGCCGCCGATCACGCTGAAGACGTCCGCCTGATTCGCCAGCGCCTCGCCCACGCGCATCGTGCCCGCGGCAAAAGCGGGAATCTCGAAGAAGCCCAGCGGACCGTTCCACACCACGGTCTTGGCGACCCCGATCCGCGCGATGAATTCCTCGGCCGTATGCGGTCCGATATCCAAGCCCATCTTCGTGGCGGGAATTTCGATTACTACTTCGGCGCCTGCCGCATCCTCGGGCGACAACGCGACCACGTGGTCGACCGGAAGAACGATCGAGACGCCCTTGCGATCCGCCTCGGCGAGAATCGACGCTGCAAGCTCGAGCTTGTCCTGCTCGACGCGCGAGCGGCCGATCCCGTGACCCTGCGCGCGCAGAAACGTATACGCCATCGCGCCGCCAATCAGGATCGCGTCGACCTTGGTCATCAGGTTGCGGATCACGTCGATCTTGTCCGAGACCTTCGCGCCGCCGAGGATCGCGACGTAAGGCCGCGCGGGATTTTCCGTCAGTGCCCGCAGCGCTTCGAGTTCCCGCATCATCAGGAAGCCCGCCGCCCGCTCGCGAAGATAGCGCGTGACGCCGGCCGTCGACGCGTGCGCCCGATGCGCGGTGCCGAACGCGTCATTCACATAGACGTCCTTGCCGCGTGCGAGTTCGTGCGCGAAGTCGCGATCGTTGGCCTCCTCCTCGGGATGGAAGCGCAGGTTCTCGAGCAAGATCGCCGAGCCCGGCTTGAGCGCCTCCACCTGATGGAGCGTCCGGTCGCCGATACAGTCCGTTGCCAGTGCCACCGTCATTCCGAGCGCCTGCGAAAGATATTCCGCGACCGGCTTCAGGCTGAGTTCGGGCGTGCGCTCCTTGGGCCGCCCCAGATGCGAGCAGAGCACCGCGATGCCGCCCTGGCCGATGATGTAGCGAATCGTGTCGAGGCTCGCGTCGATTCGGCCGGGGTCGGTGATCCGGCCCGCGTCGAGCGGCACGTTAAAGTCGCATCGCACGAGCGCCTTGCGGCCGTTGAGCTTGAGGCTGGTGACGGGAAGGGCGGGCATCTTGATTCAGGTCCGGTAGGGCGGCGGCGTTGCGACGCTTAGAGCTTGGCGGCGACGAAGGCAGTCACGTCGGCAAGGCGGTTGGAGTAGCCCCATTCATTGTCGTACCACGAGAAAATCTTGACCAGCCGCTTGCCCAGCACCTTGGTGAGCGGCGCGTCGAAGATTGACGAATGCGGGTTGCCGTTGAAGTCGGCCGAGACCAGCGGCTCGTCGCTGTACTGGAGGATACCCCGCAACTCGCCTTCGGCGGCATGCTTCATCGCGGCGTTGACGGCCTTATCGTCGGCGTCCTTCGCGAGCATCGCGGTCAGGTCGACGATCGAGACGTTGGGCGTCGGCACACGCACCGCGATTCCGTCGAGCTTGCCCTTGAGCGCGGGCAGCACCAATCCGATCGCCTTGGCGGCGCCGGTCGAGGTCGGAATCATCGAGAGCGCGGCGGCGCGGGCGCGGCGGAGGTCCTTGTGCGGCCCGTCCTGCAGCATTTGATCTGAGGTATAGCTGTGCACCGTGGTCATCAGGCCGTGCTCGATACCGAAGCTCTCGTGCAGCACCTTGGCGACTGGCGCGAGGCAGTTAGTGGTGCATGATGCGTTCGAGATTATGTGATGCTTATGCGGATCGTAGGCGCTGGCGTTGACGCCCATGCACAGGGTCACATCGACATCGTCGGCCGGCGCGCTGATAACGACCTTGCGCGCGCCGGCGCTCAGATGCAGCCCGGCCTTGTCGCGCGCGGTGAAGAGCCCGGTCGATTCGATCACCACGTCGACCTTGAGATCGCGCCACGGCAGCTTGCCCGGATCGCGTTCGGCGAGCACGCGAAACGCGCGTCCGTCGACCATTATCTGGCCGCCTTCGACCTTTACCTGCTGCGCGAGCGAGCCGTGAATCGAGTCGTGCTTCAGCAGATGGGCGAGCGTGCCCGCGTCGGTGATATCGTTGACGGCGACGACTTCGAGGTCTTTCTTGGCGAGGATCGCCCTCATCGCCATCCGCCCGATCCGGCCGAACCCGTTGATTCCAATTCTGGTTGCCACGCCCGTCCCTCCTTGACGCCGGCGGCTCCGCACGAGACCCGCCTGCTCACGAAATTTAACCTAACACAATTCTTTGAGTGCGCCATCGAAGTCAATATCCCGCGCGCGCCGTCGCGCCAGCCCGCGCGCACATTTAAAGGGCGTTGAAGATTTGGCGAGAAAAAGCGTCCCGCGCTTTCTATTTTTCAAACGCTGGGTTTAGGTCGCGCGATGTTGCAGTGAGGCACAGCGCAGGCGTCGGCGGAGGCCTTTCGGGTCACTACTTGATCCTCGACGCTCGAACTGGCGCGGCGATCGAGCACGGTTCGTACCAGCGCTGCCGATTTTCTCCTGAATAGAGTGAGATGATGAGGAACCAAGTCCTCCTACAACCCGAGTAACATTGGATAAGACGGCGCCGTCAAAAAACGCGGTAAATCGGCGGGCGTGCCGGCTCGGGACTTGAAACCGTCAGCGCTATTCGTCATCCCGACCGGAGGCTGCCGCAGTGGAGGGATCGCGCCTCGCTGTGCGAGGCGCTGCCACAGAGACTCGCGTTCATGCATAGCCTCTGCGTGCCGATGGCGCGTCGACCTGGGCATCGCGAGCGGAGCGCCAGGGCGGGCTGCGATGCGAGAGTATCCGCTGATGCGCGCCGGAGACGGCGCGCGATCCCTCCACTTCGGTCGGGATGACAAGACAAAAAAGGCGATGCCCGATCTTGTGGTCGCATCGGTTATGATTCCGGCGAGTCCGAGTCGGGATGACGGGAAGGCGAGGGGGCTAAATTGACTCGATCGAAACCGCTATAATAGCCTCAATGAAGTCGGTTCGAGGATGATGCCGGATCAGGTAGCTGGCGCTGGCGGATTGAGCGTGATGCAACTTCTGCTGGGCACGGGCCCGGTGGTGCAGGCTGTGCTGTGGATACTGGTCTGCTTCTCGGTCGGCAGTTGGGGCATAATCCTTTACAAGCTGTCACAGATATCGAAGGCGCGGCGCGAGTCGGAGCGCTTTATCACGCTTTTTTGGGAATCGAAGAATTTGGCCGCGATTCACGGCGCGAGCGTTGGACTCACGCAGAGCCCGGTCGCGCAGGTGTTTCGAGCGGGCTACCAGGAGCTGCTGCAACTGACGCGCGCCAAGCGCCAGGCGGTCGGCGCCGAGAGCGGATTCTCGACCGACCTGGGCGGAGTCGAGAACGTGACTCGCGCGATGAAGCGGCAGACCAACGTCGAGACCACCAAGCTCGAACGGGGGATCACGTTTTTGGCCACGACCGGCTCGACCTGTCCGTTTATCGGGCTGTTCGGCACGGTATGGGGAATCATGACCGCGTTTCTGGGCCTTTCGGCGGCGCACTCGTCGAATATCCAGGCCGTCGCACCCGGAATCGCCGAGGCGCTGATCACGACCGCGGTCGGGCTGGTGGCCGCGATACCGGCGCAGATGTTTTACAATTATCTGATCGCGCGCGTGCGGGAGCTTTCGACCGAGATGGATAATTTCACGGCCGAATTCCTCAATATCGCCGAGCGTCACTTCCTGTCGTAGGCGGGCTCGGCCCCCCAATCTCCGATGGCTTTCGAACCGGGACAGCGCGGACAATTCGTCTCGCAGATAAACGTCACGCCGCTGGTCGACGTGATGCTGGTGCTCTTGATCATCTTTATGGTCACCGCGCCGATTATCCAGCAGGGCGTGCAGGTGAGCGTGCCCAAGGTGGCGGCGGCGGCGCTCCCCGGCAAGGAGGAGCAGTTTATCGTTTCGATCACGCGCGATCAGACGATCTATCTGAACGACACACGGATGAGCCTGGACGACCTGACCGGGAAGCTCCGGGCGATCGCGGTCGAGCGGCCGGACCGCGAAGTGTTCGTGCGGGCGGACGAGACGGTTCCGTATGGGGCTGTAATCCGCGCGATGGCCGCTATCAAGGCGGCTGGAATCGACAACGTGGGGATGGTGACGGAGATGCCGGCGCCGGGCGAGGACGCGGCGGGCGGCGGGTCTGAGCGTGGAATCGCCAAACCGTGACGGCCGCGACCGCAATGAGCGGTGGGGCTATCTGGTTGCGATCGTTCTTTCGGCACTCGGCCACGGCGCGCTTTTTATCCTGGTCATGTATGTGCTGCCGTCCTGGCTGAGCCGCCGGGAGACGCCGCCGCCCAACTACACGGTGCAGATGTTCGACAATATTCCGGCGGGGGACCTCGGGACCCATCTGCCGCGGCTCTCGCAGGAAAATCCCAACCAGGTCCGCCGCGCGCCGCGTCAGAAGCCCAAGGTCGAGCAGGCCCATAAGGCGCCGCCGCCCAAGCCGCTTCCCAAGGCCGACAAAAATGCGATAGCGCTCAACACGCTCCATCAGAAGCCCACGCGCACTCCGACGCCGACGCCTACGCCGCGTCCGACCCTATCGCCAGAGCCCGCGACGCCCGAGGCGACCGCTGAGCCGACCACCGCGCCGACTCCGCGGCCCCGTCGCACACGCCGGCCAACTCCGATGCCCACGCCGCGGCGCAAGCGGCCTCGCGCGACACCGAGCCCGCAGGTTGCGCGCGCCCGGGCGACGCCGACGGTTCAACAGCAGCTCGACGCGCTGCGCCGGCAACTCCTGAAGGAGCATCTGGCAGCCGAGGCGAAGAAGGAGGCGGCAATCAAAGCGGCGGAGAAAGCGGCCGTCGCCAACGGCGGTCCGGTCGCCGCCAGCCGCGAGACCGAGGGCAAGGGTGCGGGGGTTGGCACGGGAAGCGGAAGCGCGGGGGTTCAACAGGACGCGGAATTTCTGCTCTACTATCAGACAGTGCAGCAGAAAATTAAGGATGCGTGGATCTTCTCCGGGGGAAGCAGCAGTCTGACGGCCAGCGTGATGTTCGCAATTGGCGCCGACGGCAACCTGACCGGGGTCAAAGTGACGCAGACCTCGCAGGACCCGGCGTTCGACGATTCGGTGGTGCGAGCGATCCGGCGGGCGGCGCCTTTTCCGCCACCCCCGGAGAAGTATCGCGACGACTTCGGGCAGGGGGTCGACGCGATGTTCCGGCTTGGCGAGTTGAAATCGTAGCGGAGATGGAGGCGGCGCGGGCGGCGGAGCACGGGGCGGCAAACCTCGATCAGCCATAGCGGCGGAACGCAACGAACAGACCAAAAAAGATGAGTCGGCTACTCGTGGCGGCCGCGGCGGTCATGATGATTGCGCTGGGCGGCGCGCGCGCGGCGCATGCGCAGATAAAGATGTCTATCGAGGGGCCGCAGTCGCGAATTTCTCCGATCGCGGTCTCCGGCCTGAAGAACCTGGGCGGCGACGACAGCGGCGTGCTCTCGGACCAATTCGTCAAGCTGGTCCGGCGCGATCTCGCCCTGAGCGGTTACTTCCGAATCATCGATCCGAAGGCCTATATCGAGAATCCGCAAACCACCGGCTACGATATCGGGCAGTTCAATTTCGCCGACTGGAGCTCGATCAACGCCGACTTCGTGGTGAAAGGCGCGGTCTCGAACAAGGACGGCCAAGTCTCGCTCGAAGCATTGCTCTTCGACGTCGCGCAACAGCGCCGGATGATGGGCAAGCAGTTCAACGGCGGACCCGCGGATGAGAGCGAGATGGCGCGCCGGTTCGCCGACGCGGTGCTCGAGGCGGTGACCGGAGTGCGCGGCCCGTTCGATACGCGAATCGCGTTTGTGTCGACCGATGGCGGCCGCTTCAAGGAAATCTATACCGCGGCGCCCGACGGCGGCGATCTCTTCCGCGTCACCAACAATCAGACCATCAACCTGTTCCCGACCTTCGTCCACGGGCCCAGCCAGCTTCTTTATGTCTCGTATAAGAGCGGCGAGCCCGCGCTCTACCTGGCGAATCCGGGCAAGGGCGAGGAGGTCAAAATCGAGAGCGGGCATGGGACGCCGATCGGCGGAGCGCTGACACCCGACGGCAACGAGATAGTAGCGGCGGTCGAGAACGGCGGGCGAACCAACCTGTACCTGCTCGACTCCTCGGGCGGCGACATCCGTCAACTCACCCATGGTGGATCGATCAACGTGAATCCCGCGATTTCGACGGACGGACAGAATCTGGCGTTCACCTCGGACCGCTCCGGGTCGCCGCAAATCTACGTGATGCCGTTGGCGGGCGGCGACGCGCGCCGGGTGACGTATCAGGGCAATTACAATACGTCGCCGGCCTTTTCGCCCAAGGGTGATTGGATTGCGTATCAGAGCCGTGGTGGCGGCGTATTCAGTATCTACATGGTTCCGACGGCAGGCGGCGACGCGGTGCAGCTAACAGATGAAAAGTCCAGCCAGTCGCCGTCATGGTCTCCGGACGGACGCTATATTATCTTCAGTGCCCGGAGCGGCGGCAGGGAACGGCTCTACCTGATGCAGGTTAATACGCAGCAAAAAACTGGCAAGATAATATCTGCCCTGATGGAGGATGACGGCAATGACAGTTCCCCGGCGTGGTCATGGTGGATGGGTGAATAGCGGACGGCGGCCGGCGCGAGTCGGGATAGCGATTCTCGCGGCGGCGTTGCTGATGCTCGCGGGATGCGCGTCGAAGAAAAACGCCAACGCGGGTGAGAACGGCAACGGGCAGGGCGCGGGGCTGGGCGAGAATGGATTGAACGGTTCCGGCGGGAATTCGCTGAACCAGTACAAGAACGGCACGCTGGGGCAGAATCAGGGGCCGCTCGGCGATATTCATTTCGACTACAACGACTCGACCATTCGCCAGCAGGACGGCGGCATTCTGCAGAACAACGCGGCCTGGCTGAATCAGAATCCCAACGCGCGCGTGCAGATTGAGGGACATTGCGACGATCGCGGGTCGGAGGAGTACAATATCGCGCTTGGCGCCAAGCGCGCGCAGGCGGCTAAGGACTATATGCAGACGCTCGGAATTTCGTCCGACCGCATGTCCACGATCAGTTACGGCAAGGAGCTGCCGCTTTGCAACGAAGAGACCGACGATTGCTGGGCGCAGAACAGGCGCGACCATTTCGTGGTGCAGCAATAGGCGAGCGGATGAGGCTTGCGACACAATCGATGGCGCGTTGGAGTATCGCGGGGCTCGCCGCCGCCGCGATGGTCTGCGGATGCGCCGATACGACCCAGCTTCAGACCTCGCAGACGTCGATGCGGGAGATGATCGCCAACGATCAGCAGCAGATAGCGTCATTGCAGGACAAGGTCGCGGAGCTCGACGACAAGCTGACTGACTTGCAGCATAACGGCGTGACGCCATCGGCAGGCGGCAGCGGCCATCCGGCGGTCAACGCGCAAATCGCGCGGTTGCAGAGCGAAGTCGCGGCGTTGCAGGCGAATCAGGCCGCCGCACCGAGCCCCGGAGCCACTGATACCGGGACGGCAGGGGCGGCCGGCGGCGCCGCGGCTGATGGCGGCGCCGATAGCGCCTCGGATACGACCGGCGCGAACGGCAATGCCGATGCCGGCGGGGTCGCTTCGACAACTCCGCCGGGCCCTGCGGGCGAATCGGCGGCGCCGGCCGTGCCGGCAAGTGGCGCGCCGCCAGGCGCGGCCTCGAACTGGCGCGACGATCTCGATCGCGCAATAGCCGCGGCGGCGTCAAGTTCCGAGCCGGGAGTGAAGAGCTATCGCGCGGGGCTCGCCGCGATGAAGCGGGGCAACTATCGCAACGCGATCGTCGCACTGGCGCAGTTCCAGCACGCCTATCCGAAATCCGCCCTGGGAGAGCCGGCCGAGTACTTCTCCGCCAACGCGCTCTACGAAAGCGGCAAGTACGATCAGTCGGTGCTGCAGTTCAACGACCTCGTGATGCGCTATCCGCAAGGGCGCTACGCGAGTGCCGCGCTGCTGCGCGAGGCGCAGGCCTTCGAGAAGCTCAACGATCGGATCGACGCGCGGCTCACGCTGCAGAAGGTGATCAGCGACCATCCTGACTCTCCGGAGGCTGCGTCCGCCAACGCGATGATGCAAAGCCTGGCGAATGATTAGCCGCAAGCGCGCGGGTGGCGAATGCCGTCGCGGAATCGCGCGGATCGCGGCGCGCAGGACTGAAGCCTGACGATGGAGATTATCCGCTTAACCGACGGTCTTGGCGCGCGGCGCAATCCGGTGGCTGCGCTGGGCAATTTCGACGGCGTTCACCTGGGTCATCGCGCGATCCTCGCCACCGCGATCGACCACGCGCGCGCGGCGGACGGAACCGCCTATGCGCTCACCTTCGATCCGCTGCCGGCCAAAGTGCTCACGCCCGACCGCGCGCCCAACCTGATTCTCGCACCCGAGGACAAGCTCGACATTCTCGCCAATTCGGGTATCGACGGGGTAATCGCGGTCACGTTCACCGAGGAGCTGAGCCGGCTTGAGCCGCGCGAGTTCGCCCGCGAATACTTGGTCGGACGGATCGGCGTGCGCGAGGTCGTGGTGGGCCAGAACGTGAGTTTCGGCCATAAGCGCGCGGGCAACGCGGCCGTGATGGCCGAGCTGGGGCGCGAATTGAGCTTCAAGGTCACCGTGGTCGGCCCGGTCAGCGTCGAAGGCGTCGAGGTCAGCTCGACGCGGATTCGCGAAGCGATCGCGGCGGGCGATATGCGCGGGGCGGCGCGGCTGCTGGGCCGCAACCATTTTCTCAGCGGGACGGTAATCCACGGCCGCGAGCGCGGGCGCAAGATAGGGTTCCCGACGGCGAACATAGAGCCTGCGACGGAATGTATTCCGCCCGACGGCGTTTACGCGACCCGGCTGGTGCTCGCCGACGGCGCGTATGGCTCGATCACGAATATTGGGATGCGGCCGACGTTCGGCGAGCCGGCGCGATCGTTCGAAGCGCACATCTTCGATTTCGACCGCGACATTTACGGCGCGCAGGTCAGGCTCGATCTGCTCGAGCGGATTCGCGGCGAGCGCAAGTTCGAATCGGGCGCGGCGCTGGCCGCTCAGATCGCTCGGGACCTGGAGCGCGCGCGTGAGATTGTCGCCGCCGCCGGTTGAAGCCCGCCCTTCTCAATGCCTATCGTCACCGGCGGGCGGCGCCGCGAGCGCGGCGAAGATCGTTTCGGCGGCGCGTTCGCCACTCGCGATACAATCGGGAATTCCGACGCCGCGATAGGCCGCGCCGGCAAGCGCGAAGTGCGGAATCGCGGCGGTGGCGCGCTCGATTTCCTCGACGCGCCTCAGATGGCCGACTTCATACTGCGGCATCGCGCGGAGCCATCGGCGGATATGAGTCCATCGCGGCGGCGCCTCCACTCCGAGCAGCGCGCGGAATTCGCCGCGCACGATCTCGAGCATCTCCGCGTCGGCGAGATCGACCAGTCCCGCCTGCAAGGCGCCGCCGAGAAACGCGCGCACGACGATCTGGCCCTCCGGCGCGCGGCCCTCGAACTTGAGGCTGGTGAAGCTGCCCGCGATTATCCTGCGCCGTTCGATAATTGGAACGACGAAGCCGGCGATGCACGGAGGTATGGGAAAATCGCGAACGTCGAAGGCCATGTTCACGACCGCCGACGAGGCGTAATCGATTCGTGCGAGCCAGCGCGCCAGCTCGGGAGCGAATGGCGCAACGAGCGGCGCCGCGACGTGAGCCGGTGCGGCGCATATGATCGCGTCGGCGGCGATCGTCGCGCCACCGGCGATCCGTAGCGTCCAAGGCGGAGCTTCGCCGCGCGGCTCGCGTTCCATCGCTTCGACGGCCGCCCCGAGACGAATTGATTCGCCAATCCGCGCGGCGAGCGTATCGGCGAGCGCGCCCATCCCGTTGCGCATGCTCGCGAACAGGCTGAATCGAGCGCCACTGATTCCAGGCGCAACCGCTCCGCGCTCGCGTGCCGCCGCCCTGAGGCCGCGAATGAGGCTCCCGTGCTCGCGCTCCATCGCGACGAACCGCGGCATCGTGGCGCGGACGCTGAGCATCCACGGGTCGGCGGTGTAGATTCCGCCCGCGAGCGGCTGGGCGAGGCGGTCGAGCGCCTCGCGTCCGAGGCGGCGGCTGACGAATGCGCCGAGAGTTTCGTCGGTGTCGCGCTTGCGGCGCGGAATTATCGGTTCAAGTGCGATCCTGATTTTGCCGCGCGCGCTGAAGATGGGACTGCGCATCACGGGGCCAAGCCGGGTTGGCGCGAGCAGCGCGAAGCCTTCGGGGATATCGGCGAGGCGGCCGTTGTGGACGACGCATGTGCGGCGGAACTCGGCGCGCGTGGGAATCAGATCGCTTTCGAGACCGAGGCGGCGCACCAGCGCGAGCGCGGCGGGCTTCTCGGTGAGAAACGAATCGGCGCCCGCTTCCGCGATCAGGCCGGCGTCGCGGATCGTGTCGAGCGTGCCGCCCAGATGCGTCCCGCGCTCGAGCAGCGTTATCGCAAGCGGCGGCGCGCCGGGTTGCGCGGACAGTTCGAGAATCCTGAAGGCCGCTGCGAGTCCGCTGATTCCGCCGCCGATTATCGCGACGACACGCTGGCGCTCGGGCATCGCTAATTTCCGAGGGCTGTCAGGCGGCCACGGCGGCGCGTCCGATCTGTTCGCGAATCAGCGCGGCGATCATTTCGATGAAGCGCGGATGGTCGCCGACGGTGGCGGCGCGTTCGAGCGTGACGCCAGCCACGCGCGCGGTTTCGGCAGCCTCGATATCGAGATCATAGAGCACTTCGACATGATCGGAGAGAAAGCCAATCGGTACCAGGACGGCGGCCGCGCCCGCGCCGAGCGCGCGGATGGAATCGGAGACGTCGGGCTCGAGCCACCGATCGCGCGGACTTCCGCTGCGGCTCTGAAAGGCGAGCGACCATTCGCGGGCGCCGGCGCGATCGGCGGCCATCCGCGCCGATTCGGTTATCTCTTCGACGTAGCGGCTCACTGACGCCATCGCAACCGGGATGCTGTGGGCGGTGAAGATTAGCCGCGCCCGTTCGCGAATCGGCGGTTCAAGCCGCGCGAGCGCGGCGGCGATCCGATCGGCAACCGCTTCGGCGAAGAGCGGATTCCGGTGCCACGGTCCGACGTAATCGACCGGCGGAGCATTGGCGCCGACTTCGGCGCGCGCGGCTTCGACGTTGGCGAGGTAGCGATCCCAGCTCGCTTCGCATCGATGGGCCGCCAGCACGAAGCCGAGGATGCGGCGCACGCCCTGGTTCGCAAGCACGCGGATCGTTTCGGCGAGAAATGGCGCGGTGTTGCGCATCCCAATTGCCACGGGAAGATCGATGCGGTCGCGCCGAAGCCGCTCGGCGAGCGCCGCCGCCTGCCGCGCGGTAATTTCGTTGTAAGGCGAGCGTCCGCCAATCACTTCGTAATGACGGACGACCTCCTCGTAGCGCGCGGGCGGGACCGGACGGCCATGCAGCACGCGATCGAGGAAGGGACGGATTTCCGCCGCGCTCTCGGGTCCGCCGAAGCCGACCATCAGGACCGCGCCGTATCGCGACGCTGGCGCGCTCATCGCCGGCTCATCTCATGCACCGCGTCGATCAGCGCGCGCACATGGTCGACCGGAGTCTCGGGCAGGATTCCGTGGCCGAGGTTGAAGATATGGCCGGGGCGTCCGGCAGCCAGATCGAGAATCTCCCTGGCGCGCCGGCGGATTTCGGCGATATCGGCGAAGAGCACGATCGGATCGAGATTGCCCTGCACGCCGACGTCGTAGCCAATTCGCGCCCACGCTTCGCCCAGATCGACGCGCCAATCAAGGCCGATAACATCGCCGCCCGCCTCGCGCATCAGGCCGAGCAGGTTGCCCGTGACGGTGCCGAAATGGATTACGGGGACGGCCGATTCGACCGCAGCGATCGCGGCTCGCGTATGGGGCAGCACGAAGCGGCGATAGTCGTCGGGGCCGAGGCTGCCGACCCAGCTATCGAAAAGCTGAATCACGTCAGCGCCCGCCGCGACCTGCATCCGGAGGTAGTCGCCGGTCACCTTGGCGAGCATCGCCATCAGGCGATTCCAGGTCTCGGGCGCCGTGTACATCATGGTCTTGGTCGCCTGATACTGGCGCGACGCGCCGCCTTCGATCAGATACGAGGCAAGCGTGAAGGGCGCGCCGGCGAAACCGATCAGCGGCGTCTTCCCGCCGAGTTCCGCGCGCGCGAGCCGGATCGCGTCGCCGACGAATCCGAGCGAATCGGCCGCGTCGATTGGCGGGATTCGATCGAGGTCGGCGTTCGTGCGAAGCGGACGATCGATAATCGGGCCGTCGCCGGTTTCGTAATGCAATCCGACATTCATCGCAAGCAGCGGCAGCAGGATGTCGGCAAAGATGATCGCGGCGTCGACGCCGAGCCGCTCGACCGCGGTGACGGTGACCTCGGCGGCAAGCTCGGGACGGCGGCACATCTCGATAAAGCCATGGCGCTCGCGCACGCGGCGATACTCGGGCATGTAGCGTCCCGCCTGGCGCATCAGCCATATGGGCGTATAGGAGTTCGGCGCGCGGCGGCAGGCGCGAATAATCGGATGGTCGGCGAGCGGCCCCGCAGTGTGACGCGCCTTTTCCGCATCGAGCGCGGCGGACATGTCGGCGGATGCGTCGGGGAGTACGTCAACGACGCGCGCGGGAGAGGAACGTTTGCGCGCGATAATCGCATGCGCGCGGAGCGCGGCCTCTTTCACCAGATGGCCCAGCCGTGGATGGGCGGGTTCGAGGTCAACCGCGATCCCGTGCGCGCGCAGCGCCGCCGAGCATACCGGTCCGATCGAGCAGACCATCGCCACGGCGAGCCCGCGAATCAGTCCCGCCGATACGCCGTCGGCCTCGGCGGTTTGAATCAGGTTGATTACCTGGTTGGAGCTGGTGAAGAGCACGACGTCGGCGCCGCCGTCGGCGATCGCAGCAATCGCGGCGCGCAACGGACCGCGATCCTCCGGCAACGCCCATCGGTAGACCGGAACCGGTGTCGCGACTGCGCCGCGCGCCTCGAGGCCCGCGATCAGCTCGTGATTCGAGACGCCGTATTCCTGCACCGCGACGCGCTTGCCGGCAAGATCGAGATGGGCGCTCAGCTCGGCCAGCAGCTCGCGCCAGGTGTTCGGCTCGGCGATCGAAAGCGAGAGCGCGACTGCCAAATCGCGCAGCGCGCGAATCGGTTTGGGGCCGCGCGCGACGGTCACGATTCGCGCCATCGCATCGCCGATACGCTCGCGCGGGTAGCGCGTCTCCAGCACGCGGAACAGCTCGCGCGTGCCGACCCCGGTCATGAAGATGACGACGTCGAAGCCGCCGGCGACCAGGCGATCGGCGAACTCGTGCGCCGCGCGATTGTCGGCGATCGGCACCTCGCGCATCGAGGGCGCGACGATTGGGTCGCCGCCGTAACGGCGAATCAACTCGGCGGTCTCGGCCGCCATCCGCGACTCGAAGGCGGCCACGCGCAGTCCCGCGAAGCCATTCGAGGCGCCGGAACCGAGCGCCGGCTGCGGCGATACGGAATTCTTTCTATGCTCCATCGCAAGGCGCCAATTGCGCTGCTTCCATCTTGGCGTGCGGGCGCGGGACAAGTCCATCACGCTCGCGCCGCACTCCGACGCCGCGGCTTGCGCAAGGTCCGGGCTTTGAGCCTGCGGCGCGCGATGTGTTACGAGTGGGCGCAACAGGAGCCCTATCATGAGTCAGCCGGTCGTATTGGTCAGCAAGCAGGACGGGATCGCGACGGTCACGTTGAATCGCCCCGAAAAGCTCAACGCGCTCAACCACGAGCTGCGCGCGATGTTTTGCGAGGTGATGCAGGAGCTGCGCGGCGACGCCGAGGCCGGCGTCGTCATTATCACTGGCGCCGGACGCGCGTTTTCGGCCGGGCTCGATCTGAAGGAGTTGGGATCGAGCGGCAGTATCCGCGAGACCGGCAACGTCACTTTCGTCTCGGTGATCGAGCAGATGGACGCGCCGGTAATCGCAGCGGTCAACGGCTACGCGGTCACCGGCGGCTTCGAGATGGTGCTCGCGTGCGACATCGTGATCGCCGCCGAGACGGCGCAGTTTGCCGATACGCACGCGCGGGTGGGCGTGATGCCGGGCGCGGGGATGTCGGCGCGGCTGCCGCGGGCGGTCGGCGTGCGCAAGGCCCGGGAACTTTCGCTCACGGGCAACTATCTGCCGGCGCGTGAGGCCGAGCGGCTCGGGCTGGTCAACCGGGTCGTGCCGGGCGACCAGTTGATGGCGGTCGCGACCGAGATGGCGAAACAGATACTCGGAGCCGACCAGCGCGTCGTGCGCCAGATGAAACGGCTGATCACGCTGACGACCGAATCGACGCTGGGCGAAGGGATGCGCATCGAGCAGGATTTTTTCCGCGCCTACAACTCGAGCCGCAATCTCAAAGCGGTCGAGGAGCGGCGCGCCGCGGTGATGGAACGCGGACGCGCGCAGAAGAGCAAGGCCTGAACGGCGCCGCCACGCCCGCCCGTCTTGTCGCGACAAACCCCGAACTGGAGGAACTGCGATGGTGAAATTTCGCCGCCTTGCGGCATCGACGCTGGGAATTGCGATCGCGTTTGCGCTCGGCGCGGCCGCCGTGTCGGTCGCGCAGGACAACAATCCCGCCGAGGCTGGCGCGACGCAAATGAGCGCCCTCCCGGCCGCGCAGATTCCCAAGGCGGTCAGCGACGCCGTCAACGCGCCCGGACGTCCGGCCGCCGACCGCGCGCTCGACGCGGGGCGCAAGCCCGAACAGTTGATGGCGTTCTTCGGCATCGCGCCCGGAATGAAGGTCGCCGACCTGTTCGCCGGTACTGGCTACACTACTGAGATTCTCGCGCGCATCGTTGGCCCAACCGGCAAGGTCTATTCGCAGAACGGCCCGTTCCCGCCCAAGTTCGCCAAGGCCAAGCAGGCCTGGGACGCGCGGCTCAAAGAGCCCGCGCTAAGCAACGTCGTTGAGGTCGAGCATCCGTTCACCGATCCGGCGCATCTGCTGCCGGTCGCGCCAGGCTCGCTCGACGCGGTCATGATCAACATGAACTATCACGATCTGGTGGGGCGCGGCGTCGATACCAAGGCGTTCAACGCCGCAATCTTCAAGTGGCTCAAGCCGGGCGGAGCCTACTGCGTAGTCGACAACAGCGCGCAGAACGGCTCGGGCGCGCGCGACGTGAGCACGCTCCATCGGATCGACGAAGCGTACGAGGTCAAGGAGATCGAACAGGCCGGGTTCAAGCTCGCCGCGGCCTCCGACATTCTGCGCAATCCCAAGGATGACCGCACCTGGTTCATCATGAAGCATCGCGGCGAGCAGGACCGCTTCGTGCTGAAATTCGTCAAGCCAGCCGGCGCCTGAGAACGTAGCCGCGCGCGGCCTGATCATCGGAGCGCCCGCGTCGCGACAATTCACCAAGTCGGCGGGCGTGTATCGGAGGTGGTGGTTCCGGCGTCGCATACTGGCGAAGGAAGTCTCTCGACCATGAAGCCCGATTCGCCCGCAGACGACCGCGCCGCGCCGCGATGGACGCGGGTTATCGCCCATGCCGACATGGACGCCTTCTACGCGTCGGTCGAGCAGCTCGATAATCCCGAGCTTCGCGGCAAACCGGTGATCGTCGCCGGCCGCAGCGCCCGCGGCGTCGTCACCTCGGCCTCCTACGAGGCGCGCCCTTTCGGCGTGCGCTCGGCGATGCCGGCTGGCGAGGCGCGCCGCCTCTGCCCCCACGGAATCTTCGTGCCGGGCCGGATGAAGCGCTACGCCGAGATATCGCGCGTCGTGCGCGCAGCCTTCGAGTCGCTGAGTCCGCTGGTCGAGCCGCTCTCGCTCGACGAGGCCTTCATCGATCTGACCGGCACCGAGCGCCTCTTCGGCTCGCCGCTGGAAGCCGGCCGCACGCTCAAGCGTCGCGTCCACGAAGCGACCGGGCTGGTGGTCTCGGTCGGAATCGCGCCGACCCGGATGGCCGCCAAGATTCTGAGCGATCTCTCGAAGCCCGACGGCCTGATGATCGTCGGCCCCGATGAGTTGACCGCGTTTCTCGCCCCGCTGCCCGTCGAGCGGCTCTGGGGCGTGGGCCGCGTGACGCTCGAACGGATGCATCGCGCGGGTATCAGGACCATCGCGGACCTCGCCGCCTCGGACGCCGCGCATCTGCGCTCGCTCTTCGGATCGGCCGGCCCGCATCTCCATCGCCTCGCCAACGGTATCGACGAGCGTCCGGTCGTCGCCGATCTGGAACGCAAATCCTATGGCGAGGAGAGCACCTTCGAGCGCGACCTCGCGTCAGACTCGCTCGAACTTGCGCGCGTGATTGTCGCCCATTCCGACGCGATCGGAAGGCGCCTTCGCGCCGCTTCGATTCGCGCCCGCACGATCACGTTGAAGCTCAAACTTGCCCGTCCGCTCGGCAAAGGCCGCTACCCGATTATCACCCGCAGCCATACGCTCGACGCCCCGACCGACGACGGCGCCGAGGTCGCCCGCGTCGCCCGCGCGATGCTCGCGCAGGTCCGTGCGCGCGATCGCGTGCGCCTCGCCGGAGTGCAGGCGCACAATCTCGAAGCCGCCGCCACCGCGCCGTCGCCGCAGATCGGTCTCTTCGAGCGTCCGCCCGCGCGCGACTTGCGCCGCGACCGGCTCAACCGCGCGCTCGACGAGGTAACCCGCCGCTTCGGCGACGACGCGATCACGCGCGGCCTCGCCCGCAGCGACCGCCTCACCCCGTCCGGCCGCCTTAAGTAGTCGCGGCTGACGCGCCATGCTTCGCTATCTCCGAGGCCGCCTGGAGCGCCCGCCGCCGCGCTGTATGCCGGCTGGCGTAACGGATCGGCTATGGTCCCTCAAAGAACTGATTGATTCTGTTGAACAATTGGACGGCGTGCGTTCTCATGCTGGTACGGACTAGAGCCATTTACTAGGCTCTTAGCCGTGGCCGTTGAGCTGAAAATCAAGTGGGATGGTACCGCGCCGGGCTTGGCTGAAAATCGGCTGAGCCTTAGTGCGTTCGGAACGTCTCTTCAGTTACTGCTCGGCGGATTGCGGCGAATCGCGTCAAATATCGTTCGCGATGCGATTGATGAAAGGCAAGCCACCACGGGTCGCTTGGCGAAGGCCGCTAGCCAACTGGATATCGAAATAACCGACCTTGTGAAGGGTTCGACTGGACTCCAAGGCGTCGTCAGCGTCAATACCCCTTTGGGGGCGACTCTCCCTCTGTTCGATTTGGCCGAGCGCGCCGGATACGGATTGCTCGAAGCGCTGGATGCTGAAGGTCACGGCATTCCAAAGAATTTGCCTATTCGGCGGTTCCTACAGTCGCTTCCGCAGGGAATAACCGAACACGCCTATTCGCTTCATCGGAATGGCACCGTCCTCAAAGAGATTACTCTTCGAGGTGCGGTTCTTCCCGAAATACCGGCGGAGGTACCATACCTCGTTCGATACTTTGGCAAGGTAGTCGGTGTCGGATTTCCACCAGGAAGGGCCGAGGTAAGAATTAAGGCAGAGAGCGGCAGCACTGCCACTCTCCTAGCGACCGATGAACAAGTCGAAGCAGCTCTACGGCTTCGGCAGTCGGACGTAGTAGCGGTCGGCGTTGTGCACGATGGCAGCCATCGGCTGCTAAGCCTCCGAGACGCGAAAGCGGAGCCAAAGACCTTTGTTCGTGAGTCGGCCATCTACGATCGCTGGCGGGGCGTACTCAAGAGGCTTGCTCAGTGAGCGCTGAGCCGTGGGCGAGTTTCATTTCGGTGGAAGCCGTTGTTCAAATTCATAAGGATTGTGTCGCTCGTTTTGGAGGCGACCAGACTGAGTCACCTCTGCGAGGTTGCGTCGAGAGAAGTTTGGGCGCTGCGTGGAACGCCGAACTCTATTCCGAAGATACCGACGCAGTTAAGGGGTTATGTTTTGCGGGGTGCCTCCTCTACTACCTCGCTAAAAATAACTGCTTTGTCGATGGCAATAAGAGGGTTGGTTGGGCGAGTTGCATGGAAGTGCTGGGCAAGCTCGGCCTAACAATAGAGGCGACAGAAGAAGAAGGCCAAGAATTTTGCCTCGCCATGCTCTCGCCCGATTCAGCGGTTGCTAGAAACGCGATTGATGTAGCCGGATGGCTCGCTCCTAGGCTCATCGCACTCTGAATCCTTTCAAACTAGGACGCTATCCTAACCCAGCCCCGTTTGACGGCGGTCGCCCGCACGTCATAATCCTAGGTTCAATATTTCCGAGGCAGGTCAGTTACCGCTATGGCGGCGCAAACGCTTTTCGAAAAAATCTGGAACAGCCACGTCGTGCGCGAACAACCCGGCGAGCCCGCGCTCCTCTATATCGACCTCCATCTGATTCACGAGGTCACCTCGCCGCAAGCCTTCGAGGGACTCAGCAAGGCCGGCCGCAAGGTCCGCTCGGTCGCACGCACCTTCGCGACCGCCGACCATAACGTCCCGACCACCGACCGCTCCAAGCCGATCGCCGACCCCGACTCCGCCCTCCAGCTCGAGATGCTGCGGCGCAACTGCCGCGAGTTCGGCGTCAAGCTCTTCGACCTGGGCGCGCGCGAGCAGGGTATCGTCCACATTATCGGCCCCGAACTGGGCCTCACCCAGCCCGGCATGACGATCGTGTGCGGCGACAGCCATACTGCGACTCACGGCGCATTCGGCGCGCTCGCCTTCGGAATCGGCACCAGCGAGGTCGAGCACGTCCTCGCGACGCAGTGTCTATGGCAGGTGCGTCCCAAAACGATGCAGGTTCTGGTCGAGGGCAAGCTCGGAACGGGCGTCACCGCGAAGGACCTTATCCTGGGAATCATCGGCCGGATCACGACCGACGGCGGCACCGGCCACGTTATCGAGTATCGCGGCCCGGCGATCGAGGCGCTCTCGGTCGAAGAACGGATGACCGTGTGCAACATGACGATCGAGGCGGGCGCGCGCGCCGGCATGATCGCCGCCGATCAGAAGACCGTCGATTACCTGCGCGGACGCACCTACGCGCCCAGAGGCGCCGACTTCGACCAGGCCGCCGCGCGATGGCTTCAGTTCCGCACCGACGACGGCGCCTCGTTCGACCATTCGCTCGAATTCGACGCCGCCGACTTCGCCCCGCAGGTCACCTGGGGCACCAATCCCGGGATGGTGACCGAAGTCACGGGCAAGGTTCCCAATCTCTCGGATTTCATCACCGCCGCCGAGCGCGAATCGGCCGCGCGCGCGCTCGAATACATGGGCCTTAAGCCGGGCACTCCTATCCGCGATATCCGCGTCGATCGCGTCTTTATCGGCTCATGCACCAACTCGCGCCTGAGCGACCTGGAAGCCGCCGCCGCGATCGTCAGGGGCCGGCAAGTCGCCAAGGGCGTGCAAGCGATGGTCGTGCCGGGCTCGCAGCAGATCAAGGCCGAAGCCGAGAAGCTCGGCCTCGATAAGATCTTCGCCAGCGCCGGCTTCGAATGGCGCGAGTCGGGATGCAGCATGTGCCTCGGTATGAATCCCGATATCCTGAGCCCCGGCGAACGATGCGCCAGCACCTCGAATCGCAACTTCGAGGGCCGCCAGGGCAAGGGCGGCCGCACCCATCTGGTCAGCCCCGCGATGGCCGCGGCAGCGGCCGTCACCGGCCATTTCGTCGACGTGCGCGATCTCGCAAGGAGCTAATCATGGAACCCTTCAAGAGCTTTACCGGACTCGTCGCTCCGCTCGACCGCGCCAACGTCGATACCGATCAGGTTATCCCCAAGCAGTTCCTGAAGGCGGTCGTGCGCAGTGGACTCGGCAAGGGACTATTCTTCGATTGGCGCTTCTCGCAGGACGGCAGTCGGAGCTACGAGAACCCCGATTTCGTCCTCAACCAGCCGCGCTACCAGGGCGCCTCGATTCTGGTCGCGCGCCACAATTTCGGATGCGGCAGCTCGCGCGAGCACGCCGTATGGGCACTCGCCGATTTCGGAATCCGCACCGTGATCGCGCCGTCGTTCGCCGATATCTTCCGCAACAATTGTTTCAAGAACGGCTTTCTCCCGATCACGCTCAAGCCCGAAGAGGTCGAGGCGATCTTCAAAGCCGCCGCCAAAAATCCCGGCTACAAGCTCACCGTCGATCTTGAAAAGCAGACCGTCTCGGACGAGTTCGGATTGTCGGCGCGCTTCGAGGTCACCGCGTTTCTCAAGAACTGTCTGCTCGAAGGACTCGACGAGATCGCTCAGACCCTTATTCACGACAAGGAAATCGCCGCCTACGAAAAGAGCCATCCTTCCCCCTACAATCCCTGAGCGCGCCGCGCCACGCGCTCGGGGCGCGCGATGACTCCTGGCTCGGGCGGCGATGCATCGGCCGACGCGCCATTGTCACGAACCGTGCGCGCGAGCGTCGAGCACGATCGCACGCGCCTCGATCTCTTCGTCGCCGCGCTCCCTGAAATCGAACATTCGCGCTCCGCGATCACGCGGATGATAAAGGCGGGCCGTGTCCTCTTGAACGGCATGCCCGCCCCGCGCCCGTCCGAAATCGTCCGCGCGGGCGACGTCATCGAGATTCTCGCGCCGCCGATGCCCGATGTACCGCAATCACCGGACACTGCCGATGCGCCGTCAATCGATGTGCTCTTTGCCGACGCCGAGATAATCGTGGTCGCCAAGCCGGCCGGGATGGCGGCTCATCCCGCCCCCGGCAGCTCGACCGGAACGCTGGTCCACGCCGTTCTCGCGCGCTTTCCCGAACTCGCCGCGATGGCCGAGCCTGACGGCGTGATGCGTCCCGGAATCGTCCATCGGCTCGACAAGCAAACCTCGGGCGTGATGGTGATCGCGCGAACGCCGTTTGCGCGGATGGGGCTGGCGCGCCAATTCAAGGATCGCACCGTGCGCAAGACCTACCTTGCGATCGTGCGCGGGATCGTCGCCCGCGATGCGGTTACGATCGTGCGGCCGATCGGGCGCCATCCGACCGAGCGCAAACGGATGTCGGTGGGCGCGCGCGTCGCGCGCGAGGCAACCACCGAAGCCGTCGTGCTCGCCCGTTTCACCCCGGGTACCGGGCCGGATCGCGGAGCCGGAAAGGACGCCGAGGGTGCGACGCTTCTCCGCGCGCGTCCGCTGACCGGCCGCACCCATCAGATTCGCGTACATTTCGCCTCGATTGGCCATCCATGCCTCGGCGACGCGATTTATGGCGGCAAAGGAAGTGGCGTTGATGCTTCGCACGGTTTCGAGCGGCAAGCTCTCCATGCGCTTGCCCTGTCGATCGATCATCCGCGCTCGGGCGAGCGGCTCGAATTCATCGCGCCGTTACCGGCTGACATGAGTGATTTTTTGACTGCCCACGCGATCGCAATTGACGCTAAAATGATTCGTCAATGGATCGATTACGAAGCCGCCGCATCCGCCCGCGCCAATATCGTTCACCGCTGATTCGGCCAGCCCCGAGGACTTTGCAATGTCTTTGAGTACCGAAGCGATAGCGCCACTGCTTATCGTCGGCGCAGGCCCAACCGGACTCTCGCTCGCGATCACCTGCCGGCGCTTCGGTCTTCCCGTCCGAATCATCGATCGCGCTCCGGAAAGCAGCCGCTTCTCAAAGGCGCTGGCGATTTGGAGCGGAAGCCTCGAAGCGTTTTCCGCGATGGGCGTGGCCGATTCATTCATCGCCGAAGGCCGGCGCCTGCATAGCGTCAAGATTGGCGACGGGCGCCGCGAGCTCGGCTCGATTTCCGTGGGCGAGGGGATCGACAGTCCCTACCCATTTGCGATCCTGCTGCCGCAATCTCGCACGGAGCAGTTGCTCGCTCGGCATCTCGAGTCTTTGGGAGGCGCGATTGAGCGCGGTGTCGAGCTTATTGGAATCAGGCAGGATAGCCAGGCGGCGATCGCAACTCTGCGCCATTCGGACGGGCGCGAAGGGACCGTGCGCGCTCGCTACGTTGCCGGATGCGACGGCGCGCGCAGCGTCATGCGCCAGAGTCTCGAGATCGCGTTCGAAGGATTCACCGAGGAGCAGACCTTCCTGCTCTGCGACGCGCGGGTCGAAGGCGAGCTCGATTTGGCGAGCATCTACATCTGGTGGCACAACGGCGGCTCGATCGGGCTGTTTCCGATTCATAACGATATCTGGCGCGTCATCACGATCCGCACCGGCTCGAAGAGTGAAGAGCCTCCCACGCTCGAAGAGATACAGCGCTGTCTCGACCTGCATGGACCCGGCGGTCTCCGTCTTCGCGGCGCAAGCTGGCTTTCCGTCTTTCGAATCAACGAGCGCCTCGCCGCCCGATTTCGCTCCGGTCGATGCTTCATCGTCGGAGATGCGGCGCATGTCCATAGCCCCGCCGGCGGCCAGGGCATGAACACCGGAATTCAGGACGGGGTCAATCTGGGATGGAAGCTCGCCTATGTGCTCGCGGGGGTCGAGGATCCGGAAGTCCTCCTCGAAAGCTACGAGGCCGAACGGCGGCCGGTCGCCCGCTACGTAATCAAGGGTGCGACTCAGGGCTTGCATATAGGATTTGGCGCCGGTGCCGTGATTCGCGCCGCTCGCGACCTCGCGGTTCCGATTCTCACACGAATCCCCGCGGTTCGTCGGATGCTTCAGACTCAACTCTCGGAAACCGACATCACTTACGATGACGGTCCGCTGGTGAAGCTCGCCAGTTCCGGCAAGCCGAAGGGACGCGCTGGCGTCGGGCGGCGCGCCCGCGATGTCTCGATCCACGATGCGGCCGGCGGCGCGAGCGGCAACCTATGGCCGCTCCTATGCGGTCCGTGCCACACGCTGCTCCTGTTCGGGGCCGATGAGCCATCGCGCGAACTAATCGCCGCCGCCGGCGATCGCCTGCGCACGGTCCGGATCGATGAGTCGTCCGATCCCAACGGCCAGGTCCACGCCCGCTACGAGATCGACGCGCCCGGATGGATTCTGATCCGTCCCGACCAGGTAATCGCGGCGCGCGGGCCCTCCGCCGATACGGCCGTGCTCGAGCGCTATATCCGCCGCGTGATTCTGCGTCCTTGACGCGCCGAGCCGCTCCCTTGCGGGCGACGCTGTTGTCGAACGAGCGTAGCCGATTGACATCGAGCGCCGGTTTTGTAACGCTCAAACGCGTTTGGCCTTATCACGAGCGGCGGAGGGACAGGCCCTGAGATGCCGCAGCAACCGGCCCAGCATGGGTGCAGGTGCTAAGTCCTGCGAGGCGTTAAGCCTCGGAAGATAAGGCGAGGTTTATGGAACCCTCGTCCTTATCGCAGGAAGAGGGTTTTGTCGTTTGCGCCCTCCTCAATGATGGTTGCACGTGAAGGCCAACGAGCGGGGCGACTTTGGAAAGCTCGGTATTCGACGGATCGGTACTGGTGGTAGGGGTTGGCGGCCTCGGTGCGCCCGCCGCGAGCGCGCTGGTGCGCGCCGGCGCGAAGAGGCTCGGGCTTATCGATCCCGACCCGGTCGAACTCTCGAACCTCGCGCGCCAGGTAATCTATGAGACCGCCGATATTGGCCATCCGAAGGTCGAGGCGGCGGCGCGGCGTCTTGGCCCAGGCGCGACTGGGATTGCTATCTATCCGTGCGCGCTCGATCTCCACAACGCTACGGCTATCGTAGCCCGCTATGACTTCATAATCGACGCGACTGACGATCCGGCCGCGAAATTTCTAATCAACGACGCGTGCGCGGCGGCAGGCCGTCCCTACGTCTATGCCGGCGTGCTCGGCCTAACTGGCCAGGCGATGACCGTGATACCCGGCGTCACCGCGTGCCTGAGATGCCTCTTCGAAGCTCCGCCCGACCCCGCGGAAATCGCAACCTGCCGCGAGGCCGGGATAATCGGACCGGTCGCCGGCGCGATCGGCGAAATCCAGGCCGCCGAGGCGACGGCGTGGCTCGACGGCAAGACGCCCGACCTGGCAGGCAGGATTCTCACCTACGACGCCCGCGATTCGGCCCGTATCAGGGTAACTGACATCAGCCCGCGGCCCGGATGCGGCTGCGGCGCCGCGACGAATTCCGATGTGCTTCCGGTCTTGGCCGGACATAATCAGTGAGGACGGGATGACCTACGTACGCAACCTGAAATGCCGCGAGTGTGGCCAGGAATATCCGCTCAAGCCGCTTCATGTCTGCGACGACTGCTTCGGCCCGCTCGAAGTTACCTATGACTATGGCGCGATTCGCAAGGCCATCTCGCGCGCCATTATCGCCGCCCGGCCGCGAAACCTCTGGCGCTATCGCGAGCTGCTGCCCGTAGACGGCGAGCCCGAGGCCGGGCCCAATTCCGGCTTCACGCCGCTGCTCCACGCAAAGCGGCTCGGCGCCGAGCTTGGCCTGAAGCATCTCTATATCAAGGACGACACCGTCAACCATCCGACGCTCTCCTACAAGGATCGTGTGGTGTCGGTTTCGATCACCAAGGCGCGCGAATTCGGCTTCACCACCGTCTCATGCGCCTCGACCGGCAACCTCGCGACGGCGGTCGCGGCCCATGCCGCGCGTGCGGGCCTTCGATGTATCATTTTCATGCCCGAAGGCGTCGAGAGCGGCAAAATCGTCGGCTCGACGATCTATGGTGCGCAGGTGGTCACGATTCGGGGCAACTACGATGACGTGAACCGCCTATGCAGCGAGATCGCGGACAAGTACGGATGGGCTTTCGTCAATATCAACTTGCGGCCGTATTATACCGAGGGCGCCAAGACTTTCGGCTTCGAGGTCGCCGAGCAACTCGGATGGCGCCTGCCGGATCATATCGTCGTCCCGACCGCCGGCGGCACTATCCTGCCCAAGGTCGCCAAGGCCTTCAAGGAATTCGCCGAGGTCGGCCTGATCGATAACGACAAGTTCGCGATCCATTGCGCGCAGGCCGCGGGCTCCGCGCCGGTGATCCATGCGCTGCATAAGGGCACCGACCTGATCACCCCGGTCAAGCCCAACACGATCGCCAAGTCGATCGCGATCGGGAATCCGGCCGACGGCTTTTACGTGCTGCGCGCGGTGCGCGAGTCGGGCGGATGGGGCGACGTCGCGACCGACCCCGAGATAATCGATGCTATCAAGCTGCTCGCCCGCACCGAGGGCGTCTTTGCCGAGCCCGCTGGCGGCACGACCCTTGCCGTGACGCTCAAGCTGATCGCGCAGGGCCGTATCAAGCCCGAGCAGACCGTCGTCGTCTCAATAACCGGCAACGGCTACAAGACTATCGAGGCGGTCGCCGGCGCGATCGTCGAGCCCTATGTAATCGAGGCGCGGCTCAAGGACTTCGACGCGCTGCATGAGCGGCTTGGCGACGGCAAGCGCCCGATGGCGCCCGCCGCCTGATCGGCGCTTGTAAAGCTTCGAGGTCCAGCATAGGAATCAGGCTGAACTACCAAGGCTTACTCTCAGAGATTAGTATAACGGCTGTTAGGTAAGGAGGTCCGGGTCAGATTATGCCCATCCGAGTTCGAGTTCCGACCCCGCTGCGCAGATTCACCGGCGGCGTGGATGAAGTGCCGGCCAGCGGCGAGTCGGTGCGCGATATCATTCAGGATTTGGAACGGCGCCATCCGGGAATCGGCGAGCGGCTGCTCGACGACAAGGGCGAGCTGCGCCGCTTCGTCAACGTGTATCTGAACGGCGACGACATCCGCTTTCTCAACCAGCTCGGCTCGAAGGTCAAGGATGGCGACGATATTTCAATCGTCCCAGCGATTGCCGGCGGAAAGTAGCCGGGAGTCGGGCACCGAGTTCGTGCCGGTCGCGCGCGCGCACAGCGTGCTCGAGCTTATCGGCAATACGCCGATGCTCGAGCTGACGCGGCTGACCGACGGGCTGCTGCGCCCGGGCGTCCGCCTGTTCGCCAAGATCGAGGGCTTCAATCCGGGCGGCTCGGTCAAGGACCGCGCCGTGCGCAAGATGGTCGAGTTGGGGCTTGCCCGCGGCGACCTGCGTCCTGGCAAGACGATTATCGATTCGACGTCGGGCAACACCGGAATCGCGCTTGCGATGGTCGGCGCGGCGCTGGGATTTCCGGTCGAGCTGGTGATGGCGTCCAACGTCAGCCGCGAGCGCAAGAAAATAATCGAGGCGTTCGGCGCCAAACCGATCTATTCCGATCCGCTCGAAGGCTCCGACGGCGCCATAATCAAATCGCGCGAGGTGATCGCCCGCGATCCCGACCGTTACTTCAAGCCCGATCAGTACAACAACGAGGCTAATCCGCTCGCGCACTTCGAAACCACCGGACCCGAAATCTGGGGCCAGACGCGGGGCCGCATCACCCATTTCGTCGCCGGTATCGGCACTGGCGGCACCGTGATGGGCACCGGCCGCTATCTGAAATCGCGCAACCCGGCGATCAAGGTGATCGCGGTCGAACCCGACGATGCGATGCACGGTCTCGAAGGGCTTAAGCACATGGCGTCGTCGATCGTCCCGGGTATCTACCACGAAAGCGAGCTCGACGACAAAATTCCGGTCAGCACCGAGGACGCCTATGACATGGTCTATGCGCTCGCGCAGGACGAGGGCGTGCTGGTCGGCCAGTCGTCGGGCGCCGCGATGGTGGCGGCGCTGCGGGTCGCGCACGGGCTTCGCGAAGGATGCGTCGTCACGGTGTTCTGCGATTTTGGCGACCGGTATCTCTCGACCAACTTATGGATTGGATGGCAGCAGTGGCGCAAGGAACGGCTGTTGAGGCTCGTTGAAAAATGGAACGCATCCGCGAGCGCTACTACCTGACCTATCCCAAGAAACTGATCCGCGAGCCGATCCTCTATCATCTCGTGAAGAAGTTCGACCTGGTTTTCAATATCCGGGGCGCGAGCGTCTCCGACGAGATGGGTCTGGTTGCGGTCGAGTTCGAGGGCTCGCACGATCAGATCGAGCGCGCGCTGGTCTGGCTCAGGCAAAGCGGCGTCACGGTCGAACCGATCGAAAAGAACGTGATCGAGTGATCGCCGCGGCGCCGCACGCCGCCGGAATCCCGCCGCCGTAAATCACAGCTTCCCCCGGGTATCCGATGAGTCTCAACGACCGCCAGGTCGATCGCTACAGCCGCCAGATAATCGTTGCCGGGATGGGCGGGCGAGCGCAGGAGCGCCTGCTGGCCGCGCGCGCGATCGTCGTCGGCGTGGCCGGTGATATCGAGGCGCCGATCGCCTATCTTGCCGGCGCGGGCGTCGGTGAGATAGCGATCGCACCATGCATGGACGCGGCCGCCTACGGCTCGATTATCGAGCACGCGGCCGGGCTGAATCCCGACGTCCGCGTCGCTCTCGCCGAGAATGGCGAGGCCGACGCCGGCCCGGCCGGCGCCGTCCTCGCCATTCTCGGCGGCGAGGCCGCGCGCGCACGCGCCGCGCGGCTTCTCGCCGCACGGCCGCGCACGCCCGCGGTGATCGCGCGCGTCGACGTCCCGCCGGCAATCGCCGTGCTCGCGGCGCCGCCGCCATGCGCGCGATGCGCGGATTGGGCGGCGCTCGCCCCGATGCGCGGCGAAGTGGCGCGCACGCGCCGCTTCGTCGCGATGGTCGCGACGGTCGAGGCGCTCAAGCTGCTCGCCGGTCCCGCCGGTCTCGGCGGGACCGGCGAGCAGCCGGCCCGGCTCGTCGAGTTCACCGGCGGCGGCTACGCGGCAAGCACCAGAGTGCTTGCGCGGCGGGTCGGCGCGACGCGATGCGGATGCGGCGATGCCGCCTGACCAATCGTCCGCTCCGCCCGGGCGCGGCGACGCGGATGCGCCGCCGCGCCCGGGCGGCTACGCGCTCTGGCTGTTTGATTTCGACAACACCATCGCGGCACTCGAACCGGCCGTGGATTGGGCTGCGAGCCGCCGCGAGCTCGAGCCTTGGCTTCGCGCGCGCGGCATCGACGACGAACTCTTCATCCGAATCCCACGCGGAAATCTTCCGCTCTACGACGCCCTATACGCGCGGTTCACTGTCGAGGTTCGCGCGGGCCGCGCGCCCGAGCCCGACGCGGCGCTGATCGGGTTTGTCAACTTTCCGAGCGAGTCGCGTGCGATCCTCGAAGGCGCCTCGGCGCTAATCGAGCGCTACGAGATGCGCGGTGTGCCGGTCGCGCGCGAACTTCCCGGCGCGATCGAGTTCCTGCGGCGGCTCCGCGAACTCGGCGCCGCGAGCGTGATTGTCACTTCGAATTCATCGCGCACTGTCGCGGCATGGTTCGAGGCGCATGGTGCAGGCGCGATCATGCCGCCGATCGTCGGACGCGATAGCGGCCTTGCGCTGAAGCCGTCGCCCGCGATGGTTATCCACGCGCTCGCGCGATCCGCCACCGCGCCGCGCGACGCGATCTTTGTCGGTGATAGCGAGGCCGATTTCCGCGCCGCCAGCGCCATCGGCGTGCGCTTTGCCGGTATCGCCGCGCGACCGGAGCTTCGCGCAAGGCTGATTGGCGCGGGCGCGGCAGATTCGCAAATCTTCGCTTCGCCGGCGATGCTGGCGCGCGCCGTGAAAGTTTAATCGACGGCTATTACTGAATCGGAGGTTGGTCGTCTGCAGGCGCCATCACCGGCGATCCATGATGGAGCACCAGGCGCCATTTGTGGCCGATTCGCTCGAAGACGTTGGTCGCCATCACTTGTGTCTTCATCGTGCCGTCGTAACCGCGCTGGGTCAGATTCTCTTCGACCACCACGGCCGCCATCTCGCCGCTCATGATCACGCTGGTCTCGCCCAGCTCGAACTTCATCTCGAAGACGTTCTGAAAGATGCGCTCCCAGCTCTCCATGATTGGACCCCATCCCGACAGCCGGCGCCATCCGGGATGGATGCATGTGATACGCGGGTCTTGCAGCCAGCACTCGGCCATCTGGTCTGCATCGAGGCTCTCGAACGCGCGGTAAAATTCGCGGTTGGCTTGCAGGACGGCTTCGAGGTCAGACATAAACGGCTACCTGATTTGGCAAAGGTTCCAAGCCGAGTCTATGCGAGCGGGCGGTCGATTTTCCATCTTTTATTTGTATGCATATATGTTGACCTGAACTGTATGTATGTTGACCGCGATTTCACCCTGGTGTTAAATCAGACGACAAAGGTGAACCGCCAGACGCATCGGCGATTTCGAGGAGGTAGCAATGACAACCGTGGGAGAGTCCGCGGCTATTGTGTCCGCTGGCCAGATGGAATGGACCGAGGCGTCGCACGGCTCGCGCTATGCCTTTCGCCGCAAGCAGCTTAGCGATGGCGGCGGGCGGCTCGGATGCAGCCTCTACGAGGTCGCGCCGGGAAAGAGCGCCTGGCCGCGCCATTACCATTGCGGCAACGAGGAGGCGATTTACGTCCTCGAGGGCACCGCGACGCTGCGACTCGGCGAACGAACCGTCGAGGTTGGTCCGGGCGATTACGTAGCGATGCCCCCCGGCGCAGCGGCCGCCCATCAGTTGATCAATACTTCCACTGCGCCGATCCGCTATCTCTGTTTCTCGACCATGGACGAGCCCGAGGTCAGCTTCTATCCCGACTCGGGAAAGATCGGCGTGATGATTGGCGCGGCGCCCGGCGGTATCAAGGAGAGGCGGACGTTCAGCAAGACCTTCCGCGTCGCCTCTGAGGTTGATTACTGGGAGGGCGAGGAATAGCGCAAATGCGCGGCGCGGCTCATAGCCTGGTGAAGCCGTCCGCGCTCCATTGTTCCGAGCCAACTCCATTATGGACGAAGAACAGCCCGTCCGGATCGTATTTTCTTTTGATTTCAGCGAGGCGAGGGTAGTTACTACCCCAGTACGAGTGCTGCCATCCGTTCTCGAAGTAATTGCTCTCGCTCAGATACGATCCTGAGTATTGCACGAGTGCACGAAGTTGACTCATGCATCGGTCAACGCGCTCCGCAGCTTTTCGGCCTGCTTCAACCGAGGGCTCGTGTCCGGGGATTCCCGGATACGCGGGTCCCTGGCCGGCGCCGGCGATCGCGAGTGCGAAGGCGGCCAGCACCGCCGGATTCATGGCGGTGTCCTTCGCATCGGCGATTGCGTCGGGCGGCGCTCCGGCGAGTCCCTTATTGAAGTGCAGCGCGAGACCTGAATGCCGAGAGCTTGCGAACAGCGCGTCGGCGAGACGCTGCTGCGCGTTACTCTCGAGCAGCGACGCGGGCAACCACTGCGACTCGTACCCCCAGATGAACCAGCCGGCCTGCCCCCCGTCGCCGGCCCACCACGCGTTATTGGGCCCCGCGCCAGGCCGATCGTCGAAATCCAAAACGGGCTGCCGCATCAGGTGTACGAGGGCATAGTCGAACAGCCCGATTAGCGCATTTCGATCGGGAAAGGCGATTTCAGGCCAATGCTCTTTCCACCATTGCACGTCCCAGAAGCGTCGTGCCGGTACGCTTCCGATAGTCACCCGCCCTTCGATCGAATATGCCTGCGGCGAACGCGCTACCCAGTCCAGAAACGGCTGCCAGACCTTTTTCGCCTGCTCAGTGTCCAATCCGCGAGAGAGCATGCTGATGACGAGTGAGTTGTCGGGGCTCACGCGGGCCTGCTCTCCCCAATGAGAGTTGAAAAGATGCTCCGCGTAAAAGCTCACGAACTCGCGGATCAGGCGCCGATAGGCATCATCCGACGCCGCTTTGATTGTGAAGTTGGCGACGCCGAAGAACTCGGGCAGATCGTGAATACGCAGTGTCAACTTACTCATCACGCCGAAGCTGCCGCCTCCGCCGCCTTTCAGCGCCCAGAACAGATCAGGGTGAGTACATGCATTCGCGACGCGAATCTTGCCGTCGGCAGTGACTACTTCGGCTTCCAGCAAGCTTCCCGCGGCAAGGCCGTAATGCTTCGAGAAGCTTCCAAAGCCGCCACTTTGAATCAGGCCCGCCACGCCTACCGTCGTGCATCCGCCGCCCTGAATGTATTTCCCACCCTTGGTCGTAACCGCGTCGTATGCCCGCATCCAGATTGTTCCAGCGCCGAGCGTCACGGCCGGTTGCGGCGTTACAGTATGCTCGCATCCCTGCGGAACGAATGCGGTATGCATCGCGATATCGTGCATGTGGCGCGTCCAAATCAGCAGCGAATCAGGCGCGTTGGACGTACCCTGGTAGCTGTGGCCGCCGCCCTTGACCACCAGGCGCAAGTCATTTTCGCGGGCAAAATTCACGGCCGCAGCAATGTCATCGGCGTTTTTTGCCGCGACCGCGTATACGCTCGGTTTGGTAGCCCATGCGTCGACCCATCCCAAGGTCTGCGTGAGCCCCGGCTCGTCGCGGATAAAATAAGGATTTGTCAGGTTCTCAGAGAGGCGCTGGGCTGCGGCGCCTTCCGGATCGGTTTTGAGTAGCGAAAGAGGAAAGTCTACAGCAATGAGATTTCCGCCGACTGCCTCATTGAGTTGCTTCCACGCCGACTGCGACGGCCACGCGGCGTCGGAAGGACGGCGCCGGCGGAAATTCGTGTTCGCCGCCATCAGGCGGCGCGGCAAAATCGGGATCAGCGCCGCTGATCCGATTGCTTTCAAGAACGCTCTTCTGGTCGTTAAGCCTTTCCCGATTTCCGCGATAGGCTTTCGACCCACCTGACGCACCCTCCGGTTCAGAGAATGTTCGCTCAACGTGGAATAGCGCGTCCTCGCGCAGCGGCCGCCGCACCACCGCGCCCGGGCGTGCCGATATTCTCAGTGAGGTTTCGCACTCGGGATTACCGGTATCATTACGAATGATGCGCAGTTGCGATCGTGCATCACGGTCTGCATCGCGGGCTGGGTCTCGGCGTCCGCGAAGAGATCGTGCCCGGTGTTCGGATTGCGGTCGAAGCGCGGGAAATTCGACGAGCTGATTTCGAGCCGCATCCGATGGCCCGCCTTGAACACGTTGGCGGTCGCCCACAAATCGATTTTGAACTCGTAGACCTTGCCGGGCTCCATCAGCTTTGGCGCCGATTGTGATTCGCGCACGCGCGCGCGGATTATCCCGTCGGTAAGATTGCGCGCGAAGCCGCACGGGCCGACGTCGACCAGCTTGGCGGTGAAGTCGGTGTCGCGCGCGGACGATGACGCGAACAGGTTGACGGTGACCGGTCCGATCACTTCGAGATCCTCGGCGAGCGGCTCGGTCGAATAGACCAGCACGTCGGCGCGATGCTCGACGCCGGCCTGGTCGAAGGCGCCGCCGGGCATCGAGTTGGCGTAGCAGCACAGGCCGCCGCCCATCGTGGGTGTTGGATTCAGCGGATTGTAGAGGTAGGTGTCCGGAGGCTCGGTGCCGGGCGCTTCGGTTGCGAGCGCGCCGTCGCCATAGGCGCTGTTCGCGTTGCCGCGGCTATGCATGTAGTAGCGGCGGAACTCGGTCGCCGGCAGGGGCCAGTCGGCGGCGTCGCGCCATTCGTTGACGCCCATCACGAAGAGTCTGACCGGCGCCTCGCGATCGAGGCCGTTGTGCGCGCCTTTGAGCCATCGGTCGAAGAAGCGGAGCTGGATACCGTCGAAGTCGATCGAGACCGGGCTCGCGCGCATCCCGTAGTCGACCTGTCCGACCAGGCTCGAGAAGGGCACCGCGTGACTCCATGGGCCGACCAGCAGACGCTGGCCCGTCCGCGCGTTTTCCGAGGCGCCGCGCGCGCGCATCCCGGTGAAGTTGCGAAGCGAGCCGCCCATGAAGATGTCGTGCCATCCGGCGACGTTGAGCGCGGGAATCGCGAGCTTGCCGTGCGACTCCTCGATACAGAGCCCGCGCCAGTAGTCGTCGTAATTTGGATGATCGAGCCAATCGAAAAAGTACGGCGCACCGGTCCGGAACATCGGAAACTGCTTGAGCGGCAGAAAATCCATCCGCGATCGCATCGTGTCGATCGAGCCCATCAGCTCGGCGAGTTCCTTCGCCGCGGCGGGATTCTCCTCGCGCTCGCGCATCAGGCGCCCCAACCCGAGCGAGATCATCAGCCAGCTCACGTTGAAGAAGAGCTCGAAGGCGCCGCCCTGATAGGTCCATCCGTCGTGATAGTCGCTGGCGGTAATCGACGGCGCGATCGCTTTGAGGCTGGGCGGCTGCGCGGTCGCCGCAAGCCACTGCGTCGCGCCCATGTACGAGGCCCCGTACATCCCGACGTTTTTGTCCGCCCACGGCTGCTTCGCCAGCCATTCCACGGTATCGAAGCCGTCGCGCGCCTCGTCGACGAAGCAGGTGAACTTGCCCTGCGAAGCGAATCTGCCGCGGCAGTCCTGCGTGACGACATTGTACCCTGCCTGCGCCGCGCGCATCGCGTCCAGCGTACTGAGCGTGATCGGCGGAAACGACTTGTCGTAGGGCGTGCGATTGAGCAGCACGGGCAGGCGCTCGGGCGAGTCGGGCCGATAGAGATCGGCCTTCAGCACGCATCCGTCACGCATCGGGATTTCCATGTTCTTTTCGACGATCAACCTTGCCATGGTCGGGACCTCTTACGGGAAGTCGCGGAGTATGCTCGCGTCGCGCGCCGCTCCGATCAGCCGATGCGGGGTTTGCGCTCGCTCGCGCCGCTGTTTAAGGTCGCTTGTAGTAGGTCGCGAGGATTGCATCAAGCGCGCGGGATCGGAAGGCGCCTTGGACTCGGCGGCCCGGAGGATTTGATGGCGACGGAACGGCGACGGGAAATCAAACGGCGGCGCAAGCGGCGCGAGAAACGGTTGAAGGCGGCGGTCCGCGAGGCGCGGAGCCACAAGAAGAAGCGCTAACCGAAGATGTGCGCGGCGGCGCGAGCCGACCGGCGGCGCTCGTATCGGCGACTTTTGCGGAGATCAGGCGATGGCGTACGAAACAATTCTCTATGAGGTCGCCGGCGACGTCGCGACCATCACGCTCAACCGGCCCGACAAGCTGAATGCGTGGAACTCGACGATGGCCGCCGAGCTTGCCGATTCACTGCGCGCAGCCGACGCCAATCCGGCCACGCGGGTCATAATCCTGACCGGCGCGGGTCGCGCGTTCTGCGCCGGCGCCGATATCGGCGGCTTCGCGAAGAATATCGGGAATCGCGAGAGCGGCAGCTCGGACGGCGGCTTCCAGCCGGTCCAGCCGATGACCAACCTGCTCACCTACGTCGTGCGCGGGCTGTCGAAGCCGTCGATCGTGGCGATCAACGGCTATGCGCTCGGCGTGGGCTTCACGATGACGCTGCCGTTCGACGTGCGGATTGCGTCCGAAAATGCCAAGGTCGGCGCTATCTTCGGCCGGGTTGGGCTGGTCGCCGAGCTGGGTTCGAGCTTCATTTTGCCGCGCCTTGTCGGAGCCTCGCGAGCGGCCGAGATGATGCTCACGGGGCGCCATTTCAGCGCCAGCGAGTGTCTCGCGATGGGCCTGGTGACCCATGTCACCGCGCCATCCGAACTGCTGCCGAAGGCGCGCGAAATCGCGGCCGAGATGGCGCTCTGCTCGCCGGTCTCGCTCGCGTACACGCGACGGCTTTTGAGCCAGGGGATCGAGGGCACGCTCGAATCGACGATGCAGCTCGAGATGCTCGCGCTCGAGCATTGCGCCGCCAGCGCCGAGCATAAGGAGTACGTCAGTGCATTCGTTGAGAAGCGCAAGCCCAATCTGAAGCGCGTTCGCAGCTGATTCGTCGCGAGATCTGCACGACCGGGACTGCCTTGCATCGATGGCACGACTATAAGATACTAAGCAGGTAAGTTTTGTCTCTTTTGTGGCGGCTGCGACCAGACGATCATTACGAGGCATTGATGCCGGAGCGTCGTCCTCCTGAAAGGCGGGCCGCGCCGGGTGACACAAAGATTAACAAACATTCCTCGTCAGGAGTGTTAAGGAGTTATCGATATGGCCGTACATCTGGGAAGCGTGGCGCCCGATTTCACGCAGGAATCGACCGAGGGCCCAATAAAGTTTCACGACTGGATCGGGAATCACTGGGTGGTGCTGTTTTCGCATCCGAAGGACTTTACGCCGGTCTGCACGACCGAGCTGGGACGGGTGGCGAAGCTTAAGTCCGAGTTCGACAAGCGCGACGCCAAGGTGATTGCGCTCAGCGTCGACGACGTCGAGTCGCACAAGCGGTGGGTCAAGGATATCGAGGAGACGCAGGGCGTAAAGCTCAACTACCCGATCCTCGCCGACGGCGATCGCAAGGTGTCGAAGCTCTACGACATGATCCATCCCGAGGCCAACGACACGTTGACGGTGCGATCGGTCTTCATTATCGACCCGAACAAGAAGGTGCGGCTGTCGATCACGTATCCCGCCAGCACGGGGCGCAACTTTGACGAGATCCTGCGCGTAATTGATTCGCTGCAGTTGACCGATAAGCATTCGGTGGCGACGCCGGTCGATTGGAAGCAGGGCGACGATTGCGTGATCGTGCCGTCGCTCACCGATCCCGCCGTGCTCAAGGAAAAGTTTCCCAAGGGCTACAAGGAGCTTCGGCCATATCTGCGGATGACGCCGCAGCCACCGCACGTCAAGTAAGCTTTGTCGAAGTATCGCGATTGCGAAAGCCGGCGCGCTGATTGCGCGGCCGGCTTTATTTCTTCAGCGGATCATCCGAGGCGAATGGATCGCCGATAGCTCCGGCGCGATCGCAAAAACGCTTGCCAAGCGAGCCGCACGCTGCGAGATTATCGGCACTCTGGTGCGCCGAGGTTTTGTGCGATGTCAGAAAGCTTGCTGTTTCCCGTGACGACTGTTGGTTCCTGGTCGCGTCAAGATTGGCTGGTCAGGGCGCTGCGCAGCCGCCAGTCCGGTGAAATGACGGGCGAGGACTTCAACCGTATCGCCGACGACGCCGTGCTCGCGGCGATCAAATATCAGGAAGACGCGGGCGTCGATATCGTCAGCGACGGCGAGATGCGCCGTGACAACTTCTACTCATTCGTGGTCGACAAGCTCAACGGGATGCGGCTGATGAAGCTCTCCGAGCTGCTGGATTTCGTTAAGGATCGCGCCGGCTTTGAAGAGATTTTGCGCGGACTCGACGTGCCCGCCTTCGCGATCAAAAGCCCGATCGCGATCGGAAAAGTCTCCGAACACGAGCATGAAGGACTCGCGACCGACGAGGCCCGCTTCCTCAAGGAGCACACCACGCGCAAGACCAAGGTGCCGATTCCGGGGCCGTACCTGCTCACCCGCTCGAGCTGGTTCGAGGGCCTTTCGGAAAAGGCGTATCCGACGCGCGAGGCGCTCGCCGCTGACATCGTGCAAATCCTGAGGCGCGAGATTCAGCGGCTCAAAGCGATCGGCGTCGACTTTATTCAGCTCGACGAACCGTCGCTGTCGCAAGTGGTCTACGGCGACGAGGCCGAACAGACCTTCATGTGCGCGGCGCTCGGAACGCGCAGCGACCCGGCTGACGAACTCGAATTCGCCGTGCGGTTGATGAACGAGACGGTCGAAGGAATCAAGGGCGTGCGCTTCGGCGTCCATGTCTGCCGGGGCAACTGGAGCCGCAAGGAAGACGTGCTTTTGAAGGGCAACTATGGTCCGCTGCTGCCGTGGCTGATGCGCATGAATGTGCATCAGCTCGTACTCGAGATGGCGACGCCGCGCGCGGGCGAGATTGAAGTCTTCAAGGAGTACGCGAATCAGAAGGAGATCGGACTCGGGGTTTCCAATCCGCGCACCGACGAGATCGAAGAGCCGCAGCAGATCGTGAGCCAAGTCAAGGAGGTGCTCAAGTACTTCGATCCGGAGAAGATTTACTTGAATCCCGACTGCGGCTTCGGCACCTTCGCCGAGCGATGCGTCAATACCTCGGATGTCGCGTTTCGCAAGCTCAAAGCGATCGCGAAGGCGGCCGAAATCCTGCGCGAACAGTACGCCTAGACGCCGGTCAGCCTCCGGCGGGGAGAATTCATCCATGGCAGAAGAGAAGATGCTCAATGGACTGCGCCCGGAAAAAATCCAGGCGATCATGGACGCGATGCGCGACGATCCTGAGACGCTCAAGGCCGTCACCGGGCCGTGGAAGTCGCGCGTCGTATGGCAGGGCGGCTTCCGCGCCAAGGCCTACATGCGCAAGCACGTCGCCGAGATGGACGAGCCCGAGGGGCTCGACGCAACCGACTCGGCCGCGAGCGCTCACGAGCAGCTTCTGTCCGCGATGGGAAGCTGCCTCACGGTCGGCTTTGTGCTCAACGCGACCAAGCGCGGCATAAAGATTCACGACCTCGAAGTCGCGCTCGAAGGAAACTTCGAGAATATTCTCAAATGGGCCGGACACAGCCCGACCGGAAATCCCGGCTATCCGACGGTCAAAGCCAAGCTCTTCGTGCGCGCCGACGCTGACAAGAAGACGCTCGAGGAGATTTGGAAGCTCGCGGTTGAAGGATCGCCGGTGACGCAGACGATCGCGCGCCCGACCAAAATCGTCACGGAATTCGAGGCCGTCTAGTCCGCGATGGTCGAGCTGCAAGCGTCAGAATGGGTCGCCGGAAAGGTCGGCGCGGACGGATTTGCGATTATCGATCCGCGCCGCCCGATGAAGTATCTCTCGGGCCATCTGCCGGGTGCGATTAATATTCCAACCTACAAGGCGTTCGGCGCCGACGGAAAGTTGCTCGCCCCCGACGCGCTTGCCGAATGGCTCGGTGCCGCGGGTCTCGCGGACGGTGTCGCGCCGATCCTCTACGATTCGCCCGAAGGGCAGAACGCCGCGATGCTCGCGTGGATTCTCGAGTATCTCGGATGCGCTCGAGTCGCCGTGATGGAAGTATTCTTCGAGCGCTGGAAGTCCGACGGGCGCGAGGTGACGTATCGGCCCGTTGCGCCAACAGCCGGCCGCTTTACCGCGCGAGTGAATCCGGCGATCCGTGCAACGCTCGACGACGTGCGCGCGAATCGTTCCGATCGAATCGTCGATTTCCGCAGCCGTGAGGAGTTTATCGGCGAGCGCTCGATGGCCGACGATCGGCCGGGCCATATTCCGGGCGCCGCGAGCGTAGTCTGGCGCGATCTCAACGGCGCCGACGGGCGAATCGTGGCGCAACGTGAGCGGCTCGAAGCGCTCTTCTCGGATGCGGGCGTCGCGCGAGGCGCCCGGACGATCGCGTACTGCCGCAGCGGTCCGCGCGCCGCGCTGGGCTATCTCGCGCTGCGCGCCGCCGGTCACGATTCGCGGCTCTTCGACGGCTCGTTCGCCGAATGGTCGCGCGCCGACCTGCCGATTGAATCGCCGGCCGTTGGCGAAAAACGCTAGGCGAAGTTGCGGATCAGCGCCGCGTAGCGATCCAGAACGGGAAGCATCCGATCGGGAGCACCGGGACCGACCAGGAACAGGATTCGGTTGAAGCCGATTTTCAGAAGCTCCCGGATCCGCGCTTCGAGTCCGCCCGCCGGCGCCATATCGAAGGCCGTCAACACGGACAAATCCAACGCATCCTTGGTTCTTCCGCGCGCCGCCATTTCCGATCGGATCGCCTCTATTCCGCCTGCCAGATCAATTCCCACATCAAGGGGAAACCAGCCGTTGCAGTATTCCGCGACGCGCTTGGGAACCCATTTTGACCAGGCGCCCATCAGCACCGGCGGCCCCCCGGCCTGCACCGGTTTGGGCCACGACCACATCGGATCGAAATTAACGAATTTGCCGTGATACTCGGCGACGTCCTTGGTCCAGACTTCCCTCATCGCGAGGATTCGTTCGCGCGTGACCTTCCATCGATCTTTGAATTCAACGCCGTGATCGGCCATCTCCTCCGCGTTCCACCCGCCGCCGATTCCGAACAGGAACCTGCCGTTCGACACCTGATCGAGACACGCGACCGCCTTGGCCAGATTTATTGTGCTGTGTTCCGGAACCAGGCAGACCGAGGTGCCGACCTTGAGCTTCGTCGTGACGGCGGCCGCGGCGGCGAGCGCGATAAACGGATCAAAGAATTGTTTGTAGTATTCGGGCAGCTCGCCACCGAGCGGAAAGGGAGTCTTGCGGCTGGTCGGAATATGCGAATGCTCGCCGCACCAGAGCGACTCGAATCCATGCGCCTCGGCCCATCGGCCGAGTTCCGCCGTCTGGATCGAGTAGTGTGTCGGAATCGTGACTATGCCGAAGTCCGCCATTGATCGTTCCTCCCTGAGTCGCTGGCCACAAGTGCCTTACCACGCCCGGCAGCCGTATGTCCGCCCGTTCGTCACAGCGACGGACGCTGCTCGTGCCAGCTCGTCGCGCGCTCGAACGCTCCGCCCGCCTGCAGGATCGCCGATTCGCCAAGTATCCGGCCGACGAGTTGCAGGCTCGGTGGCGGCGCTCCGCCGCCGTCGCCACATGGGAGGCTCAAGGTCGGATTGCGGCTCATGTTGAACGGCCCGGTATAGCGCAGCAGCGGATTCGGACCGGCGAACCCGCGCGCGTCGGGCGCCATCCCTGAAGCGGCAAGCGACAGCATCGGCATCGACGGACACGCGAGCGCGTCGATCTTGTCGAATATGCTCTGGAAGCGGTTCGCGAACCGCTCGCGCACCAGGTTGGCCCGCGCGTAGTCCACGCCGCGGATTTCGTTACCGACCTCGAGGAACGAGCGGAAGCCGGGTCCGTACTCCGACGCCCGCGACGGATAGGTCGCGCCGTGAGTCATCGCGGCCTCCGCCTCGCATAGCGTGGTCCATGCTTCGAGGCACGCTTCGACTTCCGGAATCGCAACATTGACGACGCGTGCGCCGGCGCGCTCGAGCACGCGGACAGCCTCGATCACGGCGGCACCGAGTTTGGGTTCCGCGCCGGCGGCGATATAGCGCTCATCGATTCCGATTCGCATCCGGGCCGCGCCGCGCGCAACCGCGGCGACGTAGTCTTCAACCGGCGCCGCGAGCGAGGTCTCGTCGGCCGGGTCCTGACCCGCGATAGCGGCGAGCACCGCGGCGGCGTCGGCGACGCTGCGCACGATCGGGCCGATATGGTCGAGCGACTCGCCGAGCGGAAACACGCCCGCGCGGCTGACCCGCCCCCACGTTGGTTTGAGGCCCACGACTCCGCACGCGGCCGCCGGAAAGCGAATCGAGCCGCCGGTGTCGGTGCCGATCGTGGCGAAGGAAAGCCCCGCCGCGGTCGCGATTCCCGATCCGCTCGACGACGCGCCCGGCCACAGCGCCGCGTCCCACGGATTGAGCGGCACCGGCATCTCCGGATGGTACCAGGCGACCGCGAATTCGGTCAGGTTGAGCTTGCCGAGCAGCACCGCGCCCGCGCGCTCGAAGCTATCGACCACGGCCGCGTTCGAGTCGGGCCGCCAGTCGCGCAAAAGCTTGCTCGCGCAGGTCGTGATTTCGCCCTTGGTCTGGCACAGGTCCTTGACCGCGACCGGCACGCCGTGGAGCGGACCGCGCCACTTACCGGCGCCAATCTCATTGTCGGCGGCGGCTGCGGACTTCATCGCCGAGTCCTCGAACACGCGCAAATAGGCGTGCAGTTTAGGATTCAGCGCGGCGATTCGATCCAGAACGGCTCGGGTCACATCCGCCGAGGTGAGCGATCGCTTGTGGATGCGATCGGAAACCTCAATCAGCGAAGTGAAGCAGAGCTTCTCCGCGTCCGACAATTTCGCCGAATCCATGATGCCTCCTCATCCAAGCCGCGCCCTGCGATGGCAAGCCGTTGGAACGCCGGCCAGGAAAGTCCGACTGTCCCGCTCCGGCCAGGAGTTTGCAAGCCGGATCGAATCGCCAACGCGGATCGTGATCGGAATCGGCGCCGCGATTGCGAAAACGCGCGCGGCCGGGCTAGGGTGCGTCGAAGTAACCATCGGAGGACGAAATCAAATGAAAAACTGGAAAATCGGCGATACCCGCGTCACCCGCATCCAGGAGCAGGAGCCGGTCTGGAAGGGCACGATGATCCTGGGCGAAGCGACGGCCGACAACGTCAAGCGCGAGGGCGAGTGGCTGAGCCCCTTTATCGACGAAAAGGGCGGCTTCCGCTTGAGTATCCATGCCCTGATGGTCGAGTCCGAGGGCAAGCGAATCCTGGTCGACACCTGCGTCGGCAATGACAAAAAGCGCCCCGGCTTCAAGGATTGGAACGAACTCCATCTGCCGTTTCTGGCCGAGTTCGACAAGGCCGGAATCTCGCGCGACTCGATAGATTACGTCATCTGCACGCATCTTCATCTCGACCATGTCGGATGGAACACGATGCTGGTCAATGGCAAGTGGGTCCCGACCTTTCCCAAGGCGCGTTTTCTGATCGGCAAGCGCGAATGGGACCACTGGTCGAAGTACGAGGGCAGCGCTGACTTCAAAAATCCGATCGAGGATTCCGTGCGCCCGGTAATCGATGCGGGCCTTGCCGAGCTGGTCGAGTCGAACCATCGGATCACGGGCGAGGTCTGGCTCGAGCCGACGCCGGGCCACACCCCGGGCCATATCAGCGTCAGGATCGCGTCGGGCGGCGAAAACGCCGTGATCACCGGCGATCTGATCCATCACCCGATCCAGATTGCGCATCCTGACTGGGTATGCGGCTTCGACACCGACCCCGCGATGGGCAGCGATACGCGCCAGAAGTTCGTCGAGAAGTACTGTGATCAGCCCACGCAAGTCCTCGGGACGCACTTCGCAGGACCGACGGCGGGCCATATCGTGCGCCGCTCCGGAGCCTTCCGCTTCGAGGCCTGAGCCTCGGCGCCCTCGATTCCCCGGAGCGCCGGCTCCGGGGGGTGCGTTGACAACTGCTGCTCGCGGCCGGAAGATCGTATGCAATGGCTAGAATAACGGTCGAAGATTGTCTTAAGACTATTCCTAACCGATTCGAGTTGGTGCTCGGAGCGGCGCGTCGTGCCAAACAACTGCTCAAGGGCGCTCGGCCGCTGGTCGAGTCGGACAACAAGGAAGTTGTGACCGCATTGCGCGAGATCGCGGCCGGTAAGGTCACGCTCGAACGGCCGCAGGAAAGCTAGTTTCGCGAAACGGATCCCGCACCCACTGGCTTCGCGGGACGATCGATTTCGCTGACCTTCCGCTGACGTTGCGATTGGAGACGCGCGCGACAAGCGGCGAATCCGGCTCGCGGCGTGGATACGCGGGTGTTTCACGTGCGCAAGCCGCGTAAAGCCAAAGACCCAATCAGGCGCAAGCGTGCCCTGTCACGCGGCCACGAAACTCCCGCAGCCGCGGACGCCGGCGAAGGCTCGGGCGCCGCGACCGCCCGTCCGTCCAGCGCCCAATCCGAAATCGCCGAAACCAAAATTGTCGAGCCCGAGATTGTCGACGAAGACGCCGATCTCGCACCCGATCCCGACCTCGTATCCGAACTCCCCCCGGGCTTGAGTCACGACGAGGACGATCCGCCGGGCGAACTCACGCTCGACGGCGTGGCGCATCGGGACGCCGCCGCGGACGACGACTCGGTCGCCGACCGCGGAGCGCTGGTACCATTCGATCCGCTCAGCCGCTATCTCGCCGAAATCCGCCGCTTCAAACTGCTCAGCCGCGAGGAAGAGCTCGAAATCGCTAAGCGCTATCACAAGCTCCACGATCCCGCCGACGCCTACCGCCTCGTCACCGCGAATCTCCGCCTGGTGGTCAAGATTGCGCACGAGTTCGCCCACGCCTCGCGCAACCTCCTCGACCTCGTGCAGGAGGGCAACGTCGGCCTGATGGAGGCGGTGAAGAACTTCGATCCCTATCGCGGAATCCGCTTTCCCTCCTACGCCGTATGGTGGGTGCGCGCCTATATCTATCGCTTCCTGATCAACAACTGGCGGCTGGTGAAAATCGGCACGACCCAGGCGCAGCGCAAGCTCTTCTTCAATCTGCGCAAGGAGACCGACCGACTCGAGGCCCAGGGCTTCGTCGCGGCCGAATCGCAGCCGCGGCTCCTCGCGCAGCGGATGGGCGTCAAGGAAAGCGAGGTGCGCGAGATGCAGGATCGGATGGCGCAGAGCGAAGTATCGCTCGATCAGCCGGCCCGCGACGGCGACGACACGAGCCTGCTCGACGTGCTGTCCGACTCCGGCGATAATCCCGAGCAATCGGTGGCGCGCGAGGAATGGCGCGAACTCGCGCACGAAAAGGTCGAACGCTTCGCGGGCACCCTCAAGGACAAGGAACTCGAGATTTTCCGCAGCCGCCTGCTCGCCGAAGATCCGCCGACGCTGCAGGAGATCGGCGTCCGCTTCGGAATCAGCCGCGAGCGCGTCCGCCAGATCGAGATGCGCCTCAAGCGCCGGCTCAAGGAATTCCTCAAAGCCGAAGTTTCCGATATCGATCAGTCCGCTGGCTGAGCATGCCCGCGCGCGCGCCGCGCGCCTCAATCGAGCGGGTCCGCCGCCGGAACTCCGAGCATGTACTGACCGTAAGTCTCGAACGCCGTGTCGCTGACCATGTAATGCGCACTGGCCGTCTGCAGATCGCGGAAGCATCGCTGCAGGACATTCTCAAGGCGCACCGCGCTGCCCGCGCCGAAGCGGAACGCGCCCGTCGCGACCTCGAGCGCGGCCTCCATGACCATCACGCCGGCCGCGCGCATCTCCGCCTGCATGCGCGGATCGCAGACGCGGCCTTCGCATACCGTTCGCCACGATTTTTCCGCGACCTCGTTTGCGAGCGCACGCGCCGCGCGCAGCTTGAGATCGCTTTCTCCGGCCATCCGCTGAAACGCCGCCCGCCCCGCGATTGAAATCGGCTTTCGATAGCCCCGGCTCTTCGATCGCGCCAGCTCCATCACTTCGTCAAGCGCGCGCCGCCCAACTCCAATCGCAAAGGCCGGAATCTCGTTGGTCACGAATCCCGGCATCCCAAGCCGGTAAAGCGGGCCACCGCGATTCGGCCTCGCCGCCACTGGATAGGTGAACTCCTCGGGCACGAACAACTCCGATGTTGCGAAGTCGCAGCTCCCCGTTCCGCCGAGCCCCATCACATGCCAGTTGTCGATAATCTCGACGCCCGCCGTCGGAACCACCGCTATCCGCGGCTCGATCGTTCCGCCCTCGCGGGTCGTTTTGGTCGAAACCAGCACCCACTCCGCATGCCTGATTCCGCTCCCCCACGACCATCGCCCGCTCAGCCGATAGCCGCCCTTGACCGCCGTCATCCTTCCCGGCATCAACGCCGCCGCCGCCGTGGGAACCCGCTCGCCCGCGAACATCCGCGCTATGGCCGTATCCGGCAGGAAAGCACCGGCCATCCCAATCGATGCGGACCCGATAAAGAGGCACCATCCCGCCGCCGGATTGATATACGAAACCGCCTCGAACACTTCGCTCTGGAGCACGGGGTCGGCCTCGGCGCCGCCCAGCACTTCCGGCAGCTTCAACGCGAGCAGCCCCGAATCGCGCAGCGCCGCGACCGACGCCGGCGGCAGCGTCCGCATCTTCTCCGCCTCGTCCGCTTCCGCCGCGAGCACCGCGCGGACGTCTTCAACCGCGCTCATCAGGGCCGCGCGTTTCTCTTCCCGCGCGGCGGGAAAACGTGGCTTCATTAGATTCTCCTCGCAGGCCGGATGCGTCCGATGCTTTTCGATACGTTCGCCCCGCCCCGCTCGCGGCGCCTCGATCGTCTTGAATTCATCGCTCGCAACCTGCCCCCAACAGGGATGGAGCTTTATGCCGGATATTTCAACCGCAACCGCCGACACCTTCGAGACTTTCATCCCGGCCCGGCTCGACCGCCTGCCCTGGTGCCGCTTCCATTGGATGCTCGTGATCGGGCTCGGCATCACATGGGTGCTCGACGGTCTCGAGGTCACCCTGATGGGCGCGATCAGCGCCGTCCTCGAGCGTCCCGACGTGATGCATTTCAGCGCCGCCCAAATCGGCTTCATCAGTTCGTGCTATCTGACCGGCGCGGTGCTCGGCTCGCTGGTCTTCGGCCATCTGACGGACCGCTTCGGACGGCGGCGCTTTTTTTTCTGGAGCCTTTCGATCTATCTCGCAGGAGTCGGACTCACGGCGCTCTCGACCAATCTGATTAGCTTCGCGCTTTTCCGCTTTCTGACCGGTGCGGGAATCGGCGGCGAATATTCGGCCGTCAATTCGGCGATCGACGAGCTGATTCCGGCGCGCCTGCGCGGCCGCGTCGACCTGATCGTCAACGGGAGCTTCTGGCTCGGCGCGGCCGCGGGCGCCGCTTCCACCGTGATCATCCTGAACCCGCGGATTTTTCCCTACTACCTCGGATGGCGTTTCGGCTTCGGAATCGGCGCGCTGATTGGTCTGGGAATCCTTTTTTTGCGGAGATTCATCCCCGAAAGCCCGCGCTGGATGCTGACGCACGGATATCGTGACGAAGCCGAGAATGTCGTCGCCGAAATCGAGCGCACCGTCGCCGAAGAGACCGGCGCTCCGCTTCCCGATCCGCCGCGCGATCACGTCCTCAAAATCCATCCGCGACGCCACTTCGGCCTTCGCGCGGTGCTGGCTCCGATGGTCACCACCTATCGCTCGCGCTCGATTCTCGGGCTCACCCTGATGGTCGCGCAGGCCTTCACCTACAACGCGATCCTGTTCACCTACGCGCTCGTCCTGCATCATTTCTATGGCGTCCCGGCCGATGGCACCGGCTTCTATCTGCTGCCGTTCGCGCTCGGAAATTTTCTTGGACCGATCGTGCTCGGCCATTTTTTCGATACCATCGGCCGCCGCCGGATGATCTCGGCAACCTTCGCGATCTCGGCGGCGCTGATGGTCGCGATCGGATGGCTCTTCGCGCACGGCGCGCTCTCGACCTTCTCGCAGACCGCGCTGTGGACCGTGATGTTTTTCTTCGCCTCGCCCGCTGCGAGTTCCGCGTATCTGACGGTGAGCGAAATCTTCCCGCTCGAGATGCGCGCGCTCGCGATCGCGGTCTTCTACTCGGCCGGCACTGCTGTTGGCGGAATCGTCGCGCCCTGGTTTTTCGGCCGCCTTATCGATACCGGAAGCCGCACCGCCCTGATGTATGGATATCTGGTCGCAGCCGCCCTGATGTTTGCGGCGGCGGCCGTCGAGCTTCTACTCGGAGTCGCCGCCGAAGGCCAAAGCCTCGAATCGATCGCCCCCCCGCTATCCTCGGCGAGCTGAGTCGCAAGCGAACGCCAACTATGGCGAAACGGTTGTGCCTTTAAGTTAATGAGATTCCTCTTGGCGAAAACGTTTGCTAGCTTGCGCTCAATGTCAAACGGGCAGCCGGGCGCTCCGGCTGAGAGAGAGCTCAGCCGCGCCGCACGCGAGGTAGCGATATACGGGGTGCTCCTCAGCGCCGCGGTGTTCATCTACATGCTCGTCCATGCGTATGGCGAGCGACTGCCGATGCCCAGTCGGCCGGCGGCGCAACTTGGAGTCGCGGCCGGACCACCGGGCGGACACGACGCTGACGTAATGCTTCACATCCTGATCGCGCTGTCGGTGATAATCGCAGTCGCGCGTATCGGCGGAATTATCTTTCGCTTCCTGCACCAACCCGCGGTGATCGGCGAGATCGTCGCCGGCATCATGCTGGGTCCGTCGCTTCTGGGACGCATCTGTCCGGCCGCCTTTGGATATCTTCTACCACCCATGATCGCCCCTTTTCTCGACGTGCTCGCGCAGCTCGGGATCATCCTCTATATGTTCCTGGTGGGCCTCGAACTCGACCCGCGTTCAGTTGCCCGTAATGGGCAGGCTGCGGTGGCGATCTCGCACGCCAGCATCGTGGTTCCGTTCCTGCTCGGGACGGTGCTTGCGTTGCGGCTCTATCCCGAAGCGGCCGCGGCAGGTATCCCGTTCACAGGCTTCTCGCTGTTCATCGGCGTCTCGATGTCGGTAACGGCGTTCCCGGTGCTGTCGCGGATTTTGAGCGATCTTGGCCTGAACAAGACCCCGCTAGGGATCACGGTGCTCACCTGCGCGGCGGTCGATGACGTGACTGCCTGGTGCCTGCTTGCGGTAGTGGTCGGCGTGGTGGAAGCGCATGGGACAGGCAGTCTGATCACAGTGGCAATGGCGGTCGCCTATATCGTTCTGATGATCGTGCTCGTGCGGCCCACCATGGTGCGATTGGCCTTGCGCCAGGAGGGCGCCGAACGGGTGACGCAAGGGGTGATGGCAATAGTCTTCATCCTCTTGTTGGTCTCGGCGCTGAGCACGGAGTTGATCGGCATCCATGCGATGTTCGGGGCGTTCGCAATCGGAACAATCATTCCTTCCGACAGCAAGCTCGCGCGTGATATGACCGACCGGCTCGAAGATGTACTCGTGGTGCTGCTGCTGCCGACGTTTTTCGCGCTCACAGGTTTGCGCACACGAATCGGACTCGTCAGCGGCCAGGAAGCGTGGCTGCTGTGCGGACTCACGGTTCTCGTTGCTTCGGTCGGGAAGTTCGGGGGCAGTTTCGTCGCGGCGCGTCTTACAGGATTCAGTTGGCGCGACGCCTCGACGCTGGGAGTGCTGATGAACACGCGCGGGCTGGCAGAGTTGATCGTGCTCAACATCGGACTTCAGTTGCGCGTTATCAACCCTAAGGTGTTTGCGATGCTGGTGGTGATGTCGTTGGTGACGACCCTGGCCACCACTCCGATACTTTCTTTAATCAGGCGCGACGAACTGGCTGCCGTGCGATCCGAACGCGGTATATCGCATTTCGCATGGCTGCGGCGAGGAATACATAAGCAGGTGGAACTGCGCGGGCGCTCCGCTTAGATACTGCTTCGCCTTCTCATTCCGTTCACAACGAGGAAGTTCACCTTGCATTTCGAATCGTTAGTCCTGCCGATTGAAGGGACGACGCGACCGCCATGGGAACCCCGCCTGGCCGCGAAAGACGAGGCGTTTGCAATGCTCTTTCTCGAACTCGCGTGCGCGCCGCCTCAGCTCTCCGTAGTTTTTTGACGAGCCAGCTTTTCATCGCAACAGAACCAATCAGGGTTAAGAATCGCCGCCGAAGGCCAAAGCCTCGAATCGATCGCCCCCCCCGCTATCCTCGGCCCCGTGACCCTGAGGTCGATGCGGAAAAGCGGTTACCGAACGAATTCCGGCATCACGTCGGAGACGAAAAGATCGACTGACGCGCGGCTCCCCGCCACGATGAAGTAGGTCATGCCGAACTCCTCGATCCGCGCGCGGATCTCACGCCTCATCTGATCCGGCGTTCCGAAGAGCATCGAGGGCGAGTTCCGCACCGCCTCCTCATTGAGAAAGCCCCCCGCTTTCATCGTGGCTGCGACGGCGGCATCGGCCTCGCCCTGCTCGCGCGTGACGGTAATCGCGCAGAAGCCGCTGATCTCGATTGCGTCGGGGTCGCGGCCCGCGGCCGTCGCGAGTTCACGGAGCAGCGCGATTTTGCGCTGCAGGCGCGGCTTGTCGAATTTGACCCTCATCTCTGCGTCGAGGCGCCCGCGCGTGATCGGCGGGGCGAGATTGGCGATATCGGCTTCGCGCGCGGTGATTTCCAAAAGCTTGCGCCCGCTGCCGCCAATCATGATCGGCGGATATGGCTGCTGCACGGGGCGTGGATGATTGTACGCGTTCTCGACCTTGAAGAACGGGCCGTGGTAGGTCGGCGCCTCCTGCGTCCACATCGCCTTGATCAGCCGGAGGCCCTCGGCGAGCTGGTCGAGCCGCTGGCGGTTGGTGGGATAGGCATAATCGTGCGCGTGATATTCATCGCGCAGCCAGCCCGCACCGATCCCGAGGATGAACCGGCCATGGCTGATTACGTCGAGCGTCGAGGCCATCTTGGCCAGCAGCGCCGGGTTGCGGAACGACATCGCGGCCATCGCCGGTGCGATACGCACGTTGCGGGTAACCGCTGCGATCGCGCTCAGGGTGGTAAAGCATTCGAGCTGCGGCGTCTGCGGCGGTTGCCCGGGGGCGAAGAAGTGATCGTTGATCGAAACCGAATAGAAGCCTTGGGAATCGGCCCTTTCGGCAACCGCCCGCGCCTGGTCGAAATTGCCGGTGGGAAGAAAGAGTCCGAATTTGACGTCACGCATTGGGTACGGCTCCTGACGGGTCTGGGGCGACGCTAGCAAAAGCCCGCTGCGGCGCAAATCGCGGAGCGCCTCACCCGCAGCGATGCGCCTGGTACCTCAATCGCTCGGCTCTGCTCAGGCGTCGATAAATAGCTCTCGATTCAGGAATCGCGGAGTTCGGATGGCAAGTCGCGGCTGTTGTGAAGCACGCGGATAATCTCGAGTGTCTCCGGGCGCGCTCGGTAGAAAATCGAAACTGGGAAGCCGGTCATCATCAGCCGCCGCAGGTCTGTCAGGTTCGGATTGTGGGTCGGCCACGCCCGGCCAAGATGAGGAAAGGTGAGCAGCCGTTCGACCGTCAGGTCAAATTCGTCAAGAAAGCGTTCTGCCAGCTCGATCGTCTCTTGTGAAAGAAAGCCGGCCTGCCGCTCCACATCCAGACGCGCCTGCGCGTGGATGAAGATTTCAGGCACGATGCCGGCGCGCTGGTTTCCTGAGTCCGGCCTTCAGGGCTTCGAGCCATTTTTTATCGTACGGTACAGGGGGGCCGGAATTCAGCCCCTCCAGCAGCAACTGGTCCACCTGCTCGATAGCCTGGGCGTGCAGGTCTTTGCGGATAAGCGCGCGCACGTATTCGCTCGCCGAGCTATACGCCTCGCGATTGATCTTGCGCTCCATCTGCGTGCGCAGCTTCCTCGGCAGCGAGATGTTGATGCTGGTGATCTTCCCAGGCATGGTCGAAGTGTATCGCCCTGGCAAGGCTTGTCAAACCTTGAAGGGAATCGACGCGCGGGAATCGGCGCTTGTGCCACGGCCCGCGAAACCACGCGCACGAAGCATCAGCCGTTGGACATGTCGACGAACACCGCCGCCGCAACCACGCTGGTCCACAGCCCATCGCGATCGCCGATTGCCGACTGCGTTACGTTGCGCGTCGTCACGATCTTGTCCGACATTCGCCAGATATCCTTGCGCTCGTCGTAGCTGACGTTGGGGTCGAACTCCACCCCCAGAATCGTTGCCAGCATGCTCGCGGCCAGGTCTTCGGCGTAGTCGCCCGCTTTCTGGTCGGTCTGCCCGAAGCTCTTATGCTCCGACAGATAGCCGTATTGATTTCGGTCGGCCGGAATCGCCAGCCCGACTGAAGCGGCGACCAGCCGATGCGGCTCGTCGGTCGCGTTATCGTACATCACGGCGTAAACGATCTGTCCCGGGCTTAGTTGCCGCAGTCCGTCCTGAATCGAAATAACTTTGCATCCCGGCGGAAAAATCGAGCTGACGCGGACCAGGTTGAATTCCGCAATCCGGGCGTCGCGAAGGGCAAGCTCGAACGATGTGAGCTTTTCGCGATGCTTGCCCACGCCCTTGGTCAGAAAAATTCCTTTTCCTATCGGACCCATCGTCTCCCTCGAATTCGCTGCGCTCGCACGAACCTCGCTCTCCCCTGATTCTCGACCGCTCGCCTATTGAAGTTGAACCACATCACCCGCCTTGTCCAGCCAACCCCCCGCGTCGCGCGCGCATAGACACAAGCATCGGGGAGCGCCTACGAATGCGGGGGCATTGCTCGATCGCCGCAACGGCTGCGATAATGAAAACAGGCGGTTGGTGGGACCGCCGGCGCTATGAACGAGCGAACCTGCGCGCTGGTTGTGGTGGGCAACGAAATTCTGTCCGGGAAAATCCGCGACAGCAATGCCTACTTCACGGCGTGCCAACTCCGTCAGGTCGGCGTCGCACTTCAGCGAATCTCCGTCATCCCCGATGAACTCGACGTGATCGCGGAGGAGGTGCGCGAATGCGCCGCCCGCTTCGATATCGTCCTCACCTCCGGCGGCGTCGGCCCCACCCATGACGACGTCACAATGGAAGGCGTCGCCGCCGCCTTCGGCCGCAAGCTTATCGCCCATCCCGAACTCGAAGGCCTCATCCGCCGCCACATGACCGGCCGCGTCAATGCCGCCGGCCTCAAGATGGCGATCATCCCCGACGGCGCGATTCTTAATAGCGGCGGCGATATCCGCTTTCCCACGGTGCAGGTCGAAAACGTCTACATCCTGCCGGGTATCCCGCAGCTCTTCGAAACCAAGCTGCTCGCGCTCAAGGAACGCTTCGCGACCGATCCCTACTTCATGCGCGCCATCTACACCTCGGCCAGTGAAGGTGCTATCGCCGAGCATCTCAACGCCTGCCTCGCCGAGTTTCCCGCGCTCCTGCTGGGCTCGTACCCGCGTATCGGCGACCCCGAGTATCGCGTCAAGCTTACCCTCGAATCCAAGGACCATGATTATCTCGAACGCGCCTTCGCGCATCTTATCGGCTTGCTGCCGGTGGAAGCGGTGGTCAGAACGGAATAAAGGTACAGAGGGGAATGTCCTTGAACAGGACGTGATTCAGTCCGACGTTTGGGGGATGAGGAGGTGGTTATGAAAAGGACAGCTTTGCTCGTGGCAATGATGGCGATGTTCGCGATGGCGGTATCGGCGATGGCGCAGGACAATTCCGGTCTCACCCTGGGATCGGGAAGCGCACCCCCGCAAGTGTCGCAGCCGCCCACTGGCGGAGTCAACTGGGGCGGCGTCGGCGTCGGCGCTGGCACCGTAGCCGGTAATATCCTGTATGTTCCGGCCAAGCTCGTTTACGGGATCCTCGGTGGTATCGCGGGCGGCGCGACCTATGTGCTGACCGGCGGCAACACGCAAACCGCCAATACCGTATGGCGCAGCTCGCTCGGCGGAGATTATGTTCTGACCCCGGACATGGTGAGCGGCAAGGAGCCGATCCATTTCAGCGGTCCGACCAACACGCCTGCCGACAACAGCGCGAGCGGTCCGGTATCGAGTATGCCCGCGGAATCGAACTCGCCTTCGACCGCCTCGGCGCCCACCACGATGGCGCCGCAGCCGATCGATCGCGGCACCGGCCCGGTCAGCGGCAACGCGCCCGCCGCCGCCAACGCTCCGCCGCTTCCGAATACCACTGTCGAGTGAGGGTCGGGCATTTTCCGATTGTGCTCCGCAATCCTGACGTCCGGGAGGTCTTCAGTCCGCCAATTGGAGAGGCGAATGAAACAGGCAAGGTTTCTCTGGAAGTCGACTTGAACGACTTGTAGAAACGCAAGAAGTTTCTTGCGCGACGAAATCGGCGTGACGCTCGACGAGCGCGACTACGCCAAAAATCCGCTCAGCGCCGCCGAGCTGAAAGAGCTGTTCAAAGGCCGCGACCCGCGCGACTTTCTGAATCCCAAAAGCCCCGCGTTCAAGGCCAAGGGCCTCGCCGGCAAGAAGCTGACGCAGGCCGACGCGATTAAGTTGATGGTCGAGGATCCGAACCTGATCAAGCGGCCTCTGACCGTCGCTGGCGCGGAGATAATTGCGGGGTTCGACCGCGAGCGCTTGAAAAACGCGTTCTCGTGACTGTCAGGCGCTCCGCTCGGCCGCTCGGTCCGCCTTCTCGGCTCTTTCGGGACGCGAGGCGCGTTCGCCTTTGGGAGCCGCCTCGGTGCGGTCGCCCTTGGTCCATGGCGAAGGATTGTTTCCCGCAGTCAGAACCTCGACGAACTTGCGCACCGCCGGCGACAATTCGCGTCCGCGCTTGTAGATGATCGCGAGCGGGCGCGTAAAGGTGCCTTCGGTGAATTCGAGCATCTTTAGCGAGCCCGTGGCGGTCTCGCGCTCGACCGTCGAACGCGGGACGATAGCGAGTCCCTGGCCAATCTCGACCGCGCGCTTGATTGTCTCGATATTGTCGAACTCCATCGTGTAGTTCGGCCGCACGCCGTGCTCGCGGAGAATTCGGTCGGAAGCCTTGCGCGTCGCCTGGTCACGCTCATATCCAACGAACTTCTGCCCGATCAGATCGCGCACGCTGACTTTTGCATGCCGCGCAAGCGGATCGGAGGGCGGCACCGCCAACACCAGGTCGTCGTTGCGAAACGCGATGGTCATCACCTGGCTGCGCTTGGCCGGATAAGCCACGACGCCCAAGTCTATTTTGCCTTCAATTAAATCCTCGTAGATATTGTTGGAACGAAGGTATTCGAGATGGACGTTGACCTGCGGATAGTTTCGCAGAAACTCGGTCAGATAGGGCGGTAGCTCATGCAGTCCGACGCTATATACGGTGCCGACCCGGATCGATCCGGCAACCACCGAACCGATCTCGCGCAGGCGATTCTCGAGCTCGGCAAAGCGCCTGACTATCTCTTTGCTGCAATTGTAGAGAATCTGACCCGCTGGGGTCGGTTTGACACCCGCACGCGCGCGTTCTAACAATCGGCACTCGTACTTCTCTTCCAGCGAGCGGACCTGCTGGCTGACCGCCGACTGGGTGACGAAGTTCTGTGAGGCCGCATAAGAAACGCTGCCGCTTTCGATGATGTCGCAGAAGACCTTTAGTGTCTCGATGTGCATAACAATTACATCTGCATATAAGTCTATTTGATACCTGAGCCCCAATCAATGCCTCGCTAAGCTGCCACCTTACCCGTTCGGAAATGCCGCCACGAAATCGCCCTGGAGTTATAAGATGCCGGATTCATTGAATTATTTGGACTTCCTCAACCTTGACGAGCTACTGAGCCCCGAGGAGCGCATGACCCGTGACACCGTCCGCGCCTTCGTCGAGCGTGAAATAATCCCGCACATCGAAAGTCATTTCGCGAACGAAACTTTCCCCAAAAATCTAATTGCACCGATGGCCGAGTTGGGAATGTTCGGCGCGAATCTCCACGGCTACGGATGCGCCGGAATGAACAACATCTCCTATGGTCTGATGATGCAGGAACTCGAAGCCGGCGACTCCGGACTGCGGTCATTCGCGTCGGTGCAGAGTGCGCTCGCGATGTATTCTATCTATAACTGCGGATCGGAAGAACAGAAACGCCGTTATCTCCCCGAGATGGCCCAGGGCAAACTGATCGGATGCTTCGGTCTCACCGAGCCCGACCACGGCTCCGATCCGGGCGGCATGGAAACTCGCGCGCGGCGCGACGGCCGCGGATGGATTCTCAACGGGACCAAACGCTGGATCACCAGCGGCTCGATCGCCGACCTAGCAATTGTCTGGGCGCGCACTGAGGACGGAATCACCGGCTTTATCGTCGATCGCGGCAAGGCCGGCTTCACCACCCGCAATATCAAGGGCAAATTTTCGATGCGCGCGTCGATCACGTCGGAGCTCTTCTTCGACGACGTGCGGCTCGAGGACAGCGATCGGCTCCCCGAGGCGCGCGGCCTGCGCGCCGCCCTCTCGTCGCTGACGCAAGCGCGCTACGGTATCGCGTGGGGCGCGGTCGGCGCGGCGCGAAGCTGCTATCAGTGTGCGCTCGACTACACCAAGTCGCGCAAGCAGTTCAAACGGCCGCTCGCCGGCTATCAGCTCGTGCAGAACAAGCTGGTCGCGATGATGACCGAGATAACCAAGGCGCAGCTCGTATGCATGCGGCTCGGCCAGCTCAAGGATGCCGGCAAATATCGCCCGGAACACGTGTCGTTCGCCAAGCGCAACAATGTCGGCATGGCGCTCGATGTGGCGCGGATGGCGCGCGACATGCTCGGCGCCAACGGAATCGTGGTCGAGTATCCGGTTATCCGGCACATGCTGAATCTCGAAACCGTCAATACCTACGAGGGAACCTTCGATGTCCAGACGCTGATCCTGGGCCGCGACCTGACCGGTCTCAGCGCCTTCGATTGATTTTTTCACCAATTAGATCGAATCGCTCGCGGCGTCATCGGCGTGGCCGGCCCGCTTCGACGCAGTCGCGCGATAGATTGTTTCATTGGTGATGGGGCGAGCGTCCGTGCTAGATACCGGCACGAGAGGCGTCGACGATGGAACTGAAGGGCAAGAACGCGATCGTGACCGGCGCGGCGCGCGGGATCGGGCGCGGAATCGCGCTCAAGCTCGCGGCCGCAGGCGCGAATGTCGCGCTGGTCGATCTTGGGAATCCGGCGGATGCGGCGCTGGCCTATAATCTCGCGGCGCAGAGCGACCTGCTGCGCACCGTCGAAGAAGTCAAAGCGCTCGGCGTGCGCGCTATTCCAGTCCTTGCCGACGTGACCCGGCTTGCCGATTGCGAACGGATGGCGGCCGAGACGGTAGCGAAACTGGGCTCGCTCGATATCCTGGTCAACAACGCGGGAATAATCGCCGCCGGCACGGTGGTCGAGATGGCCGAGGAGGCGTGGGACCGCGTCATGGCGGTCAACGCAAAGGGACCGTTCCTGTGCGCCAAGGCCTCGATTCCGCACATGACGAAGAACAAGGAAGGCGCGATCGTCAATATCGCGTCGATCGCGGGCAAGACCGGCTACGGCGGATTGTCGGCGTATTGTGCGAGCAAGTTCGCCGTGATCGCGCTCACCCAGGCGCTGGCGATGGAGGTTGGACCGTCGAATATCCGGGTCAACGCGGTATGCCCCGGGTTTCTGCGGACTGCCATGTGGACCGACCTGCTCAACAAGTACCTGAGCAAGTTGTGGGGCGGTTCGGAAGCGATAATGTTCGAGCAGACGGTCGGATCGCGGACGCTGCTCAATCGCGAACAGACGCCCGCTGATATCGGTGAAGCGGTGGTGTATCTATCCCGCACCGACAACGTAACCGGGACGACATTAGTCGTCGCGGGCGGCGCCGAGCTGCATTAACGATTAAGAATGCATAATGAGCGACCCGACGATGCCCCCGCGCAAGGAAGCGGAAGCGATATTCATCGATCCCAGGGCCTACGCGGACCTTGACGCGTGGCATGCCGTGGCCGCGCGGCTGCGCCGGGACGATCCGGTCCATCGCGTCGAGGCGGACGGCTTCGATCCGTTCTGGGCGGTGACGCGCCACGCCGACGTCGTCGAGATCGAGCGGCAGAACGACAAGTTTCTGAATACCGCGCATTCGGTGCTTTTTCCGCGCGGCGCTTTCGAGCATATGGACTCGGCCGGCGCCGGGCTGAAGACGCTGATCCACATGGACGGCGGCGAGCATCGCGCATACCGCGGCGTCACGAACGACTGGTTCAAGCCGATGAACCTGCGGCGGATGATGGAGGCGCGCATCCTGGAGCTGGCGCGCAAGCACGTTGACGGGATGCTCGAGCACGGCGGCGAGTGCGATTTCGCGATGGATGTCGCGCGCTTCTATCCGCTGGAAGTGATCATGGGAATCCTCGGCGTTCCGGAAGCGGATGAGCCGCGGATGCTTGATCTGACGCAGAAACTCTTCGGAGCGGAGGACCCGGATTTCGCGGCGGGCGCGGATCGGGCACAGGCGATCAATGCGGCGGTGCTCGACTTCGCCGAATACTTCAATCGCGTGACCGCCGAGCGGCGCGCGAATCCGACCGGCGATCTTGCCTCGACGATCGCCAACGGAAGGATTGGCGGCGAGCCGCTGCGCGATTTGCAGACCTTCAGCTATTACGTGATTGTCGCGACGGCTGGCCACGACACGACCTCGAGTTCGCTCGCGGGCGGGTTGGAGGCGCTGATTCGGAATCCCGACCAGTTACGAATGTTGCAGGAGAAGCCGGAACTGATCGACAACGCCGTCGACGAGATGATTCGATGGGTGACGCCGGTCAGGCACTTCATGCGTTACGCGCAGGAGGACTACGTTCTGGGCAAGACCCGGATTCGAGCCGGCGACGGGCTTCTGATGTCTTATCTTTCGGCGAACCGCGACGACGCAGTATTTTCGGATCCGTTTCGGTTCGACGTGGCGCGCGTCAATGCCGGCGAGCATCTGGCGTTCGGGATCGGGGTTCATTTCTGTCTCGGCGCGCATCTGGCGCGCATGGAGTTGCGCGCGTTTTTCCGCGAGCTGCTGCCGAGGCTTAACTCGATCGAACTTGCGGCGCCGACGGAATATACGGCCTCGACCTTTGTCGGAAGTCCCAAGCGGATGCAGATTCGTTACAACCTGCGGCCGGCGGCCGCCGCGAGGGAGTAGCGGAAAAGATCGGGAGTTGGTATCGCGAATTGGGTTCAAGCGCGCTTGTGATCGATTGCTTGCGCGCCAGGAAGTTGGAAATCATAACCGTCGCGCGAGCCCGGGCCTTATGCCCGGCCGCCGGCTTAACCAACGGAGAGCGCCTCTATGATAAAGCTCAAGTCTTTTGCGCACTCGGCTGTCAGGATAACTGATGTTGAGAAGAGCAAGCAGTTTTACGAGAACGTGCTCGGCTTCGAGCGCATTCCGCGCCCTAATATACCGGTGGGCGGAATGTGGTACGGCGTGGGTGGAAACCAAATCCATCTGATTCAAAGCCGCAAGCGCGACGGGATCGATCCGACCGGGCCGCATATGGCGTTCGAGGTCGATGATCTGGAAGCCGCCAAGGCGAAACTCAAGGAACTCGGAATCGAATATCTGGATTCGCTCGGGTTCAAGATGGACGGGATTTCAGAGAAAGAGCTAAAGATGCTCGGGCAGCAGATCTGGGTGCTCGATCCCGACGGCAACACGATCGAATTGCGGGCCAACAGATAGCGTGCGGGCGGCGCGGCTGCGAGTTCCTGCGGATTCGTGGTCTGCGCGCCGCCGCCGGCGATAATCGAGTCTCGAACAGGGCGCGGACGGGCGGAAGCGGTCCGGGCCTGGCATATGTGGCTCGCGCTTTAAGCGGAAAGAAGAGGAACCCGATGGGATCCCTCACGGACAAGTACTGTATCGTCGGCGTCGGTGAGACGCCGCATATGCGGCCCTCGAATCGCACCACGCTTTCGATGGCGTGCGAGGCGATTCGCAAGGCGATGGCTGATGCCGGCCTCGACCATCGCGATATCGACGGCATGACGAGCTATCAGACCGGTGACTCGACGACCTCGGCCCATGTCGCGACCGCGCTTGGGATGCGGCTTAACTACGCGGTCGATATTTTCGGCGGCGGCTCGAGTACCGAGGCGCTGATCGCGCATGCGATCGGGCTTATCGAGGCGGGCTACTGCAAGACGATGGTGATCTTCCGCGCGATGAACGGACGGTCGGGCCGGCGGATGGGCGGTCAGGCGCCGGGCGGTCCGGCGGCCGCGGCAACCGCCGAGGGCGACAATCAGTTCTTCATGCCGTGGGGGTGGACGACGCCGGCGCAGCGCTTCGGGTTGAGCGCGATGCGGTATCTGCGCGACACGGGATGCACAACGAAGGCGTTTGCCGAGGTGGCAGTGGCGCATCGGTTGCACGCGAGCCTGAATCCGAAGGCGTTGATGCGATCGCCGATCACGATCGAGGACCATCAGCGGTCGCGATGGGTGGTCAAGCCGTTCCGGCTGCTCGATTGCTGCCAGGAGACCGATGTCTCGGCGGCGATAATCGTTACTTCGCGCGAGCGCGCCTATGATCTGCGACAGCCGCCAGTCTTTATCATGGGCGGCACGGCGCGGACGCTGACCGAGAGCCCGGCGTGGAACTATTCGCGCGGCGAAATCCATTACGTGGGCGGAAACTACGGGCGGAATCGGCTCTTTGGGATGGCGGGGATCAGCCAGAAGGACGTCGATTTCGTTTCGTGTTACGACGCCTTCACCTTCACGACGATAATCCAGCTCGAAGCTTATGGATTTTGCGGCCGGGGCGAGGCCAAGGATTTCGTCAAGGGCGGCACGCTGCAAATCGACAACAAGCTGCCGTCGAATCTTTCGGGCGGCCATCTGTCGGAAGGCTATACGCACGGCGTGCAGATGATTATCGAAAACGTGCGCCAACTGCGGCATCGCGCGGACGACGCCTGTCCTGGATGGGCGGAGGGCAAGCATACGTATGATCGCAAGGCGGGATGCCGCCAGCTCAAGCGCGCGCGCATATGCTGTGCGATGGGATGGGGCACCGAGACGACCAGCAGCTCGGCTATCCTGCGCGGGATCGTCGCCTGAGAGCGGACTCAGCCTAATCGTGATCGAGCGCGGCGGCCGCGGCCAATCACTGAAAGAAGGTTTTGAACATGCCCGGACAGATTGACTACTCGAAGCTCCGTATCCTGCCCGACCCCGACACCAGAGAGTGGTGGGAGGGAACGAAGCAGCGCAAGTACCTGGTGCGGCAGTGCAAATCGTGCGGGCATAAATTTTTTCCGCCGCTGCCGGCGTGCGCGAAATGCACTTCGATGGATCTCGGATGGTTCGAGACCGTGGGCCGCGGCATGATTCACAGCTACTGCGTGGTGACGCAGCCGATCCTGGGCGCGTTCATTCCGGCGGCGCCCTACGTGGTCGCGGTGATCGAGCTCGAGGACTGCCGCGAGGCGGATGGATCGGTAACGCGGGTCGCCGGCGTGCTGACCAACGACGAGGCGGAAACGGCGATTGGCCATCCGGTTGAAGTCACGTTCGATGAGACGCCCGACGCGAAGATCGTGGTGCCGCGATGGCGGATATGCGGCGTCGGCTCCGACACGTGGAGGTTCCTGGAATAAGTCGCGCGTCAGGCGGCGTCCCATTCGAGGTTGAGATGCTTCAGTCCGCGCAGGAAGAAATGCGGATGATGAGCGAGATCCTGCGAGGGCGCGAGGCGCAAGTTGGTGAGGCGATCGAGGAGGGCGTCGAGCGCGATGCGGCCTTCGATCCGTGCGAGCGACGCGCCGATGCAGAAATGGATGCCGAAGCCGAACGCCATGTGATTATGGGAATCGGCGCGATGAACGTCGAAGTGGTCGGGATCGGCGAAGCGGGCGTCGTCGCGATTGCCCGAAGCATAGAGGAGATAGAGATGGGCGTCCTTTGGAATTGCGACGCCGCCGAAATCGACGTCCTCGGTGGTCGAGCGGAAGAGGCCCTGCACAGGTGAATCGAGCCGAAGCGCCTCTTCGACGGCGGTTTGCCTGAGGCTTGGATCGCGGATAACGGCTTCGAGTTGCGGGCGATCATTCAAGAGCAGAAGGATCATGCTGCTGATGAGGTTGGTCGAGGTTTCGTTGCCGCCGATCAGCAACTGCTTGAGGATGCTGAGCATCTCGAGCATATCGAGCGGGTTTTCGCCCTTGACCCGGGCGCGCAACAGGTCGGTCAGGAAATCGCTCCGGGGATTTTGCTCGCGATCCTTGAGCAGGCCGGCGAAGTAATGCTGGAACTCGACTTCGCTGCGCGCGCATTCGATGTTGCGTTCGAGCGGAAGCGGTGAGAAGCGCGCCGACATGTCGTCGGACCATCGCTTGAAAATTGCCATGTCGCTGGCGGGGACGCCGAGAATTTCCGCGATGATCTCCATCGGGAGCGGATAGGCGAACTGACGGACGATATCGCCGCGGCCGTCGCTGCAAAAGCCGTCGAGGATGCGGTTGGCGATTTCACGCATCCGCGGCGCAAATTCCATCACGCGGCGCGAGGTGAACGCGCGCCCGACCAGCTCGCGAAAGCGGGTATGCACGGGCGGGTCGGCGGTGACCATCGTGGGCGTGGCGGGAAAGCCGGTGTCGAGGACGGCCTGCACTTCGGGCGGGGTAGAAGTATCGACGGCGAGCGATTGCGCCGATGAGAAGCGCATCGGGTCTTTGAGGATCGCGACGATATCGTGGTAGCGGGTGACGACCCAGAGGTCGAAGCGCTCGCTGTAGAAGATCGGCATCTCGCGCCGCGCCCTGGCGTACACGTCGAAGGGACATTCACGCTGGTCGGCCGCGAGCGGGTCGAAATCGATTCCGCGCGATGCGCCGGAGAAGGGGCACGCGGCAGGATCGGCGCCGGCGGCGGCCGAATGATCGTGGCGACGCTGTGGGACTTCGGCGTAAAGGTCATCGCCGGAAATCGTCACAGAGTAGCTCTGGAGATCGGTCGCCCACGAAGTTGCCTGGGAGGCTTTGCCGGAAGCGAGATCGAAGACGGCCTCGTGGATGGGACAGATGACGCATCCGTCCCTGAGGTCGCCGTCTTCGAGGCGGCCTCCGGCATGGGAGCAGATTGCGTCGATGGCGGAGAAGCGTCCGCCGATCCTCGAGATGAGAAGCGGCAGGCCTTCGGCGTCGACGCGAAGCGTCCCGCCTTCAGGGACTTCGCTAACTGTTGCGACTTTGACTTTCGGCATCGGCGTATCCGTCCTGAGTTGTGGAGCGGGCGCGGTATCGAAGAGGCGGCGCGCTGGTTTGCGCGATGAGGAGAAGCCAGCGCGCTCCGCGTCGGTATCCCCGCTATACTCCGCCGGTCAGAAGAGACGCAACGAAGATGTAGCGGGCGCGGGCGGATTTACGGATTCGCCGCGGCGGACGCGGCGCTGGTGTTGACCGTGACGGATTGCATCGCACGGTTGCTCGCGAGATCGACGATATCGACGGTGAGCGGAGCGCTCAGGTGATGAGCGCCCATCACGGAAGCGGCGCCGGATTGAAGGTCGCTGAGAAATTTGGCGGCGGCGAACGGCGGCATCTGATCCATCGGAAAATCGTTCATCATCAGGCGCGCGTGATCGGCGGACGGCCATTGGACGGAACTCACTTTGACGCCGGCGATCGGAAGCCCACGCGCCATTTGCTCGAAGTCGCCCTGAAAGGTGCCGTTGGAGGTGAACGCCGGCGGCGGCGCGGCGCCGGGCGCAGCTTGCGGATTCGGAATCGGCGCGGCGAGCGACGCGAGCATCTGATTGACCCGCGACTTCGATTGGTCGTCGGGCGCGAGCGCGAGCGCCTTCATGAATGATGCGTGGGCGTTGCGCTCATCGCTTTGCTGCGCGTAGGCGACGCCGAGATTGAAGTAGGCCTGAAAGAATTTCGGATGGGCGGCGATCACCTTGTTGTATTCGCTGAGCGCCATGTCGTTGGAGCCGGTCGAGAGATACATCGTGCCGAGATCGGTGCGGACCTGCGGATCGCCGGGCCGCTTGTCGAGGTAATGCTCGTAGGCGGCGATTGCCTGATCGTAGTGCTGATTGTCGAAATCGATATTGCCGACGCCGCGGAGCGCGCCGAGATCATCGGGTGCGAGTTTCAACACATGCGCGTAGGCGCTGGAGGCGAGGGCGTAGTAGGACGGATCGAAGGTGGCGGCGCGGGAGGCGACATCGCCGAGCTTATCCCATGCGGCGATGTCGTTGGGGTGCGCGTTGGCGGCGGCCTGCACGCTGTCGATGAATTTGCGGGCCTCGGCTGGAAGCTGGATGACCTGCGGATGTCCGGGAGGCAGACTTCCGGACTGGCCGATCGGCGGCTGGGATTCGGCCTGGGCGATCGAGCGGTCGCGGCCGGGAGCCTTGCGCAGGATGATGCGCGCGGCGACGAGGCCGACGACGATAATCGTGGCGAAGACGGCGGCGAAGGCGAGCGGGAATCGCGA
>Ga0307372_10000632_pt1 | contig 62949 bp, 41 predicted proteins | sample OX1MG_FD_202533 | JGI IMG/M metagenome (GOLD analysis project Ga0307372, IMG submission 202533) | Soil microbial communities from Risofladan, Vaasa, Finland - OX-1 | ecosystem: Environmental > Terrestrial > Soil > Coastal area > Acid sulfate soil | place: Finland: Risofladan, Vaasa | collected... | reverse complement strand
GGGGGGCCGATCTACCCAACAGGCTCTCGACTCTGCGTCGGGCCTCAGCCACGGCCGGCCTCCCCGAAACCTCCTCCGCCCATCCCAGTATGTTCTCTCTCATCGATGGGTAAGATACAAGCCACGGCATGTCGTTGATGCCGTGGGTTCGTAGGTGCTGTCCTGCAAAAGGCCCACGGCACAAAAAAACGTGCCGTGGCTACCAGCTGCCTTCCAGCATGTCCCTAACTTTAGCCCAACGCTGCCCGTAGGGAACGGTCGCTCGGAGTACAAACTTGCCTCCGGAGCTGCTCCACTGCCATATCTGCTCGCGCGTAGGAAGAATCAGGTTTCCGTGCATCTGCCTGCCGCGGCCCAGCAGGACTATGGCTCCCATGCCGACGCCCCCTTGGATAAACTGTGGCGCATCATTAACACTCGCATTATCCATCACAAGTTTTGCCTTGCCATCGCTGATGTGAAAGATTCGAACCGTCGGTGTTGTAGCGGTTGACCAGACAGTGACCAGAAGCGTCTCGTCTACATCGAGAGGAAGCATATAGAGAAACATGTCTTGTTCCCGCTTGTCGTAGAGCACCGTGGAGCCGTTTTGCCTCTGCTCTGTGATCCGGATTTCCCTCGGCGGGCGGTTCAGACTATGGTCGTCGGTGATCTCAACCAAGCAGCAATACAGGCGTAGCGCCCCTTCGACCTCCGCCTTGGTCGTGCCCCGCTTCGCACAAAGAATTCTGTCATGCGCCTGTTGAAGCAGTTGTCTTGCCTGCTGCTGTTCCGGAGTCATCTCTGTGGAATTCGCCTGTTGCGCGCATGCCGGCGGGCTGACAAGCGCTGCAGATAAGGCAAGCGCCAGAGCCGGGAGCAGCCATTCAGTTATGCGCTGTCGCGGCCGCGTATGCGGCTCCAGCCTGACCTGCTTGAAGCTCTTTAACACAATTGAGAACATCGTCAGCATAATTGGGGTCTCCTGACACGGGGCCGTAGGCAGTGATAGCTCGTTGTAGATTTCCATTTGCTCTATTGATCTTGAGCTGCAGTTCGTTTGATCCAGCCTCAATGTTCAAAGCCGGGTTGAACATCTGGCCCCAAACGCGGTTCAATGTGGCGGCGGGCACTGGGTACGCATTGCCAGCGGTGAGCACATCTTTGAGCGATATCTTCTCGACCTGCATAAGACCTCGGGCTTCGGTGCTGCTTATTGCCCCGGCATTAAAGCCGGCGCCGAGGCCGCTCGGCACACCGCTCTTGCCAATGTGACTCTCCCTGAACACAATGCAGTCAATCACATCGTCACAGAGGTTCGACTCGTTGTTCTGGGCGACAAGCGTCTGCAGTTGCGGCCAGGTGATGAGCTTGGCTGGCGGCGGGGACACACTGCCGCCGCCGCCACCGCCGCCTCCCGCCGCGGCGTCTACGTAGAAGAAGAAGAAGAAGGAGGAGCTGTAAGGACCATAGCCGTCGCACCCTAAGCCAAAGTAGTCGCAATAGTTCCAAAAACCCCCTGGCGGTGGCTCGCAGTCGGGAGCGTTCGGGTCACTATCACATGACTCGAACAGCCCCAGCGGGTCGTTCAGCGACGCCGGGTTATTGGTCACGTAGGCATACCTGTTGAGCGACTGCGGATTCGTGACGTCCCCGCCCACGGGGTCGGGCGTCATCCAGCGGCCAAGGATCGTCTTATAGAGCCGGTAGTTCGTCATGTCCGTCCCGATGTCGACGTCGCGCGTCTGGAGGCGCGCAAATTTCTCGTCCCAATTGAGCCCGGAGTTCTGCCATTCCCCTCCGAACGGATAGTAGAGCATCTCCTCGACCGGCGCGCCCGTCTGGTTCGTCGCGAGGCCCAGCGAGCCCAGCGCGTTCACGTGAAAGTACCGCGACACACCGCCCAAGGCGTTAAAATACCACAGCACCCGCCCGTCCCGCTCCTCGGCACTGGGCAGCCAGATCTTCGGAAAATCCCCCCGTACCAGCAGGTTCAGGATGTGTTCCGCATCCCGCCGGTCGTGCTTCTGCTTGCGCGCTTCCATCGTCCGGATATTCCCTGCCTCGCCCACCACCAGTTCGTGCCCCAGTTCCGCCAGCATCTCGGCGAACCACCGCGTGTACCCCGTCGATTCGATCCCCACCAACGCCGGCTCCTTCAACCCTTCATAGAATCTTTTTGCTTCTCCGCTTTCGTGGTCCACCCGTTTCTCGATGACTTCTCCCGTCTCCGTATCCAGCATCGCAATTTGCTGGCTCCGTGTATGCAAATCACAGCCTATAATGATCATGTCTCGGCTCCTCCTTCGGAGAGTTTTTGGCTTTCGGACAACCCCAGTTTACTCTCTCCATCGAGGAGCCGACGACCTTATGCCATCACACATGGCACAATACGCCATGTATGCGCCACCCGCCGTGCGAGGTTGCCGTCGGATTTGCGAGCGCGCATATGACAAAGACCGCGGATCTGAAGATCCGCGCTACCTGCTACCTGCTCCAAACTTTGGATTTCGGGTAGAATGCTCCACAGAACGAGGAGGGACAAATGCCGACGCGACGACAACTTGTAGGACAATTGGGAACAGCGGCGCTGCTGACCGCAGGCAATTTGGGATTCGCCGTTGGACGGCGAACCGAGGGCGCTCTTTCTACGACTCCCGGCGCTCGAAAGGGCAGCGCGGACTTCTTCTACCGGCCCGCCTGCGCGTGGGCTGCGGATTTTATCCCGTTTTACAAAGACGGAACGTTCCATCTCTTCTATCTGCTGGACTGGCGAGACAAGTGGAAGCATGGCGAGGGAACTCCCTGGTACCAGGTTAGCACGCGCGACTTTGTCCATTTCACCGAGCACGGCCAGATGCTGGCGCGGGGCGCCGCTCAGGATCAAGACCTCTATGTTTTCACCGGCTCGGTGATCGAAGGCGAGGGGTGCTACCACATCTTCTACACGGGCCACAATGACGCCATGCGCCGCCAAGGCAAACCCCGGCAGGCCATCATGCACGCCGTGAGCGACGACCTGCTGCATTGGCGAAAGATTCCCCAAGACACTTTCTACGCGCTTCCGTCGACTTACGAGCCCGACGACTGGCGCGATGCTTTTGTGTTCCGCAACCATGAGGCCGGGGAATACTGGATGCTGGTCGCGGCTCGCCTGAAGCGAGGCCCCTCGCGACGACGAGGATGCACGGCGCTTTGCGTGTCCAAGGACCTGAAGAAGTGGGAAGTGCGCGAGCCCTTTTGGGCTCCTGGCCTGTACGCCACGCATGAGTGCCCGGACCTGTTTCACATGGGCGACTGGTGGTATCTGGTCTTTTCCGAGTTTACCGACCGCACGGTGACGCGCTATCGCATGAGCCGGTCACTCGAGGGGCCGTGGCTCGTACCCGAAAACGACACGTTTGACGGTCGAGCCTTTTATGCGGCCAAAACCGCGTCGGACAGCAATCGGAGGTTCGTCTTCGGCTGGAATCCAACTCGGGTTGATAACCGCGACTCCCAGCCCTGGCAGTGGGGCGGCAATCTTGTGGTCCACGAGGTGGTGCAGGAATCCGATGGGACGCTTACGGTCCGAGTGCCCAGGACAGTTGATAGAGCTTTTTCAAAGGAGAGCCCTTGCAAATTCCAGCCGGGGCTGGGCAAGAGCGAAATTGACCAGAGGTCCGTCAAGATTACAGGCTCCGATACCTTTTCATGCGCGGTGGCCGGGGCTCTGCCCGAACCCGGCAAGATCGAGATGACCGTGGAATTCGGCGAGGGAACGCGAGGTTGCGGGATCATGCTTTGGGCGAGCGAAGATCTTGAAGAGGGTTATTACATCCGTTTGGAGCCGGGCGGCAACCGGCTGGTGCTCGATTCATGGCCGCGCCCGGGTGATGTGCCGTTCATGATCGGGCTGGAACGGCCAATTCCCTTGAAAGCAGGTAAACCTACTGAACTGAAAGTCTTCGTGGACGGCTCGATGTGCGAAGTGTATGCCGGCGACAAGGTTGCTATGAGCGCCCGCCTCTACAACCGGCACAGCGGCGTTTGGGGCGTATTTGTAAAGCAGGGGGTGACTCAATTTAGAGATATCAAAGTGGCAACGCTGTGAGCGCAGCCTTGTTCTTGAAGGCTGCGGGCTTTCTTTTGATCCAGCGGAAAAGCCGCAGACCTCCGAAAGGCGAGGTCTCTCTACCGTGCTACCAACTCCCATTCTCAGATGATGTACCGTAACGCCTTCACCTTGCAGCCTAGTGTTGCATTCGGCAAATTGTATTACTTATACGGAAGGACCAATTTGTTGTAGCGCCGGGCTTTACGCCCGGCATACCGCCCTGAAGGGCGGCGCTACAGGTAAACGTATTTTCCAAACGCAACACTAGTTGGAAAGTCTAAGCTGAAGGACTCGAAAGCCGGCGCGTGGCATATCGACTCGCCACTGGATATCTCCGTTGGCGCTTCGGGTGGCGGGAACAGGCTGGCCGGTTCGAGCGTCCTTCAGGTTGAAAGAGGCCGCCGAGCGCAGGCCAAACGCTGCGGGATCGAAACGGATGGTTCCGGTGTAAGCTAGCTCACTGCGGTTGCCAAGGGTGATCCATACGAACGATCCTTCCACCGTTGGTACCACCTCTAACAAGTCGTACCTGGGATCAAGCGTCACGTAGGGCCGAAGATAAGGAACTGCTTGCTCAAGAGTCTTGAGGACCGGGTGCTTTTCAGCATAGGTTTTGAGAGCCGGCAGGGTTGCGACTTCATTCCCTAAGTCGACTACAGCGCGGAAGTGTCGCAGGCGGACAATCCCCCGAGCCACCTGCTCGTCCGAAACAAAATGGGGCAGAACGTGGTAATGCCGCCAGAAATCACCCAACTCTTGTGTCAGGTTCGGGAAGGCATTCAGATTCGTGCTCAGTGAGATTTTACGCAAGGGCACGATCACTGCCACCGGCTGCGCGGGCGTCTCTCCCTGAATAACCTTCGTTAATATCGCATGCCATTCTCGATAAGCATTCCAGCCGTCGACGAACCCGGGGTGCTGGGGGGGTGGAGGGTAGATAAAGAAATCTTCTCCCACCTCAAATGGCGCGTCGAGCCCAATATGGCCGAGCCACTGGGGAACTTCCGGCCGCAGGTCCTTTCTCCAGGGCGTCCATTCATTCAGGAGCGGAACTCCATAGGAGCGCGCCATGGTGCCGAAAAGCAGCGCGAGCCCCGTCGTGTCCGAGTCGTCGAAGTTGACAATCGCGTGGTATTTCTTGGCCAGCCGGAAAAACATGTCCGGGTCATTCCCCTGCACCTCCGGCCCAATCCGCCCGCAAATGCCGCCTCCCCAGGAATAGAGTAAGGTGGCGTTGGTATGCTCGCGCACCACGTGCGAGACCACGTCGAAACCCTCTTCGGCGCTGTATTGACGAAAACGCTGGTAGAGGGGAAACAAGGGGTCGCCCGGCCTCGCGACCGGAACGTCGCTCCACGCGGCGTAAGACGTATGCCAGCGGCGGTTGAAGTTCGCAAGGGTTTTATACGTCCGAGGCAGCCACCGGTAAAACGCCTGGATATCCGCAGGGGCGTAGCCGGTAACACCGTGGGAACCCTTCGGCGCCCGTCCCCACTCGGAATCGAGCCATCCGTAAGCGGCATAGACACCGCCAAAGCCAGGGCTGACTTTTACGTGGTCGATCGTGCGAGCCACGTAATCGAGGTATGCGTTTCGCGAGGCGGCATCCCACCAGGGCGGCTCTAAAGCTTTGACGCCGTCACTGGAAAGGTCGCGGGCAGTAATCCAGGGAGGCGGACACTTCTGCCCTATGCTTTCCCAAAACAGCAGGTAAATCTTCAGATGGGATTTAGCCGCTGCAGCCATATAACGGTCAAGAAGTTGAAAATCATATCGGCCTTTTTGGGGTTCGATATCCCCCCAATTCAAGTTGATTTCCACTCCATTCATTCCGCTGCGGGCGAGAGCCGCAAAATCTGCATCGTCCCAAGGGACGTTGTGGGGCTTTGTGTAGCTAATCTGGGCCCACCAAAAGGGATTGCCGGGGCTGGGAATCCCTGGCCACCCTTCCCTGCGGAAGCCAGGGGAACCTTTTGAGGCCCCGACGGTAGGATAAAGCCATATTAGACCTAAGGCTAAAGCTCCAAAGATAAGTAGTGCTTTTCTTTTGGACATCTTACGCTCCTATTTAGTGATGGCGCCAAAATCGTCCATGCCCGGCGTCCCTAAAACTTGCCGCCTGCATCTGCTGGACCCAAGACGTTAGCGGTATTTTTCGGCGGCCATTTCAAACACCTTTGCAAACTCCGCCAGGGCGCTCGCGCGCGTCGCCATGAGCGCGAATCAACCTGGAATTGCGGCACCTTCGCCACGGAGGAGCCGCCTTCCCGCCGGTGAAGGACCGCTTTGTAGTCGTACAAAGTCATGCCGCTTTCGTTCAAGTTTTGAATGCAGTATAACAATCCGGACCGCGTGCAGCAACCAACCACGTCGCTGCAATTGCTGAGCGACGTCGGGGCAATTCATGAATGGTCCCGACGGGATCGCCCGGACTGGACCGCCGCTTCCCGTAGCGCATCATCGCATACTATAAGCCGGAACTTCTCCCCAAACCAGTCCCTTCGGGAAATCGCAGCGCGTCAACGACTACGGCCTGCGCCAGCGAGCGGCGGTGCGAATCTCGGGCAGGTGAGATGGAGGGCGGACAACGGTCGGCCCTTTCATGACTTTGGGTTACCATATCGGTTGTATGATTTCAGCGAATCGTGTTTATCCCATGGGGAGGAGGGATACAAGTTTGAAGAGACTGCTTTTTCTTTTTGAGGTTACTTTTCTTCTGCAGCTTGTGCTGCCCTTCGGAGCGCGCGCGGTTTCCGTATCAGGCGACGAGCTTTCCGAGGCTCGACGATGGACGTCCGCAAAGTTCGAAGGAAAGCTTCAGGAAGCTCCGCCGGAGGCTTACCTGGTTGTGCCCGGCGGCCGTGGACGGTTGCAAAGAAACGAGCGCGACGGCGGGCCGCTACAAATCGATAGAACGGCCTACAAGCGCGGGTTGTACTTGGATGGGCTGAACAAAGTGGAAGTCCATCTGGCTAGCCCTGCAAAGTCCTTCCAAGCCATCGTCGGCTTGGACGGCCACTACAATGCATGCGGATACACGAATGGCAAACAGGTATTTTCAGTCGTTGTTCAAGGGGAGGAGAAGTTCCAAAGCCCCGAGATCAGAGTGCGGACGCCGGGAACGTCCGTGACGGCCGACCTGGGCGGAGCAACGGAGTTTGTGATCGAGGACGGAGACCCGAAGGAAAGCAATGGGTGCGGTGAGGCTGTGTGGGCTAACGCTCGCGTGACTCTGGAAGATGGAACAACTTTGTGGTTGGGCGATCTTTCAATCGCTCCCTTAAATCGAGCGTTTTCACCTGCGCCCCCGTTTTCTTTTACGTATGCCGGCAAGCCATCGGACAAATTTCTTGAGACCTGGAAACTCGAACGCAGTGTCCACAGGCTCGATGATCATCGGACCCAGTATATTCTCACCTACACGGACCCGAAGACCGGCTTAGCCGTTCGCTGCGTTGCCATCGCCTATGATGATTTCCCAACGGTGGAATGGACACTCTACTTTAAAAATGCAGGGACCGATGACACGCCGATTTTGCAGGATATCCAGGCTTTGGATACGCGCATCGAGCGCGATAGAGGAGGCGAGTTTATCCTTCACCACTTCAAAGGCAGTTCGGCAAGTCCGACGGACTACGAACCATTAAAAACCACTTTGGGACCCAAAGCGGATATGGAGCTTTCGAGCGCCGGCGGACGTCCCACCGACGGCAGCCTTTGCTATTTCAACATTCAAGAGTCCGGCCAAGGCGTGATTGTCGCGCTGGGATGGCCCGGGCAGTGGGCTGCGCGGTTTACCCGGGACGGAGAGCGGGGATTGGAGGTTCGTGCCGGCCAGCAGTTGACCCATTTCATACTGCATCCGGGAGAACAGGTAAGAACCCCGCTGATCGCGCTGCAGTTTTACAAAGGAGGATGGATTCGGTCGCAGGATATCTGGCGTCGCTGGATGCTCGCGCATAATGTGCCCCGCCCCGGAGGAAAACCCCTGGGGCCGCGAGTGGCAGCGTCAAGCGCTCTCTGGACCGACGAGATGACCCACGGCAACCAGCAAAACCAGGAGTTCTTTATCAACCGCTACGTGGAAGAGCGCATCAAGCCCGACTACTGGTGGATGGATGCAGGCTGGTATGTGAACGATGGAAGTTGGGTTAACACGGGGACGTGGAAAGTGGACAGGAAACGCTTCCCGCAGGGCCTTCGGGCCGTGAGCGATTACGCCCACGCGAGGGGCATGAAAACAATTGTCTGGGTGGAGCCTGAACGGGTTACGCGCGGAACCTGGCTTTGGACGGAACATCCGGAATGGTTATTGAGGACTCCCGAGGAAGAAAAACACGGCCAGAGGCTGCTCAACTTGGGAGATCCGGCAGCCGTCCAATGGTTGGTGAACCGCATGGACAGGCTTATCACGCGGCAAGGGATCGATGTCTACCGGACGGACTTCAACATCGCACCTCTCGAGTTCTGGCGCGACAACGATACGCCGGACCGGCAAGGGATTACTGAAATCAGGTACGTGGAGGGCTTTCTTCAGTATTTAGATGAGTTGCACCGCCTGCACCCTAATATCCTTATTGACACCTGCGCCAGCGGGGGCCGGCGGAGCGATCTGGAGACACTGCGCCGCGCGGTGCCGTTGCATCGTAGCGACTACACCTATGAGCCCGTCGGACTCCAAAATATTGGTTACGGCATTGCCTTCTGGATTCCGTTCTATGGCACGCCCACCGTGGGGCATGACAACTATACTTTTCGGAGCGCGTGGGGGCCGCAGATCAATCTTGCCTGGGACATGCGTCGGAAGGACACGGACTACAGCCATCTTCGCGAGATGCTAGCGCAGTGGCGAGAGGTGGCGACGGATTACTTTGGCGATTATTATCCCTTGACGCGGTACGATGCAACCAAGAAGGCGTGGATGGGGTGGCAATTTGACCGGCCAAGTCTGGGAGAAGGAATGGTGCAGGCTTTCCGGCGCGTGAACAGTCCTTGTGAAGCCATGCGGCTTCGCCTGAAGGGGCTCAAACCTGATGGGAACTATGAGGTGAGGAACTTGGATATTCCGGGCGTGAAGCGGATGACGGGCCGGGACCTGATGGACCATGGCCTCCAAGTGGTGTTGAAGAGCCAGCCAGACTCGGCGGTGCTGGTGTACAAGCTGGTGAACAAAAGCAAGTGACGCCTGGCGCTGGGCGGCGCCCCATTTGCGGGGCCGCCATGAGAAGAACCAAGAAGCCCCATACTTCTTAACTGGCTGAAGATGTTGCCATGTAGATTTTTCGAGAAGTTGAGTTGTCATTGAGAATTCCAAATCGGCTATCGGTCGATGCCGGCTACCACTTGACGCAAACCTTAAAAGCCGCAGATCTGAAGATCCGCGCTACGCCAGCCCCGGCGATCAGGGCCGTGCTTGCCGCTGAGCGGCGCTACAGTTTGTAGCCGATCTTGCGCAGGAATTCCTTGCGCACCTTAATGTCCGCTTCGGTTTCGACGCCTTTAGTTTTTACGCCGTCGATGACGCCGAGGATGCCGCGCCCCTGGTCGGTTTCCGCGACGATCACCTCAACCGGGTTGGCCGTGGCGCAAAAGATTCGGCAGACTTCCGGGACGTTCTTGATGGCATTGAGAATGTTGATAGGGTAGCCCTTCTCCATGAAGATGATAAACGCGTGGCCCGAGGAAAGGGCCAGGGCGTTCTCCTGGGCCAGCCTGATCAGGTTTGGGTCATTGCCCGCGTAGCGCACCAGCGCCGGGCCGGATGACTCGCAGAAACCAATTCCAAATTGGATCTCCGGCACGGTCTGGACGATCGCTTCGTAGAGGTCCTCGACGGTCTTGATAAAGTGGGACTGGCCGAGGATAAAGTTCATGTCGGCGGGTTTTTCGATTCTGACGGTTTTGAGTTCCATCTCACACTCCGCTGTGACGCTGTGTGGTGGAATTGTAACGCGGACGGGAGGAAAAACGCAGGGGTTTTCGAATTATTCGTTCACTTTGAGCACGGCCAGGAAGGCTTCCTGGGGGATATCGACTTTCCCCACGCGCTTCATGCGGCGCTTCCCTTCCTTCTGTTTTTCCAGAAGCTTGCGCTTGCGGGTAATATCCCCGCCATAGCATTTGGCAAGAACGTTTTTCCGCATGGCGGGAACACTTTCACGGGCAATGATCTTGGACCCAATCGAAGCCTGAATCGCCACTTCAAACATCTGGCGCGGAATCAGCTTGCGCATTTTTTCGCAAAGCGAGCGGGCGCGCGCATAAGCGATGTCGCGATGGCAAATAAACGAAAGGGCGTCCACGATCTCACCGGCCACCAGCAAATCCACCTTGACCAGGTTCGACTCCCAGTAACCTGAAAAATGGTAATCGAGAGACGCATAGCCGCGCGAAACCGACTTCAAGCGGTCGTAGAAATCCAGAACGACTTCGTTCAGCGGCAGATCATAAGTCAGCAGGACGCGATGTGAAGAAACGTACTCAAACCCTTTCTGAGTACCGCGCTTCTCTTCCACCAGCGCCAGAATTCCGCCCAGAAACTCGTCCTGAGTCAAAATGAGGGCGGTGATTACAGGCTCTTCGATCTTGGCGAGTTCGCTTGGTTCCGGGAATTTGGTGGGGTTATCGACCTCCACCACCTTGCCCTCCTTGGTGGTGATGCAGTAGCGGACGCCCGGCGCCGTGGTGATCAGGTTGAGATGGAACTCGCGCTCGAGCCTCTCCTGAATGATCTCCATGTGCAAAAGGCCGAGAAACCCGCAACGAAAGCCAAAGCCCAGCGCGGCGGAGTTTTCCGGCTCGTAGAATAAGGAGGAATCGTTCAATCGCAGCTTTTCAAGGGCGTCCCGCAGCGATTCATACTCACCGGCCTCCACGGGATAAAGCCCGGCAAACACCATGGGCTTGATTTCCTGGAAACCCGGGAGCGGCTCCGCGGCAGGGCGGTCCTGTTCGGTAATCGTGTCGCCGATCCGCGTATCGGCCACCCGCTTGATATTGGCCATCACAAAACCAACTTCACCCGCATACAGACCCTTGACGCGCACCGGCTGCGGGGTAAGGATTCCAACTTCTTCCACCGTATAAACCTGGTTGTTCGACCACAGACGGATGCGCGTGCCCGGCATCAAGGTTCCTTGCACGACGCGCGCCAGAACCACCACGCCCCGGTAGCTGTCAAACCAGGAATCAAAGATTAAAGCTTGCAAGGGCGCTTCCGGCGAGCCCGTAGGCGCGGGAATCCTGCTCACAATCGCTTCCAGCACTTCTTCAATCCCGGTTCCCTGCTTGGCGCTGATCAGGAGCGCCTCGCTTGAATCGATGGCAAGCGCCTGCTCGATCTGGTGCCGCGTTCCCTCAACGTCGGCGCCGGGCAGGTCAATCTTGTTGATCACCGGAATCATGGCCAGCTTGTTGTTCATGGCCAGCAGCGCGTTGGCCAGCGTCTGCGCCTCCACGCCCTGCGAGGCATCGATCACCAGCAAGGCTCCTTCGCAGGCCGAAAGGCTCCGCGAAACTTCGTAGGAAAAGTCCACGTGTCCCGGCGTATCAATCAGGTTCAATTGATATTCGTTGCCGTCGCGCGCCTTATAAAGCAGACGGACCGAGTGCGCCTTGATGGTGATGCCGCGCTCGCGTTCCAGGTCCATCGAGTCGAGAAGCTGCTCCGACATGTCCCGCTTCGCAACCGTTCCGGTCAATTCCAGAAGACGGTCCGCCAGCGTCGATTTGCCGTGGTCAATGTGAGCGACGATTGAAAAGTTGCGAATGTGGCGTGCTTCCGTCATGGCGCTTTCGGCTTACCTGTATCGGACAGGAACCAGGAAATGACTCGCGGGGAGGCAGAGGTGGCGGGACTTGCCTCTCACTTTCGAACCCTTTGAAAATTTAACAAAAGGGAGCTAACCTGTCAATTTACCCTGAAAGCCGCACGCTGGCCGGTTGCTCAAATAGAGGTTGGGAGCTGTCAAACCGAGCGTCGCGAGGAATCTGCGCTCTTCCGTTCCAGTGCGACAGGCAGATGCTTCGCTCCGCTCAGCATGACACATCGACTTTTTCAGTTGTAGCGCCGGGCTTTACGCCCGGCATACCGCCCTGAAGGGCGGCGCTACAGGTAAACGTATTTTCCAAACGCAACACTAGAAACAAGGGATCGGAAATCGCGTCCGCACAATGCCTAACATCAACAAGCTGTTCGATAAAGCCGAAAAGCTCCTGCAAAGAGAGCAGTTGGACGCCGCGCGGGAAGTGTTTTTGGAAATCCTGCAATATCAACCTGACGACGAAACGGTCCTCCTCAACCTCGGCGAGCTTTCCGCAAAGCTCCATCGGCCCCCCGACGCTTTGCGCTATTGGGGGCTTTTAATCGACCGTTACATTGCGCGCGATGACGTTGCCAAGGCTGTTGTGATCGGCCGAAAAATCCTTAAGGCTGTGCCTGGGGACACGGCAATCTTGGCCAAACTGGCTCCGGTATTTGAGAAAGCGCACAAGCCTGCTGAGGCTCTCGATGCCTACCGCGAGACGTTGCGCGCTTATCGCGAGGCAGGCGAGAGCGCGCACGCTCTCGCCTGCCTGCAACACATCGTCCGGCTCGATCCCGAGGATATGGAAGCTCATGTGGAGCTTGGCGAGCTGGCCGGCAAAGCAGGCCAGCTGCTGCCGGCTTCTCAATCGTTATTCCAAGCCGCAGAGCTTGCCCGCAAGAAGGGGTTGGAGGATCGCTGGGCTGATTTGGCCTTGCGCGCACACAATCTCGACCCCACGAATGAGGCCGGGCGTCTTGCGGCGGCCGAGGTGAGCCTCGCTCAAGGCCGCGCCGATGATGCCGTGGCGCTGCTTGAGCCGCTCGCCCGGTCGAAGCCCGAGGATCTCACCGTCCTCGATTATCTTTCTCAAGCCTACCTGCGCACGGGCGATTACACGAAGGCGCAGCCGGTCTGCGCGAAGCTTTATCAGTCCCGTCCGGAAGCGATCGGGATGATCGAGCAACTCATCAAAGGGCTGCTTTCCAAGGGCGAGACGCCCAACGCCCTGACGCTTATCGAAGCCATCAAGGACCAGCTTTATCGGCAGGGCCAAAAGAAGGACTTCCTGGCCGTCATGGAAAGAATCCAGCAGGCGGACGAAAGTAACCTGGCAATTCTGGAAATGCTCGCGGCTCTGTACAACGAGCTAAATCGCGACGAGGGCGTGCGGAGGTCGCTGGCGCGCTTGTTCCATCTCTATCTGGCCACCGAGCAATACAACCAGGCTGCTGAAGCACTGGAAAGAATTATCGACGTGGAACCCTATGGAGCCGGGCATCAGGATCGCCTGCTGAATCTGGAAGGACACCTCGATCCCATCTGGTACAAAAATATCGAGCGGCGCTTGCAGGTGCCCGGTACGGTACCCGACTTGTCAGCACGCTCGACCCAGGAGAAGGCCGGCACCCCCGCGGAAGAAAAAGCTGAGGTTCTTGAGGAGATGATCGTCGAGGCGGAGATGTATCAGCGCTACCTGCTCAACGCAAAACTTGCAGACACGCTGAAGAAAATCAATCGCCTTTATCCTGGGGCCGAGGAGCGGGACGAACATTTGCGAAACCTTTATGAAACCGCGGGTTTTCATCCCACGCCGCCACCCGCTCCGGCCTCGGTGAGCATCAAGGAAGGTCAAGAGCCGGCAGCCGTGCATGGTTCCGGGTTTCCACAGCCTTTCGAAGAACTCGGAAAGATCTCCAGAATCACCGGCAGCATCTATCGCGAAGGAACTCCGGAACGCGTGATGGCCGTTGCCGTGGATCAGATCGGGCGAGCCTTAGGAGCCGATCGCTGCTGGGGAGCTATGGAATCCAGCGGCTCCCCCCCAGCCTTGACGGCTGAGTTCCAAGCGCCAGGCATACCTCCATCCAACCCTGCTGCGGCCGCAAAGGTCTATTCTTTCTTTATGCGTCACGAAAACACTACTTCCGAGGAATGGTCATTCCGGGATGTCGCCGGCTCACCAACATTAAAGCCGATCGCGCACGATCTTCAGGACCTCGGGATTGCTTCCCTTTTAGGGGCGCCCTTGACCGAAAAGGATGAGCGGGTGGGACTGTTGCTGGTCGAGCAGTGCCGCACGAACCGGGAATGGACGCCGGGCGAGAAAATGCTGCTGGACACCCTAGCGCCGCAAGCGGTGATCGCCGTCAATCACGTGAAGTTGCGCAGGCTGGTGCGCTCGCTCGCGGGAACTGATCCCGTGACAGGCCTGCTGCCTCGCACCGCGTATCTCGACTGCCTTCTGGCTGAGGCTAGCCGTGCCAAGGACCAATCTCGGCCTCTCACCGTCTGCCTGATCGAACCTGTCGGCGCGCCCAACCTGGCTAAGAACATCGGAGAAACGAAATTCCAGGACTATCTTCAGCAAGTGAGCAAGCTCCTCTCGTCTCACCTGCGTCAGAATGACATCGCGGTCCGCTATGGCCCGTGCACGATTGCCATCTGCTTCCCGGATACGACCGCCGCACAAGCCGGGCACGCCGTCGAAAAATTGCAGGACATCCTCCGCACCATACAATTCGATGCGGGAAGTTCTCTCGCCTTTTGCGCCGCCATTTGCGACGTCCCGCTGGGGCCGGGGTTTGATGCCGTGGACGGAGTGACGGAAGCGATTAATCGGCTCGAAAGCTCGATGGATGGTGTTCGGGAACAAGGTGGAACCCAGATTCTGCTTTCTTGCTTTGAAGGTTAGCTTCCGCAAGCGTTGGGGGATTGGACGGCCTCGGGCGCCGGTGCGGGACGCGAAAAACGGATTCATCTGTGCCGCCAGCCTGCGCACCCCTCACCCCGGCCCTTTCGCCACGGGAAAGGGTGGCCGAAGGCCGGGTGAGGGCTTCCGTCTTGGCCCGGCTGAAAGTCGTGCCCTTTCAGGAATCCCAGTCTTGTCATAAACATTCCAGGTTAGGAGTGAAATTCCATGAACTACGAAACGCTGCTTTACGACGTTCGAGCGGAAATCGCCTACGTAACCATCCATCGGCCCCAAAAGCTGAACGCCCTCAATCGGCAAGCGATCCAGGAGCTTACGCTCTGCTTCCGGGAGATCGGCAAAGCAGTCGGACTCCGTGCCGCGATTTTGACAGGCGCGGGCGACAAGGCTTTCGCCGCCGGCGCCGACATCAGTGAGTTGGCGGGTCTTGCCCCGGCGCTGGCTCGGGAAACGTCGCTCGGCGGCCAGCAGCTTATGAACTTGATTGAGAACCTGGGAAAGCCGGTGATCGCCGCCGTGAACGGGCTCGCCCTGGGAGGAGGGTGCGAACTGGCCGTGGCCTGCACGCTGCGCATCGCATCCGAGAACGCCCGGTTTGGACAGCCGGAAGTCAAGCTCGGCATCATTCCCGGCTACGCAGGAACGCAGCGTCTTCCCCGGCTCGTCGGCAAAGGTCGCGCGCTCGAAATGATTCTTGGAGGTGAGCCGATCAGTGCGCAAGAAGCCTGGCGAATCGGCCTGGTGAACCAGGTGGTCAGCGCTTCCGAGCTGATGGCGGCTGCTGAAACCGCAGTTCGCAAAATCACAGCCCATGCACCGCTCGCAATCAAGTATGCTTTAGAGGCAGTCAATGGCGGAGTGGAGATGCCGAGCCGGCAGGGTGAGTTGCTGGAAGCCGGCTTATTTGGCCTCTGTTGCGCTACCGCGGATATGAAAGAAGGAACCGGGGCCTTTCTTGAGAAACGCCCGGCAAAATTCACAGGGCGGTAATGCCGCCTCAGCCAGCGAAAGGGTTCAGACAAAAATCCGTTTCTGAATACGTGTGCCGATAGTGGGCTCTCGAACCAAATCACGTGAACTAGCGCTCCAGATGCTTTTCCAGTGGGAAGTCGGCAAGCATCCGGTGGCGTACGTCCTTCAAACCTTTCTTGCCGGACGCCGCCTCGCGCCTGACGTCGAGGCTTTTGCTCGGGCCTTATTCGAGGGGACGGTAGAGGAAGTCTCCGCTCTCGACCTCCTGATTGCCGAACACGCCGAGCATTGGCGAGTGGAGAGAATGGCCGCCATCGATCGCAACATTCTTCGCATGTCCCTTTACGAAATTCTTCATTACCCTGAAACTCCCCCTGCCGTGGCGATTAATGAGGCTCTCGAAATCGCGCGGCGCTTCTCCGGAGAAGAGTCCGTTGAGTTCGTGAACGGCGTGCTGGACGCAATCCGGAAATCGCTCCCGCAAGTTAAACCAGCGACCTGAATGGCCAGCGCAGCCAACTGAAAATTCGAAAAGGCCCGCAGGGACGGCAGATGCCGGCTGCTGAAAAAGGGCGTGGAATCTGTCATTCTGAGCCCGTTCGCCCTCCGCTTGCGAGCGGCCCTGAGCGAAGCGAAGGGGCTCAGGCTAAACTCCGCGAAGAATCTAAGGTCTTCCGTTTCCATGCGACAAGCAGATGCTTCGCTCTGCTCAGCATGACAAAATCGCCTTTTTCAGCAAACTGTCAGGCGCCGCGCTGGGCGTGCGCGATCCGCTTTTCAATGGAAGGGTGAGAATGGAAGATGAATTCGATCCAGGCGGGAGGGTGGCGTTCGCTGAGGTTGATCTCGGCGAGCTTTTCCATGCTCGTAACAAATGCGGAGCGGTTTGGAATGGCCGCCAGGGCGTAAGCATCGGCTTGCCGCTCGAGCCAGCGCGAGTGCCCGTTGACTCCCGGCAGGAGCACCACTGAGAGGCCGGTGCCGGCCAGAATCAGCAAGGGCAGGTTGGCAAAATCCGCCACACCCTTAAAACCCAAAGCGGGTCCCCACCCCAGCAGGCAGGCATTCGCAAGGTAAAATCCCAAAAACGTCGTCGCGGTTTGAATGACCATTCCGCGGAACACGTGATGATGCACGTGGTGGCCCAGTTCATGGGCTAAGACCGCTTCAACCTCATCAGCGCCAAACTTTTCCAGGAGGGTATCCGAGAGAATGATGCGCCGGGTATTCCCGAGGCCGACCAAGGCGGCGTTGGCCTTCTTCGTCTTCTCGCTCAATTTCCACTCGAACACGCCGCGCACGCGCGTGCCGGCGCGCCGCGAGAGTTCCAGCAGGCGTTCCGTCAAATTGGAATCTTCAACAGGCTTGAACTTGAAAAAGATGGGAAACAAGAGTACCGGGGCAAGGTTGGCCAGCAAGATAAAGAAGGCCACAAAGACGGCGGCCGAAATAATCCACCAGTTCGCAGGCCAGCGCCGCATGGTCCAATAAATAAACTCCACTCCCAGGGCCGCCAGCCCGCCCCCGACCGCCAGACCTTTCAACTGGTCTTTGACCCAGGCCCCGAAGGTAAGGTTGGAGAGGCCGTAGCGGTGCTCCAGCCAATATTCTTTCAAGTAACCGAGCGGAAGTCCGGCCAGTTCAAAAATCAGCCCAAAGAGCGCAAGAAAAATCAGCAGGCTCAAGGCAGGATAGGAAGTCACCCGCTCCGCCAAAGCCCGCAGCGCGATCGTCCAGCCGGAAAACAAGAGGAGAATGAGCAGGAGGAAATCCACGGCAAACCCTGCCACGCCCAGGATTCGTCCCGTTCGATGGTAACTCTTAGCGCGAACTGAATCTTCCATAGGAGTTTGCGGTGAGGTCACGGCAGCTACTACCGATGCTTACAAAATATAGTGACGGCATTTTGTAGCGCCGCCCGGCGGCAAGCACTGCTTGCCTGAGCGGCGAAAGATGCGGGTCATAGACCCGCGCTACAGTGGCCGTTGTCACTATATTTTGCAACTCTCATTAGGCTTGGCGCCGGGCAAAATCGACCGCCGCATCCAGCAAAGTATTCACCTGTACACGGGAAGGAGCTTCGGCATAAAGCCGCAGCAGATTTTCGGTTCCTGAGGCGCGCACCAATACCCACGTCGAATCGCCCAGGATCATCTTGACCCCGTCCAGATCGCTCAGGGAAAGAATTTCAGACCCGCCAAGCGCTTTCAGCTTTCCCTCGCCAACTTGCTTCACGACGCGGTGGGCGAGGGCCATCTCAATTTCCAGATCGATCCGCCCGTAATGATGCGGGCCGAATTCTTCCTCGAGTCCCCGGATCAGTTCGCCGAGTTCCTTTCCCCGCGCCGCGATGATGCCGGCCAAATAGAGCGAATTCAGAATGCCGTCGCGCTCCGGAAGATGCCCCCCCACGGCGATTCCGCCGCTCTCTTCGCCGCCAATCAAAATGTCCCGGGTCAGCATCAGCTCGCAAATGTACTTGAAGCCGATGGGCGTGATGTGGAGCGGCAGCCCGTATTTCGCAGCCATTTTATCGATCATCTGAGTAGTCGAAAAAGTCTTGACCACCTCGCCCTTGCGCTTTAAGTCCACCGCCAGATGCCTGAGCAGGATTGAAAAAATCTTGTGCGAATCCACGCAATTACCGCGGGAGTCCACGGCTCCCACCCGATCCGCATCGCCGTCCGTGGCAAAGCCGGCGTCGGCCTTATGGGCCACGACGGCCTGCTGCAGGCCAGTCAAGTGCGGTTCAATCGGCTCGGGGTTGATCCCGGGAAACAGGGGATTGTGCTCGCCGTGAATTTCGAAATACGGGATGCCGGATTCCTCGAACAGGCGAGCGAGGCATCCCCGCGCCGCTCCATACATCGGATCGATCACAAACCGCCTGCCGCTCAAGCGAATGCGCTCAAGAGGAACCAGCGTCTTAAGCCGGTCGAGGTAGGGTCCGACCAGGTCAACGGTTTCAATTTGAGCCGCAGCCCCGCCCGGCGTCCGCCCCCCGCCCGGAAGTGAACCCGGAAGGTAGGTCTCGATTCGCTCCATGATGGCCGGAGAAGCCGACCCGCCGTAAGGAGCCTTGAACTTGATGCCATTCCATCGGTAAGGATTGTGGCTCGCCGTAATCATCATGGCGCCCGCGGCATTACGAGTCACCACCGCATAACTGACGGCGGGCGTGGGCGTGGGGCGGTCGGCCAGGAACACCGGAATCCCTTCCGCCGCGGCCTGCCGGGCAGCCTCCTGGGCGGCCTCGGGGGAAAGGAACCGCGTGTCGTATCCCACCACCAAGCCGCGTTCCGGCTGCCCTTCGTTGCGCACGTAGAGGGCGATGGCGCTGGCCACACGGCGAACGTTTTCAAAAATGAAGGTATCGCCGATGATTCCGCGCCAGCCGTCGGTCCCGAATTTGATGTCGCCTGCGGATTGATTCAGAGTTGTCTCCTTGCCCCTTACCGAAGCCTGCAAAATATAGTGACAACTAGCTTTTTCGCTCTGTAGCGGCGCTCTATGAGCGCCGAAAGTGTTGAAAAATCCAGCCCGGCGGTCATAGACCGCCGCTACAACTTCAGTTATCACCCAGACTCTTTCGCCGCTCAGGCAAGCAGCGCTTGCCGGCGAGCGGCGCTACAAAGAATGCTGTCACTACATTTTGCAGCTCTCAATGGATTCCTGCATGCCAGTTCGGCCGCCTTGGTCTACAGCAGCTTGTTCAACTTCAGCCGTTCGAGTTCCTGCACCGCCTTGCCCACTTCCTGCGAGCGCTCGCGAGCGCAGACCAGCAAGGCGTCGCTGGTCTGGACGATAATGAGGTTCTGGACGCCAATCGTGACCAGGTATCCCCGGTCCGCCAGAACCATATTCCCTGCGGAGGCGATCGAGAGGGAATTCTTCGGCCGGACGTTGCCGTCTTCATCCTTCCCGCTCAGCTCATAGGCGACGGCCCAGCTCCCCACATCGCTCCAGCCCATATCGGCCGCCACGGCGAAAACTTCGGAAAGCTTTTCCATCAAGGCGTAGTCGATGGAGATTTTTTCCAGGCGCGGGAACAGCCGCTTCAGTGCGCACTGGTTGTCGATTCCGCCTGCCGCCGCGATCTGTTGAAGTCCCCGTGACATCTTAGGTTGAAACCGCTGAAGGTTTTGGATCAACGTCGAGGCGCGCCATATAAACATGCCCGCGTTCCAAAGGTAGCGCTTCGAGGCCACGTATCGGCGGGCCACTGGCAGTTTGGGCTTCTCAGTGAACTTTTCAACTCGCAAAATTCTTTGACCGCCGATCCGCTCGGCAAGTTCACCCAAACGAACATAGCCATAGCCGGTCTCAGGCCGGGTCGGCTCTATGCCAAGTACGACCGACCGGCCCTCCGTCGAGGCCCATCGGCAGCCGGCCTTCAAAGCGCTCCGGAAAACCGCAGGCTTTTTTATGACGTGATCGGCCGGAAGGATCGCCATCACGCCTTCGGGATCGCGGCGAAGGATTTCATGGGCAGCCAAGCCGATGGTCGGGGCGGTATTGCGCTGAGCAGGTTCCGCAACAATCTGCCGCTTTGGAATCCGGGGCAGCCGCCGCACCACGTCGGCGTGCACAAATTCGTTGGTAAAGATATAGATGCGTTCATGCGGCACAACACCTTCGAGCCTTGCCACCGTTTGCTCCAGGAGGGTCGCGCGCCCAAAGATCTCCAGCAATTGTTTGGGACGTTTGCGGCGGCTCAGGGGCCAGAAGCGAGTCCCGCTGCCTCCCGCCATAATAACGGCGTAGACGTGAGCGAAGGCGGACTTCCGGGTGTTCGTCTCTTGCCCCATGAAGGTATCAGTCGAAAAGAATCTTTTTTACTTGTGCAGACTTGAATCCGCGGCGCGAGTTGAGCCGCCGGAAATCCTGGTCAAGATCGGGCACGTAAAATTTGAGCAGCCGAGTCTTCTCCGTAGGCGCCATCCTGTACGGCCCCGCTGCCGGGGGTACCAACCATGTGTCCCCCGCCCGGTATCCCAGCCAGCCGGAGGCGGTTTCCACCCGGCCTTCACCCGCAAGAATGGACAGCGTCTCGGCGCGCTCGGAAGCCGGCTTGAAATGAGCCGTCTTCTGAAGGGTCAGTTCCTCCACCGCAAAATAGCGGCTGGCAACGATGTATCGGCGGAAGCCGAAGGATTCGCGCGTGACCACCCGAGGAAGATTTCGATAAGGCGGAAGCTCAAGCTTGGTCACCGCCAGGCCTTTTTCCAGGTGAAGCGGGCGGGGTTTCCCGTCGAGCCCGACGCGGCCGAAATCATCAAGCCGGTAAGTGATGTCAGAGTTCTGTTCCGCTTCAAACAGCACAAGGCCGGGCCCGAGGGCATGAGCAGTTCCAGGTGGAATGAAAATGGCTTCCCCCGCTTTAGGGTGAAAGCGGTAAAACAAATCCTTGCTGGTCCCCTCCTCACAGGCTGAACGCAGCATTTCGATGGTCGTGTTCGGCTTTAAGCCCAGCAGGATTTCCGCCCCCGGATCAGCCTCGATGATGTACCACATTTCGCACTTGCCGAAGTTGCCGGGTTCATGAATTCGGGCGTACCGGTCATCGGGATGAACCTGAACCGAAAGCCAGTCACTGGTGAAAAGGTATTTGCCAAGGACCGGAAAGCGGCCGCCTCTCCAGTTCGAACCATAAAGTTTGCTCCGGAATTTTTCCGACGCTTCCCCCAGCGTGGTCCCTGCGAGCGGGCCGTTCAGAAACTTGGAACCATCGTCCGTGATCCAAGCTTCGCCGATGAGGTTGTCGTTATCCGAAGCTGGCGAGTTTTGCGCGGACGGCTCGCCAACCGTTATGGGCGAAGGCCAATCGAACAAGGGCGCCAGATCGCTTTTGCCCCAAATTTTCGGCTTGAAAATTGGGGAAAGCTTGAGCGGGGTGTTCAGCTTTGGCATAGATCGCTCAGAGCTTCCCAAAAAACTCTTTCATGCGCCGCAACCCCTCGTTGATTTGTCCCTCAGAAGTTGCATACGAGATACGAACATGATCCTCGGTCCCGAAGGCGGGGCCGGGCACCAGCGCCACGTGCGCTTCTGCCAGCAACTTTTCCACCAGCACCGACGAATCTGTGATGCCGTCCTTCTTCAGGTAAGCCGAGACGTTTGGGTAGACGTAAAATGCGCCCTCGGGCATGGTGCATTGAATGCCAGGAATCGCTCGCAGGCCCGCCACAATGCGGTTGCGCCGGTGCTGGTATTCGGCCAGCATCCTTTGCACGGAATCCTGCGGGCCCCGCAGCGCTTCGACGCCGGCCTTCTGGGCGAAGGAAGTTGGGTTCGAGGTCGAATGGCTTTGCAGCTTCAGCATGTTCTGCAGCAACTCCCGATTTCCCAAAGCAAAGCCAACTCGCCAGCCCGTCATCGCGTACGTTTTGGATAACGATCCCACAATGATCAGATTCTCCCGGTTGCCGGAATGCCCCAGCGAAAACGGTTTGTGGCCCTCGTAGAGAAACTGGCAATAGCACTCGTCGGACATCAGCAGGACTTTCCGGCGCACCGCCAGATCCAGGAGCTTTTTCATTTCCTCCGGAGGCACAACAGCACCCGTCGGGTTGTTCGGAGAGTTGACAATGATCAATTTTGTTTTGGGAGTAATGAGTTTCTCGACTTCCTCCGCCCGCACCTTGAACCCGTCATCCTCACGGGTTTGGAGCAACACGGCGCGGCCTCCGGCATAATTGATGATGTCGAGGAAGGAAACCCAATAGGGCACCGGCAGAATGACTTCATCGCCGTGGTTGATGGTGGCCGCAACGGCCTCAAAGATGGCTTGCTTCCCTCCTACGGTGACCAAACATTCCTCCACCGAGTAATTCGAGCCGAAATCGTTGGCATGCCGTTCGATCATGGCCTGCTTTAACTCGAGAATCCCACCCGTAGGCGTATATTTCGTGAAATTCTGATTGAGAGCCTCGATGGCAGCCTTCTTGATGTTGTCGGGAGTTGGGAAATCCGGCTCGCCGGCGCCAAAGTCCACCACACTGACGCCGCTCGCCTTGAGTTTCGCGGCCTTCTGCACCACCGCGAGAGTTGATGAAACCGAAATCCGTGAAATGCGTTGAGAAAGTTCCATAAATTCAGACCTCGTGAAGTTTTGGATTGATCTTTTCCCGGAGACGCTCTTCGACCACGGCGGGTACCAGTTCTTTGACCGAGCCGCCATGCCGGAAAATTTCCTTGACCAGCCTCGAACTGACGTAAGCGTAGGACTCCGCAGGCATCAGGAAAATCGTCTCAATCCTGGGTTCGAGCTTTCGATTCATCAGGGCCATCTGGAGTTCGTATTCATAGTCCGAGAAGGCTCGAATCCCGCGGACAATCGCTCTTGCCTTTTTCTGAACTGCATAATCAACCAAAAGGCCGCTGAAGGTGTCCACGCTGACGTTTTTTATGTTCCGGGTCACTTCCCGGAGCATGCCCACCCGCTCCTCGACGCCGAACAACGGTTCCTTCTCAGCATTGGTCAGCAGCGCAACGATCAAGCGGTCAAAAATCCTGCTGCTGCGCTCGATCAAATCAAAGTGACCGTTGGTAATCGGATCAAAGGACCCTGGATATATCGCGAGAACGTCCGACATAGGCCGAATGAAAGGACAGATGAACTAAACAAATGCTACAAGAGCATTCTAGCGGGTCGGTTCAAAGGTTGTAAACCAGATTCTCTTTTGGATGCTGGGGCAGCTTGGTGAAAAGAACGCCTCCGAGGGAGCGTCAATAACACGCAATCTCAGGCTCGGCGACCCTTGGAGAGAGCAGGCTTGCCCCCAGCCGCCGCTCGGCGCACTTCCCTGATGAAAAACTGGCCGGAAGACCATTGCATGTTGAGACAGCACGATATATATTACCGCTCGACAGGGTGGTACACAGGTCATCAATAAAGTAATCGATCAAGCACCTTAAGTGCTCCAATTTTCCTGGAGGCGATTTCATGCGGCGTCTTCGATTGAACCTTTCAGCGCTTCGGGCTCGTCGCTGGCCGCGCGTGCCGCGAGCAGGTCTCAGCGCGATTGAATTTCTGGACTCCCAGTCCCGTCTTTCGTTGACGCGCCGAGAGATGCTGGGCATAGCCGGGACAGCCGCCGCCAGCCTGCCCCTCAAGTTCGGCGCGCCGGAGGGCCGTTTGCAGTTCGTACCCGGCCAGAAGCGCGTTGCCTTCAGGCTCGACGGCTGGGAAAGATGGGTGATTGATACCCGCTGGTTCGCGGGCACCCCCACACTTCGCTCGGAACGCAACGACAATCTTATCCGCATCACCCTTCTCGACGCGCGCTATCCAGGCACGAACCTGCCGGCTGACATGCAGTGCGAGTTGACGCGTGCTTCGGTGGGCTGGCGCATGCGCCTCAAGATGGCGTTGGGCGGGTTTGATGGTGAGGCGCCTTTTGAGCGCTGGCTAAGGAGCGAAGCGAGTGTGCGGTCCGTCGCGCAGCTTCACACAAACATCGGCGACTTGCCAGGCCCCTCCAGCCTGAGCTTGGCCGGACGCGCCCAAGCTCAGTTCTCGCCGAACTGGACACTGCGCCTCGCCGGGAAAGATATAGCGAGGCTCAACGGTTTTGGAGGCAAAACGCCTTCTGATTCTCTGGTCATTGCGCTGCTCGCTCCTGACGCGCCCAGCATTTTGAGCAAACCCGCGGAGCGGCGAACCTTGCTGGCGATGAATCGAGGCGGCCGGTCGTGGCCGTTCCATCCGCTTCTGGGTCCAAGGAACACCTCCAACCTCGCCGTTTCTGACAGCGCCTTTGACCGGATTCGAATTGAAACCGGCGAGAATTCGAGCGGCGCCGCAGGCCGTGCGCTGATTGCGGAATCCCAAAGCGAGAAGTCCGGGATCGCGTTCACCCCCGAGGGTGATTTGTGGGCAAGCGACAATACGCCATTCCATCTGCCCTTGCATAACGCGCGCTACGCGGTAATAGCTGACTCGACGGGCCAGCAAGCCGCGCTGGTGGCGGATTACCCGCGCGAGTCATCCTGGGTTCATGCGAAAGGTTGCAGCTTTGAAATCGGCGGCGGCGCAGGCACGCCCGCTTTTGAAGCTGTCAGCCAGAACGGACAATCGCCGCGGATCCTCTGCGCGCCATCGTTAAAGCGCATTGCCGCACCTTTGCCGGGAGTTATTGTGGAGCCCCGCGCGGTGAGTGAAGGCACCGAATTGGCCTTCCTGTTCCCTCCGCAGACCCGGCAGGAACAAATCCTCCTGCGCAAAATTCAGAAGAAGGAAAAGAAGAAAAAAAAGGCCGTACCCAATCTCAAGTTGGAGAAAAGGAAGATTCTTCTCCAAGTTCGGCCAAGCAAAAAGAAGGTGAAACGGCAAGGCGAACCGGGAAGCTCAGGCGTGTTGGTCCCGACTCACCCCACGGGAAGGGAGCCTCTGCCTAAGACTCCTCCGACAGGACAGAGGACTCCGGTTCAAATCTGGCCTGGGGAAATCACGGGGGTGCTAGAGATCCATACGGGAAAGAAGAAAGCCTTGCCGCATGTTGTAATCCCAACAACATCCGAGCAGAATTTCGGCTTTGACTTCATACGCCCTGATGACTTGCTGGCCCTGGGCTTTGAATTTTACAACTGGAGCCTTTCGGCGGGTTCGGGGCCGCCGAGTTTGGTGCGCGTGCAACCAAACCAGCCGGCCTACATGGTGGTGACGTTCTGGCCGCAGCACGTTGCCGAGGAAGCATTTTCCGAAGGCGATACGCCGCAACCTTTACCGAAGCAAGCCGAACCGCCCGTTCCTTCGCGGGTGGCGGGGCCGAGCCGGCTGGCATTCATCGTGCCGGACAACATCGCCGAGATCCCTTACACGGTCGAGTCGCTTCTGGACTGGAGCAAATACGAGCAAAGTGTGACGCCGCTCGCCACGCCGCTGCCCAAGATTGTGCTTTTAGGAATCTCCGCGACCGGGCAGAGCAAGACGTCCGAAGAGCCACGAGTTGAAGTGGTTCAGAAGTCTCCCGAGTATTACCAGCAGGTTGAGCCGTCCCTGATCCAGGCGGCTCCTACCAAGAAGAGCAAGAAGGAGAAGAAACGCGAAGCCATCCTGCGGAGACAAGGGGGTTTCTCGCAGGGGCAGTTTGCGTCAGGACAGTTGATCCAGCTTGCGCGCGTAAGAGAACCGGCGATCTTCCAGACGGCCATCGAAGCTCCTTACCGCATGATCCTATCGCCCAATTATTATGCGGGCTGGGCGCACTCGACGCTGCCGGTGGAGCGCGCCGGGCACGTCGAACTCTGGCATACGCGGCTAGGCGTCAGATCCCAACAAGGAACCGTTGACGAGCAAAATGCCTTCTACCGGACGGTGCGCGCCGTCTGGGCGACTGATTACGAAGCGGGATGCCTGACCAACCTCAAGGAGTCAACCCCCTTCGCGACCCCCACCATCAACACGCGGCAGCGTTATGAAATCGTGCGGCTCTCCTCCGATCCTACGATCACAACGATGTCCAACAGGAAATATGTTCCCCAGCCGATTCAGGTAAACCGGCTGATGCTTTCGACGCTGGGCGCTTGGATGAACACTCAGGGCGACTGGAATCCTCCGGAGGATGTCCGCGAGCCGGCATGCCCTAGCGGGAAATTTTCCTTTAGCGTCGAGGATTGGCGGCACATCGCGGCCATGGGCCGGGACCAGTACGTGCGCATTGTGGAGCGCGGCTATCTGTTCCCCTTCGGCCATCACGCGGTGAAGATTACGATTACCGAACGCAAATTCACCCGGACGCCGGTTGGAAACAGCATGGCAGCATACCTCCGGCAGCAGACGTTTGTGGTTGTGCGGGAACACGAGAAGAATTATCCGGCCTCAGGACAGCCGCATGTGCACGGACCCAAGATTCCATTTCAAACCGTCCGCATCAACACCCTGAGCACGCCGGCGCTGGACGCCCCCAACTATCTCCTGCCCCAGGAGGGCGCCTTCTGGCCGCGCGTCGGAAATCAAGATTTCTCATTCAAGATGGTCGGAGTGGACTGGGAAGGAAAGGCGGCGGAGTTTACGGCGCCCCTGATTTTTGTGATGGCCAACCCTGCGCGAGATACAGGGCAATCGGCTACCGTCATGGAGTCCTACATTTCCGACCCGGACGATTCCCGGCGCGTCCGGCCCTTCTTTGGACAAAAGGTGGCTTATGCAAAAAACAAAGTGCCGGGCGATACAACGTTTGAAACCGATTCCATGACCTTCATGGGTGAGGCGCCGATAGCTGCACAGAACGTTCCGGAAGGCCAGCCTTATTTCTATCCGGCCATTAGCCAATCGGCGGTTCGCATTGCTACGGTCGAGGAACTTACCGGCCGGAACGCGGCAACGAGCATTGAGTACGACTCGACGTACCTCGCGCAGGGAATTGAATCCGCAGCCAACAAAGGCCAGGTGTTTGCCAAGCTGCTGAACACGGTGCCGCTCATGTTTGGAGGCTCGGGCGGCAGTTCCGACAAGGTGGGCGGCTTGCTGACGCCCAGCATGGACATTTCCGGACTGTCGCGGCTGCTAGGCCCGGTGGCCGGAGACCTGGCCACCATAACCGGCGGAACGTTCGATCCCAAGCAGTTCTTCAAATCCGCCTTGGACGCCAAGCTTCTGGGAAACATTTCCTTGGCGGACGTCATCAAGTCGGTTAGTGATTTCTCGGGAGCGGTCGACAAAGTCCCGAAATTCATCTCCAGCCGCCTCCCCAATGCCGTGGTCACCAGTTTTACCTGGCAACCCGAAGTCCAGGATGTGGCCGCAGCGTCGGGCCAGCCTGCTTTTTTTAAGGTCACGGGCGACCGGGCCCAGGCCTTGACCGTGAACGCCAAGCTGACGAAAACGCTCGACAACACCCCCCCGAGCTACGAGGTCAGCGCGTCGCTCAAGACCTTTGAGATTCATTTGGTGCCGTCGGTCATTGAGGTTCTCGTCATCAAATTCAATGAGCTTTCCTTCCAATCCGTCAATGGGAAGAAGCCCGACGTCAATGCGGACCTGGCAGGAATCGAGTTTACAGGGCCGCTGACGTTCATCAACGCATTGAAAGACTTGATCCCAACGAGTGGGTTCAAAGATCCGCCCAGCCTGGACGTGACGGCTCAGGGGATTGAGATGGGCTACTCGCTGGGATTGCCGCCCGTGAGCATCGGGATGTTCAACCTCTCGAATGTAAGTTTGGCCGCGCAATTGAATATTTATTTCACCGGAGATCCCATCACCTTCCAATTTGACTTCTGCCAGGAACAACAACCGTTTCTGCTGACCGTTTCGCTTTTTGGAGGGGGCGGATATTTCGGGCTCACGCTCACGCCCAGCGGCATCCAGCGGATGGCGGCGGAGTTGGAGTTTGGTGGAAGCTTCTCGCTCAATCTTGGGGTGGCAAGCGGCAGCGTTTATGTGATGGCCGGGCTCTCCTATACATACCAGAACGGGAACACGGAGTTGACCGGATACCTGCGGTGCGGCGGCTCGCTGGAGGTACTGGCCATCATCACGGTCTCTGTGGAATTCAAAATGGGCCTGACGTACATCTCCGCCGGCAATAAAGTGTGGGGCCGCGCCACGCTGACCGTGGAGGTCAAGGTCCTCTTCTTCAGCAAGAGTGTGGATCTGACAGTGGAGCGCGAGTTCGCGGGCGGCGGGACTGAGAACGCGGCGCTGCTTTTAGATGGCGCACCGTACCCGCTAGGGCCGACTCCGGTATCTTTTACGGATCAAATGGATGCCGGTGATTGGCAGGCGTACTGCGAAGCGTTCGCATGAAAGGCAAGGATTTATGGCGCAGAAGCAAACGATCATTTGGACCGCCTTGCCGAACGGCATGGCCAACGGGCAACTGAACATCTCCGTCTTCGTCTCCCCACGCCTTCAAACGGACGAAGGGCTTCCCCACCCTACCCTTGCCCAATTCAATGATTTCCTGACTTGGCCGTCCAAAATCAAGAACATGAAGTTCCAGGTGCAGCTCGAGGGGTTGCCCCCTGTCGACGCCACGCGCGTGGCCCCCGACCCGGACCCGGCTTTGTGGGCAGCGCTTTTCAAAGCAACTACCTACGTGGAGCCCTATCAGTTCGACGACTATACCAACCGCCGCGTGCTTTCCCATCCCGTGCTGCACGTTGACGCCTTCGTGAAATCGCAGTATCAGGCAGTTGCTGCAAGCTCGCCGACGCGGTTGCCATCGCGAGTCAATGTCCTTGAGCAACTCTCTCCCATAACCTTGTATGCTGCGCCGCAAACCACCTCCAGCACCTCCCGCCCGGGAGCGGTGATGACGCGCAATACGCAGCAATCGCAGAGCGCAAAGACAGGCCAGACCGCTCGACCCATGCAGCGCCAGGTCGTTATCCCGGAACACTTGACGAACTTTATTCGTACCCTTCACCCCAATCTTCAGCCCAACGCCAATCGCAGTTTACAAATGCTGGTGCGCGAGCCTTTTCCTTTGAAGCCATCAACGGAAAGCGCTTTTCAAAGCGTCTATCAAGACTTACAGCAGTACAAGGCCGTTCGGATAACTCCCCAGCTTCAACCCGAGCGGGATTTCCTGCTGGTGCGGATGTTTAATCCGGAGCTTCCCGAAACGATTGAACCCCTCCAGCCGCCCGAGATCGACTTCCATAAGATGGTGTCGAGCCTTGGAAATTATCCCGAGATCATGAAAGCTCTGGGACTGGTTATCAATCTGCAAGTGCCGTTGCCGGCCGGCCTGGGCGCCACGTCCACCGTGCGCGTCACCCCGCAGTGGCCGCCGGACTCTCCGCCGGCATCTTTCAACTCGGATTTCTCCCCCAAGACGGCGTACGTCCTGGATTCCACCAAATCCTGGTTTGCACCGCGGCCGGAGAAGCCTGATTCCGACATCGTCGATGGCCTGCTCAAACTGAACGATCACCAGTCTTTTCCGGTTGTGAGTATCGATGTGGACGGTTCGGCCTTGAAGATGGTCAATCTTGCTGACCGCCTCGTATCGTCGGCGCTGGTGGAGTCGGAGAAACCGGCAGCGGCAGGGATGCACCCGATGATGCTGCGGATGACGCCTGCGGGAAATGGCGGCGGGCAGGCGCAAGCCGCGACCGCTCCTTCGGAACAAGTTGAATCCGGCACTCAAACGCTGCAACCGGAAACGGTAGTGGGGTTACCGGCTTTGCGTTCCGGGGGCCTTTCTATTTCGAGGACCGGAAAAGCGGAATGGCTTGTGAACATTTTCGCGAGAGCCACGCTGAACAATCAGGCCGTGCAGAACAACACTCCCGATCAAGTCACGCTCTATGCCGAGGATGTCGTGCGTGGCTATCGCGTGGATGTATGGGATTCGCAATCCAAGAGCTGGCATTCCCTGTGCCGGCGCAAAGGCAACTACAACTTTTTCGAGGCGAATCTCGTGCGCCAGTACGACGACGAAGGGTTCGTGCAATTGGCGGCAACTCAGTCGGCGGTGCAATCCTCGTCCGCGTCCGGACCGCCGCCCGATTTGTATCTCCATGAGGCGATGTTCAGTTGGAACGGCTGGAGCCTGTGCGCGCCGCGGCCGGGCAAAACGATCAGCCCGGAAGGCGTTCCGAAGCGGCTGGACGATCCGCAGGATGCCCAGCAGCGGGCGCAGAGCGAGTTCAAGATGGTGGCATCCTTTGTGCCCGCGCCGGGCTCGCTTCCCAAGCTGCGGTTCGGTGAGACTTACAGGGTTCGGGCGCGCGTTGTGGACTTGGCCGGAAACGGCCTTGCCTACGATGCTCCAAACCCTTCCGATTTTTCCGCGGCCACCGATTTGCATCCCTACAATCGCTTTGAGCCTGTGGTGGCGCCACTGGCGGTTCTCACCAAGTCGCTGGAGGGGTCGAAATCGCCGGGAGAGGCGCTGTATCGCCCGGTGATCCGCAGCAATTTCGACAAAACGGCCGACGAATACGCGCCCGTGTACGGAAGCCTGGTTTCCGACTCACAATACACGGCTTTCACGCTCCGCCTGGTCGCTCCGCCGAAGACAAGTGAGTTGATGGCTGAAAGGCACGGGTCGTTCGATCTTGCTTCAGGCGCCATGAAAAAGGACCAGGCGACATACCAGGTGATTTCGAGCAAGGCGGATGGCAGCTTCCCGCTGGATCCCACGACCCGGCTCCCGGTCCAAGACAAGCTGGAGGTGCCTTACCTGCCGGACCCTCTATCCCGCGGGACCTCCATAGTGTCGCTGGACATGGACGGGAACGTCATCGGAACGGTTCCGCCGGTCAACTTCTATCCCTCTGGGGCTGACTGGCCGGAAGCTCAATCCTTTTTTATCAAGGTGGCGGAGGGAAAGGACAAGACCGCCTGGAATTGGGATGAGGCCAGCCGCACATTAACGGTGCAATTGCCGAAAGCCGAAATCGCGAAGTTTGAGCTGAGTTCTTATCTCGGTGACGGCCAATCGGGCAGCCAGAATCAATCGCTGCTAGGTGTTTGGAATTGGGTTCAGCAAGCGCACCCCTCGAACCTGATGGAAATTCGCACGGCGGTTGGGCAGGGTAGGTTTTGGATGGTGACGCCCTCCCGGGAACTGGTAGTGGTGCATGCGGTTCAGCAGCCGCTGATTGCCCCGCTGTTCCACCATCTCTCGCCGAACCGGCACCTGGGAGAGACCTTCAGCTACATCGTGGATGATCAGGCGATGCCCATCGATGGGAAAAGCACCTTGAAGATGGATATCGCCGCGAACTGGCAGGAGCCCATCGACGATGTCAGCGATCCCAACGGACCGCGGACACAACCCGGCAATGCCCACGTTCACACTTGGGACCTCAACCGGAAGGATACGGAGATTACGCAGCCGTTGCTGCGCTATATGACGGGGAGCATCGTCAACCAGGAGCAAACGGGACAAAAATCTGCGACATCCCCCGAGAAAAGCCAGACGGTGCGGATGATGCCGATGACGGAGCAAATCCAACCGCAAGAGCAAGCGCAGTCCGGACAGAAAACCATGACGCGCGCGGGATACAAACTTCAAGCCGGCACGCAAATTCCGAATGACGTCCGGCTCTTCCGTCCTCCGGAGTATCACGCGGGCCTTGAAAAGTTTGGCTATTCCTGGCGGCATGACTTCGGCGACACCAAGTACCGCAAGGTGAGCTACCAGGCGGTAGCCACCACCAGGTTCAAAGAATATTTCCCCATCACCGATCCGGAACAGCTAACCCGCAAAAGTCCTGCGGTTAACGTCGATGTCCCCAACGCCGCGCGGCCGGCCCAGCCGAACGTCCTCTACGTGCTTCCCACCTTCGGTTGGGACCGGAAGGAAGATGTCCGCTTTGATCCGCGCAAGGGCCCGGCCACTGCGCACGAGACATTTTCCGGGCTCAAGGGAGTCGGCACCACCAGCAGGCGGATGGGCGGCGGATTGCGAATCTATCTGGATCGTCCCTGGTATTCCTCCGGTGACGGCGAACTGCTAGGCGTGGTGATCTGGCCCAGCGTGATGCAATTCCAGGCGAAAGATTCAGGCATGGTGGCGAACCCGGGCTCGATACCCAGCGCGTCCCATGTGGTTGAGAACTCTTCGGGGCAGCGTCGAAGCTCCAAAATGAAGCTGGCGCCTATGATGAGATTACAAACGAAGACGAACTCTGAGCCGCCGGAAGCGCTCAAGCCGGTCATCACCCAATGGGGTATAGACCCGATATGGGCATCCAATCCTTTGCCCGCGGACCTGCCCAAGTTCGAGCACTTCACGAACCCTTCCCAGATAGCCGCAGGCCTTACGCTTCAAGAACTGGAAGGAATGCAGGACCCGTCTACAGAGTATTACAACGTAGGTGTGGCAGCTTACAAACCGGAGTACGACAAAGACCGGGGACTGTGGTACTGCGACATCGAGATTGACGCGGGTGATGTCTATTTCCCGTTTGTGCGGCTTGCCTTGGTGCGCTATCAGCCGATCTCGGTTGGGAACGCGCATCTGTCCCGCGTCGTGCTTGCTGACTTGGCCCAGTTGACGCCGGACCGTACAGCCATAATGGTATACAATCCCAAGAATCCCAAGAAAATCGACTTGGTGGTGGCGGGGCTTAGCTATTCGGCTTCAAGCGCAGGCAGGGGACCCAGCTTGGTCGAGGCCACGGTCGAAACGAACCCGGCCGGCGCCGACAACGAATTGGGGTGGGTGCCGGTACCGAACGGGACGGTGGTTCTGCAACCCAAGCTCATCGGCCTGCAAACCGTCTGGAAATACCAACTGCATCTTGGTAAGCTGAAGGTTCCCAAACTACAGGCTCTGCGGCTGGTAATCAAAGAGTTTGAAGTCCTGGATGCAGACTACAGGAATGAGCAGGAGCGGATGACAATGGTCGCTAGGCGCCCCATTACTGGACGCCGTCTGATCTATGCCGAGATTCTGAAAGTGCCGCCGATTTCCTGAGTGCGCGGGGCCGTAAGTCAAAAACAGCCGCTCCGCACAAAGCTGGTCACAACCAGAAGCTCTGCCTTCACCTGAGCTTGTCAGATTATACGTAACGCCATAAGTCAGCGACGCTCCAAAACTGTAGCGCCGGTCTGCGACCGGCGGATTTCGCCGCTCAGGCAAGCAGTGCTTGCCGCCGAGCGGCGCTACAATAAATGACCGTCGCCGACTTATGGCGCCCTATATAGATGCAGGCTCAACAACAAACCCAGCGCAAGGCCGCCGGCAAAGGTGGTTCCGGTAAAGTTGACGATTCCATTAGTGACCAAGCCCCGGCGTTCAATGGTCGCTCCGAGAACGCTGTCCAGCACGTTGCCGGCAATTCCTGCTCCCAGCGCCACAGCAGCGGTTTCCGGCCGGCACAGCCCGAGTGCATAACCCACTGCAACAACCAAGGTGGTCGCGCCCAGGCCCGCCAAGCTGCCTGCCAAGGAGACCCCACCATTCTCTCCGGCAGGCACCGGATTGAGCGTCGTGATCAAGTAGGCGCGCCCGGAGAGCCACTGGCCGATTTCGCTCGATACCGTGTCGCCGGCGGCTTCAGCAAATGCCGCCAATAGCGCCACAAGGAATGCCGCCTCATAATGCGTGGTGATGACCAGGATGGCAAAAAACGCGCCAGCCAGGGTGTTGGCCGTGGCTTCTCTCCAGCTCCGCGCGCCTCCCCGCCCTTCCGCCGAGCCTCTTGCGGCCTTCTTAGCATATCCGAGCCGCGTTGCCACTGAACCCATAAGGAAAAAGGTCAACAAGATCAGGAAACTCTTATAGCCGTACCCCATGTAGATCGCGACACCAAGCAAAAACCCCAAAGCCGCTCCCGACCGATTCACCGTTCGCAAGCCCAGAGCAACCAAAGCTAGAGCGCCATTCACAGCCAGGGCCAGCAGGATTCGCCGCCCGAGATATGGCAGATTGCTTTCAACGGCGGACCACTGGATCAAGCTCGCGCAAAACATGAATCCGCCGCAAACGAGCGGAACTGAAAGGTTGTCATCAAGAGCAATCGGAATCGTTTCGACGATGGCGCCCACGCTCGCCGTGGCAATGCAAAGAATCAGCATTCTCAAGTCTGGAATCGAAGGCGCCACCCAGCGGGCCAGAGCAAAACCTCCCAGGCTTCCCGCCACGATGAACGTCAGGAAGCCCGGCCAGGTCTTCCCACGATTCCACGGAAGCGCCGGGCCTCGCCACGACACCCCGGCGACGCTTGCCAAGCCATCTCCCAGCGCCATGATGGCCCACGCCGCGGCAACCACTTCCATCCGGCGGCCGAACAAAAGAATGAGGACGAGGACTGAAATGGGATAAGCGAAAATCCCGGTCCACAGCGTGGCGCCGGGCTCACCCGCTCCAGCAACGGATCGCTTCCGCAAATCGACTCCCAGCCGCGGGAGCACGAAGAGGTTAAAAGAGAGCGCCAGCAGAGCGGCTCCTGCTGCCTCGCCCCAGGTAAGAAAAGGCAGAAGGAAGGCAAACGCCAGCATGGAAATGTGAACGACTTTCCGCGTGGAGATCATCGGCCGCCGTTCGGCACCGGGACAAACAGGCGCGTCACCCAAACCTGGCCTCCAGAGTCTTCCGAAGTCCTTCTTCAAGCGGAATCACGCGGTAGTCCAAATCTCGCGCGGCCTTGCTGCTGGAGTAAGCCCAGTCATGCTTGAAAACCTCAACGACGCCGGGTGTCAGTTGAGGGCGGTGGCCGAACAGTCGCGCGCGCGCGACCTCCAGCGCGCCGACGGCCTTCCCCACCCCGAAAGGGAGATGGCGTACCGAATGTTTTACACCGCTTATATCCGCCAGAAGGCGGAATATGTCGTTCAAAGTCCGATTGTCCCCGGCAAGAAAATACTCCTCGCCGGTTTTGGCTTTTTCAAGCGCCCGAAGGTGAGCCAGGACGACTTGGCGATTGAATGAAAAACTCCATCGCTGCTCTCCGGAACCCAGCAGCCCTGGAAACTTCCCTGAGAGGTATTGCCCGATCATCCCTCCCACCAGGTTTCCTTCCGTGGCAGGGCCAGGACCGTAGATGACTCCGGGCAGCAAGGCAACCACAGGAAACCGCGCGAAACCTTCTGCCCGAAGCCAGTTGAGCGCCAGCGCTTTGGTCTCCTCGTACTCGTTGGAATATGGACCCCGATTGTGCAGCCCTTCGCCCGCATTCGGGTCCGAGGAGGGTCCGGCGGCAATAAAAGAAGACGTATAAACCACTCGTTCCACGCCGGCACGCTCCGCGGCTTCAAGCAAGGCTTTCAATCCTTCCACATTGATCCGCCAGAAGTCTTGCCGGTCACGGACCCACATCTTGACGAGCGCCGCGGAATGGATAACGTACTTTGCGCCGCGCAACGCTTTGGCCAACGCGTCGGCATCGCGGAGGTCGCCCACAACAACTTCGCAACGCGAGGCCGCGGGATCGAAGCTCAACCGCGCCGGATTTCTTACCAGGACGCGAAACGGCTCGCCGCGCTCAATAAGCTCTTGGGCAATCCGCGATCCAAGGTAGCCGGTCGATCCCGTTAGAAGAAGCATTTTCCTCTAGTGTCGCTCGTCTCAAGGGTAGCGCCGGGCTTTGGCCCGGCACTCTTGAGCGGCATTCCGAGGCGGCATGCCGGGCTAAAGCCCGGCGCTACCTAATCAGATAAGCCGCCGCCAGCCCCAGGTGTCCCACCATCATCATCCAATACATGTGGTGCCAGCCGGGATGGTTTTCTCCCTCCGTCACCAGACGCCGCGGATCATCGTTAATCAAATAAACCACGTAGGAACCCCAGGAAAGCATAATGATGCTCAGCACGATAATCGCCGTGGCATTGCCGCTCAAAATTTTAAGATACAAACCGAGCGGCAACAATAACCAGGGAACAATGAAAAACGGGCTGATGGCCCGCGCGCTCCAGGTGGCGCCGTATTTGACCGGCAGCGTAATGCAGCCCGCGGCCCGATCGCCATCGATATCCGCAAAGTCCTTGGTGGTCGTCGCCCCCAGCAAAAAGACCAGGTAGATGGACCCAATGTACCACGGCTCGACAGAATTGAGCACCGTAGCAACGGCAGCCCAGCCTGCAACCTTGAGCAACCCGCCCCGGATCAGCGCGATGATCGCGTTGGAACCCACCGGATGGCGCTTCAGCCGAACCGGGGGCTGCGAGTAAGCAACCGTCGCGAGCGCCGCCACAACGTAAATCCCAAAGATTTGCCAGTTGACCGCCGCAACCATCGCCAGCGCAATGCAGTAGGTTACCCCCACAAAGATCCACGCCTGGCGCCGCGTCATCCGGCCCGAGGGCAGCGGCCGGTGCGGTTTGTTGACACGATCGTTCTCAAAGTCACAGATCTGGTTCAGCCCGTTCGACGCTGCGTTTAGAACTCCGGCAGCCAGCACGGCCAGAAGGATGTGCAAAGGGAAGAGGTGCGCGTGAGTCGCTCCATACCCGATCAGCGATCCCGAAAAGATCCCTATCATGGGCGGGACCAGGGTGAAAGGGCGGGCAAAATTCCAGTAAAGCCTAAGCGAGTGCATGAGGCGCTATTTTGGGGCTTCTTGAGTGAACAGGCAAGATGAAATCACCACCCGGCCGGGGCCGGGCCTGCCACGCTGGACCTATTGAGAGTTACAAAATATAGTGACAACTATTACTGTAGCGCGGGTCTATGGTCTTTCGCCGCTCAGGCAAGCAGTGCTTGCCGCCGAGCGGCGCTACAAAGAACGGCGTCACTATATGTTGTAAACATCAGTAACAGAAGTGATTCATTCCGGCCGCCCGAAGGAATGGTACTCAAAGCCGAGCGCGGCCATCCGGGCGGGTTCCAGCAGGTTGCGGCCGTCGATCACCAAGGGTCGCGCCATCGAGTCATAGATGCGTTCCCAGTCGAGCGCGCGAAACTCCTCCCACTCGGTCACGACAAGCAAGGCATCCGCGTCTTTTGCAACCTCGTAAGAGTCCCGGCCATAGCCGATCTCAGGGAAGATCGACCGCGTCCTGTCCATTGCCGCCGGATCATAGGCGCTAATGAGCGCTCCTTCGGCCAGAAACCGCCGGATCAGCTCGATGGCCGGCGCAAATCGGATGTCGTCGGTGTTGGGCTTAAACGCGAGGCCCAGGAAGCCAATCCTCTTTTTCTTGACGACCCACAGCGAGTTCCGGGCTTTTTCCATAAACCGCTCGATCCGCTGCTTGTTGATGCGTTCCGCTTCCTTCAATAAGGCGAAGTCCATCCCGGACCGCTCGGCCAGCCGGATAAACGCCTGAATGTCTTTGGGAAGGCAAAACCCGCCAAAGCCCAGTCCCGCGTGCAAAAACTCCGGCCGGATTCGAGGGTCCAAGCCCATCGCGCGCGTCACCTCGTCAACGTTCGCCCCTAAGCGCTCGCACATATCGGCAAGGGCGTTCGCGTAAGAAATTTTCACCGCCAAAAAGGAATTCGAGGCGTGCTTGATCAGCTCCGCGCTGTTGATCGTGGTCACCACAAAATGCGGCTCTCCGCGGGAAGGACAACTCGGGCTGTGAACGGGGCAGTTGAAGCTGCCATCCAGGATGGGCTGGTAAATCTCGCGCAGTTCGCGCTCCGTAGCGTCGTCGTCCACACCCACCACGATCCGGTCGGGATGCAGGAAATCTTCCACGGCCGTGCCTTCCCGAAGGAATTCCGGATTCGACGCGATGCGGAAGCTCACCCCGGTTTTGCGCCCGTAAACAGCCAGAGCCTGCTGGAGTTGCTGGCCCGTCTGCACCGGCACCGTGCTCTTTTCAATCACCAGTTTGGGACTCTCGGACTCGGTAGCAATCACCCGCGCCACGGCGTCTATCGCTGAAAGATCGGCGTCGCCGTTTTCGAGCGGCGGCGTGCCAACGCAGATAAAGACCGCCGTACTGCCCTGGATGGCTTTCGAAGCGTCGTCCGTAAAGCTCAGTCTTCCCTCCTGCCGGTTTTTGGCCAGCAGTTCATCGAGATGCGGCTCATAAATAGGGATTTGCCCCGCATTGAGCAGAGCAATCTTCGCCGCGTCGTTGTCCGTGCAAACAACTTCATGTCCCGCCTCCGCAAGGCACGCGCCCGTCACGAGGCCCACATACCCGCACCCAATGATCGAAATCCGCACTCCTGACCTCCCCCGCTTGAACGGCTCCAAGCCGCCTGCTGATCAAGCATCTATACGTAACGCCATAAGTCGGCGACGCTCCAAAACTGTAGCGCCGGTCTGCGACCGGCGTCTTTCGCCGCTCAGGCAAGCAGTGCTTGCCGCCGAGCGGCGCTACAAAGAACGGCGTCACTATATTTTGCAACTCTCAATAATAGCAGTTCTCGTGACTCCTGAAACATCATACCGCTTTTTGGCAGATTATTGAGAGTTGCAAAATATCGCTCTTGCTGTAGCCCCCCGCCGTCATTCTGAGCCCGTTCGCCCTCCGCATACGAACGGCTCTGAGCGAAGCGAAGAGGCGCAGGGTAAACTCCGTGAGGAATCTGGTTTTAGCTCAGGGTAAACTCCGCCGGCTGGCGCAGACGCTCGTTATTGAGCGTCTGCGATCCCGCGAACCGACTCGCCATCACGGCTTCAGACTAATCCCTTCGGGAAATCGCAGACCCCCAAAACCAGGGTCTGCGCCAGCCCCCGTAGGGGCAATTCATGAATTGCCCTTGCGGGGATGGTTGCCGAAATTCCGCGCCGGGTCGATTCGTGAATCGCGTCTTGTCCGGGAGAAAGAGCACGCATTCATCCGTGCCGCCAAGCCCCGTTCCTTCCTTTGACTCAACCCTCGCCCTCCCGCAGCTTGTGTTATGCTTCTCCGCAAATGGAAAACAAGCTCTACTTTGGCGACAACCTCGGAATCCTCCGGGAGCACGTGGCCGCGGAAAGCATAGACCTCATCTACCTCGATCCGCCCTTCAATTCCAGCGCCACCTATGCCTTCTCTGTAGCGGCGCTCTATGAGCGCCGGTTCTCAGACGAAGAAAAGGGTCGGCGGTCACAGACCGCCGCTACAGCGAGCGGCGAAGAATCCGCCGCCCAGATCACGGCCTTTGAGGACACCGTAGCGGAGGCGCTATGTGGGTAGTGCGGCTTGCTCATCCGACGGTGAACAGATTTCGCGTCATAGCGGAACACACGCGGGAAGTCGCCGAGCAGAAGGCCGCCGACCAAATCAAGGCGTGGGACGCGGAGTTCAGCCAGGGCATCGCTACAGCCCTAGCCGTGTCAAGAGGAGAGAAACGCTGGTTGAACCCGAGGGCTGCGAAACAGCTTTTCTCCCCCGAAGACCGCCCCAAGCAGTTGGCGGAGCAGCTCACGGCGCAGGTGCAGGAGGAACTGAGAGCCCTAGGATTCGTGCTCCGCTTCGGAACGCTGGCTAATAACACGGCAGAATGGGTTAGAGACCACTCCCCATACCCGGAGGCGGCCCCGGCCCCGCCGGAGACACAGGTCGTGCCGGGAGAGCCGCTTCGCGAATCCTTTTCCGCGCCCCGTAGCCTTCTCTCTCGTCTGATTCCGGCGCTGAGGGAGAAGCATGACACCGAGGTAGCGCATCGCTTCCAGACGGCACACGCTGAGTGGGAGCGATCGAAGTTCGAAATTGAGAGGAAAACCCGTGAAGGGATTGAGGCGTTCCAGCGCCAACTTGCCGAATGGGAGGCAAAGAAGAGAGAGTGGCTCAGCGAGCAGGCCCGGCGCAACGCTGTCGTCGCCGAACAAGAGCGAGCTTACCACCACCTCGACCCTGAGACCGTCGCTGCGTACAGCCGCATGATCCTCAACGCCTCCGTCTACCCACACATTGCGGCCTCGGTGCCCGCGATTGCGACCCGCAAGCTGTTCGCGAGCCCCGGCGCGGCAACCGAGCATCCTGACACATTTCCGAGAACCTTCGAGTTGGATTACGTTGGCGAAACTCGGACAGTTATCGTTGACTACGAGCTACCTGCAAGGGAAGCGATGCCATCCGCAAAGGGGTACAAGTACGTGGCCGCGGGGGGCAAGGCAATCCCCGTCCCACTCCCGGAAGCCTTGGGCGAACAGATATTTGATTCGGTGCTCTGCCAAGTAGCGTTACGGACGATCTACGAACTATTTCGCTGGGACGAAGCCGATGCCCTGGACTCCGCCGTGGTCAACGGCTGGGTAAGCGCCCTTGACCATGCCACGGGCCGCAGGGCGCACACGTGTATCCTCACCGTCCAGGCGGGCAAGAAGGAGTTCCTCGAAATCAATCTGGCAGATGTTGACGCGAAAGCCTGCTTCAGAAAGCTCAAGGGCATTTCCGGCGCAAGGCTGGCGGCGATGTCTCCGGTTAGACCCATCCTACAGATGAATCGTGAGGATAAGCGTTTCATAAATGCACGGCCCGTAATGGATGCGCTCGACAACTCAACAAATCTCGCCGCGATGGACTGGGAGGATTTTGAGCAGCTTATCAGGGACGTTTTTGAAAAGGAATTCAGCGGAGACGGCGGAGAAGTGAAGATCACACGCGCGAGCAGGGACCACGGTGTGGATGCGGTAGCGTTTGATCCAGACCCGATCAGAGGAGGTAAGATAGTCATACAGGCCAAACGTTACACCGACACCGTCAGCGTATCCGCAGTCCGCGACCTTTACGGGACTATCCTGAACGAGGGCGCTAACAAGGGTATCCTCGTTACAACGGCGGACTACGGGTCTGACGCCTACGGGTTCGCGAAAGGGAAGCCTATTACCCTTTTGAACGGCAGCGAGCTTCTGTACCTGTTACAAAAGCACGGCCATAAGGCGCGGATTGACCTGTCTGAGGCCCGGCGTCTTGCCGGGGAACGGGACAAGGCTGGAGGTAGATGACGCGGCCGCTACCCGCGCCTCCAAATCCTGACCGTCGCCGAGCTTTTGGAGGGAAAGAAAATTCTGTTTCCCGAGCACCGCGTCGAAACGTTCGCCAAAGCCGAACGCAAAACCAAGCACGAGCAAGAGGAGTTGTTTTAGGTGCGAAAGGGGGGCACATGGGACATTTGGTGACGATTGTGCTGGCAACGGTTGGCGCGGTTCTGGGGTGCGTTGATACATACGTCCTTCTGCAGGGCCGGCGCGTGCGTCTGCGAGTCGTTCCTAAGTCGGCGGTCCGGGACACGGGCGGCGTATGGAGCAACAGCATGCGACACATGCCGGGCGGCGCCCCGTGCATTGAAGTGGTAAACCTAAGTGCATTCCCGGTTACAATCTGCGAGGTCGGTTACGAACTTCCGTCTCCGATGCGAGCTACTATCATCGAGCCCACCCTTCTTGACTCGAAGCGCTGGCCGCGGAGACTTGAGCCACGGGAGGCGGTTACGGTTTACGGCGACAGTGCGGCTCTTCCACCAAACATCGGAAGGGCCTTCGCGAGGACCGATTGCGGAGTGATCCGATTTGGAGGGAGCCCTGCGCTTGATGACCTGAAGCGTCGGTTGCGGGGTCGCACGTGACAGCAGGTAGGCATGGTCAACCGGCTTTTCGGTTGACCGTGGGTTTGTCCTGCGCCCAAAGGCCCACGGTCAGGAATGCACTGACCGTGGCTACGAACTTCCGGCCCTGCGGGTTTTCCGCAAGCAATCGAGACAGAATCCGCAGCGTTAATAAGCGAACGCTGCGGTACAAGGTACAGAGAAGCAGATTCTTCGGCCAAAACCGGCCTCAGAATGACGTGCGCGGCGGTCCGGGCTCCTCAGGATGACGTGTGTGGCGGTTGCCGTTCCGCAGGATGACGGCTGCGCGGGTGGCGCAGACATTGAAGTGCAATGTCTGCGGCGCAGGGCACGTCGATAAGCTGACGCCGAAAAGCAGATTCCTCGGCCATAGAGCAGACCTCGGAATGACGAGGGTGGGCTGGCAGGCCTCGGAATGACGGGCGGTGAGGACACCGCCCCTACAGCCACGGCGTCGAGCACAGCTCGACGGTACAGAGCCTGCGCGCTCCGGGCGACTGGCCCCGGCACACATGCTAGAATGGTTTTGTGGAGCGTAATTCAAAACAGCCGCGCCGGGCGCAGTCGAAGGTTCTTCCGCTGGAACGCGCGTACGAGGTGATTGATGGCCTGAAGCAACAGGGCCAGCGTATCGTTTTTACGGGGCTGGCGCAGACCCCGTTTTTTGGGGTCTGCGATTTCGGCGGTCTGATCTACGCCAGCATGAGGCGTTCGCCTTTGGGTTCGGGAACAGGGTGGCCAAATTCTTTGGCGGTGTCGATCCACAACTGAATGGCTTCATGGGCGTGAGCGAGCGCCGATTCCTGAGTGTCGCCGTGCGCGATGCCACTGCAACCCTCTACCTTCCGCTACGCCCGGAGAAATAACTTGACAATTATCGGCTACTGTGCTAGTCTTTAGGGGTCGTGAAGGGTACGGCGCCTGGAGATCCGTAGCGCGCGTAGCCGGCGTTCGTCCTGGAAAATGGTAGCCGCGACACTGGTTTTTGTGTCGCGGGTTCCTCCGAAAACGGTTCCAAAGGCCCGCGACGGAGAAACCGCCGTCGCGGCTACATTCGCCCTCTCACGCCAGGAAAGGGCTTGAAAAATGAGGAAGGCGACTTTGCCCGCAGAAAAAAAGCATTCTTTTTTTGCAAAAACGAAGCTAGGAAGTTATTGAAAACAAACGATATTGTGTCAAAAAAAGACAGAAACAAACCTGAAACGAAGCTAGCCATGTTGTTGAAAACACATAACCTGCCAAAAAAATAGCCCAAAACGAATCCAGTCAAGTTATTTAAAATAAAGGGGATGCTAAAAACGAACCCACCAGAAGGTTCAACCTTTGCGGGACGTAGCTGCTTCCGGGGCGCTGGGCGGGCGGCGGGCGAACATCTCTTCAATCAGGTCGCGGTAGCGTTCTTCCACCACCGGGCGCCTGACCTTGAGCGTTGCGGAGAGTTCGCCGCTGGCGATGGTGAATTCTCCCGAGAGCAGGACAATCTGGCGAATGCGCTCGTAAGGAGCAAGATGCCGGCAAGCCTCATCGACTTGCCGCTGCAGGAAGGCACAGACCGTCGCGTTGGCCACAAGTTCCTGGCGCGTGCTGAATCGAATCCCCTGCTCGCGAGCGTAGGCTTCGAGCGCCGCAAAGTTCGGCGTTACGAGCGCTCCGACAAACTTCCGGGAATCGCCCAGCACGACAAGCTGGGCCACGTACAGGTGCCCTTGGAAGAGACGTTCGAGCTTTTCCGGCGAAACATACTTGCCGCCGGAAGTCTTGAAGAGATTCTTCTTCCGGCCCGTGATCGAGAGAAAGCCGTCCGAGTCAAACCTGCCCAGGTCACCGGTCCAGAACCAGCCGTCCGTGAAAGCGTCGCCATTTTGCTCGTCTTGATGGTAATAGCCGCTGGTAACGTTGGGACCGCGAACCAGAATCTCCCGGCCCGTTTGGCCCTCCGAATCCTCGATTTCCTCGCCCAGCTTGACCTCGACTCCGGCAATAACACGGCCCACCGTTCCCAACTTCACACCTTGCGGACTGTTGACCGCAATGACCGGAGAGGTCTCCGTCAGGCCATATCCTTCATAAACCGGAATGCCGATGGCAAAGAAGAATTCCGCCAAGTCCCGGCCAAGAGGCGCCGCGCCGGAAACGAACATGCGGAACCGCCCGCCCAATTGCCCGCAAATTTTTCGAAACACCAGCCGGCCCGCGAGCGCTCGTTTGAGACGCAAGCCCAGGGGCGGCTCGTGCCGCTCCAGCCCGTAGGGGAAATACCGTTTGCCCGTCTCAACCGCCCACCGGAACAGCTTTTGCTTCGCGGAGGGAAGGTGCTGAACTTCTTCCACAACTTTTTCACGAATCTTTTGCAGCAGGCGCGGCACCACCGCCATGATGGTGGGACGCACCTCGCGCAAATTTTGAGGCAGCGAATCGATACTCTCGGCGTAGGCGATCGAAACACCTCGCGCCAGGTAATAGAAATCCATCATCCGCTCAAAAATGTGGGCCAGCGGCAGGAAAGACATCGCGACGTCCGTCGGCCCAAGATCGAACAATTCATAGCAGGCCTGAACGTTGGAAACGATGTTGGCGTGGGTTAATACGACACCCTTGAAGATTCCCGTTGTGCCTGAGGTATAAACGATCGTGGCAGAATCCGCGGGACCGACCGCAAGCGCCCGCGCTCGAAAGAATTCAACGGGATCGGGTCCAAGCGCCCGTTCACGCTCCACTACTTCCTGCCAGCGCAACACGTCTTGGCCGCATTCCGCAGGAGCGTCCATCGCCACAATGAAGGCAAGATCAGGCACTCGGGAACGAACCTGCAAAACTTTCTGGAGTTGTTCCGCGGTCGAGACGACGATACCTTTTGAGCCTGAATCGCGGAGAATGTACTCGATGTCGTCTTCGAGCAGCGTTGCATAGAGCGGCACCGTGACCGCCCCAAGTCCCAGAAGGGCATAGTCCGTAAGCGCCCACTCGATGCGATTTTCCGCGAGCAGCGCGACCCGGTCTCCTGCGTGAACGCCCATGCCGCTGAAAGCGCGGCCGAGTGCCGCCACGTTCAACATCGCTTCGCGCGGGGAAACTCCGCGGTACGGGCCCGTTGATTTCGAAAGGAAAACATCCGGCTGGGAGTTGTTCTCCATCGCCTGCAGGAACAGATCGCTTAACGTTTGAAAGCTTTTTGAGTCCATAATGTTTCAGATCTTCGCTTCCGCGAACACCGCCTCGTTCTGGAGAATTCTAGCACAGACGCGCGATATTTCAGCAGCCCGCCCTATCCGGTCCGCGCGAGCAAGCAATAACTGGCGTGATGTTCCTGCACATGAAGTCGCGCGACCTTTTCCTTTGGCGCCTCATCGACTAAGATCAACGGCAGGGAATAGACCATGACTCATCCGGCAACAACCGAGCCCAACGGAATCACGCCGTCCGGCGCAAGCAAGAAGCGGGTCCGCGCTCCCCGCGGAACCGAACTCACCTGCCAAGGGTGGCATCAGGAAGCGGCCCTGCGCATGTTGATGAACTCGCTCGATGAGCAAGCGGCCGATGGGCATGAGGATTTGGTCGTTGGCGGAAGCAGTGCAAAGCCCGCGCGAGATTGGGATTCTTACCATGCCGTTGTCCGCTCCCTCCAGAGCTTAAAAGACGGCGAAACCTTCCTGATCCAATCCGGCGAGCCGGCGGGCATTTTTGAGACGGACGCTGAGGCTCCGCGCGTCCTGATCGCCAATTCGAACCCTGCCCGTCCTGGGTCTACAGAGGATCAGCTTCCTGACGCCGAAAGGCTTGGACCTGCGTTGTTCGGCCAAGACGCTCGTCGGAGCTGGACGTACGTAGGAAGCCAGCAAGCTCTGCACACGGCGTTCGAAACGTTTGCCGCGGCCGGCAGAGCGCATTTTGGCGGGGAGCTTGCCGGCAGGCTGATCGTCTCCGGCGGAATGGGCAGCACGGGAGGAACCCAGCCGCTTGCCGCCACGCTCCAGGGCGCCGCCTTCCTTGGCATCGAGGTTGATAGCGAAAGAATCACCCGCCGCATCCGCGCCGGCTACTGCGATTTCTGTGTCAACAGCCTGGACGAAGCGCTTCGCATTCTCAAAAACGCCGTCCGGCAAAAGCAGCCGGTCTCGGTGGGCCTGGTAGGAAACTGCGCAGAAATTATCCCCGAACTCGCAAGGCGCGGCGTTGTCCCCGACATTTTGAGCGATCTGACCGGCGTCCGGGATCTCTTGAACGGCTACGTCCCCGCCGGCATGTCCCTCGAAGAGGCCGGGGCGTTGCGCTGTAGGAACCCTGAAGACTATTTCAAGCGCGCTTGCAATTCACTCGCACTACACGCCCGTGGAATGGCAGAACTCCAGAAACTTGGCGCCGTGGCCTTCGACTTTGGAAACAACCTCTGCGGCGTGGCCAGGGAGCACGGCGGGGTCCAGGAAGCTCATCGCTGGCCTGGCTTTGTTTCCACTTACCTCCGCCCGGCCTTTGCAGAGGGCCGAGTGCCATTGCGCTGGGCGGCGCTCTCCGGCGATGCGCGGGATATTCATCGCGCCGACGGCCTGCTGCTGGAGCTTTTTCCCGATGACGCGATGCTGCGCCGCTGGATTCGCCTGGCGCGAAAGCATGTGAAGCTTCAGGGATTGCCGGCTCGGGTCGGCTGGCTGGGTCGAGAGCAGCGCGCGCGATACGCTGAGCGGTTGAACGCCCTTATCGCCAACGGTGAACTCATGGCTCCCATGGTCATCGCGCGAGACCGGATAAACTGCGGGTTGGGAGTCTCGCCCATGATGGAGTCGGACAGAACGAAAGACGGAGAGAACTCGACGAACCCGCAGACCATCCTTAACGCCGTGCTAAGTCTCAACTCGGGCGCAAGTTGGATATCGCTCCAGGGCGCCGGAGCCGAGGGAACCGCGGCCACTTACCCTACAACCCAGGCTGCCATCGCTGACGGCACACCCGGCGCGGGGAAGCGCCTTCAACGCATCCTGGAGAATAACTGCGGCTTTGGTCCCGTCCGCCAAGCCCGCGCAGGCGATGACAACACTCGCGACTCGGGTGCTTCTCCCGCCCATGCAGCCCCCGCCGGCTAGCCTGTGAGACGCAACGGGAAAAGCCCTTAACTCTTTTTGGAGGTAACGGCAAAGAAAGAAGCGATGCGCTGCTCAACTTTCCTGCTTTTGCACTTGGGGCAAGCGGGCCGCCGCTTTTCGTATTCAGCCAGCGACAACATGAGGGTGAATTTCTTCCTGCACTGTTTGCAGACAAAGTCGTAACTCGGCATGGAATCTATACCTCCGATCCGGGTGTGAAAGGCCATTATATCAAAATGCCGGCGCGCGCCTGCATTCCTCGTAATTATCTTCAACTCTGGACTGATGCTTTCAGCTAACGCCGGACGTTAAGGAGAATCCGGGATCGTAAGGCAAGATTTTGTCGCGTTCCTTGTGCTAAATTCTTATCGTGCAAACCATCGTTGAATGCGTCCCGAATTTCAGCGAAGGGCAGGACTCCGAGAAGATCGAAGCCATCGTCCAAGCTCTCCTTGCGGGGCCGGACGTTCATTTGCTCGGGAGGGAAATGGACCCGGACCACAACCGCTCCGTTGTGACCTTTGTGGGAACTCGCGAAAGCGTTGGCGAAGCCGCATTGCGAGCCATCGGATGCGCCGGTGAACTGATCGACTTGAACGACCACCGGGGAGCGCATCCCCGCATGGGAGCTACGGACGTTGTGCCTTTCGTACCGATCAAGGGCGTGAATCTGGATGACTGCGTGGAGATTGCCCGCTGGGTGGCCGGGGAAACCTGGCGGCGCTTCCGCATCCCGGCCTATCTTTACGAAGCGGCGGCCCGCGAGCCCCGGCGAAAGAATCTTGAATATGTCCGGCAAGGGCAGTTTGAGCGGTTGCGCGAGGAAGTTCGGCGGAATCCGGATCGGCGGCCGGACTTCGGCGAGGCCGATCTCCACCCAACAGCCGGGGCTACGGCCGTCGGTGCGCGAAACTTTTTGGTTGCCTACAACATCAACCTCAAGACTTCCAATCTTGAGCTGGCCAAGGCCATCGCCAGGAAGATTCGCGCCTCGGATGGAGGTTTTCCAGCCGTGAAGGCCATCGGAGTGGAACTGAAGGCGCGCAATTTGGTCCAGGTCTCCATGAACCTGACGGATTTCCTGACCACGCCGATCGGCACCGTCTTTGATGCCGTGGCGGAAGAGGCAGCGCGGGCAGGGGTTGCCATTGAGAGCAGCGAAATTGTCGGCCTTGTACCGCGCCGGGCGATTGAGAACGTCGCGGTTCGCCGCCTCAAATTGAAGAGCTATAGCCCCGATTTGATTTTTGAGAACCGGCTGGCGCAGGCGAAGGGAAATGCGTTAGAAGGCAGCCCTTTCCGGCAGGGTTGAAATCTCGCCCTCCCGGTCTCGCGGGGAAAGTTCATGAGCAATTCGGGCTAAGGCGAAGCCTTAGGTTCAATCACGTTGGATTATGAAGCAGGTCGCGCCGTCCTCAGTACCGTGGAAACCCATACCTTTCTTGCAGCGGCTTCACCCAAGCTGGCTGGCTTACCCTCCAAATGTAAGCTCAAAGTGCCATCATAATTGCGGCTCATGACTTGAATTTGAACACCCGGTCGGATTCCCAGTTGATCGAAGTATTCAAGGAGTTTGCGATCCCGCTCGCGCATACTATCGACCCGGACCGACGATCCGGGTGTTGCTTCCCACAAGGGCCGCAGGCCCAGCTTGCGCCGCTCGGCGGCGCTCTTGTTGATCTGGTTCCCATGGGGACAGGCTCCATCCCGTCCAAGCTTTTCGATCAGCTTTTGTTCCATATCCTCTGAAACGGAGTGCTCCAGCCGCTCCGCCTCTTCGTGCACTTTGTACCATTCCATTCCCAGGATCTCGTAGAGGAAACGCTCAATTACATGATGGCGAGATCGCAGCCCGTCAGATATTTTTCGTCCTTGGACCGTCAAAGTGATTCGGCCCTTGCGGTCTACCTGGGCCAGTTTGTCGCGCCTCAGGCGCCGGAGAGCCAGCGCTACGGCAGGCGGGGAAACATCCAGCCAGCGCGCAATCGTGGCCGCGATAGCGGCACCCTCTTCCGCCTCCGCCTCCGCGATGGCCTTCAAGTAATCCTCTTTCGATACGGTAAGCTTCATGGCAGACAGCCACTTAGGCATTGTAGCGCTTTCGACCATCTCATCATGCCAGCGGTCAGAGCATCAGGCAACATCCATATTAGCCCGGTTTCCTGGACGATGGGCCACATTTTCCGGTTGACAGCTCCGTGGTTAGTCGTATTAACTATGGTTTATTATAATTAAGAATCTGTAGTAAACAGCAGCCGCGAGTTAGCCCTGAATGGATCATCCGCAAGATAAGCCTGAAACTGCTGAACACCAACCCGCCGGTACGGACAGGGCAGCGGTTGAAGCGGGCGTGCCGCAGCCCAGCCGCAGCCTGTCCCTTGAAGGGTTGCACGGCTCGGTCGAAGTGCCGTCGCACAAAGCGGGCTTCTGGCGGCACTGGTGGGCTTTTGTCGGACCGGCGATTCTGGTCAGCGTCGGGTACATGGACCCCGGGAACTGGGGCACCGACCTGGCAGGCGGAGCGCAGTTCAAGTACGGGCTGCTGTGGGTTGTCGCCCTGGCCAGTTTGATGGCCATCTTTATGCAGATCATCGCGGCCCGCCTGGGCGTGGTCACCGGGATGGACCTCGCTCAATGCTGTCGCGATTGGTACCCCCGCTGGACTCGAGTGCCCAACTGGTTGTTCTGTGAACTCGCTATCGGCGCCTGTGACTTGGCGGAAGTGCTGGGCAGCGCTGTGGCCCTCAATCTCCTGTTCAATATTCCTTTGCTCTGGGCAGTCATCATCACAGGGTGCGATGTCCTGATTCTGCTAGGCTTGCAGCGCTTCGGGATGCGAACCATTGAGGCGGTTGTGGTGTTGCTGGTGGCTACGATGGCCTCGTGCTACTACATGGAGATTTTCGTGCTCCCTCAGACGCGTCCCAGCTTTATCGAGATGGGGAGTGCGCTCCTCCGGCCCGGACTGGCGCAAAACGGCATGCTCGTGCTCGCCATCGGCATCATTGGCGCGACCGTGATGCCCCATAATCTCTATCTCCACTCGGCTCTGGTGCAGAGCCGCAAACTCCAGAAAGATGATGCCTCCGTTCGCAGCGGCATTCGGTTCAACACCCTTGATGCGTCGGTAGCCCTGACCGTCGCTTTCTTCGTGAACGCTGCTATTCTGGTGCTGGCAGCTTTGGTCTTTTTCGGCAAGGCGAATGTGCTCGTACCGGACGGACACATGATCAAGTTCAGCCCCGACACCGACTGGATCCGCGTCGCCTATCTGACCCTGGCTCCGCTGCTGGGAACCGCCCTGGCCAGTACGCTGTTCGCCGTGGCCTTGCTGGCCAGCGGACAAAGCAGCACGATCACCGGCACGCTGGCCGGGCAGGTGGTCATGGAAGGCTTCATGCATTGGCGAATCCAACCCTGGTTACGGCGGCTTATCACCCGCACGCTGGCTATTATCCCGGCCATCCTGATCATCGGGATTCGTGGCAACAGCAGCGTGACCGATCTGCTCGTCCTCAGCCAGGTGGTGCTGGCTTTGCAGCTTCCCTTCGCCATGTTCCCTTTGCTACACTTCACAAGCTCCCGCGAGCGCATGGGCAAGTGGCGAAACGGCTGGTTTCTCATGATCGCCGGCTGGGGCAGCGCCCTGCTTATTACCGCCATGGACATCTACGGCTTGCCGGCGGCGTTCAAGGGCGCTTGGGCGATCATTGTCGGGCACTGACGCGCGAGGGGCGACACACGCCCAGCGGGGAGAATGTCATGTACAACAAGATTCTGGTAACTCTGGACGCTACTCCGACCGACCGGGCTATCATCGAACACATCAAAGCCCTGGCCAAGATCCTGCACAGCCGCGTGGCGCTTCTGCATGTTGCTGACGGCTGGGCCGCCCGCATGTACGGCCCCGACGCCGTGAGTTCAGAAGTCGCAGAGGACAAGGCGTACTTGGAAAAGGTTCAAGCCGAGTTTCAAGCGGAGGGCATTCCTGCCGAGGCGGCACTGGCCTACGGCGACCCGTCAAGCGAAATCGTCAAGTGGGTTCAGCAACAGGGCTGCGATCTGGTCGCCATGAGCACGCATGGACACAGGTTCGTCAGCGACCTGCTTCTGGGGACGACAGCGCCACGGGTGCAGCATAGGATCAGCGTCCCTGTGCTCCTGCTTCGAGCCAAGTGAACGACGCATGTTCACTTCTGAAGACAGAATCGCGGAGCGCCGTGGAAAACTCGCGAGCCCGCGCTTCCCCGCTGGAAGTCGCCGAACGAACCTTTACCCTGGATTGCCGCGCAAATCGGCCTACAGAAGACGTGAAATCAACTGAGGGGAACTCTGCCCAATGCTTATTCCGGGTTTCGCCACGCCCGAGGGTACCGATAGGTTTCGCAGGCGATTTGCCGATCGTCTGCCGGGACATTATCGCGAAGCTCAGCAACTCTGGACCGCCTCCGTCGGCCTTGGAACCTACCTCGGCGATCCCACCAAAGAAGTTGACGATCGATACCGCGATGCCGTCATTGGCGCGGTCCAAATGGGCACGAACGTTCTTGACACGGCGGTCAATTACCGCCACATGCGGAGTGAGCGGGCCATCGCTCAGGGACTTTCTACTCTGATCTCCTCCGGGGCCGCCAAACGTGATGAGATTATCCTCGCCACCAAAGGCGGGTTCCTCGCCTTCGACGGCGAACTTTCTCAAGACCCTCCCGACTATTTCCGCGAAAAGCTGGTCCAGACAGGCTTGGTGCGGCCCGGGGAAGTTGTTGCGGGTTGTCACGTCATGTCGCCTGAGTACCTGACAAATCAGATCGATACCAGCCGGGCAAACCTTGGGGTCGAGACCATCGACATTTATTACCTGCACAATCCCGAACTTCAGCTCAAAGAAGTTTCGCGCGACGACTTCCTGCGCCGTCTCAAAGCGGCCTTTTCAGCCCTTGAACAGGCGGTTGTGGACGGCAAGATTCGCATGTACGGAACCGCGACATGGAACGGCTACCGCGTGCCCGCAGATTCCCAAGAATCCATCGCGCTTCAGTCCGTCCTCGATGTCGCCGCAGAGGTTGGTGGCAACGATCATCATTTCCGCGCAGTTCAACTCCCGTTTAACATCGCGATGCCCGAAGCCCTGACGGCCAATACTCAGCCGATGGACGGCAAGCAAGTTCCCTTCCTGCATCTGGCGCGTGAGCGGGGCCTGATGGTTTTCGCCAGCGCCAGCCTTCTGCAGAGCCGTCTTTCCCAGGGGTTGCCCGATGATCTCCGACAATGGTTTCCTGGTCTCGAAACTGACGCGCAGCGGGCCCTGCAATTTGTCCGATCCACTCCGGGAATTACCTGCGCGCTGGTGGGCATGAGCCGCCGCGTGCACATCGAGGAAAATCTCGCTACGGCTTCTGTGCCCCCTCTCACCCTTCGCGACTACCGGAAGATCTTTCAGCAATCGTCCCCGCCTTGACAATGAGCCGGCTTTCCGTTAGGTTGCGCTTTAAGCGACTATCCGTGCCGGCACATTGGGGAGGGAGTTTTGCCCGCCACACCCATCATTACCATCACCACAGACTTCGGTGAACGCGACTACTTCGTGGGAGTTATGAAAGGAGTAATTCTGAAGATCAACCCCGAGGCCGTCATTGTGGATATCAACCACCAGATCAATTCCTACGACATCTTTGACGGTGCTTTTACCCTGGCTCAGAGCTATCTTTATTTTCCTCCTGACACCATCCACCTTGTCGTGGTCGACCCGGGCGTCGGTTCCGTCCGGCGGCCCATTCTGGTTCGCACTGGGAATCACAAGTTCGTGGCTCCGGACAACGGAGTGCTGTCGCTCGTTTATGAGCGCGAAGAAAACGTCGAAGTACGCCACGTTACCGCAGACCATTACTTTCTGAATCCTGTCAGCAACACCTTCCATGGACGGGACGTCTTTGCGCCTGTGGCGGCATGGCTAAGCCGGGGAGTAGAGACTGAGAAATTCGGCGAGGTCATCACGGATTACGCAAAATTCGCTTCTCCCCGGCCCAAACGGGAAAGCGAAAACCTCATCAAGGGTGTGGCAATCAAAGTGGACAAATTCGGGAATATCATTACGAACATCCGTCCTGAGGATGTCCCGCAACTCTTCACGGAGAACCCGCCGCGTTTCCGGATCGTCATCAACCAGCACGAGGTAACGCAGTTGCACTCCTCTTACTCGATGGGCCAGCCTTCGGAGATTTTCGCCATCGTCGGCAGCTCCGGCTTTCTTGAGATCGGCACCAACCGCGGATCGGCCGCGAAAGCTTTGAACGTAAATCGAGGGGCGGAAATCTTGGTTATATTGGGCGAGGAAGCTGCGCCAGCAAGCTAGCGGACCGTCCACGAATTATTTGGAATCACCCTGGGAGGGCACAGGAGCAACCTTCGGGCGTGGACCTTTCCCGGCAAGCTTCTCAATCTTGACTTTCGCGACGCGCAACCCCTCCATTTCAACGACGGTGTAAACCCGCCCTTCGTATGTAAAACTCTCGCCGCCTTTGGGAATCGCCCCCAACCGGTCCAGCACAAAGCCCGCCAGTGTTTCGTATCCCGCGCCGCGCAGAAGGGCAATGTTGTAATCGTCCGCCAGTTCTCGCAAGCCGAGCGCAGCGCCCACCACCAAAACGTGCTCGCCGACCTTCTGAATCACCTCCTCTTCCCTGTCGTACTCATCCTGAATCTCACCCACGATCTGCTCGAGGGCGTCTTCAATCGTCACCAGCCCCACGAACGTTCCGAACTCATCCACCACAAGGGCCAACTGGGCATGGCGCCGGCGGGTCTCATCGAGCAACTTAACAAGAGGCATGGCTTCGGGAACGATCATCGGTGTGTGCAACAGAGACCTTAAGTCGAGCGGTTCGCTGAGGGGAATCCGGGAACGCAAGCGATCCAGAGTAACCGCCAAAAGATCACGAGCGTAAAGGATTCCGATAATATGATCAGGCGAATCTTCGTAAACGGGAACGCGGGAATGCTGGTCCTTCACAATCCGTTCGAGGAGGAAACTGAGGTCTTTGCTGAGAGGCAACGAAGTAATCTGCGGTCTGGGGACCATAATCTCGCGCACCAGAACCCGGTGAAGATCAAAGACGCTGTGAATCATCTCTTCCTGTTCTTCACCCAGCAGACCGCGCTTGCGGATTCCCGCAACAATCAGTTCCACTTCCTCCAGACTGTGCATATCGCCATGCCCCACGGAGGCCGTAACGCCAACCCCGCGAGCGATGCGATTGGCCAGCCAGTCCATCAGGAGAACCGGGTAGTGGGCCGCCCGCATATACAGAGTCAAAGGCCAGGCCGCAAGCAACGAGACTTTTTCGGCACGCTCATAACCTATCGTTTTCGGAGCAAGCTCACCCAGAACCATCAGCAGGCCCGTAATCGACAGGAACGCGATAACGGTCGCCGTCCCATGGGATACGGGGCCGACAAAATGCTTCAACCTCCCCTCGAGCAAATCGCGCAGATCTCCCGCCAGCATGGATTCTCCCAGCCAGCCAAGCAGAAGACTGGCGGCCGTAATGCCCAGTTGCAGGCCGGAGAAAAGGCGGCTGGGATACGCCAGCAGCTTTTGCACCAGCGCGGCACGGAGGCTCCCCAGCCGCACGAGTTGCTGCAATCGGCTGCGCCGGACGCTTAATAGCGAATACTCCGCCGCCACAAAACAGGCGTTCGCCGCCACCAGGGCCAGGATCAGCACACCTTGCAGGAATAAAGCCATTGTCGGAAGCTCTACCTTGAATTCTAGACCGAAAACCTGCCCAAACGGAAAGCCTGCCTTGGGCCGCCACCGGAAAACTCCCCTCGCAGTGTAGCGCAAGAGAACCGGAACCAGGAGAGAATTGAACTGTGCGGCTTGTCGGATAGAACTCCGCGAGGGTAAAGTAATAACTTTGAGAAGAGGTCTCGAACCGAGCCGGTGTTCTGATAGAATTAATCGGATGTACGATGACATTGTCGCCGTGGTTAAAAATCAGCCACTCAAAGGCGGCCACTTTCTTTTGAATCTTTATTCTCCGCGGCAAGCCCAGGCAACACGCCCGGGGCAGTTTGCCATGGTCCGACTGCTTGGTCACACGGACGTGCTCCTGCGGCGCCCCATGAGCATTTACGATGTAAAGTCCGCCGGGTCCGCACAAGACCAACCCGATCCCAGCGCCTCTCCTGCGGTCATTCAGCTTCTCTACAAAATCGTTGGGCAGGGCACGCGCCTAATGGCGAAGTTGAAGCCGGGTGATCAGGTGGGATTGCTCGGTCCCCTGGGCCACGGCTTCTTCGAGGAAGAATACCTCCCCATAGCCGAAAGGGTGGAAGAGGTTCTGCTGGTTGCGGGCGGCATCGGGATTGCCGCTTTGCTTCTTCCCGCGCGGCAGATTGCCCAAGCCGGCCTGCGTCAGCGGCTGTTCTTCGGAGGCCGCACCCGAGAGGATATTGTAGGTGTCGAGGATTTCGAAAGCTACGTTCAGGCAAAAACGCTGGCCACGGAAAACGGTTCCGAGGGGCATGGCGGGTATGTTACCGAACCTCTGGCGGAGTATCTTGAACACCACCGGCATCGGAAATTCTTGTTGATGGTTTGCGGGCCTTGGGCGATGCTTCGTGCGTCGGTTGAGCTTGCCCGTCAATACGGCCACCCGTGTTTGGTCTCCATGGAAAACCGAATGGGATGCGGGTTGGGAGTTTGCCTGGGATGCTCTATTCGGGTAACAGGAACCGGCCACGCCGCCTACGAGCGCGTCTGCACGGAAGGCCCGGTATTTCAGGCTGAGAAGGTAATCTGGGAACGGGAAGAAATTCCCAAGATATAGCGCGATGATAAAAGAATCCCCGCAACCAAAGCGCCAGCAGCCGGCTAAAAGCAGTGCCAGCAAGGAAGAGTTTAGCCCCCGCATTGATGTCGAAATTGCCGGCATCCACTTTGAGAATCCCGTCCTGACCGCCAGCGGCACCTTCGGTTACGGCCAAGAATTTGCCCGCCTCATCGATCTCGACCGGCTCGGCGGGATTTGCGTCAAGGGAATTTCCGCTGAACCGATGGAAGGAAATCCCTCCCCGCGCATTTACGAAACCGCGGCCGGAATGCTGAATGCGATCGGCCTGCAAAATGTGGGCGCAAAGAAATTTCTGAAAGAAAAGCTGCCCTTCCTCAGAACCCTGCGCACACGCTGCATTGTCAATGTTTTTGGCTATTCCACCGAAGAGTACGTGCGGGCGATCGAGATCTTGAACGCCGGCGAAGGAATCGACGGCTACGAGTTGAATATTTCCTGCCCCAACACCCGTTGCGGCGGCATGGTTTACGGCAACGATCCGCGGCTGACGGCAGAAGTGGTGGCCGCAAGCAAAAAAGCGGCGCGCTACCCCCTGATCGTCAAACTCTCCCCCAACGTCACCGACATCACGGAACTCGCCCGCGCCGCGGAATCCGCCGGCGCCGATGCGCTGTCGCTGGTGAATACGTTTGTGGGGATGGCCATTGATATTGAGACCCGCACTCCGCGCATCTCGAACATTACCGGCGGCCTTTCAGGTCCCGCCATCAAGCCGCTGGCCTTACGCATGGTCTACCAAACAGCCCGCGCGGTAAAAATTCCGATTATCGGGATCGGAGGGATTTCCAGCGCCGAGGATGCTATCGAGTTTTTCATCGCCGGAGCCCGCGCCGTGCAAATCGGGACTGCAAATTTCTATGCCCCAGATACCGCGCTGCGCGCCGTCGAGGGAATACGCGAGTACTGCAAGCGCAAGAAAACGCATCTTTCCGGGCTTGTCGGCACCTTGCGGGCGCCTCAAGGAACGACTGTCCACACAGCCCCGTAGCATTAACATTTCCACGAGCCTGCGCCGCAGGCCGGCCTTCTGCAAACCGCGTCGCGGTTCTGTCTTACTGATGTTTGCAAAATATAGTGACGCCGTTCTTTGTAGCGCCGCTCGGCGGCAAGCACTGCTTGCCTGAGCGGCGAAAGACGCGGGTCATAGACCCACGCGACAGTAATAGTTGTCACTATATTTTGTAACTCTCAATAAGAAGCCGATCCATCGACACTCGTTATCCTCATGGCAGCCAAGCCCGTCCGGACCAGGCTCAGGACCCTTGCGACGAGGATGGCGGAGCGTCGGGAGCATCCTTCGTATCTTGATTCCTGGGGCGACGAAGCCGCCACGCCTGCACCAAAAGCGTAACTGCGATCCATGTGCTCAATAAGGCCAGCGCTCCCGCAACAACCCGCGGAAGAAAAATCGTCATAGCGATGAACACTGCCAGTGCCAAACCGCTCGTAAGCATCAAGGAAGATTCGGCTGGACCGAGCACCCGGCGGTTCGTCATGGCAGCGCCGACGACGTTGCCAATCCGCAAAACTCCCTTGGCAGCCCAATTGGCGCTGCCCCGGGCTGCACCTCGCGGCCTGGGGCGTAAACGGCGCGGAAGGACGGGCCGAGGTCGCCGATTGTGTGACAGGATAATCTCGGTTGAGTGCTTAAGATCGTCAAGGTACATCGCCTGCATCTCGCTCGCAAAGCCTTCGTCCTCGACGACAACGTCGAGCTCCCAATTGCCCAGCCAACTGGCAAGATTCAGATTGGTCGATCCGACTCTCGCCCACCGGCCGTCGGCGACCGCAGTCTTGGCATGGAGCATCGGTCCATTCCACTCAAAGATTCGCACGCCGGCCTCGATCAGAGTGCGGTAACCGGCGCGGGAGATGGCTCTGACAACGGGGACGTCGCCCGCACGCGGCAGCAACAGGCGAACGTCCACACCGTCGGACGCCGCCGCGCGCAGCGCCTGGACGTAGGAAGAAGTCCCCACAAAGTAAGCATCCGTGAGCCAGATGGATTCACGGGCCAGCGCAGCGATCAACTGATCGAGCCGGTACATCGCCAACGTGCCGGGACGGCTGGGGATGATCCGCAAACTGATCGTGCCTGCTGTACGAGCGGCTGCATTGTACGCCAACTCGCTTTTGGGTAACGGCGATCCGCACTCGGCCCATGCAGCGGCAAACGCTCGTTCGACATCAGGAACCGCCGGCCCTTCGATTTCAACACCCGTATCGCGCCAAGAAGCGACCCCGCGCTCCGGATAGCCCGCCCACCTGCGGCCGACACATAACCCGGTCACAAAGGCGATTCGACCGTCCACAATAATTGATTTTCGGTGATCCCGGCTGAGCCATCCGAAGGCGCTGTCGAAACGGGGCGGATTGAAGCACCGGACTTCCATTCCGGCGCGGCGTAGCGGCCGCCAGAAATTCCACCGGGTGTGCCCAAGAGCGCCCATCCAATCATAAATGATGCGGACGCGCACCCCCTCTCGGGCTTTTAAGGCGAGGAGGTCCGCGAACTGACGCCCTACGTCGTCGCTATGGATGATATAGCTTTCAAAATAAATCGTCCGACGCGCGCCACGAATCGCTTCCATCCAGGCTGCGTAGTTCTCTCGAGCATCGCGCAGGAGCCGTACACGGTTACCGGGAATCAAAGGCGCCCCGGCCGCACGGGAAAACGCCTGGTCGGCGAACGCCCGGAGCGCGCGCTGCGACTCACCGGACAAAGCGATCAAAGGATCAGCAGCCGTAGCCATCATCCTGTATGATACCGCGGGTGGCATGTGCGTGCAGAGCTTCTGCAGGTCTCAAGCATACCGACGGCATCGCTCCTCTTGATGACAGGCGCCCCGGCATCCCAACAAGCCCGCACGAGAACTCGCCGGCATCGTCTTCCGATGCCGGCGCCAGTCTTTGACCTTTTTCTGAAGAACGCTCTTCGTGGGAAGGGGGTCGTAACAAAACCGGGATATACTCCAGCACGTCGAATCGTGCCTCCAACCTCTTGCTATTCTCCGATCAAAATTTGGGCGGGAGCATTCAATGATCGAACAAACGGGCATGTCAAAAGGTCCTGGAAAGATATCCAGGTCAGAAGTCAAACCGATAGCCCAGAATGCACTTCAGGATCAAGCGGTCTGTACTGCGGGTCATTCCAACTCCAACGCCGAAATTGATCTCCCACTGCGGCGCAAGATTCAAGTCGATAGCAGGAAAGATCTGTTGTTCCTGCTCTGCGAGAGGGTCGAAACCCGTAACAGGCCCGAGAGCGCCGTAGTATTCCAAGCCCCCGGCGATTTTGGGCGTGAAGTTGTAACTGAACTTGAAATTCGGAGAAAACTGAAAACCCTTGTGGACGCTAAGCCCGTGGAAGGACTTGTCGAAGGCGGGATTGAACGCCCAGTACCAGCGGCCCATCTGTTTGTCAATAATGGGGCGGATTTCCCACGTCCAGGTATCCGGCGAGAATTTCCTGCGCTGGTAGCCAATCTCGTTGGAAATGCTCACCCCCACCGGCCAATGCCAGCCATCCGGGACGCGAACGCGCGGCCGGATGTGGTCGCCCACCCAGTCCCAGCCGTCGCCGCTCCGAGCTGAGGTAAAGATGTAGAAGCCTGTTTCAAACCACGAGTTGAATCCATGAGTGATTTCGATAGTTTCGTGTTCAGCATGGTTGTCCGGAGCGACGCCATCCACCGGAGTCTTGAAACCCTCGGCCGTGAAATTACTGTGGAGTTCCACCATGGTATGGTGCGGCTCCACCGTGGGGGAGCCGTACACCTGAATCTCATAGTTGTCCTGAGCCCTCAAGCCAAACGCGCCCGCCAGCAAAACCGCCGGTAAAAGAGCAAGTCGCACATTGCCAGGCCAACCTCTTCGTGAAGCGATCATGAGATAGGCAGATAGTATATCCCACACCGAGCGTTCCAACGTGCCACGGAATCACCCGCCGTGCCGCCCGTCAAACGTTCTGGCTGGTCGGTCAAGATCAGGAGGGAGAAATCACACGCCTTCAGGTATGGGTGAGGAGAGAGGCACAGGTTGGACGTTCAAACACCACGAGTTTGGCCGTTCCCGCACCCTATAAAGCCGCTAGTGCTTGCTTGCGTTCGTCTGCGTTATGACGTTTTGCGAGGTGCCCTTTGTTTTGAACGAGTTGAAATTACGCTTACTTTCGCAAACAACCACTAGACCGGCCCTTGGACCGTGCGCGAGCAATCAAAGTATGCACTAGGGCCTGGCCAGGCTTCAATTACATGACTTTACTTACCATAAAGAACCTATCCTGATTCCCGTGGGATCAGTCGTGCTGGTGTTCCTTACAGCCGAGGCAAAGTCGCGTCCAAGGTACCGCAGTAAGCCGAGGTCCGGAGATGGGCTGGTCGCAAACCTCGCAGATTCCGTAGTTGCTCCGCTCGATTCGCGCCAAGGCCTCCTCGATCGCCCTTAGCAGCCGGCTATCGGTTTGGTGCAGACGTACTTGGATCGCTGCCTCACTCGCCGCAGTGGCTTGGTCGGCAGGGTCGCCATGAAGAGGCTCGGTTGATGGAGCAAGACCTTCCCTCCCCTTCCATGCGGATGACAATTCATCGTGCTTTGATTGTAACAACTGTTTGTATCGCTCTAAGTCTTTTGGATCCACGTCGCACTCCACCCTTTTTCAGCTATTTTCTCAACCCCAATTCTAATAGAGACAATAGGCAACGAACCGTCCCTTTCTGCCAGGGGTGTTCCCCGCCTCGACATTCCCTCTTACCAGTATAGTCGAGAAGAGGCATGTCGTCGAAGCCAGAAAGGAATCATCGGTTGCGCAAATCGGACACGGCGTATCTTGGGATGTCTGGCGACAGTCGCTTTGTACTGCCTGCACGAATGTTTTTGGGTAAAATCCCCAAAACGCCTGTCCTTCATATTGTAAACGCCAGGGGATCAATCACCCAAGTATAGAAGAAAGGGGACGGGTCACAAACGAACAGATAATCAATCTCAGGCAGAATGGTCAAGAGGCCCATGCGAAAGGCTATCAGGAACACTCGACCCGGCGCTTTGGAATGAAAGCGCGCCTTTTTCGGCGGCTACTCTGCCGCATCTTGCTTGGAATCGAGAGCAATACAGAAACGTTCCTCAGCCTCGCAAGACCGATAAACCGACGCCCAAGGGGTATGCCTTTGTCTGAACAAAAGGTCCTGTCGCCGGCGCCTGGAAAGGTTGCTCATCGCCTGTTGCTTCTGTGCACGGTGACTGTATACCTGACGAGGGAAGCGCCTCATAACCCAGCAGACCTTCCAAAGCGGCCCTATTTTGAAGCACCAGCGTAGAGCCTTTGATGATGATCCAGTGGTGCACCTTGAAATCTCCCAGAATCCTGGTGATGGTCTCACGGGAGGTTCCGATCAGTTGACCGATCTCTTCGTGGGTGAGAGTGAGCCTTGCGCGAACACCCTTCTTCCTTTTCTCGCCGCGTTCAGCCCATTCGAGCAGAAATCTCGCCACCTTTTCCCGCGCGGAGCTGGAGAGTCCAAGCGCTCTGAGCTGTTCGCATGTCTCCTGATAGCTGGCGCTCAACTGCCTCGCCACCAGCAGGGCTGCTTGTGCGTGCTCCCGCAAGAAGCGGAGGAAATCCTCGCGCCTCACAAAGTTGACTTGGCAGGGTTCAACCGTTTCGGCAGTAGCTTGAAAGGCGACGTTGGAGATCGCCGCGTGCAACCCCAGAATCTCGCCCGGCTTGACAATTCTCAGGATCATAACCTTGCCATTTGCTGAGGTCAGGGAAAGCTTCACGCGGCCCTTTGTAAGCACAAAGACCCCTCTCGGAGCCTCACCTTCGATAAACAGCACCGCGCCCGGCGGGTAGGTTATGGCCACTTTGAGGGCTTCAAAAGCCTTTGACACATCTGGAGAAAGCCCCCCCAGGAATTCATCCGAACTTTGGGGGATGCTACAGAATTTGCTATCCGGCTCCAACATCTGCACTGAACGCATGGCAATCTCCTCTTTCGCGCTAGGCCACACACGGCCATAAACAGTTGCTAGCGCCCACCGTAAGTGAAACTGCGTAGGACTCTCTCCTCTGCTGGAGGAGCCAACGCGGCAAGCTGTTTCGCTTGGCAATCAACGCGTGATGGCCCGCAGTCTTCTCCCCGTTGCCTGTAGCGCAACGAAGCACATGGGCGATCTCAGGCGGGGCAAAAGGCGGGACAATAAAGTCCGCAGCCCCATTCTCAAGCGCCCTGATGTACAGCCTCATATCGTTTATGCGCGAGACCACGATCACCGGCACGGGCATCCGAGCCTGGGCGGCCAAGAATACGACATCCGCCCATGTCCCGTCGGTCAATACAGCGTCAGAGAAAACTGCCGCAGGAAGCGCATCTTGCTCCAGAATCGCATTGGCCTGCGCAATATTCCTAACCAACTGCGTTTTGACCCCTTGGGCCTCAAGCACCTTCCGCAGCGCCTGGGCAACTTCATCTTGCTCAGAAACCAGCAACACTGGGGCTGTATCCTTCATAACTACCCTCCTAGCCGTCCCCGATACCGTAAGATTAGGCAAGTCTGATTCCATATATGCCATCGACATAATCCCTGTATCATGTGACAGTTAAACGAACGATGGTAGAAACCCGCTTATGTGACGGTGATCACATTCCGCCAGCAAGACGATATATGGTCACACGGTTGTAGATTCATGCGAGGATAGCCATACCCCATCCTCCAATAATCTCCGACCTTGAGGCTTGGAATCCCAGCTTCAACGCCGTGGACCGCAAGGACGGGCGCCGATTTCGTAAAGCGGAGGCTTTTATTGTGAATCGCCTTCACTCTGCAATTTCCGCAGTTTTTTGGAATCTCCCGTAACGGAGAGCGAGGGTGGGCAGCACCAGAAGATTCAGGACAGTCGAAGTCATCAAACCACCCAGAATCACGATGGCCATTGGCCCTTCGATTTCCCGGCCGGGGTCGCCGGTTCCGAGGGCCAGCGGCAACAGGCCAAGGCCGGCCACGGTCGCGGTCATCAAAATCGGCGCCAAGCGCTCGGAAGCGCCACGGATGGCGGCTTCTAGACCCCAAGGCACCCCCTCCACTGAAACGAGATGCTCATAGTGCGAGATGAGCATAATCGAATTGCGCAGGGTAATACCAAACAGCGTGATGAAACCGATCAGAGCTCCAAGCGAAAGCGGCGTGCCGGTGGCGAATGCGACGAGTACGCCTCCCACCAGCGCGAAGGGCAAGTTGGCCATGACCAGCAGGAGGTTGCGCCAATTCATCATCACGATGGAAAGCAGAAGAATGATCAGCAGCGCAGCCAGGGCCGAGTGGACCAGCAATTCCCGGTGCGATTTCGCCTGGGCTTCCGCCGTCCCGGTGAATTGGAA
>Ga0307372_10000625_pt1 | contig 63369 bp, 46 predicted proteins | sample OX1MG_FD_202533 | JGI IMG/M metagenome (GOLD analysis project Ga0307372, IMG submission 202533) | Soil microbial communities from Risofladan, Vaasa, Finland - OX-1 | ecosystem: Environmental > Terrestrial > Soil > Coastal area > Acid sulfate soil | place: Finland: Risofladan, Vaasa | collected... | reverse complement strand
AGAACCCGCAAAAGATCGTAAGTGAGCAATGCGGGTTGCCTCCAGGATCATAAATCGATCTCGCACACGATACAGATGGTGAAGCATCAGCGAAAAATCAAGTTCGCACACAGACTCTGAAGCCCCGATAGGAGCTTCTCAGGCGCTCGCAAGGGCACGACTGAAGTCGTGACCTTTCACAGGGCCCTACCGCGCTATGAATAATCCGGGCTAGACGGCCCTATGACGACGGTGTCGCCGGATGGGCGACGGCCTCCTCTCCGTCCCATTGAATTCTTCCATAGGTCGGGATGAGAAAACGGGTTCACGGGAGTTCGCCGGGTGTACAATCCATGGTACCCAGGGTGCAAAAAGGATAAAACTGGACAATCGACGCTCACCTGCGAGCAGGGGCACAACACAAAGAAATATCCCCCAAAGGAGAGAATTCCGATGGCTGACAAAATCGAACAGATACCTGAGAAAACGAGATGGGAGATGGCCACGAAAGGATTGACCGGAGCGTACATTGCCATTTCCAACGCCCTCAAGCAGGCTGTGGGGCAGGACAAATTTGATGAGTTCAATGGGCCGCTCTGGCGCCAGGCCGGGAAGGGAGCAAAGCCATTTGCTGATTCTCTCGGATTACCAACTGAGAGCCCCGCCGATGTCGAAGCAGTTACACATCTCCTGGCCCAGGCGTCAATGGGGCCGGAGTTTGTGTTCGAAATTGTTGAAGCTACCCCAGACAGATGCGTGGGAAGAACGACCGAGTGTCCCTGGCACAAGAGGTGGAAGGAACAAGGCCTTGACATGGATACCTGCGGCGCAGGACATCAAAACTGGGGCGCCGGAGCGGTCGAGAGTTTGAACCCGAATTTCACCTTCAAGCTCACCAAGAACATGGTCCGCGGCGACGCGCATTGCGAGTGGGTCGTCGAGCGAAAGAAGTAACGTGCCGCCTCCACTGCCTTTTGTAGAGGCAGTCTTCCCGCGGCGGGTTTTGGGAAACTGTTTCCAGAGCGGGCAGTCGAGGCCCCCGCACACACTACGCCTGCTTTTTCACGAACCGGAGATTCTTTGTCTGCGCGGGAACATCGACCAACGCAGTTTTCGCTCCCTCGCTTGCCTTGATGGAGCACTTCACCGGCTGGCCGTCCGCTTGCGCGGTGCACGTACTCCACGCGGAGGGCAGCTTCCACTTCAGGGTGACAGGGAGATCGTAGACTTTCGAATCCAGCGGCCAGGACAAGGCAAACGTGTGGCGCTCGTCTGAGGACTCGCCCGCCTGGACTTTCAGCACCTTCGCTTCCTGAATGTAGCGGACGACGTCGCCGAACGTTGCGGTCCAGATCTCAGGGTGTCCTGCGAGGAAGCCGGCCAGCTCGTCCAGCGCCTGGTTGGTGACCGAAAGCCACTGGCCGCCGACCCCGTGAAACACAAAAACACCCCAGTTGTGCCCCTGCCTCGCGGGCTCAAGCTGGTCCAGCAGGCTGGGAAAATCTCTCCCAAAGGTCCAGCCGAGCACCGGCACGGTAAGTGGGTTGATGTCCTCGGCCACCACGGGCGCCCAGGCGTTGTACCCGCGCGCGGCAAAATGATATTGGGCCACGTAGTCTAAGTAGCGCGCCTGGTTACGGGCCAGATCGGCCTCGCCGCCAAAAGTCATGTCACCGCACGGGTAGGCAAACGTCAGGCCGCGGCGCACGCCCAGCCTCTCGATGATGGCCTCTGAGCTTTCCCGGATTTCCTTCAGCATCATGTCCGGTGTGTAATCCTGCGAATGGGGTTTGATCACCTTCAGCATGCAGGGATGGTGCACCGTGTGACTCGCGATCTCATTGCCTTCCGCCGCCATGCGCGCCCAGTCGTCAGGGCGCTTGCGCCACGTGCTCGAGGGGCCGGTTACCACAAAGAAGGTGCCGTTGATACCGTGCTTCTTCAGGATCGGGCCTGCGTTGTCGAGTTGTGTCTGCATCGCGTCGTCGAAGGTCAGGCTGATGGCGGCGCTGCGGTCGCCCGGCCACATGGCCGGACTCGGCAGAGCCCCGTCTGAGGCGGAGGTTCCAACTGAAGGTAAGGCCGCTGCTGCGGCTGCTGCTCCCAGAAATTGACGTCGACTGATGGAATTCTTCATGGGTTATAACTCCACTTTTGAATTTATATTTTCGCCAGCTCAACACCTATCACAATTTCGCAGATATCGCAAAAGACGCGCCGCTTGCGCCACCGGGTGATGCGTGCTCCGGCCGTGTCTCTCATCAAATGCCGGCGCTATGCGCGGCAACCGGGAAGGCCACCGGCTTTGCCCAGGGCGTGGTCGGCCGGCACGTTTCTGCCGCTCCAGACTTTCTGCTGGGTCCAGGGCTGCGGCGGGTTCTTCCAGAACGGATCGTCCGGCGGAAGTCCCAGGGGAAGCCACGCGGCCGAACAGAGATAACAACTGCCCGTGGAAATATACCCTTCTCCTATGGCAGGTTGATGCCCGCAGAAGCCCACCGTCAGCCAGCCGTTCGAGTCGAAGGTGCCCGGCGCTTCAATCATGCGGCGCATCACCGCCGTCAGAGCGCAGCGGACCTGTTCCGGCGAGATACCCTCAGGAAGCCGGCGCCGCAGGGCGATGCTGGCCAGCAGATGAAAAGCTCCGAATCGATAGGCCAGCGACCTGCCGATGGCGGGGTAGGTTCCTTCCGGGCTGATCAGGCGTTCCTGGACGGCTGCGTAACGTTGCGCCCGCGCCAGAACGGCTGGTCGCATCGAGTCCCAGTCTTTGGAATGTTTTGAGACGGTGTCCAGCACGTCCAGCAGCATAGGCTGGATGACATAGCTGTTGTAATAATCCCAGTGGAAACGCGGGCCGTCTCCATACATTCCATCGCCCAGATACCAGCTTTGGTGCTCGCGCAGAGCATAATCGACGCGCATCCTGTCCCACCACTCGCCCATGAAGCACAAGCCGGCTTCAACCATGGCGCTGAACAGGAGCCAGTTGTTGAACCCCGGACGAATGACCCGCGTGGATTCAAGGGCTTTCACCAGGTTGCGCCGGGTCTTTGTGTCCAGCTTCTCCCACAGTTCCGTTGGCGCGCGCAGCACGGCCTGGGCCAGGAACGCCGCGTCCACAACGGGCTGGGAACCCTGGTTGAAATTCATAAAGTCGGGAGATGCGGGGTCTGTTGCAGCAGCGATGGCGGCGCGGGCCCACTCGATGTGCTGGCGCCTCAACCTGCCCTCCGGCCCCTCGGCCGGCCCCGACTCCAGCCACGGCGCAAGGCCGCACAGCAACCGCCCGGTTGCTTCCAGATAAGTAAACCGGCGGCGGTCGGCAAGGTTACCGTGCGTGGCTTCAACCGGCATCAACGCCTTCAACTTCTTCTCGCTGAGGGCGCGAAGGACGGGGTCCGAAACGCGGGTTACGACCTCGACCCAGTAACGGCGGTCGCCTTCTCCCGTTGCTTGTGGGAATGGGGATGAGAGCGCGGGAACCGATTTCATCGAGGCCAGCGCGCCGGCGGCTGCAAAATTCCTGAGAAAAGTACGGCGCGCGGAGCCTTTCCCCCCCGGTGCCGAATTCTGATTTGGCATAGACGCCTTTTTAACAGCCCGGTAGCGTTTTGGCAAGAGAAGATGCGTAGACCTGAAGACGTGCCCAAAGAGGTGATCCATGAAATGAAATAGCTGCAGAGCCGGGTTTGATACCACGCGGCAGGGCGCGCTAACATCTAAGCAGACGAGGTGCAGGATGCGTGGTAAGGTTTTTCGGGCGATGGCTGTGGTGGGGCTGGCGGGTCTGATGCTGAGCCCGCTTCCGCTGATGGCCGCCATCAAGCTGTTCCTGAAAGACGGCAGCTACGAACTGGTGAAGAGCTATGAGGTGAAGGGCGACCGCGTCCGCTACTACAGCCTGGAAAGCTCGGACTGGGAGGAGATGCCCAAATCTCTGGTGGATTTTGATGCGACCGAACGCGCCGAATCAGAAAAGAAAGCCGAGCAGGCCACACAACTGAAAGCCGCGGAGCAGCTGCAGAGCCAGCGGTTCGAAATCCCTGCCAACAACGGCTACCAGATCAAGCCGGGCGTCCAGCTGCCCGCCAACGGCGGCGTGTACGCCTATGACGGAATGCGGGTAATCCAACTGATCCAGGATCAGGCCAAAGTGGTGACCGACAGGAAGCGCATTGCGCTGATCCTGGTGATGCCAGGTCCCATTTTGAAGAAACAGGCGCTGGTGGTGCTGCCGGGCGACAAAGCCGCCGTGCGGATTACCGTTCCGGACCCGGTGTTTTACATTGAGGACACCGACAACTGGCCCATGCGCGCGCTCCTGGTGCCGCTGAAGGAGAAGAAAGATTCCCGGGTGGTTGAGAAGATCCAGTCCGGGATCGGCCTGGGAAAGTCCGGGGAAAAGAGGACGGACGTGCCGCTCGAACGGAAGCAGCTGGCGGCGGGCGTCTACGAATTGAAGCCGTTGCAGCCACTCGATTCCGGCGAGTATGCGCTCGGTGAAATGATCGAGCAGAAACTCAATATCAGTGTGTGGGATTTTGGCGTTGATCTGCCGGGATCAAAGTGAAACGTAAGCAGGCATCTGTCGAGACGCCTTGCTCAGGCGTGCTGGGACAGAGACGTTCCAGCGGAACGTCTCTACCACAAGAAGATGGCGCGCCTAGGCGCTCTGTTTTTCAGAGATTAACTTGGCCTGGGTAAACAACAGGAGATAATCGCGCCCGCCGGCCTTCGAATCCGTGCCCGACATGTTGAACCCGCCGAAGGGATGTCCGCCCACCAGCGCTCCCGTGCACTTGCGATTGAAGTAGAGATTGCCCACATGGAAGCGCTCCGCGGCCTTCTCGGTCTTCGATCGGTTTTTGGTGTAGACGGCGCCGGTGAGGCCGTATTCGGTGTTGTTGGCAATCCGCAGAGCCTCATCAAAGTCCGCCGCCTTCAGAACGGCCAGCACCGGACCAAAAACCTCCTCCTGCGACAGGCGCCCCTGGGGAGGAACGTCGGCGATAATGGTGGGCGCCAGGAAATGGCCGGGTCCGGAAGTCTCTTTGCCACCCGCAACCAGGCGGCCCTCGGCTTTCCCAACCTTGATGTATTCCAGGATAGACTCTTTGGCCCGGCTGTTGATCACCGGGCCCATGTAAGTTTCAGCGTCCGCCGGATCGCCCACCTTGATGGCCTCAACCCGTTCCTTCAGCTTTTCCAGGAAAGGTTCATAGACCGTTTCCACCACAATGGCACGCGAGCAGGCTGAGCACTTCTGTCCCTGATAGCCGAACGCTGATGCTGCCACACCCTCGACGGCGGATTCCAGGTCCGTCTCGCTGTCGACAACAATGGAATCCTTGCCGCCCATCTCCGCAATGACGCGCTTGATCCAGATCTGCCCGGGCTGGGGTTTCGCAGCCAGCTCGTTGATGCGCAGCCCTACTTCCTTTGATCCGGTGAAGGCAATGTAGCGGGTGCGCGGATGTGTGACCAGGGCATCGCCGACCGTCGAGCCGGGACCCGGCAGAAAATTCACGACTCCAGCGGGCATGCCCGCTTCTTCCAGCGCCTCAAAAAACTTGTAGCCGATGGTGGGCGAGTCGCTCGAGGGTTTCACCACCACCGTGTTGCCTGCCACAATCGAGGCCACGGTCATCCCCACCAGGATGGCCAGGGGGAAATTCCAGGGTGGAATGACAATGCCGACGCCCAGCGGGATGTACTCCAGGCGGTTCCGTTCGCCCGGCACGGGAGTGATGGGTTGCCGGCCGGCCAATCGCAGCATTTCCCGGGCGTAAAACTCGCAGAAATCAATGGCCTCGGCCACGTCGGCATCGGCTTCAGCCCACGACTTGCCTACTTCATACACCATCCAGGCGGCAAAGTGGAACTTTCTGTCGCGAAGAATCTTGGCCGCCGAAATCAGCAGCTTCGCCCGCGTTTCCGCCGGCGTGCGGCTCCAGCTTTCAAAGGCTTTTTCCGCCTTCGCTATGGCCATTGCGGCAAGGCCGGGATCTCCCTTGGAAAAAGTTCCCACCACCTGGGCTTTATCCGACGGACTGTAAGAATGAAAGGTTTTTTCTGTTTCGATTCGCTCAGAGCCAATCACCGCGGGATATTTTGCTCCGAGCTCCTTCTTAACGTCTTCAAGAGCTTCCTTCATCTGCCGGAAATGCTCAGGATTCCCCTTGAAGTCGCTCAAAGGCTCATTCTTGAACGATGGAAGCTGCATTCGTGTCCCCCCCTGTTTATTCCCCCAAACCGTTAATTATATCGGCAACCGTGAATTGCGGGGAACTGATCTCCAGCTAAAGCGCTGAAATCGGGGTCGAAAGAGAGAATTTATGGCGCGAAAGGATTCGCCGGACGGTTGGCGCAGGGGCTGGCCTGAAACGACCGACGGACTTGCTGCTCTGGCGAGGTCCGCGTTCTTCGAAGGGGGTCTGGATGAGAGCCCCACGCGGATTCAGTTGGGTTCAGCGTGGCCGTGGAAGATGCGAACCAGGGCAATGCGGGTCCCGCCGTCATGAGGCGAGAGGGACACCATCTTGTCCTGCTCGTTGTATTTCATCTCAAAAACGACCTTGCCGTCGCGGTTGGTCTGGCTGAAGCTGGTGACTTCACCACCCAGCTGCTTCTTGTAAAATTCCTGGACCTTGCTGAGCGCATCGGGCGTGTTGAATTTTGCCGCCGCAATACGAAGGTCCGTTTCGTTGGGCAGGTCAAAGGCGAGCGAGACGGAGTTGTCGTCACTGGAATCCTCTGCCCGGGTGGCCCCTGGATAAACCGGAAGCCCGAGATGAAGATCACTGACGCTCTGCTCCCTGGCGATCTTGAAATTGCCCATCGGCGTCTTGACCGTGACCACTTTCGTGTCAGGGCTGGGTTCGCTGACCTTGATGTGGACGCCGTGGTAAAGGATGCGCAGGCCGAACCAGACCATGAAAATGCCGGAGGCGATGATGAACCCTACAACCAGCAGTATCGCCCAGACGACGTGCTTGTCCACGGGTTTCCGGGGAGGCTCGCCGGATGGCGGGGAGGTAGCCAAGATGATCTCCTTTCTTGAAAAATATTCTACCGCAGCCACGCGGCAGACCGGGAAGAGATTTCCCGCGGGCCGATTGTTGATACGCTCAATTGCGGACGCCGGTTCCAGGTAGCGGTACAAAATCAAAGGCTCCGCTGCAAGGCGGTTTGCCAACCTTGAGGAGGCACAGTCCAGGTGTTATGCTGATCGTTCATTGACAAACCGGAGGCGGAGGCGGAGGCGGAGGAACATGCAATTTCGAAAACTGGGTCATAGTTCGTTTTCATTGTCAGCTCTCGGGCTGGGATGCATGGGCATGTCGGAATTCTATGGAACACGGGACGACGAGGAATCCATTGGCGTCATCCACCGCGCTCTGGATCTGGACGTGAATTTTCTCGATACGGCCGACGTTTACGGCAACGGTAAAAATGAGGTCCTGGTAGGCAAGGCTCTTCGCGGCCGCAGGGACCAGGTGGTTCTGGCCACCAAGTTTGCCAACATGCGCGACGAGGCCGGGAATTTTGTCGGCATCAGCGGCAGGCCGGAATATGTGAAGCAGGCGTGCGCGGCCAGCCTGCGGCGGCTGGGGATCGAAACCATCGATCTTTACTACCAGCACCGGGTGGACATCAATGTGCCAATTGAAGACACGGTGGGAGCCATGTCGCGGCTGGTGGAGGAAGGCAAGGTGCGCTGCCTGGGGCTTTCAGAAGCTGCGCCGGCAACCATCCGGCGCGCGCATCAGGCGTATCCCATCAGCGCGCTGCAAACCGAATACTCACTTTGGAGCCGCGATCCGGAGGACGAATTGATCGCCCTCTGCCGCGAACTGGGAATTACCTTCGTTCCTTACAGCCCGCTGGGCCGCGGCTTCCTGACCGGCCGGTTCAAGACTCCGGACGATTTTGAAGCGGGCGACTGGCGGCGCAATAATCCCCGCTTCCAGGGAGAAAACTTCCAGCGCAATCTGGACCTGGTGCGGCGCATTGAAGAGATGGCCCGGGAAAAAGGCTGCAAGCCTGCTCAACTGGCGCTGGCCTGGGTGCTGGCCCAGGGGGTGGACATGGTCCCCATCCCCGGAAGCAGCCACGTGCCACACCTGGAAGAAAACTTGGCGGCGCTTGACGTCAGCCTCAGCGGTGAAGACCTGAAGCGGATCGACGAGGTTGCTCCGAAGGGCATCGCCGCCGGTGAACGTTACCCGGAAGGCGGAATGAAAGTGGTCAACCGTTGAAGAGCGGCTCAGAGGCCTGATTTTGAATGGGCTGCCGTCAAAGGGTCTTCAGGCTGCGCTCTTCATCTCAATCCTATGAAAGAAGAAACCGCAGCTGGGTTTACTTCGATCGGGATGCGTGGGATCGTAAAGCACCAAGGCGAGATGGTCCTGCGTGTGTTTTTCAAAGTCAGCACTATACCCACCGCGGTGGCCTCCCCGTGCGTCTCGGAACTGGTATCGGATGGTCTTGACTCTCGGGCCCCAGACAGTCGCTTTGCTCCTTGTCCCGACGGCCACGTTGGCCCGTCTTAAAATCTGCCTCTCTTTGAGCCACTTTACTGACAGAAGAAACAGCAAGACAGTGATATAGCCAATGGCATACTCCACGTAGAACAGGCCAGAATCGACGTCAGCAAAATGTGTCAATGATGTTCCAGCCCTGAGAAGAAGCACGGTATACACGGCCGAACCAACGATCAGGCCCAACAGGATAGATTTGTTCTTAAGAGTGACCGAAAGGGTCATCCTTTTGGGAAACGCTTCGCCATTCAGGGTTACTGAGCGCTTATAATTCCTTGCATGCTGTTCATCAGCGAACGGTTCGGACGGAGCGAGTGGATTCAGCACCAACGGCACTTCCAGCTTCACACGCGGAAACACTAGAAAGCCTGCCACACTGCAACCAAACGTTGCGATGCTGAGGAGCGGGAACAGCGCGGGTCCGTAGGCCTCGATGGTGAAGAGAGCAACGAGGGTCAGAGTTCCAATCAATAGTATTCTTGCTGGATTCATTCCGATTAAGCGATATGCCTTACCGCGAGGCAACCATTTCCTCAGGGCACTGGCTGTGGCTTCCGGTTCCGCAGCCCGAATTTCGTCTCCCTCTGCTTGTTCAGAACACCGCCCAGTTTCCGGAATGCCCGAACGTTGGCCTGAGGCCGCAGAGTCATAAACTTCGAGATTTCGGCTCTGAAATTCCGTTTCTTACTGATACGCCGCGATGCCGGTGGCGCGCTCGCCAATGATGAGCGTGTGGATATTGTGAGTCCCTTCGTAGGTGAAAACCGATTCCAGGTTGCACATGTGGCGGAAGACCGGATGCTCGTCGGCCACGCCGGTGGCGCCCAGAATATCGCGGGCGGCGCGGGCGACGTCGAGAGCGATTTTGACGTTGTTCCGCTTCAGCATGGAGATGTGGGCGAAGTCGGCGCGGCCCAGGTCTTTCAAGCGGCCCACGTGCAGCGCCAGCAACTGCGCCTTGGTAATCTCTGTAATCATCTCCGCAAAATGCGCTTGCACAAGCTGGTGCCCGGCAATAGGTCTGTCGCCAAATTGCTTGCGCACCCTGGCGTATTCCAGGGCTTCGTTGTAACAGGCCATTGCCGCCCCCACCGCTCCCCAGCCGATTCCATAACGCGCCTGGGTGAGGCAATCGAGCGCTGCTTTCAATCCCGTGGCGGCAGGCAGCATGTTGGCGGCAGGGACCCGGACATCCTGGAGCGACAGCGACGAAGTTACAGAGGCCCGCAACGACATCTTGCCTTTGATGTCTTTGGCGGAATATCCGGGTGTGCCCTTTTCCACCAGGAAGCCCCGAACACCTTCGGGCGTCCGAGCCCACACCAGCGCCACGTCTGCAATCGAACCGTTGGTGATCCAGGTCTTCTCGCCGTTCAGGACGTAATCGCCGCCGTCCTTCACAGCGCGGGCGCGCATGGCGCCGGGATTCGATCCGAAATCAGGTTCCGTGAGGCCGAAGCACCCAACGGCTTTGCCCTGCTGCAATGCCGGGAGCCAGCGTTGTTTCTGTTCCTCGGAACCGAATGCGTGGATGGGATACATGACCAGCGCGCTCTGGACCGAAACAAAGCTGCGCAGCCCGCTGTCAGCCCGTTCAAGTTCCTGCATCACCAGGCCGTACTGCACGTTCGACATCTCCGCGCAGCCGTACCCGCTGAGGTTGGCTCCCAGAAATCCCATCTCACCCAGCGCCGTGGCCAGGTGCAGAGGGAATTCGCCCTCGCGGTACCATTCCTCGATATGCGGAATGACCTCCCGGTCGGCAAACTCGCGGACCGTCTGCCTGACCAGCTTTTCCTCGTCGCTCAGGAAAGCGTCGATTTCCATAAAATCAACACCGTGAAAGGGAAACATGCTCAATCTCCTGCCGGGAACGAAACGGACCGAAGGGGATGGCCTTCCGGGCGCTGGAATCTGCAGACCCGTTGAGATGCTTGCAGCCAGCCATCTTGAGAATCTAGCACAAAGCCGGCCGAGACGCCGGCACGCACTGTACTGTCGGGCACCGCCGGCTTGACCTATTCCGCCGATAGACTTTCCTGAAAAAACAGGACCGGGCCGAGTTGCACACCGGCGGCTAAACTCGCGCGCTGCGCCATCCCCGGTGGCCGGCCTATCAGGTGAACTTTTCGGCGTCCTTGATCCGCTTCTGGAGCTTCTTGAATTCCGCCTCTTTCGCCTTGTCGGCATTCTCTTTGAGCATCGTTTCAATGGGCGGAACCAGGCGGTCGGCCGCGCCACAAAGGGTTTTCAACTGGCCAGGGTTGGCGAGGTATTTCGGGCCGAACAGTTCCACTCCCTCCACCATCTGCTTTTCGAGGAAAAGGGCGAAATCCAGGCCATTCAACTTGACCGGGCCGGCCTCCATAGCCGTCCGGGCTTTGCTGCGGTCGCCGCCGACTACCTCTCCCAGAACTTCGGCGATCGCATTGTGCTGAGCGTCGATCCCGGCGCTGTCCTGTGCGTCTTCAGGGACCCATGCTCCCCTGCGGATGCGTGCAAATGCATCGATAACCTGCGGGCCTTCCACGCCCGGCCATGGAGCATCCAGCGTGAATTCTTTGGGGAAATCCGGCTTCGACGTGACTTGCATGACCACTTCGCCCAAATTCAGGGCCGCCTCGCTGCCGTACTGCAGCGCGTTGCTGCGCCGGCGGTTGTAAGAAGCGACGGACTGAGCTTTCGTGGCAACCTCAGCGCCCTTCTTGTAAGTGTCAGCCAATTCCCTGTAGGCGTCGATCCGGCCGCTGTAAATCACCGCCCTCAACACCCGGGCGTTGAGTGCGCCGGGACTGTTGGTGTTCGCTGCTGCCATGGTGTCTGTCAGGCTGAGCGCCCGGTCAAGATTGCCCTGTTTGAACATCACCTTCGCCTGCTGGTAATCCAACCCGGAGCCCTTTGGGGGCGAGGGGGGGGAAGAACAAGCCACAAGAAACGAAGTCAGCAACAGGGTTAGAATCCAAAGACGAAGTGAACCGGAATCTGAAGGATCATCTTTGTTCATCGTCAAACCTCTTCGCGGGAATATTAATAGCGGCGTGGGCCGTCAGTGGAGCGGATGCGACGGGCCGGCCCGGAATGCCACCATTCTGGCGCTGATTATAGGCTTGACCGTCCCACACTTCAACCTCTGATTTTTGCGGGAGGCGCGCGCAAATCCCAGGGGCACGGAAGTGTGGCGAAAGGAACTGACCGGGAAGGCGGAAGCCTATCTGCTGCTCAATCGGACCGAGGCTCCCAAAGAGATTTCAGTTTATGTGGGCACAGACAGGCGTGTAAGGGATCTGTGGAAGCACGAGGATATCGGGTCTTTCGATGACGGATTCTTCCGGGCCAGAGTGGCGCCGCACGGCGTGGTGATGGTGAAGGTCCTCTCCCCATAAGCCGCCAGGGAAACTTGCCTTTGGCAGCCTGCCTGTTTGCCTGAATAAGGGGCCACTGTCATTGGCAACCCGCGGCCCGCAACAATGGATTAGCCGTACCCGCTATTGGCCCGCTGGTTTGGGCGATTGCTGGGATGAGGCTGGGGACGTGCCTGACACGCCGGCCTGAAGGCTGGCGATCTTGCCTTGAAGGTCTTTGGCAAGTTCTTCAAGAATCTGGACCTGCTGGGTTTTGCGGTCCAGGGCCGATTGGAGCTTTCCGATCTGGCGTTGAAGGCGCTGATTCTCACGGCGCAGGACGTCCAGGCCCTGCGGAGGGAACAATTCGTCCAGGTCCTTGCCTTTTGCAGCCTGGTTGCGCAATCCGGTTTTGATCGAGGAATAGGGTGAAACCTGGGCTTGCGATTCCCGTATGAGGGTGTCCAGGTCCTTGCGCTCCTGGGAAGGGGGGCAAAGCTGCCTCAAGGCCATTAATCGTGCCAGATCCGGTCGGTTTCTGCCGCGCTCCCAGTGTTGGACAGCTCCTTTCGTGGCATTCAGCAGGCGTGACAACCCCTCCTGGCTCACCTGGAGCTTCTGTCGTACTCTGCGAATCACTTTAGATACATCGAGATCGGCCATCGAGGATCTTCTCCTGATTAGATTTCACTTGACATGACTATAATTATAGGCTAGTATAGCATAGAAATGCGGATCCGGAAGCTTTTTATTGCCTCCGGATTTTTTTTGTTGCACCAAGGCCGAATTGGCACGCACCTGTTGCTGGGGGGGAACAGTGCTGGCAATCGGGCTTTGGACCCGCTGGTTCCATCGAATTTTCCCCCGCCACAATTCACAAGGCTCTAGGGGCAGTACCAAATCACGAGAATTCTGAGTGGTACCCCATGCTTTTGTCAATGAGCAAACGATCTTTAGCGGAGCCAGTGTTTACTCTTAGTGTACTTAGCGTTGTATGTATGGGGGCCTTTTCTCCGTCCACAGATTTCTATTTTCTGCTGTATTTTCATAGGATTGAAAAATTTCGTCAAAGCTCTCCTGGCATGCACTGCTTTCCGCGTTCCCACTTCGGTTTTTCGGTGGGCGCTGGAGGCAGCTTGAATAAAACGCCCTGCCGGGGCTGGCCAAAGTTCCTTCGCACCCTGCCTGTAACCAGATTTCCCTTACGGATGACTCTCCAGTCGCACCCTCGATCCAGACACAAGGAGGACCACGATGAAAGATCCGAACCGCAGTAATCATTTCCTTTCACCTACCAGTTCGGCCGTCAGCTTTGAAGTGAAAGAAAAATCCCGTAACACCGGCCAGATCAGGCGACCCCGCCGATTCAGCTTCAGCACGGCGTCAGCCGGAAACCCTGCGAACGGCTCCTTTTCATCAACCCGCTGCTCAGAAAAGGGATGTGTCTTTCCCGCTTCGTTACAAGGTCGCGGGAGGTGTTCCTATCATCTGCACATGCAGGAGGAACCGGTATACTTCCGTTCCCACCAGCCCACGGGAATGTTGCTTGACTCCGCCCGAATGATGCCATCTGACAAAGACAACGACGGAGGCCGCAGACGCGACCGCCGCCGTATGGCAGACATCTGGGAACAATTCCAGAGCGACGGGACCTCTTAGCTGGATGACCCAGTCCTGAAACAGAAAAAACACCGATTCAGCGCCTTTTTCCGGCGCGCCATCTGAGGCTGGGCCGCATCCCTATGCGCATCAGGCCACCGAATATGGCCGAATTGGCTTTGGGGTCCGGAATCCATTAGGTAATGGACCGCAGCAGGTGAAGCGGTGCCACTTCCATACGAGGTGTTGCGCATGGTACCTACTTTCAAAATAGTTGACCCAACGATGATTCCGGAGGATCCGCCCCGGGTGGATGAAATCCATCTGCACCCGCAGCTGCTGCCTCCTACCGCTGCCTGGCGGATCCTTCGAAGAAGAACCGGAGGCCACATTTCAAGGTCAACCTTCTACCGCTGGCTGGACAGCGGCAAGGTGTTTTCTTTTCGAATGGGCTCACGAATGTATATCCCCTGGCAGGCGCTTCAGGAAGTGATTGGGCAGTGTCTCAGCGGTGAGCAGTTCTGAAGGCGCTGCCAACGGGTCCCCTCCACAGTAGGGAAGAGCACCTTCAGCAGGTGCTGGCATTTGCGAAGCAACCAGAGATCCAGGCTTCCTGTTGTTACGGGTCTGCCCGGTGATGGGGAGGCCAACCGTCTTCCCGCGCCATGCATTTGACCACGGCTCCATGGTGCCGTTCCTGGAACATCCTGAATAAACCCACCCGGGTTCGCATCGAAGGGAGTGTCATGATATAAGTTTTCGCAGTGATAATTCCACCTCAAGCTGCAGACCTGGAAAGGGCTGGTCATCTGGTCTGCGAGGTTGGCGATGCCGATGGGTTTTGACATGGTGGTGATTGGCGGTGGCGCCGCCGGGCTGACCGCCGCGGGGATTTCAGCCTCGCTGGGCGCAAAGACCGCCCTGATCGAAGAGAACCGGCTGGGGGGCGACTGCACCTGGACCGGGTGCGTTCCCAGCAAGGCGCTGCTGAAGGCGGCCGGAATCGCCAACAGCATTCGCACGGCCAATCGTTACGGACTGAAGGCGGCAGAACCGCAGTTTGATTTTTCCACGGTCATGGATCGCATGCACGAAATCCAAACCGCCGTTTACGAGGATGCCGACGCTCCGCCCGTCTACCAGAAAATGGGCATCGAGGTGGTTGAAGGGAAGGCCTGTTTCATCAGCCCCAGGCAGGTTGAAGTGCTGGGCCCGGGCGGCGGCAGACGCCAGTTCACTTCCCGCTTTTTTGTGATTGCCACGGGTGGACGCCCCGTCATTCCGCCCGTCGAAGGGATTGCTGAAACGCCCCATCTGACCAGCGAATCCATCTTTTCGATTTCCAGGCTACCATCAAAAATGATCGTCCTCGGGGCGGGTCCGATCGGCATCGAAATGGCCCAGGCCTTCCGCCGCCTGGGGAGCGAGGTTGTTGTGGTAGGAAGGAGAGACCACATCCTCCCGCGCGATGACGCCGAACTCACGGCCCTTCTCCGCGAGCATCTCGCCGGCGAGGGAATCCGCTTTCTGCTGGGAAGCGGGGTGAGAAGAATTGATTCCGGCATGGGGACCGTCCGCGTGACCTACCGGGCGGGCGTATCCTTAACGGAAGAAACCGTGGAAGGCGACACGCTGCTGGTGGCGGCGGGCAGGCGGCCCAATATGGATGGAATGAATCTGGAGGCGGCGGGCATCCAGGCAAGCCACGCCGGAATCACCGTAGACCGTCATTGCCGCACCTCGGCGGAAAACATTTTTGCCTGCGGCGATGTGACCGGACTTTACCAGTTCACGCACATGTCGGAGCATATGGCTAAAGTGGCTGTCACCAACGCGCTGCTCCGTGTGCGAATGAAAATGGACACCGTCAACGTTCCCTGGTGCACTTATACCGATCCCGAGCTGGCCCACGTGGGCGCCTCCGAAATCGAGTTGAAACATCGAAAGCAGCGCTATGCGGTCTACCGCTTTCCGTTCAGCAAGATTGACCGCGCCGTGACCGACCGCGAGACCACGGGAATGGTGAAGGTTCTGGCCAGAAAGTTTGACGGGAAAATCTTCGGGGCCAGCATTCTGGGCGCCCATGCCGGCGACATGATCGGCGAATTTGCTCTTGCCATGCGGAACAAGGTGACGCTGCGCAACATGGCCGATACGATTCATCCTTATCCGACCTACGCGCTGGGAAACCGCCGCGCCGCCGACCAGTGGTACGTCCGCAAGCAGTCGAGGATGTTTGTGCGCCTGCTCAAGCTGATTTTTCGCTACCACGGGCAGTTGCCCGATACCAGCGACCCCAACCGGATCGTGTGAGCCGCCGGTGAAGGTGAAGTCGGAACGATTGCGGCCGGAAATCGGCTGGCGGGGTTCAGGGACCCAGATTTTCATACCACTTGACGTTGGCGGTGGATGAGCCGATGGCAACGATGTCCGGTCGGCCGTCGCCGTTAATGTCTAAAATCGCCAGGCAGGAGGTGCCCATCTCCGCGTCGAGCGTTTCACGCTCCCAGCCGGTCCCGTCCTTATCCTTCGCGTGGTAGATAAAGAGCGAGGTTCCGGGGCCGCGGTATCCGGCGACGATTTCGTCGTTGCCGTCGCCGTCAAGGTCGGCGCAGACCAGCGCATGCCCGTTGTTGAAGCTCGAATCAATCACCTGCCGCTCGGTAAATCCGCCCTTCACTTGCGGGTAAACCACCACCTTGTCGCCGTGCCAGGGCTCGATGGTGGCCAGGAACCGCCGGCCGTCGACTTTGCCCTCGCCGATTTCGCTGGCGCCGTGGTAGCGTTCACTTTGATCGCCCGGCGTCAGCAGCGTTCGCGTCCACACGAGGTTTGCTCCCCGGCCTTTGGCCTCGAAAAGGTTCACACCCTGGGCGCTTGCGGTGAGGATTTCATCGCGGCCGTCACCGTTCCAATCCATCACGTGGACGCCGTGGACGAGGGTCAGTGTGTCGTCAATCAGGTGGGGAATCCATTTGCTTGATTGCTGCCGCGCGCTTTCGGCATGGCCAGAGAGAAGCGCCTGCGGCATCTGGAACCAGGTGATCTGCGCCGGGACGGAATAATCAGGAGGCCTCGATCCGGCGCCCACAATGGGAACCACCACCAGCTCCTGCCGCCCGTCGCAGTCAAGGTCCGCCCAGCGCAGCCGATGCGAACCGGGAATCCGCCCGATGGGCGTGACCGGCCACTCCGCGTCGAGCGATGCTCTTGGTCGCGCCCACCAGATGTCGCCCCCCTCCTCAGCATGATCAAGGTTAAAACCACTTGCCAGAGCCATGCCCTTCGCCGGATAACCCCGACGAAACAGGGGCGCCAGGCTGATGTTCTTCTCGGTTGAAGTGGTGACAGATCTCGCGCGCCACGAGGTGTTCTGGTACCAGTCAACAATGTTCTGGCCAGAGCTCAGCGCAAGAATATCCGGCCGGCCGTCGCCGTCCACATCAGCTACGGCAACCTGATATCCGCTGGGAATCTTCGCAACGGTATGGGCGCGCCACCGAGGTCTGCCCTTCCCGGCTTGTGCAGCGCCCCCAATCGAAAAACCCGCCAGCGCACTGCCCGCGCCCAGCGCCCTCTTGAGAAACGTCCGCCGGGATGTGTCGCCAGCCGGGGAGACCGGTTTCTGGTTGCGCCGCGCCATAGGCTCGATTCTACGCCCAAAGCCGGGCGGCGGCGAGAGAAGGGTGAACTGCGCCACAGAAGTTTGAAAGTAGTCAGGGGACAGACTATAATTTCTGGATTGGGCTCTCAAATTTCTTCTAAGAGCAGGTTCAGGCGAACAATATGTCATCTCAAACGATGTATGAAAAGATCTGGAACGCACATGTCGTCCGGGAGGAGCCCGGGAAACCGACGCTGATTTATATTGACCGCCACCTGGTGCATGAGGTCACCTCGGCGCAGGCCTTCGCGGGGCTTCGGGCCGCCGGGCGCAAAGTTCGCCGGCCGGACCTGACCTTCGCGGTGATGGACCACTCGGTGCCCACCACCGACCGCAGCCTGCCGATGGTGGACCAGGCTGCCGTGGCGCAGTTCGCGGCGCTGGCCCAAAACTGCAGGGAAAACGACATTCTGTTGTTTGACATGAACGACCGCAACCAGGGCATCGTTCACATCATTGGTCCGGAACTGGGCATGACGAATCCGGGGCAGACGATTGTCTGCGGCGACAGCCACACGTCCACGCACGGCGCGTTCGGGGCGCTGGCGTTCGGCATCGGCACCAGTGAAGTGGAACACGTGCTGGCCACCCAGTGCCTTTCGCAGTTCAAATCAAAACCCATGCTGGTGCGGGTGAACGGCAGCCGCCCGCAGGGCGTGACGGCCAAAGACATTATTCTGGCCATCATCGGAAAGATCGGAATCGGCGGCGGCACCGGGCACGTGATCGAATACGCCGGCCAGGCCATCCGGGAACTTTCCATGGAAGGCCGGATGACGGTGTGCAACATGACGATTGAAGGCGGCGCGCGCGCCGGCATGGTGGCGCCCGACGATACGACTTTTGCTTATCTCGAGGGCCGGCCTTACGTTCCGCGCGGCAAGGATTTCCAGCAGGCGGTTGAACGCTGGAAAATCTTCACCTCCGATCCCGGCGCGGATTATGACCAGGTGGTGGAACTCGAAGCCGCGGCCATCGCTCCACAGGTGACCTGGGGAACCAACCCGGGCATGGTGATGGACGTTACCGGCAGCGTGCCGGACCCCGCTTCGTTCAGCGACTCGGCGTCGCGGCAGTCGGCGGAGCGCGCTCTTGAATACATGGCGCTGAAACCCGGAACGCCGATCGCCGAGATCCCCATTGACCGCGTTTTTATCGGCTCGTGCACCAACGCCCGGATTGAAGACCTTCGGCTGGCTGCGCGCGTGCTGGACGGCAGGAAAATCGCCTCAACCATCAAGGGAGCGCTGGCGGTTCCCGGCTCGCGCCGCGTCAAAGCGCAGGCGGAGGCGGAAGGACTCGACAGGATTTTCCGCGCCGCCGGATTCGAATGGCGTGATTCGGGCTGCAGCATGTGCCTGGCCATGAACCCGGACGTTCTGCCCAGCGGCGAGCGCTGCGCCAGCACCTCCAATCGCAACTTTGAAGGCCGCCAGGGCAAGGGCGGACGCACCCACCTGGTGAGCCCCATGATGGCAGCCGCAGCGGCCGTCGAGGGCCACTTTGTGGATATCCGCAAGTGGGCCGTGGGACACGCGGAATAGGCGGCACGCCATCGCGTCAACGCTGAACCGGAAATGACGGATTTTGAGCTACAAATCAGAAAAAGGAAATTATGAATTATGAATTATGAATTATGAATTCTGAATAGCCGGGCGAGTGCCGGGAAGACATCTATTCTTAATGCACCTTGTTGAGCCTGGCGGCGGTTCTATTTCATCATTCATAATTCTTGGGAGCTAGCATGACACCTTTTATAAAATTGACCGGAATCGTTGCGCCGCTCGACCGCGTAAATGTGGATACCGACCAGATCATTCCCAAGCAGTTTCTGAAATCCATCAGCCGCGAAGGCTTCGGCCGTTTCCTTTTCTACGACTGGCGCTATCGCGACGGCGGCGAGCAGCTCAACCCGGATTTTGTGCTGAATCAGCCGCGCTACCAGGGAGCTTCCATTCTGCTGGCGCGGACCAACTTCGGCTGCGGGTCGAGCCGCGAGCACGCTCCCTGGGCGGTGCTCGATTACGGCTTCCGGGCGATCATCGCTCCCAGCTACGCCGACATTTTTTACATCAACTGCTTCAAGAACGGCATCCTTCCCATCACGCTTCCCGACGCCCAGGTGAACGAACTTTTTCGGCGCACCGAACAGAATGCGGGCTACCAGTTGGCGGTGGACCTGGAAAAGCAGACGATCACCGAAGCAGCGCCCACTCCGGACGGCGGCCTGGAAATTCCATTTGAAATTGATCCCTTCCGGCGGGAATGCCTGCTGAATGGCTGGGACGACATCGGCCTGACGCTGCGCCATGAAGATCAGATTACCCAATTCGAAAAAGCCAACCAGCCCAATGCCACCCGCTACGGTTCGCTCGATACATCATCCGGCCAGTAAGAAGGCGTCCCGGCCTTCCTGAAAGTTCCACGCGTGCGCAACGCACAAGAGGCCCTGGCAGAGCGCACAACACGCGACAGGGACCAATCATCAGGAATGCCGTAAGAGGTCTCAGCGGAGGAACATCGGATTGTTAATCTGCAGGGCCATCAGGGCAAATGAGCCCGCGATGACGATGACGGAAATCACGGCCAACGCGTTCCACAAATTTTCTGCCGGGCGGGTTTCCGGCGCGCCTTCCGCAACGAGATAGCCGAGAAGAAGGCCGGCCCCAAGCCCGCCAAAATGGGCGGCGTTATCCACGTTGAAAAACAGGCCGAAGATGGCAATGTAAATGACCCATCGCCACAGCGTGCTGCGATAATCTTTTCCCATCCTTCCGTGGTGGAAGGTCGCCCCGATCAGGACTCCGATCAATCCCATGATCGCGCCCGACGCGCCGATGGAAAGGACCATGGGCATCCACCAGAGGCTGACGATATAGCCGAAGACGCCGGTGACGAGAAAAAAGACAATAAACTTGGACATCCCAAACAGGTTTTCAACTTCAGGCGAGATGTCAAACAGGACCCAGAGATTGAGCCCGATATGCAGGAGCCCCGCGTGCAGGAAGATGGCGGTGACCAGCCGCCACCACTGGCCGGCATAAATAAGAGGCCCGAACTTGGCGCCCAGCCGAAGCATCACCAGGCTCCTGATGCCGCCAAACAATCCACCTCCCTGGCCCGGCCCGCCGGCCCTTTGCGTGAGGAACCATTCCACCACAAACATCAGGACGATTGCCGCAGCCAGCATGGAAGTGGCGCTGGTGGGCATGGGAATAACGCCCATGATCCGGCTTGGAGCGCCCGTGCCGCCTCGCGCCCGCTGGGGACCGATCTTCGCGCCGCAATGGGGGCAAACTTTGGTGCCACGAGGATTCAGCGCACGGCATTCCGGACACATGCGGTGCGAAGTGTCGTAGGTCGGAGTGGTCTTGCTAAAGGACGACTCCCACCACTTCTTAATCCTTTGGACTCTGAACCAAATATTTCGAGGAAGTTCCATAAGCTCCAGGGGCTCTGAAATCAAGAGGACAAACAATTATTATAGGCCACCCGCGCGCCAGGGCCATACCCTTTTCACCGGCGGCCCCTGTTTCCATTGCCGTCCGCAGCCACGACTTCATCGCAGGGCTCGCCATCCTGCGGTAAAATGTGCAAGGTGTCGGTTGAATGGGTATCGATGCATCGGCACGACTGGAATAGAGCGAGGACGAACCGAAAGAAGAGAACGCGGAAGTCTTGACAAAGAAACGGGCGAAATCTGAAATCGTGGTCAAGACCCTCAATTCCCAAACCCGCTCCCGGGTGTTTAAAAGACTTGGCCCACTGGTGTTTCTGGCGGGCCTGGCGCTGTTTTTGTCCGCTTGCCATCATCGAGCGGTGGTTGTTGCGCCCCCGTCGCCTGCCCCCACACCGCCCGCGCCCTCAAAAAAGCGGAAGCCTTCGAAGGAGAAGCGGCATCCTGCGCCACCGGCCCCGATTGTCCAGGGGCAGGAAGGGATCGCGTCCTGGTACGGGCACCCCTTCGACGGCAGACACACGTCAAGCGGCGAGATTTACAACATGCACGCCATGACCGCCGCGCATCTCACGCTGCCCTTTGGAACCGTGGTTCGGGTGCACGACCTTGAGAACGGCAAAAGCGTGGAGGTGCGCATCAATGACCGCGGACCCTTTGTCGAGGGCCGGATCATCGACCTTTCCTACGCGGCGGCCATGGCCATGGGCATGACCGGGACCGCCCTGGTGCGGTTGCAGATTTTGAAGCCCGGGCAGGATGCTGCCGGCGGTGTTTATTCAGTCCAGATCGGCGCTTTCCTCGATCCGGGTAACGCCGAAAGGCTGAAGCAGCATATTGAGAAGAAGTTTCAGCCGGTCATCATCAGGAAGGATGACCATGGCGGCCGGGTCTTCAATCTTGTTCTTGTCGGCCAGGAAAACACCCCGCAGCAGGCGCAAAAACTGGCGGACCAACTGGTCCATTCAAAACTGGCAACCCAGACCTACGTGGTGAGAATTAATTAGAGGTGGTGGAATTGACTCGCGGAGAACCGATGGAGAGCTGCATCTTTTGCAAAATTATTGAACGCCGGCAGCCGGCCCAGATTGTTTATGAGGACGATCAGGTGGTCGCCCTGGAAGACATCCACCCGCAGGCGCCGGTCCACCTGCTGGTGATACCTCGCAAGCACCTGCCCTCGCTGAAAGAAGCCGAAAGCAGCGATGCCCTCATGCTGGGCCGGCTTTTCATCGTGGCCGCCCAACTGGCGCGCGACCGGCAGCTTGAGGCCCGGGGCTACCGGACCGTGATCAACAACGGGCCGTGGGCAGGACAGACGGTCGATCATCTGCACGTCCACGTGTTGGCCGGGCGCGTCTTTCACTGGCCGCCGGGATAAACCGCCGCGGCCTCCCAGGCTGTTGAAATATCTCGCAGAGTGGACGTAGCGGCGGGTTCACCCCGCCATAAAGTCAATCCTTTCAGCGTGGGTTGGCGGCGTAAAGCCGCCGCTACAGCCTTTTTCAACATCCTGTTAAAGGTTCGCCAGCAGGGCCGCCAGCAGCGCGGCGCGCCGCGGAAGCTCGCGGATGATCACGTGCTCGTGAAGCGCGTGCGCCCCATCGCCCACTCCGCCCAGGCCATCCAGAGTCGGAATGCCCAGCGCGGCGGAAAAATTGCCGTCCGATCCCCCTCCGGTCGCCGCGTCCGTCACCTCAAAACCAAGCTGGCCCGCCAGGGCCTTAGCCTTGGCGAAAAGACCCGCCGCCATCGCCCGTTCCATGGGAGGCCGGTTGATTCCGCCTTCGATTTTCAAGCGGGCTTCCGGGTGGACCGGTTGAAGGCCGTAAATCTTCTGCTCGATCCGCGCCTGGTCGCCGCTGCGCGCGATGCGAACATCCACCCTGGCCCGGGCAATTTCAGGAACAACATTGGGCCGCGTGCCGCCTTCGATGACGCCCACATTCAGCGTGAGACCGCGCCGGGGTTCCGCAAATTTTTCAATCCTGAGGATCTGGCGCGCCATCTCCCCGATGGCGTTGATTCCCGCGCCGGGGTTGATGCCGGCATGCGATGACCGCCCCTGGACGGTGAGGCGAAATTCCCCCACCCCTTTGCGGGCCGTCTTCAGAGCGCCATTCGCCGCCGGCTCCAGCACCAGCACAGCTCTGGAAGCTTTGGCCTGGCGCTCGATTTCGCGCCGGAACGCCTCGCTTCCCGCCTCTTCTTCCGGATTCAAAAAAAGGCGCACGGGGCTCGCGGGCTCAACGCCAAGTTCCTGCAGCGCGCGGACCGCCGCGACGACCAGCACGATGCCCGATTTCATATCCAGAATGCCGGGGCCATAGGCGCGGCCGCGCTCGACCCGGTAGGGCATGCGGGCCAGCGTGCCCTTGGGCCAGACGGTATCATGATGGCCGATGAGAAGAATGGGCTTCTGCAGCTTTGAAGTTTCACTCTTCCCTTTGCCGCCCCAGAACTCAGCCACCAGCGCCGGGCCGGTGGTTGAGTTGTCAAGCAACGAGACTTTCCCACGATGCCGGCGGAACTCGCGCGCGAAAAAGCGGGCCACGCGATCGATGTCGGGTGGCGAATAGGTGGGAGATTCTATCTCCACCGCTTCACCGAGAAGCCTCATCGTATTGGGCAGGTCGCGCCGGCAGTAGGCAAGCAGCTTGCGAAAATCCAATTTTGTCCTTTCGATTACGAGCGATGGTTCGGCGCGGGACACCGCACAACTGCCCGGCCGTGACAGCAAACGGTGTTTCATTCTATCCTAGCTGTATCAGTCTATGCGAACGTCGCCGCCAGGTGCGGTTTTTGCAGTTTGAAAGGTCGCCGTTTGAACAAGATCTCATTGGCCCTGGTGGTTCACTCGCATCAACCTGTGGGCAACTTCGATCACGTTTTCGAAGAAGCTTACCAGAAAGCTTACAGTCCCTTTGTGCAGACGCTCATTCGCCATCCGCGCATCAGGATGGGCCTGCACTTTTCCGGGTGCCTGCTGGAATGGATTGAGAAGCATCATCCCGAATTTTTTGAACAACTCAAAGAGCTCGCGACCCGTGGCCAGGTGGAACTGATGGGCGGAGGATTTTACGAGCCGGTCCTGGCCACCATTCCCGATGTCGACAAAGCCGCGCAGATTGCAAGACTGAGCGGCTATCTTGAGAAACACTTTGGCACTCGTCCCCGGGGCGCCTGGCTCACCGAGCGTGTGTGGCGGCCGGACCTGGTGCGGCCGCTGGCCGAAGCCGGTGTCGGTTACGTTATCCTGGATGACACTCACTTTATCGCCGCCGGGGTGGAACCCGATTGTCTGCATGGAACCTATCTTACCGAGGACCTGGGAGTGCAGCTTCAGCTTGTTCCCAGCCTGAAAAGCCTGCGCTACACTATCCCTTTCCGCGACATGGGCGAAACCTTCGACTTGCTTCGGCAGGGGGTCGGACGGCCCAATGTTCTTTTCGCCGCGGGCGACGACGCGGAAAAATTTGGCATCTGGCCGGGCACCTACGACCTCTGCTACACCAGGGGCTGGCTGGAACAGTTTTTCCAGGCCATCGAAAATGCTGGCGACTGGCTGGAAACTACAACGCTTTCCGCTTTTATGGCCGCCAACAAACCGCTCGGCCGGGTCTATTTGCCCACCGCTTCCTATCCCGAAATGATGGAATGGGCCCTGCCCGCGCGCGCCTGCGAGGAGTTCATGCAATGCCTGGAAGAAACGGAACGCATGCCGTCCGGCGAGCGCTTCCGCAAGTTTCTGCTGGGCGGCACCTGGCAGGGATTCCTGGGCAAATACCCCGAATCCAATCAAACTCACAAGCTGATGCTGGAGGTCAGTCGGCGGTTTCACAAAGCTGAAGCGGACGTTCTCTCAGGCAGCGGGCGGCGCAGCCTGCTCGACGAAGCCGAGACTCACCTGCTGGCCGCGCAATGCAATGATGCCTATTGGCACGGGCTGTTTGGCGGCCTTTATTCTCCGCACCTGCGCAGCGCCGTACTGCAGAATTTGATCCAGGCGGAAACACTGCTGGACCAGTTGAACGGCGAGTCGGCAACACACGGCGTTCGCGTGACGCAGGCAGATTTCGACGTGGACGGCGAGCAGGAGATTTTGCTTTCGCATCCGAGGGCCGGCATGGTACTGAAGCCATCGGACGGCGGCACGGTTTCAAGCCTGCGCTTTAAACCCGCCGCTGCGGAACTCATCAACTCGCTGATGCGGCGTCCCGAGGCTTATCACAACAAGATCCGTTCAAACGTCGAGAGCCCTCCGGAAAACTCACCTGAAAAGAAGATGGATTTTGCGGACCTTCTTCGTTACGACCGCTACGCGCGGCATTGCTTCCGGACCTACCTTTTTTCTCCCTGGAAACAATGGCAGGATTTTGAGCGGCTCGACTTGCAGGAAGAGAGCGGCCTGGCGGCAGGTCCCTGGCAGGTGGCAACAGGGGCGTCCGCAGTTCCTGTGGAACTTTTCCGCGAGTCGAGCTATGAGCGAGACGGCGCAAGCCTGGAGCTTGAGTCGCGAAAAGTGTTGTTTGCAAGAGGCACAGAGAGCGGTTTTCAGGTGGAATGCCGGTCGCTGGTTTCCAGCAATCAGCCACACGTGGTGCCTTTATCGCTTGGTGTCGAAATGGTGTTTAACTTTCTGGCGCCGAACGCTCCGGACCGCTATTTTGCAGCCGCGGGCGGCCGGCATCCGCTGGAATTTTCGGGCGAGCTGCAGGGCCCAAAACTGGAACTGGTGGACGAGTGGCAGGGCGTTCGGGTGGCGCTGGAAGCCCGGCCCGAATGCCGCTGGTGGATTGTTCCTGTCCGCACGGTTTCACAGTCCGAGGCAGGTTTTGAGACCGTTTACCAGGGGTCTGCGATTCTGGCGGTGTGGGAAATCAATGCCTCGCAAAGCCCCGAAAGCCGATGGCTGGGAGTGGAAATAAGCCGGACTTAGCGCAGCCACACCGCTGCGGGACGGCCCGTGCGCGCTGGGCTTGAATTCCTGGTGGGTGTCTGCTAGATTCAGAAGCATCTTTGGTTTGGAGTGATCGAATGGCTGTCAGCCAGGAATTGCTGGATATTCTGGTTTGTCCCCTCTGCAAGGAGCCGGTAACGCTTACGCCGGACAGCAAGGGGTTGAAATGCGGCAAGTGCCGGCGCGTTTATCCCATTGAAGATGACATTCCCGTGATGCTGGTGGACGAGGCCAGAATCGATCCGGAATAAACGTGGATTTCAGAGGGCGCGTTCCATTTTCAAAGCCTCTTCCAGCGCCTCTTTCACTTCTTCGACTTCAATCTCCTTCATGCAGATGTTGTCCATGCAGGTTTTCATGGCGGGCGTTCCGTAGCACGGAGCGCAGTGGACGCGGTGGTACAGAATGCGCGGCGGATTGCCCGGTGAGAGAGGCGCCGTCTGCTCGAAAATTCCAGGCCCCCACAGCGTCACCAGCGAAGTTCCCAGCGCCGCCGCCATGTGCGCGGGCCCCGAATCAACCGTGAGATAGGCGTTCATGCGGCGGATGAGCGCGGCAAGCTCCAGGAGTGAAAGCTCGCCCGCCAGGTCCAGGCACGGAACGCCTGCCGTGCGGGCAATATAGTTCGTGAGCGGGCGGTCCGCCGCAGAACCGGTCAAGGCGACGCGGGCACCGCGCTCCTCCACCAGCCAGCGAACCACCTCAGCAAATCTGTCGGGCGGCCAGCTTCGCAGCCGGGTCTGGTCTGGAGTTCGGGTGCGACCGCCCCAGCCCGCGTGGACTCCCACCAGGCAATCGGTGCTCTTCACACCGGCCTTTTCCAGTCTCCGGGCGAGGTTTTTGGTCGTCTCTGGCTGGTTGTTCAGTTCCATCTGGAGGCCATCGTGCCGGAGACGAAGCGGGCGGGCCAATTCCAGGTGATTTTCAATCGAATGCTTCCGGGGATCGAAGCGCGCCGGCTCAAATCCCTGCGCGTGCTCGTCGCCGCTGTAGGCAATAATCCGCCGGGCCCCTCCCTGGCGTGCCAGGTCAATAAAGCTCGGATGGCTTTCAAGCACCAGCGCCCAGTCCAGATCCAGGTCCCGAAGTGTGCGATGGATGCGCCTTTTCTCTGGACTCAGCCAGGCCGGAAGATGCCGGTTCGCAACCGGAATCGCCTGGTCAATGTGAGGATTGAGTCGAACCACGTCCAGGGCGGTGGCTGAGCAGAGAAAAACCAGGTGGCACTGCGGATAAGTCCGGCGGACGGCGCGAACCAGTGGGGTGGCCATCAACGTGTCACCAATGGCGCCCGCCCGAATGATCAGGACTCTGGGCCTTCCAGGCGAACGCACTTCAGACGGAGACGGTTTCTGGTCGGAATTTGAAAGCGACACGTTTTCTCAGGATCCTCCAGGTGCGATTCCCCCCGTTTAAGGTAGAATAGCCATTGCTTTGCGTCAACATGTGTCAAAATCGGACACTTTTCGAGACCCGTTGTACTTGCACCCCACAGGACTCATTCGCAAGGCCTGGGACTGGAAACCCGCCAGGCATAGAGGCTTATGAAAACAAAGCAGAAGCCACTGGCTAAAATCCTCCGCAAGTTCAGCGGCCAGACCGTCGGCGTGCTCGGCGATTTCATGCTGGACGAACTCCTGCGCGGCGAGGCCACCCGCATTTCGCCCGAAGCGCCCGTTCCCGTCGTCCTGATGGACGGCCACTCGGAACCGCAGCGCTTTCCCGGCGGGGCGGGCAACGTGGCCATCAACATTCGCGCGCTGGGCGGCCGGGCCGTTCCTTTTGGAGCGATTGGAATGGACGAAAGCGGCGACCTCCTGTGCAAAGAATTGAAGGCCCGTGGAGTTTCTTGCGGTACGCTGGTCCGTGATCGGGGCCGGGTCACGCCGCGCAAGCTTCGGATTGTGGCGCACCAGCACCAGCTGCTGCGGCTGGATTTCGAAAAGCCCGCGCCCATCTCACCCAAAACCTCAGCCGCCACCGGCCGCAGTTTCGCGCGCTGGGCGCCCAAACTGAGCGCTCTGGTGATTTCTGATTATCGCAAGGGTTCTGTTGAGACGGAGTTGTGCAGCCAGGTTCTGGCGATCGCGCGCCAGCGGCGAATCCCGGTGTTTGTTGATCCCAAACCTGAGCACCCGGAAATCTGCCACCATGCCACAGCCGTCACGCCCAACCTGCATGAGGCTGAACTGATGGCGGGGCATTCCATGCGTGACCGTGCCAGCCTGGAGGCGGGCGGGCGCCGGCTGCTGGCTTCGCTCGACTGCGCCTATTTGCTGATCACCCGTGGAGCGGCAGGCATGACGCTGTTTGAGAAAGGCGGTGCGGTCCACGATATCAGGAGTGAGGCGCGGCCCGTTTACGACGTTACGGGCGCCGGTGACACCGTGCTCGCCGTCCTGGCTCTCGCTTTCAGTTCGGGAGCGCCCATGGTGGATGCTGCCCGCCTGGCCAACATTGCCGCCGGGCGCGTAGTGCTGAGGTTTGGAACATCGGAAGTTAGTCCTCAGGAACTTCTGATGGCCATCAACGACGGAGCGTCAGGCGGGGGCGCCGGCACTCAGTAGGGCGAATAAGCCAGGCCCTTTGTCTTTCGATCGACCACCAGGGCCAGCGCCGGGGTTTGATTGTTGATGGTGAGGACCACGATCACCAGCTCATTCCCCTTCGATTCAGCCGCCACAATTTTGAATTCGCGAACCTTCCCGTAATCACCTTTGGGTCCCCAGTCGTGCAGAAAATCGTCATAGGTGTAATCGGGCGCGGGCTGCCACAACCTGTAGGCTTCTTTGTAATTCCCTTGTTCCAGTTGCGTCAGATAATTCGCAACGGCGCGCTTCTCCGGCAGGTTGTGGAATGCAAAGTAGCCGATCACGCCGCCCACAACAATAATGATTGCCAGCAAGGGCCAGTACTTGCGAATTCCGGTTTTCGGCTTGGGTACCTCAGCATCAAAGAGCATCGCTGTCTCCGCCTCTCACATAGGCAACACCCTGGGGGCGTGTTTCCAATGCGAACATCTTCCGCTGCCTGTAAACATAGACACCGGAAACAGCCTTTAGGTTCCCCCAAAGCCTGAATATAAAAACTATCACATAGTTTACGATGCACATAACGTCCGCGACGATGGTCGCGCGCGAAATAGAACACTTGCCCTCCCAAATCATTGCGCCGTCCAGCCGCCGTCAATCAGGATGTCGGTGCCGGTGATAAAGCCGGCCGCGTCGGAACAGAGAAAGACAGCCAGCGGCCCGATCTCCTCCACCTTGCCCCACCGGCCTACGGGAATTTGGGAAATGAACTGGGCATTGCGCGCGGGGTCTTCAATCAGAACGGTATTCATCTCCGTCGCGAAGGGGCCGGGACTGATGCCGTTGACCGTGATCCCGTGCGGAGCCAGCTCCAGCGCCAGGGCCTTGGTCATGCCCAGCAGCCCAAACTTGCTGGTGCAATAGGCCGTGCGGTGCGGCAGCGCGACGTGCGCCATGGTGGACGCCATATTGATGATGCGCCCGAATTTCTTTTCCATCATTCCCGGCACAAAGGCGCGGCTGCAGAGAAACGCGCTGTCCAGGTTGGTCTCGATCACCCGATGCCACTCTTCCAGCGAGAACTCATGCAGCGGCTTGCGCAGGTTGATGCCGGCGTTGTTGATCAGAATGTCGGGAGCGCCGGCCGCGTCACGCACCTGCCCGGCCATTCGGCTGACTTCACTTTCCTTGCGAACGTCGGCGACAAAAGCCTGGGCCTTGCCGCCCCGGACTTCAATTTCGGCCTTCACCTTTTCCAGCAGATCTTCGCTGCGCGCCACCAGGGCAACCGTCGCGCCCTCCTGTGCCAGCGCCATGGCCATCTGTTTCCCCAATCCTCTGCTCGCGCCCGTGACCACGGCCACGCGGCCAGCCAATGAATGGTCTGACATTGCACCTCCTCGCAGAAAAAATTATCACAGCCCTGCCGCCTGGACCTGCAGCTTTTCCCGCGCCCCGGCGCCGGGCGCGAGTTCAATCCACTCGGGTCGCGAACTTGCGGGAGAGGCGGAAGAGGTCCAGGTTGTGGCGGGTGGCGCCGGTAGTGGCAAGCTCGGCCATGATTTCACCCACCACGCTGCAAAACTTGAATCCGTGGCCTGAAAATCCGGCGGCGATGAACACGCGGTCGGACTCCGGGTGGGCGTCCAACATGAAATGTTCGTCCGGCGTGTTGGTAAAAAGGCAAACCTTCAGCGCCAGCGTGGGGCCATTGGCTTCCGGGAAGTAGCGCGCGATGCCTTCGCGCAGCACGGCCTCATCCTCCGGGTGGCAGTCGCGGTCCATCGCGTCGGGATCCACCTTTTCATCCCGGTGATGATATCGCCCTATCTTAAACCCGGGAAAGTCGTGCACCGGGAAACCGTAGAACTGGCCCTCCGGGCCTTGCAGATTGAAAATCGGAAACGCGCCCATCTGGAAAAGTTCCGGCCGCAGTGGGCGGGTCCAGATCAGCACCTGGCGTTCCGGCTGGAGAACCTTGCTGAGTGAAGGCAGCAGCTTCGCCGTCCAGGCGCCCGCAGACACGATGAGCCGGCTGGCGGAATACGTGGAGGTCTCCGTGCGCACCCGGACCGAATCCGGACCAACCTCCCAGCCGGTCACCGCTTCGCGCCCGTGGACTTCCGCGCCCAGCTCGAGCGCCAGCCGCGTGTAAAGCCCGATGGCGCGCTCAGAGAGAACGAACCCGCTGTCAGGCGAATAGACGCTGACCATGCCCTTCGGCAGGCAAATGCCGGGAAAACGTTCCCGAAGCTCGCCGGCGTCCAGCACTTCGTGGTGAAGAGAATGCTCCTTGCACGCCGCGAGCGATCCCTGGACAATCCGCCCGTCCTCGGCGCCGGCGTCGATGCCGCCGGTCACAAACAGGATCCGTTCTCCCGTAAGATTCTCAAGCTGGCGCCACAGTTCGTAGGCGCGAAACAGCAGCGGAACGTAAGAAGGGTGTTCGTAATAGGCCAGGCGAATGATGCGCGTGAGGCCGTGCGATGAGCCCTGGTCGTGAAGAAGGTTGTGCTTTTCAAGGCCCAGCACCCGGAGGCCGCGCCGCGCAAGTTGATAGGCCGTCGCGCTGCCCATCCCTCCCATGCCGGCAACAATGGCGTCAAAATGGTCCATTCAGGCTCTCCTGTTGGGTTGGTCCCGCTGGTCCGTCGCTCTGCTTGTAACCGGAAACCGGAGCTTGTGGGCACAGCTAAACGTGTCGAGGGATTCCCTGCTACACTTCCGTGTAGAGTTCGCCCGCCAGTAGTGTTTTAACACCCGAGAGGCCTTTGGCGCCCACTGCTAGCAGGCAGACGGCGGCCAGAACAGGGCACACGCCGGCCACAAAAATCGCCGGGCCAAAATGCTTTTGCGGCCCCAGGAGCCAGCCGGTCACTATCGGCGCCAGGACGCCTCCCAGCACGGAGATGGTGTTCAGGAATCCCACCGACCGCCCAACCAGGTCCCTGGGCGATGCATGCTGCACCATGGCCCAGTAGGTGGAATTGCCGATGCCCGTGGCGCACAAGGAAAAGGTGAGGATGGGAAGCGACCATGTGCGGTCCGTGACCAGCATCAGCAGAAGCGCTCCCGTCCCGACGTATCCCAGCACGGCAAACCACATTCGCGCCCGGAACACCCCGACCGCTGCCGCCAGCCTGTCCGCAGCCTTGCCCGATACGACGTTCACGCCGGCCATAATCAGAAGCGCCGTTGAAAGCACTTTCCCCATTCCCAGCATCGAGAACCCGCGCGCCATCACCAGATAACTCGGCACCCAGGTCAAAACAAAATACCAGTAGTAGGAAGCCAGCAGGATGCCCAGCGCCATGGCCCAGAAGGTCCCGTTGCGCAGCAGCATGCCCCAGGTCCACGGCCGGGGCGGAGCCGCATCTCTCAATTTCTTTGCCGCCCGGCGCTCGTCGCGGTTCATGTCCCGCGGGGCGGAAAACAGCCAGCAGGGTACCCAGATCAGGGCTCCCAGTCCGGTGATGGCGAACATCATCCGCCATCCGAACTGGTTTATGAGAATGGATCCCAACAGCACGCCCAGCGCGGGTCCAATGTTCTGCCCCGCAATGTAAATGGAGGTTGGCAGACCCTGGTCCTTCCCTGAAAAGCTGCTTCGGATGAAAGCGATGCTGGCCAGCGGACCGACGGATTCGGCCACGCCCAGCGCCATCCGCATGCCGATGACGTCACCGGGGCCGCGGCTGAGGGCGATGGCGGCGGCGGCAAGCGACCACACGAGGAATGACAGTGTATAGGACCAGCGGATGCCGAACTTGTCCACCAGCATCCCGGCCGGAATCTGAAATGCGCCGTAGGTCCAGAAAAAGGCCGAGAGCAGCACTCCCATCTTTTCCGGGGCGATTCGAAAGTCCTTCATCATGTCCGGGGCTGCAATGCTGAGATTGCCCCGATCAACATAGCTGATCATGATGGCGACAAAGACGAGCCCGAGAAGAGCCCAGCGGCGGCGAGTGGTCATGGCCGGTCACCTTTCAAGCCGTGCTGCGAACGCCGTGTTGCAGATTGCCGTTCATCCTGAGTGGTACAGTTGCGGTTCCTGGCACTGAAGATTGCGGCACGGGCTTCCATCAAATCCTTGTCCTTTCCTGGCGGGGGATGCCGTCAGCTAACGTCAGGGATTCTTGAATATGAGCATTTCAATTGCTTCGGCTGCCACGAAGCCAGCATTGTAACGTTTGCAACCTTCTGAAGCGAGAAGTTCTTTCCGCCGCGCACGGTTCCTGTGGGGAGCATTGCACTCAGAGGAACCTGGCATGTGGGCCGCCCGTAGAAAGGGAAGCGCGGGAAAAACGCCTGCGTTTGAGGTGGACAGGCAGCAGAAGCATTCGGCAAATCTGAGAGTGAAGCCCATGGAGTGTTTGCAGCGGATAGGTTTGGATGTAAAATCGCACCCGGCCGGGCGGGCGAAAAGCCCGTTCGCAGCTTGAGTTGAAGGGGAGGATGGTATGAAGGACCGTAAGACAGGAAGCATCGGACGCCGCGACATGTTTCGGATGATGGGCGCGGGGGGCGCGGCCGCTTTGTCTTCCCGGCTTGCCACGGCCGCCGGCGGGCCTCAAGACGATCCCACCCGCCAGGCAAACGCGACGGCATGGAGAGAAGTGAATGATACGGACCGCCAGCGGAGCCGTTTGTGGCAGCAGCGGATGGATTGGTGGCTGGATGCCCGGTTCGGAATGTTCATCCACTGGGACCCTTCCTCGCTGGCCAGCGTTGAAATCTCCTGGCCCATCATGGCTCCGAATCCCAAGTGGAACATCACTCAGGAGGAATACGTCAACCTCTACAGGAAGTTCAATCCCGTGAAGTACGATCCCGACGCCTGGGTGGAACTGGCCAGGGCCGCCGGCCAGAAATACATTGTCTTTACGACCAAGCACCATGACGGGTTCTGCATGTTCGACTCCGCCTTCACGGATTACAAGATCACCAACACGCCTTACAAGAAGGATGTCCTGAAGATGCTGGTGGAAGCGTGCCGGCGGCATAACATGCCCCTGGGCTATTATTATTCGCCTCCGGACATGCACCATCCGAGTTTCCGGGATACCTCAAAGCCGGCAAAGGAAAACTGGCACGGCGAGCCCACGCGACCGCAGTGGCCGAATTATCTGAATTATTTCCAGTTGCAGGTGCGAGAGTTGGCTACGCGCTATGGGGAGCCGACGGTTTTCTGGTTTGACGGGCTGAATGACCAGGAAAAATACGACGGGTACCACGTGCAGCGAATGCTTCGTGAACTCTCACCCGGCAGTCTTTTTAACAACCGGCTGGGGACGCCGGGAGATTATGAGACTCCTGAACAATTTGTGCCGGACCGCATTCCGGTGAAAGGTGTTCGCATTGCAGGAGTCGACCCTGCGGCACAGGACCGGCTGCCTTCGGGCCTGCCGCGCCCTGAAGACTTCCAGCCGTGGGAAACCTGCATGACCATCAACAACACCTGGGCCTACAACAAGAATGATCACAAATATAAGTCAGCGAAGATGCTGATCCGGACGCTGGTGAATGTGGCCAGCAAGGGCGGAAATTTCCTGCTCAATGTCGGTCCCAGCCCTGAAGGCGTTATTCAGCCCGAGTTCCAGGAGCGTTTGCGTGAAATCGGCAAATGGCTGGCGATCAATGGGGAATCCATTTACGGAACAACCTATGGTCCGTTGCAGGACCTCTCCTACGGCAGGACGACGGCGAAAGGAGGTACGACTTACCTCCACATCTTCGACTGGCCGAAAGGAAGCCTGGAAGTCAGCGGAGTCGGGCGCGTTTCGCGGGTGAGTCTCCTGGCGCGCGGTGAAATTCTCAGCTGCCAGCGGAGCGGAAACGGCGTCACCATTCAGCTTCCCGCAGAGGCGCCCGACACGAATGACACCGTGCTGAAGATTGAGACAACTTGATCGCATTTGTGTTTGGAGTGAGAATCTCAGCAAAAGGGATTGGACGAAGCCATGAAGATTATTGATACTCACCAGCACCTTTGGAACCTGGATTTGTTCACCTACTCCTGGCTGGACGACATTCCTTCGCTGCGAAGGAGCTTTCGCATGGAGGACTACGTGAAAGCAGGCGAGGGTCTGGGCATTGAGAAATCCGTCCACCTGGAAGCCGATGTCGATGAACCCTACATGCTGGACGAAACGCGGCACATCCTGGCGCTGGCTGAACAGGACAACCCGCTGGAGGGAGTTGTCGCCCGCGGAAGGCCGGAGAAACCGCACTTTGCAGATTATCTTGACCAGATCGCCGGCCATCCGAAACTGAAGGGAATCCGGAGAGTGCTGCACACCCAGCCGGACGAGGTTGCGCAATCAAGCCTCTTTGCGGAGAACGTCAGGCTGCTGGAGGCTTATGGCCTTTCGTTTGACATCTGCATTCTGGCGCGCCAGTTGCCCGTCGCCATTCGCCTGATCAGTAGTTGCCCAAAGGTTTCCTTTATCCTTGACCACTGCGGGAATCCTCAGGTGAAGGAACATCTGTTTGATCCCTGGCGGCGGCATATTCAGGAAGCATCGAAACTTCCCAACGTCGTCTGCAAGGTTTCCGGGATCCTGGCCAACGCCAACCTGGAAAAGTGGACGCCGGAGGACTTGCGCCCCTACGTTGAGCACGTGATTGAATGCTTTGGATGGGACCGTGTGATGTTCGGCAGCGACTGGCCCGTGTGTACGCTGGCCGCATCGCTGCGAAAATGGGTGGAAACTCTCACGCTGCTGACCCGTGACGCCGGGGAAGAAAACCAGCAAAAGCTGTTCTACAAAAACGCCGCCAGGGTTTACCGCCTGGAATAGATCGCGCCCTTATCAGTCCGTGTGGAAAACCTCATCCATATTGGCCCACCACTCACCCTTTTCCCTCGTCTCAAGCGGTTGCTGCATGGGCCCCATAATGGCCCACCACTCCTGTGTTTTGGGATCGGCAGCCATCTTCGCCATGTCGGCGTCGAAGTCGTCTCCGACGTATTCGAAATAGGCGTACAGCGTATCGTCTTTCAGAAAAATCGAGTAGTTGCGGATGTTGCATTCATGAATCATCCGGAGCACTTCAGGCCACACCCTGGCATGGTAGCGAACGTATTCTTCCTTTGCCCCGGGCTGCAACCGAATCACCTGTCCGTATCGTTTCACGCTTCCTCCTGAATTCGAAATCGTGTCCGGCCGACCGTCTGCTGCGCCCAGTCAGGTTGTCACAATTTTTGAATTGTACATCCATCGATAAAGTTCCAGTCGAAATCAACGCCGATCCCCGGAGCTTGCGGCGCATGCGCATAGCCCTCACTGTCAATATCGAGCTTGTTCTTCATGCCGAAGTCCATGTAAGACATGGGGTAAAGGAGCTCGAAAAATTCGCAGTTTGAGATGGCGCAGCAACAGTGCAGGTCCACAATCTCAAGAGGATGATAGATGGACGTGTGGACTTCACACTGGACTCCGAAAGACTCCGCCAGGTGCGCGGTTTTCATCACAGGTGTGACGCCGCCCTTCCAGGAAACATCCGTGCGGACCATGTCCACCACGTTTGAAGCGATGCACTCGGCGGTTGAATAATGCGAACCCGCCAGGACCTCCGTTCCGCAAATGGGGATGTCGAGCTTTGAGGTGAGCTTTCGAAGCCCGTTAAAATCGACATCGAAGAGCGGCTCTTCGAACCAGTAGTAATTGAGGCGTTCGAGCTCACGCCCCATCCGCAAGGCCTGCTCGTGGTTGTAGGCGGCAACCGGATCGGCCATCAGCTTGAAGTCCGGCCCAACAGCCTCCCGGCACAGCCGGTAAGCTTTCAGGTCAAAATCGTAGTCGCCCGGGGGATGAAGTTTGTACGCGTGCAAGCCGCGCTCCTTAACCTCCAGCGCCTGCCGCGCATAATCTTCGGGAGTGGCCAGAACAAAGGAGCTGGCGTAAGCCGGCACTTTGTCGCGGTATTCACCCAGCAGCCTGTAAAGCGGCAGCCCTGCCACTTTTCCCGCGATGTCGTAGAGGCAGATGTCAAACGGCCCATAGGCATAGATGGGAACGTGGTTCCACCACCGGTCGTAGGTTCGAAATTCTTTCCAGTGCTTCTCGCGCGCCAGCGGGTCCTTCCCCAGAAAGAACGGCTTCAGCGCGGAGGCGGCGATCTGGCCGGCCATTTCAGCGCCTCTGCCTGCAAACCCGAAGGACGTTCCTTCGATGCCCTCATCGGTCTTCAGAGTGATGACGAGAAAATCAAAAGTTGATTTTCCGCCGGCTCGCATTTCGGAGTCACCCATAGCTTCTCGGGTGTTTCTGCACACCCGGACTTCAATCGATGCGATTTTCACTGAATGCGCTCCTCGTTCCGTAGTGTCCGCGTTCGTAGTATTGGTGCTTCATCATATTCATTCTCAAACGGACCTGCTACGGTTTTTTGGGCCTTGCAGGCTTTGGACTCGCCGCTGCCATCCACTCACTTGAAGATTAAGGAAACTTGATTTCCATGGCCCGGAGCTGACAGGGCTCCAGCCCCCTTCCAAAAGTCAATTTCAGCAGTCCCAGCGGCGTCTGCGCGAGTACCAGGTATTCCAAAGAATTCAGAGCCCACTCATTTCACTCTGGACTTTTAGCACTCCTTGTAGTGAAATCTGGCCGACAAGATCGATGCATTTTGGCAGGGTTTGTACGCCCTGGCAGGGCAATCACTAGGGGAAGGTCAAATGAATCGAAGAGAATTCATCGAAGCGTCGCTCAGCGCTTCTGCAGTTGCAGGGCACAGGAAGGGTAATGGCAAGCAAGGCCCCGGAAATGACGAAACCCGGAGGTCGCCGGCTCCAGACGAAGATTCTCGCCTCCTGAAACCACATTCCATCCGCATCTATAACTCGCTTCTCAACCCCAGTGAGCATCCGGATTTCGAACGGCGGCACGTTCGCCCTCCCGGTTGGCCGGTGTTCGGAAACCACACTCATTTCACAACGCTGCGCGGTTTCGAAATCGAGAAAAACCGGATTGTCAACTTTGCGGAAACGATCAGGAAGTACACAGAAGTTTTCAGGCTTGGCGACATTGTGTGGCCTTCTTATCCGATCCTGTTTGCCGAGAACCTGGACGAACTGGTGGAAGAGATCCGGCAGCGCGATCTGTTTCTCTTCGACATTTGGGGTTATGTGCCAGGCTCAGGTCCCGGGGGCTACTGGAAGGAGTTTCGTCCTCCCACTGAAGCTCTCAAGGTGTTTGACGCACTGAAAGAGCGATGGCTGGGCATGGACAACGGTGAGCAGGACGGCCGGTATATCGGCAGCTATGCCTCGCAGATGTATCCGGGCTCCGCATCCAGGCCACAACAGTACTTCAATTTCCACCGGCACTTCGAAAAGCTCACGGGCGAATTGGGAAACCGGATGACGGCACTGGTTTCTCTCACCTTTGGCCACTATTTCCTGAAGGAAGGGCTTTATTGCCTGATCGGGGGAGAAACCGCGCAGGCCCTGCCGAACGGCCAGGTGATGTATGCGTTCATTCGCGGAGCTGGAAAGCAACACGGCGTGCCCTGGTTCGGAAATGCTTCGGTGTGGAACCGCTGGGGCTGGAAGGAGTATGGGCCTCCACGCCACGACGGTTCTCACGAGGGCGGGCCCGAAAAAGGAACCAGCCTAAGCCTGCTGAAGCGTCTGATGTACAGCCAGATTCTTTACAACAGCGTTTCGGTGGGGTTTGAAAGCGGGTGGTTCGAAGCGAATTCTTCCGCCGCGGAACACACGGAGCCGAAACTTTCACCCATCGGAGTCATGCAGCGTGCTGCGAAGGACTGGGTCGAGAAAGAAGGCCAGCCCGGAACCATGATGGTCCCATTCGCCTTGGTGCTGGATTTCTTTGCCGGCTGGACCGTTCCCCGGCACCTCTACAGCTCCAATGCGTATCGCGTGTGGGGCAATCTGCCTTATGGGCCGGGAGATTATTGGACCGACGCTCTTCTCGATATGTTTTATCCCGGCTACCAGAACTCTTCCTATTATCACGACGAATCCGGCTTCATGGCGGCTACTCCTTACGGCGACGCGGTGGATTGCCTGTTGAGCGACAGTCCTGGCTGGCTGCTGGCGCGTTACCCTTTGCTGGTTCTGGCCGGGGGACTGCGCGGAGGGGCGGAATTGCGAGACAAGCTCCAGGCCTATCTCGCAGCGGGAGGCCTGCTGCTAACCACGGCCGCGAACCTGAAAGAATTTCCCGGCGGCCTTGCCGGCGTTCGGGTATCGGGACCTGCAAGGCGGTTTAAACCAACCGTAGTTGCGATGGGTCAGGATAACCGGGCTGCGCTGAGAGAAGATTCTGAATTTGACCTGTATCCGCTGAGTTTCCCTTCCCATGCCGCGATTCTGGCGAAGTGCGACGGACATCCCGCGGCTGTATCGGTTGTCCACGGAAAAGGCCGCCTGATTGTTCTTGCAAGTCCGTTTGGACTGAGCGCGCGGCCCTCTTCCGAAGCGTCCGCAAAGCTTGCGCAGGATGTGTCAAACGAAATCGACGGGCCCCTGGCTAAGCCCTATGTGCTATTGAAACACGTCCGGCGTATCCTCGATCTTGCTTTTGAGAGCCAGATGCTTTTCAAGGTGGGCTCGAACGTGAGCTTTATTGTATGCCGCAAAGGCAAAGGAGAATACAGGGTCGGAATTTTCAACAATTCCTGGAAAGAACAGCCGTTCAGGATCGAGCCCTGCTGTGGCCAGGTCGAGTCCATCCAGGAGATCCACCTGGACCGGTCGGAAAAAACGGCGGTTGGCTACCTGCCGGAAGGAATTCACCGCGACAGGCTGGGAACCAATGGCAAAGATCGCATTGCAGGGGGCGACGTGCGAATCTTCTCGATTCGGCTCAGCGAACGGGGTGTCGGAGTCATCCCCCACATCGTTCCCCCTTCGCGCCCTTTGCGCCGTGCTTTACCCATTCGCAACGCGCTCCTGATTAAAGAAGAAATCCTGAAGCGCCCGACTTTTTTTCAGAACTACGACTCGGTGGTTGTGGATTGGAAGTACCTGTGGGAGCGCAAACCCGATGCGCTGAGAAAAGAAGCCCAATGGATCGGATTGCAGAATTTGAGAGTCATCGTCGATCTGACTTCAGGCATCGATCTCTATCCACAGCTCCGCTTGATTGACAACAGCAGCCGGGATTATGCCGACAGTCTGGCCGTCATTAGCGACGTTTTGGACAAGATGCAAATCCTGCGAGCCCGGGACCTGATCCTGTCACTCCATCGTTTTCCGGAAAACAATTTCACCAGCTCTCAAAGCTGGGAATCGTTCACGGCAACGGTTCGGGGCTTGTGCAAGAAAGCCGCCCAGGCGCAAATCGCCCTGCATCTTCGGATGGCTCCGGGAAAGCCGCCCGCCACGCTGAAAGAGGCCATTTCATTTTTGAATGGAGTGGGCTCAGCAAATTTCTTTCTGGCGCCCAGCGTTGCTTTGATTCCCGCTGAAAAGAGGCGGATGCCGGAAACAAAATCCCTCCTCAGGGGGAAGGTAGGACTGTGGCTGGTGAGTTCGGCAGAGAAGGACATCAGCGGCAGAGTGTGGAGCGCCAATTCTCCACTTCCGCGGTCCTCCAGCCTTGAGTCTCTGCGGGCGCTTCTTGATGTGGCCCCAGACGCGCCCGTGGTGTTTGACTGCGTATACGCAAATCATGACGAAGAGTACCTTGATGTGAGGACACTTCGTGACCTGTTACAGCCCGGGAGCAACTCCTAGGATGATCATTTCCGGGTACCCCTGTAACGCTGATCTCTGACCTATCACTGCTACGACCGCATCGTCCGCTTGCTAAGAACCGAGGGGAGAGATATCCTGTACCGTCCCGATAAGAAAAGAAAGAATTCCACAATCCAGGTTAGGTGTGATCTATGTCATCTTTGCGATTACTTTCGAGACGCCGTTCGTGGGGCGTCGTTCTGCTTCTTATTTTTGCGTTGTTCGGCTTGATTGAATTCTGTCCTCCGAGGGTGCTGGCGGGCAAGAGTGCGGCATCTGAAGAGAGGGTGGACGCGCCTTTTACCCTGGCCGTCAAAACTCCTCATGTTGCCTGGGCACGGCCCTGGGGCGGAAAGGTGGTACACGCACTGGTGGTTCCCAGCGTCAGCGAGGGACGGACGCTGGTGGAAATTGCAGAACGTTTTCCCATCACCTATGACACCGTTATGATTGACAGTGCCTGGGACGTGAACACCTGGACCGTGGGCACCGGCAAGAACTATGAAGCGCGCACCTATACGCTGGTTTATAAATATCTGGCCGAAGACCTGGCCAGCAGCGCTCACTACGATGTGATTGTGCTGCCCAGCCTGTTCGGCTGGAACCGGCTGCCGCAGGATATTCGCGATGGGATTCTGAAACGGGTTCGGGATGGAGCCGGGCTGGTCCTGATCCATCCCACCACAGGTATTCCCGCGCCCGGCGAACCGAAAGTTAACCCTCCCCTCAACATCCACGCGCCCGATTTTGCCGTCGCTCCAGGTGGAAAACTCTGGGAAGTCTCGCCCCTGATTGATTGCCTTTCCGATCAGTTGGATGGCGATGCAAAATTGAACGTTCTGCCGCGAGCGGTTGCCACCGGAGAGTGGGAAAACGCCCGGCCAAGCTTTATCACCAACAACGTGCCTCTCGACACCTTCCCGGGAGACTACCTGAAGCACTACAAGTATCATCTGGGACCGGATTCCACGCTGCTGGTTAAAGGGCCGGGGGGTGAACCGATTGTGGCCACCAGGATGTATGGCAAGGGCCGGGTGGTGGCTCTCGGTTATGTGAATCACGGGCTCTCGCCGGACATTGACTGGAAGTTTTTGGGCAAAGAAAACGATCACTGGTGGGAGTATTTCTACTCACTGCTCGGGCGGTCCATCATGTGGGCCGGCGGCCAGCAACAGCAGATCAATCTTCTGCCGATGCGGGTGGAAGTTCCCAAACATGGCGCAAGAAAACTTGCGGTCACGCTTGAGAACCAGACAAAGATCAAGTCGGCTGAGCTTTCCGTGAAGCTGGTCAGCCAGTGGGGTGACGATGAAGGCGAGGTCAGAAAAGATGTTCATCTCAAGCGCGGCAGAAACCGGATTGCGATCACCCTGCCGGACACTGCCTCCGGCGGCCGCAACAATGCCGATGTGATCCTATCGGCGGCGGGAAAGCGCTATGCCTGGGGCTCCGTGTCCTTTTCCTTGCCGCAACCGGACCACATTGTATCCATTGCAACCGGTAAGAAGTTTTACAGTCTGGGCGATCCACTCCATGCGACTGTGCGAATCGGGGGAACGGCCCCGGCGGAAGTCCGCGTGGACCTGCTGGACAATCAGAACCGGGTGATCGGTTCCGCCACGGAACCCATTTCCAAGGTGCAGGAAGGAGTTCTCCATGCCACTGTGCCCGTGGGGAATTACACCACCAACATTGGATGGGTTCGCGTGGCCCTGCTGGGAAAGAGTGCGGGTAGAGAAGTCAAGATCGACCAGAACCAGACGCGGGTTGATTTTGTCCGCCTCGATCGGAACTTTGGGGCTTATGAGCTGATCCTGCCCTGGTACGGTCCGCCCTCTTACGAACCCTGGAACCGGACGCTTGAGTCACAATTCCGCAAGATCGGCGTCACGGTAGAGGCTAATCCCCGGGATAACTTCAAGCTGATAACAGAAGTGCATTCCCCGGGGTTTGGCGTTTACTGGTACAGCCGAAAGAAATATATCGAGCAAAAAGACGAATACCTGAAAACCCATGACACCCAATACCTTATCCGCGAACCGGATCTTTCAAGCCCTGAGTGGTTGGATACTCTGCGGAGCGACATTATCGACTCCATGGGGAAATACGAACCCTATGGGCCGCTGGCTTACTACCTGGCGGACGAATCTTCGCTGACCTCCTACGGCGACCCGCTGGACTTCTCATGGTCGAAGCCGACGCTGGATGGTTTTCGAAGATGGCTTCGGGGCCAGTATTCGGATCTCAGCGCGCTGAACAAGGAATGGGAAACCAGCTACAAAACCTGGGACGGCGTGATGCCGCTGACCACTTCCCAGGCACAGGCCAAGGGCGATTATGCCGGATGGATGGACCATCGAACTTACATGGAGCAGGTCTTCGCCCACGCCATGCAGGTGGCGGCGGAAACAGTGAAGGCAGAGGACCCAGGCGGTCTCCCCAGCATCTCCGGCACCCAGGGTCCCGGCCCCTCCAACGCGGTCAACTGGTACCTGCTCGACCACATTGTCGGCTACCTGCAGCCTTATTCCGAAGACAACCAGGATGATCTCCACCGTTCAATTCATGCTGGCCAGATCATGACGGGCTTCACCGGCTATCAGAGTTCCGGTGTGGAATTGCGCCACGAGCTCTGGCAGCGGCTGCTGGCGGGCCAGACTGGCGCTTCGCTCTTCTGGCAATACACCGCGCTGAATGCCGACCTCACCCTGACCCAGCAGGGGCGCGACCTGAGCGCATTGACCAATGAATTCCGCAACGAGGGCCTGGCGCTGCTGCTGCGGGGAGCAAAGCGGGGGAATTGCAGCATCGCCGTGCACTACTCGCTGCTCAGCGTTCGCAGCCACTGGATCACCGACGGGCATATTGCTCCGCACGAAGTGACGAACGGTGACGCCACCTCCCCAAATCTCAAACGGTTTCACCAGAACCGCACGGACTGGCTGCAGGCGCTGCGCGACGATGGATACCAGTATGACTTCCTGACCACGGAGCAGATCGACAAGGGCAATTTATCGAATTACAGGGTGCTGATTCTGCCCGATTCGATTTCGCTATCGGCGGCTGAAGCAACAGCCATCCGGGATTTTGTTGCCCAAGGCGGTCTGCTGATTTCCGATGGGGAGATCGGCCGGATGGATGGGCACGCGCGTTGGGAAAAGAAGGGACTGCTGGACAATGTGCTTGGAATCCAGCAGGAGCCACAGCAAAAGGAACCGGAGGACCAGAAGCCACTTACACTCCACGTGGCATGGGGGAGCGACGTGGTTGCGCCGACGGTTGTGCCCGCCGAGCCGAATATGAAGTTGACTTCCGGCCAGGCGGAGGCCGGCAACGGAAGCACGCCCTTCCTGGTCAGGAATTCCTTTGGCGCCGGCCGGGCGATCACTTTGAACTTCTGGCTCACCCATTACAGTGACCTGCAGAAAACAGGCGAGAATCGTCCCATTCTGGAAATCCTGAGGCACTACCTGCAGCAGGCCGGCGTGAAACCTGTTGCCGACGTTCGCAGAGCCAGCGGCCAGCCTGTGCAATGTTCGGAAGTTGTCAATTACAGGAAGGGCGAAGTTCACTACCTCGCGATTCTTCCCGGCGTGGGATGCCAGGACGTGGGACCGGTGACGGTCCGTTTCCCATCACCACGCTATGTCTATGACCTCCGGGAACACCGTCTGTTGGGCCACAGCTCACAGGTGAAAGGAACTTTGGTGGCCGGCGCGCCTCTCTTCCTGGCGCTTTCGTCCGAGCCTGCAGGAAAGCTCAGCGTGAGTGCGATGGGATCGAACGGCACGAGCCCGAAGGTTACCGCCGGGAGCACGGTCGCGTTTCAGGTTCATTTGTCCATGCCTTACGGGCACAAGAATTTCCCGGAGGCCATCCACGTTGAAGTTCGCAATCCTGAGGGAAAGATCCTGAATTATTACGGCAAAAACCTTCAGCTCCAGGAGGGAACGGCGAGGTTCAGTGTGCCTCTGGCTTTGAACGATGCGGCGGGTGATTGGAGCGTTACTGTCCGCGAACCTTACACGCATGAGACCGGCACAGCCAACTTCACCGTCATCAAACCCGGGACATGATCCGGCCAACCTGAAAGCGGCGGATAGCGTGTAAAGATGGGGCGCTGCGTTCGTCCCGTGACGGGAACGTTTCGAGAACGAATTCCCTTTTCTGGAATGTGAGTGCTTTCTTCATGAGGGGGTATGACGATGAAACCGAGAACGCTGATTGCACTTATCCTGTGGGCAATCGTTTCGCCGGCAATTTTATTTGGAGGGCAGCAGGAAGTTCCCCAAAAGGTTATCCCTGCCATCAATCAGATAGAGCCCTGGCAGCAGGTTGGCCAACAGCCCTATGAGATGACGTGGGTGCAGCGGGAGCAAAACCCACACACCCTGGTGGGTTTTGAAGACATGGAAGGCTGGACACTTCAACTCTTTGATGGCGCGCAGGGAGAATTGCGCCGCAGCCGTGAACAGCAGATGTGGGGTGAACACGTCTGTAAATTCCTGTACGCCGGGACCAATCCCCAGAGCCATGTGATCGCCAGGCCTCCCAAACCGATTCCCATTCCTGGGAAATTTGATTCCATTGACCTCTGGGGTTACGGCGACCGCTGGAGCTGGGTCCCTGATCCGACAACTCCGCCGGTTAAAGTGTCAATCCTTATCCGGGACGCTCGCGGCAAGGAATTCAACATCGACCTTACGGAAATCAATTGGAAGCAGTGGTGGCTGATTCATCGCCTGATTCCAGCCAAGATCCTTTCCGAGATGGTGATGCCCGCGAGCTTTTCCGGCATCGAAATCTCCGAGATCACAAACAGCGACCTTCGCTACTTTTTTTGTGACTCACTGGCGTTTTTTAAGGAAGGGCTGAATCCGCTAAAGTTCCAGCCACAGCCGAAACGGAACCTGGTCCCTTACCGCGACGAAATCGTGGGCCTGAACACCGGGCCGGGAACGCTGCCGTTTCCGACTCGCGAGCAGACAATTCTCCCCACAAACTTCGAGAAGAATTTCAAAGTATCTGTGCGTGAGACGGCGAAGCATGAGTTTGAATTCCGCTACGCGGGCAAAGACGCCACGGTGGTTTATGACTACAAGCCCGCGCAGGGAACTTTGAGCGAGATTACAGCGCGCGTGGATGGGGGCGACGGCTTCCATCCCCTGGACGGAGGGGGCGTCCGGTTCACCGGCACTCCCGAAGGTCAGGTCGCCAAAGGAGCCCTGCTTGAGGCAAAGCTGACCGGCGACGTTGTGGATGCCAGGTTTCGCATGGGATCGCAGATCGTGGACTATGCGCTGCGCCTGTGGCAGAAATCGCTGGTGCTCGATGTGTGGTGCGATGGAGGGGACGCAACGGAATTGAGTTTTGGCAAGGTTTCGGACGTCACCCATCCGCGATTGATCGCGGTGCCTTACATCACTTACGGCGACACCAATCCACGCGTTGTCGTTTCCGGTGCGCCTTCAAAGCCGACCTTCACTTCCGTCTGGTTTGACTGGTATCGCAGCAACGCTTCCGAACCTTACTACACCGGGAACCCACCCGTGACGAAAGACAGCGCCGAAATCAATGGCGGCATGCGCTACCTGCCCAAGACCGATGGTTTGCGGAATAACCTCCACGAAAGGATATTTATTACCACCTCGCCCAGCTATTCGGAAACACTCCCCACCATCGCCAATCCACCTTCCATCCGGCAGTATGGCGACCAGTACGTCTGGACCGTGACAGAGCCGGAATCCTGGAAAGAGGACCACGAACGCTCGGCGCAAATCCGCTCTTATGGGTTGAACAAGATCATGCAGCACAGTCACGAGGTCACCTGGCGGGACGAAGGCGACTGCAACACAGAGAAACTCCATGCCGCTCCTCAAAAGGGCGGCGACGCGATGCTGAAGTGGTACATCAAGGCTCAGAATGCCATGGGATGGCTGCAGGGGGTTTATTCAAACTACACCGACTTCTGCACCCTCAATACGAACTGGAGTCCGGACTTTGTGCAACGGGAACCGGACGGCGAGTGGCGGCGCGCCTGGCCCCGCAATTATGCCCTCAAACCATCCAAATCCGTGGAGTTCGACAAGTATTATGCAGAGCGGATCAAGGAAAAGTTCGGCGTGAAAATGTCATACACGGACGTGCACACTGCTAATGCGCCCTGGCGCTACTGTGACTACGACGCCCGGGTTCCAGGAGCGGGCACTTTTGCCGCAACCTTTTACGCCTATGGCCAACTTCTGCGGAATGACCAGAAGGTCTACGGCCCGACCGAGTCCGAGGGGACCTACGAATGGCTCTACGCGGGCCTGGACTCGGGCAATTACGGCTGGGTGTACACGGATGGGAATCTTCTGACCGCGCCGCTGGATGTTTCCTTCAGGCTTCGGAAAATTCATCCCCTCGAGTGCGACTATGGAATGGGGGATACAGATTATTACCTGAGCCGCATTGACAAACACTGGACCGAATCTCCCAAGAGGAGCCAATACGTCGACCTGTTCCTGGCCACCACGATTGCCTACGGCAACATGGGCTGGCTGGTCAAAGCGATCAATCCCTCGGAGCCTTTTGGCCTTGAGGCTATGACCCGATCCTATTACATGATGCAACAGTTGCAGCAGCAATATGCCTTTAACCCGCCCAGGCTCATCCAGTATGCAGACCGTGATGGCAAGTGGTATAACCCCAGCCAGGCAATCGCCCAAGGCGTCAACGCCGAATCCCGGCTGCACGTGGTGTACGAGAATGGAACCGAAGTGTATGTCAACCGCTCCACAGACGGAACGTGGACGGTTGCGGATGCCGGCAAGCCGGTCACCCTGCCCGTTTCTGGCTGGCTGGCGTTCAATCCGTCAAATCACTTTTATGAAATGTCGGCTCTGGAGAACAACCACCGCATCGATTACGTTGACGCGCCCGGGTATGAATATCTTGACGGTCGCGGGCAGTGGGCCGAACGCGGAGGTCTGGGCGCCGCGGGCGGCGTGGTCCTGCGGCACAAGCCCGGAGGTTTGCTGGACTTGATCGATATCCATGGCAACAACCGAATCGCTTTCCGCGCCCCGGCACATGGGGTGCTGTCGGCTTTCGGCCCGGATGGCAAAAACCTCGGTGAGGTCAAATTATCCTCTCCACGTGCCGGGTGGAAAGAATTCAGGCCGGTCGCCGGCGGACGCAGCTATATCTTTGCGCCGGCATCGTAATTCTTCAAAGCTCTCTGAACATGCTTTTAGCCCGCATCGAATTTAGACCAGGCAATCTACTTGATGTTGCTTGAGGATTTTATGGAAGGCTCTTCAGAGTGCTCACTGAGTTGTTTGAATTTGGCAAATTCCTGCCGGGCTTCATCTGGTTTGTCCTGTCTCCGATATATTGTTCCCAGCAGGTAATGAGCTTTTGCAAGACTGCTGTCAAGCTGAATGGACAATCGGGCATGCTTTTCAGCGCCGCGAAGATCATCCTTTCCCATCAGCGCTTTTCCCATGATCCACTGATTCCGCGCTGATCGCGGGTTAAGCTGGATCGCCTTTCCGATAGACTGCAATGCTTTATCGACCTGCCCGTTTTTCACGAGCATGTCGGCTTGGTTTGCATAGGGCCAGTCGTCCTTGGGGTTGACCTTGGCCGCCACGCGCTCGGCTTTCTCGAACATGGCGTCTGCCTGGGCAATTTGCCCAATGGCCTCGTAGCACAGCGCCAGATTGTCGTAAGCCTGGTAGTACTTTGGTTTGAGAGCGATCAGTTCCTGGAAAATCTTGATGGCGGGCGTGAAGTTGTTTTGTGTCTGGTACACGCGGCCCAGCGCATAAAGGGTTTCTTCATCGTGGGGTCGAAGCGCCAGTGCAGCTCGCAGTTCCTGTTCAGCCAAAGCATATTCTTTATAGAAGAACAAGGTCAGTCCCATCAGTTTGAGACCTTCCGGGTTCTTGCTATTCTGGGCCAGAAGTTTCTGGAGCGTTCGGCCTGCATACTGAAATTTCTCTTCCATCAGGTAGCTATCAGCCAGTAATACCTGGCCATCCTCAGAATGCGGGTAACGCTGCAAGAATGACTTGGACGCCGATTCGGCCTTCGTGAATTTACGGCCCTTGATGTACGCGCGGATGAGCCCCAGTTCGATGTCCTGGGATTCCGGGCACAAGTCCAGCGCCGATCTGAATTCTGCGATGGCCCGGTCATATTGGTTCTGATCCATCATCTCCCTGCTGAGCTGAACCAGGGCTTGCGCCTGCTCACAGGAAGGAGTATCTGGAACTGCAGATAGCCGGGCTGACTGGGCCAGAGTCTCAGACACGAAAGTTCCCAGCAAAACCAGGAACAACGGAATGTAACACCACTTCTTTGTGGGCCGGATCATAACGCGCGTTGGGGTTGCCTCGGAACTTGCCCTCTGGCCATGTGCGTGGCAATTCTCAGGGTTGGCCGGAGAGCTTCATGACAAGCCATCCCCCCCTTCGATATTAACTCACCTTTGCTTCGGGGGGGCCGCGGACTGCGCCGATGACGGCTATTCTGTGTCCCAGGCCGCCGCCCCTGCTCTCTTCGCCGGGGCTTCCGCCGCGGTTATGAAGATGGCTGCTACGGCCGATACCAATATGGAAGCTATTCTGGCGGCAGGCACACCACCCTGGGCGCTATTTTGGGGTCCATCCTCGACAGGGAGGTGCGCCACTAAAGGCTGAGACAGTGGTGCACCAGGCAAGCCGGGAGGCGCCAAAGGCCGCAGGCTTTCCAGTAGGTACACATCCATGCACCGGTTCACTATGTTTCTTCGGGTCATGATGGTGATTGCCGTTACCGATGTAGTGGTGATCGCCATTCTTCGGTTCTTCCAGGTCCCCCAGGGGCTCGGGGAGGATCTCGCCGACGCAGGACTGCTGGTTGTCCTCAGCGCGCCCTGGCTTTACTACGGGGTAACACAGATGGCGGCCCGTCGCCTTGCCGACGAGCATATGCAGGATTTCCTGGACACGGCCCCCGACCTTGTCCAGAGCGTGGATCCGGAAGGCCGCTTTCTCTACGTCAACCACGCCTGGCTTGAAACCCTCGGCTACAGCCGGGACGAGGTGTCTCGCCTTTCCATGTTTGACGTCATCCACCCGGATCACCAGGATGCGTGCAAGATCATATTCGAGCGAATCCTGAGCGGGGAAGCGGTTGAAAACATTGAAACGGCTTTTGTGGCCAAAGACGGCCGCAGCGTCATCGCCTCCGGCAACATCAACTGCCGGTTCGAAGGCGGCAAGGCGGTCGCGACGCGGGGGATCTTCCGGAATGTCACCGAGAACAAGCGGGCGGAGGCCGCGGTGCGTGAAAGCGAGGAAAAGGTCCGCTTGCTGCTCGACTCCACCGCCGAGGGAATTTACGGAATCGATCTCGAGGGCAACTGCACTTTTGCCAACAGTGCCAGCCTCCGGATTCTAGGGTATGAAAGCTCCCGGGAGTTGCTCGGCAAAAATATGCATGACCTCGTGCACCACACCCGCGCGGACGGCACTCCTTATCCCATGAAGGAATGCCGGATTTATCAGGCTTTCCGAAAAGAAGAAAAACTACACGTTGATGACGAAGTCCTTTGGCGGAAGGACGGAACGGGCTTTCCGGCGGAATACTGGTCCTACGCGGTACGGCGCGAGGGAAGTTTGGCTGGCGCCGTGGTGACGTTCCTGGACATCACGGAGCGCAAACGGGCGGAGGAGGCTGTCGTTGAGTCGGAACAGCGTTACGCAGATTTGTTCGAAAACGCTCAGGATGCCATTTTTACAAATGACGTGTCGGGCCGCTTCACGGCGGCAAACAGGGCCGCCGAGCGGATCACCGGTTATACGCGAGAGGAAATTGTGAACATGACCGCCCCCGAGTTGGTCAGTCCGGGACTGGGGAATCTTGCCCTGCAGGAGGTGGCGCGGCTGGCTACTGGCGGGGCTGAGCCGGCAACCATGGAGTGGGAGATCATCACGAAAGATGGTCGACGCGTGCCGCTGGAAGTCAGTACGCGAACGATCTACGACGGTGGCAAGCCCGCCGGCATCCAGGCCATCGCCCGTGACATCACAGCGCGCAAACGGGCGGAGGAAGAACTCCGGGTCAAGACCGCTCTGCTGGAAGCCGAATCGGAGACCACCCTTGATGGGATTCTGGCTGTGGACAACGCCAATCGAACCATTCTCCGCAACCAGCAATTTGCCCAAATGTGGGAAATCCCAGAGGCAGTGCTTGCCCTTCATGATGACACGAAGACGCTCCAGTATGTGGTAAGCCAGGCTGAGAGTCCGGCGGCCTTTCTGGAAAGGGTGCAGGACATCTACCAGCATCCAAAGATGAAGGCGCGGGATGAAGTCAGGCTCAAGAGCGGAAAGGTGTTTGACCGCTATACATCTCCGCTGATAGGCACCAACGGCGAGCATTACGGCAGAATCTGGTATTTCCGCGATGTCACGGAGCATCGGCGCGCCGAGGAGGCGTTGCAAGCTTCTGAGAAGCGCTATCGCCGGTTTGTGGAGGGGAACTCAGCCGCCTATCTGCGCGCCACGGCGGATGGGCGGATTCTGGAATGCAATGAGTCGCTCGTGCGAATGCTGGGTTTTCGGTCGCGCGAAGAACTCCAGGCGGTTCGCGCCGGGGACCTTTATGTGAACGCCGCCGAGCGGCAGGCAATGATCAGCCAGCTCCGGGAACGGAAGTCGCTCAGCAATTATGAAATTACATTCAAGCGTCAAGACGGCGCTCCGGTATTCGCTCTCATCAATATAAGCCTGGTCGCGGAGGACGATGGCGCGGTGATCGAGGGAACGGCCATTGATATTACCGGGCGTAAGCGGGCGGAGACCGCCCACTATGCATCGGAACGGCGGTACGTTGATCTGTTTGAAAACGCCCACGACGCCATTCTTACGTTTGACCTGCCGGGCCGATTCACATCGGCGAACAAGGCCGCCGAGCTGCTCACCGGTTACACGCGGGAGGAGATCGTTGGCATGACCGTTCCCGAACTGCTTGCGCCGGGGTTGGCGGATCTCGCCCGGCAGGAGACCGCGCGGCTGGCTGCCGGAGGCGAGCCGTCAACGCGGGAGTGGGAGATCATTACGAAGGACGGGCGGCGCGTGCCGGTGGAGGTCAGCGCGCGAACCATCTACGACGGTGATAAGCCCGCCGGCATCCAGGCCATTGCCCGCGACATCACGGAGCGCAAGCGGGCCGAGGAGGAATTATTCCAGTCTCGGCAGACGCTTCAATCCATCCTGGATACCATTCCCCAACGCGTCTTCTGGAAGGACCGGAACACTTCGTATTTGGGCTGCAACAAGGCCTTGGCGATTGACGCGGGGTTGAAATATCCGGCGGAAATCGTCGGCAGGAATGACTATGAGCTTTCCTGGAAAGCGTCGGCTGAATGTTACCGCGCCGATGACCTGCGGGTGATGGAGTCCGGGACGCCCCGGCTCAACTTTGAGGAAGCCATGAGCCGGCCGGATGGAAGTGAGATTTGGCTCCGCACCAACAAATTGCCCCTGCGTAGTCATGACGGCAAGGTGATCGGGATCATAGGGACTTATGACGACATCACGGCGGAAAAGCGTGCACAGGTGGAACTCGCCAGAGCAAAGGACCTGGCGGAGGCCGCCAGTCTTGCCAAGAGCGAGTTTCTGGCCAACATGAGCCATGAGATTCGCACCCCCATGAACGGCATCATCGGCATGACGGACCTGGCGCTCGACACCAACCTCACCGCCGAACAGCGCGAGTTTCTCGGCATGGTCAGGGAGTCCGCCGATTCTCTGCTGACGATCATCAACGACATTCTGGATTTTTCGAGGATTGAGGCGGGCAAGTTCGTCCTGGACCTCATCGAGTTTGATCTCAGCGACTGTCTCGCCAACATCGCAAAGACCTTCGCCCCGCGGGCTCACGAGAAGGGGTTGGAACTTGCCTACCAGGTGCAGCCCGAAGCGCCCAGGGAGCTCCTGGGCGATCCCAGCCGCCTGCGGCAGATTCTGGTCAATCTTCTCGGCAACGCCATCAAGTTCACCGAGCATGGAGAGGTGGTGCTGCGCGTGGAGACTGAGGATCTCAGCGAGGCCGGGGTCCGCCTGCACTTCGCGGTCAGCGATACCGGCATTGGAATCGCACGGGAAAAGCAGGAGGTGATTTTCGAGGCCTTTACCCAGGCTGACAGTTCCACGACGCGGCGGTACGGCGGAACCGGCCTCGGCCTGATGATTTCAACCAGGCTGGTGAAAATGATGGAAGGCCAAATCTGGATCGAGAGCGAACCCGGCAAAGGCAGCACCTTCCACTTCACCGCGCACTTCGGCGTGCCAAAGGCCCACACGCAGAGCAAGCCCCGGAAGACGATCAGCCTGCAGGATATGCGGGTGCTGGTGGTGGACGACAACGCTACCAACCGGCGCATCCTGGACGCCATGCTCAGGCGCTGGATGATGGTCCCGGCTTTGGCGAGCGGCGGAGAGGCAGGCCTTGTTCTCCTGGAGGAGAACGCGGTACTGGGGAAATCGTTTCCCCTCGTCCTGATCGACGCCCAAATGCCCGACATGGATGGATTTACGCTGGCGGAGAAGATCAAGCAGAATCCCAAACTGGCGGGCGCCACGGTGATGATGCTGACCTCGACGGGACAGCGCGGAGATGCCGCCCGCTGTCGCGAACTGGGTATCTCCGCCTACCTGATCAAGCCCATCCGCCAGTCCGAGTTATTGGATGCCATCATGACGGCGCTCGGACAGCAGCAAGGCGAGGATCGCCCGCGCCTGGTCACCCGGCATCTGTTGCGCGAAGCCCGCCAGAAGCGGCGGATCCTGCTGGCGGAGGATAATCCCGTTAACCGGGAATTAGCCGTGCGCCTGCTTGAAAAACGCGGCCATCAGGTGGCCGTGGCGCAAAATGGCAGGGAGGTCATGGCCGCGTTGGAAACGCAATCCTTTGACCTGGTCCTGATGGACGTGCAGATGCCCGAGATGGACGGCTTCCAGGCCACGGCCGCCATCCGCGAAAAGGAAAAGACCACGGGATCTCATCTGCGGATTGTCGCCATGACCGCTCACGCCATGAAAGGCGACCGGGAGCGTTGCCTGGCCGCCGGCATGGACGGTTATGTGTCAAAACCCATCGAGCCGGAACAGTTGTTCGAGACGATCGAGGACGCCACCGTGGTCCCGGTAGCGGCGAACCCAGCCTCGGAAGAAAGCATCGCATCACCGGTCAACTGGGAGGAGGCCCTGGCCCGCGTGGAAGGAGACCGGCAGCTTCTGGCCGACATGGCGAAATTGTTCCTCGAAGATGGCCCGAAATTGTTTTCGGTGGTGCGCGCGGCGGTCGCGCAACGCGACTCCAAGGCCCTGGAGCGCGCGGCCCATGCCCTGAAAGGCTCCGCCGGCAACTTCTCCGCCCACGCCACTTATGAGGCCGCCCTGAACCTGGAGGAGATTGGACGAGGCGGGGATTTGACCGCCGCCGAAGAAGCCTGCGGTGGGCTCGAGCAGGAGCTTGCGCGCCTCTGGCCGGCCATCGAGACGATGGCGGCGGGGAAAGTAAACGCTTGACGAAAATCCTGATGGCCGATGATGCGCGGGTCCGGACCTTGATGTTATCCACTCGCCGAGGGCGAAGGGATTCAAAGGGGCAGGCTGGCAACCGGCAGGGAAACTGGTGGCTGAAGGACTCGCAACACACCGGCGGCTGATTCTCCGTTTCCTCTCTAACAGGCTGTTGAAATATCTCGCAGAGTGGACGTAGCGGCGGGTTCACCCCGCCATAAAGTCAATCCTTTCAGCGTGGGTTGGCGGCGTAAAGCCGCCGCTACAGCCTTTTTCAACATCCTGCTAAGCTGCAGGGCTTTGGATCCCGCTCTTCCGGCGGCGGAAGGGTCCCCGTTGCCGGATTCGAGGGTGAAATCAAGCTCCTCTCCTCCGCGCCTCCGCGCCTCGGGCCCGCCGTTGCAACCTTTTCCTTGAATTGGCCATCGCAGCAAAACCCGGTCCGTCCCGGAACCTTTCATGACGGGACCGGCCGATCCCGTGTAAAATTTCTATTCCGGCACGGACGGCAGGGAATGCGGAATAATTGAGAATGTCTCTTTGCCCGGCATCCTGAGTAGAAACAGGATCATAATTGATCGGAGGCTCACCATTGAAGATTCGCAGATTGCTTCAGGGACTGATGGCGGTCGTACTGCTGAGCGCCAGCGCGGCGGCGCTGCATGCCCAGGACTTCCGCGTGTTCATTGAGGGCGGCGCATCCTCGCTCCGTGACAAGCAATATTACACCGTTTACGGCAGCTCATTCGCGTCCACTTATAGGACCGGCAACAGCTTCACCGTGGGTGCTGAATATCCCATCTTCAAGACCCTCAGCGCGGAAGGCTCCTACGGCAGGTTTCGCAACAACCTCGCCATCACCAATTACTTCAATTCCACCACGCCCAATAGCGTGATGGGATACGGCGTGCAGGGCCAGAGGGTCACCCTGGACGCCAATGCCCACGCGGCCGAACCCATCAGGGGCGTTCGGCCCTTTCTGGTGTTCGGACTTGACGTCGACCGCTTTGCGCCCACCAGCGACGGCGCGGCGCTGGCCAAGTCACAAGGATTCAACGGAGTGCCGGGCACAGTCCTGAATCCCGACTACAGGTTCGGATACAACTTCGGCGGCGGCCTGGATATCTCTCTCACCCACCTGCTGGCCGTCAGGGTCGATGCGCGAGACCACAGAGTGACATCGCCTACCCTCGGCCTTCCCCATAGCGCTACATCCGGCTTCACAGGCTACTACCCCGTCACCGGGAAAATGAATGACTTTGTCCTTTCCGCCGGGTTTGTCATCCACTTCGGATTATAGGTTCTTGTCGAGCAGGATGTTGAAAAAGGCTGTAGCGGCGGCTTTACGCCGCCAACCCACGCTGAAAGGATTGACCTTATGGCGGGGTGAACCCGCCGCTACGTCCACTCTGCGAGATATTTCAACAGCCTGCTAGCGGCCGCTCAACCGGCCACAAACAGCCGTTGCGGAGCGTTTTCTGAGTGGAAGGTGCGGGCGGATTTTTCCAGTTCCGAATCCATTTCAGCCGCTCCCAGCAGGATGAAGTTGGTGACGTAAATCCAGGTCATGAGCACGAAGAAGGTGCCCACCGCGCCATAGGCGCCCGAAGTGGTGAAGTGGCGGATAAAAGCGTTGAAGCCAATCGTCGATGGAAACCAGACCACCACCACAAACAGGCTGCCCGGCGTCACCCATCGCCAGGGCCGTTGGGTGTTGGGCAGCACGTAATTGGCAAAGCCCACCGCAAAATTCAGCAGCACCAGCGGAATCACCCAGCGCAATACGTGCCACAGCACCACGAACGCGGCGCCCGGTCCGGAATGCGTTCCCAGCCAGTGGCCCACCCGGCCGCCAAACGCCAGCAGGCCGAACGCGGTCAGAAACGTCAGCGCGAACACCAGCATCACGCCGCAGGCCAGCAGCCGCCTTTTCCAGAAGGTGCGGGTTTCTCTCGCGTTGTAGGCGGCGTTCAGGCCATCCATCAGGCTGATCACGGCTCGGGTGGCAATCCAGATGGAGCTGGCCAGGCCAAAGCTGAGCAGGCCGCCCCACTCCTGGGTCAGGTTGGTAACGGTCCTGAAGACGTAGGGCTGAACGGGGTCGGGGAAGTAATGGGTGATCCAGGTCAGCACGTGCGGCCACGCACCCGTGAAAGGCAGGTAGCCGACAATAGCCGCCAGCACAATGAAAAAGGGAAACAGCGCCATCAGGAAGAAGTACGACATCTGCGCGGCCAGGTCTTCGCAGTTGTCGGACAACACGGCCTTCCACACCCGCCGCAGCCACACTCGCCACGGCAGGTTACACTCCAGGCCAAACAGCCGCGTCCACCGGAATCCGTGTTTGCTTCCGGCCTTGACCGTGTCTTCTGGCGCGTCAGGCAAGTTCCCCTCTCCACCGGGCATTCGACAACTCTGATAGCAACGTTCGGTACATGTTCTTCTGCATGAGCGCTGGAATCAACTCTGTCATTCTACGTCGTCCTATTATACGCGCCCAGCCGCAAGTCCAAAACGCTTTGCTGCGCCGGGTGGGGCCGGGGTCGGCCCAGCCGGACGCTCCGCATCTCGCCAGACACCACGTCCACACACAGACTCTCCGATCCAATCCCCTGATTATCAAATGGTTAACATATTTAACAGGCAATTTTCGGGCCGGATTGGGTGGATCGCCCGATTGTTAGTTTTGTAGCCTCCAGTTACCTTAAGGGCAAGGGTCCAGCTATTTAACGTTCATCATTTCGACACTGCGGAGCGCACGGCACGCAAGGCACGAACCAGCGCCTTCTTCCGCGGCGAACGAACGGGGGTCGAATGAGAAAGCTCATGATGTTATTTTTCCGATACAGGCACGTCAGATTTATTCAGCTATGATTCAGCCAATTCATATACACGTGCCGGTCATGTTTTGGAGAACTGAGTATTTTTATTGCTTTAAAAGCAGGCGAATCCCCGGGTATCCGCTGCGAGTAGTATTGGTACACTTCAGCGTCGGACAGAAAATCCCCTGAAGCGTCTACGGCGTCCAGAACCCACACTGGACGCGGATAAAGCGCAGCGGCAAGATCGGGGACATCGAAATGCTCCAGAATTCCAGGCACAAACCACCCCAGGGGAAGGGAATAGTCCGTCGACTGGACAATCGACATATAGGTCACAAGCATCCGGGTAAGAAGAATAGATTGAGCGCGCTCATCGAGCACAGCAGCCATCAAGGCAGCCAGGCCCGCTGCCTCCTGCCCTATAACTTGAATTTTAGATGTGTCCACATCCGGCCGCGAAGCAAGATAGTCGAAAGCGCGCAGGATGTCCCATACTCTCTGGCCGATAACCGGCTTTCCCAGGACCAGATTGGCCCATGCGAACCTTTCATGGAGATCCATCTGCTCGTAGAAGTTCGGTCCCCCCTTTGGCGGGCGGGGAACAGAAAGTCCGGTGCCGCGTGTGCTGATTGCGTATACTGCGTTGCCCTGGCCCAATGCACCATCAAAGGGACTCGGTTCCACAACTGCCTCATCCGCATACCCATCGCTAATGTAAAGGACGCACGGATGCCTGGCGGCCCCATTCTGCGGTTTAACGAACCAGCCCAGGATGCGAACTCCAGGTTCGGACTCATATTGGATTTCTTCTATTTGTTGTTTCTTTCCCATGTTGGTGGAGAGTGTGCGAGCGTGGAGCGGGGTCCGTTGCGTTGGGAGCGCGAGAAGATTGGCAAGTTGAGTCCGGATCTGTTCTCTTGCCAGGGCCGGATCTGCCGGCTTTTTACGGAAAGGGCTGGCTGGTAAAATCCGCCGGGCGCGATCATAGTTCAACTGAACCACAGACCTGCCATGAAGTGAACTCAATACCTGACCGGTTGTAGTGGCGTTGAGCGCGCTATCCGGGCCGGCATCGTATTCCGCTTCCTCCAATCCCGCGTCCATATTGTCAAACCATCGATTGAACCAGCCATAGATGGCCCGCCGGGAAAAGAAATCCATTCCATGAGGCAGGTTACCGGCGAATAAACCCACCTTGTCCCTGGCCCCAAGGATTCCGTAAATCCGCACGAGTTCGTCGTAGTTTTCAATGGTCGCTTCCGTGTTGAGGGGCCCGTAGGTTTCTCCCTCATCGTTCTTTGTAAAGCAAACCAACAAGGGTTTGGGAGCAAAGGTCGCGAGAAGATCGCCGCGGTCCATGCGCAACGGCAGGCTTCCAATGATGTCTGTCTCAGGATCGGAGATGGATCCGGGTGGATCATAGAAGGGTCCCGCCACGTTCGCAAAATTGCCTTCGATTGCGACCGCCGCGTGGATGCGCGGTTCCAGCGCTCCCAGGAACATGGTCATGGTTCCACCGCCCGACTGTCCCGTGCATCCGATGCGGTGCGGATCAACTTCCGGGCGGGTCATAAGATAATCCAGGCCGCGAATCCCGTCCCAGGCAAGGTACAACGCAAACCCGTTGCCGAACAAAACCATCGGCCTTCCGGGCATCGTATGTTCCATGGAAACCCGGTGGAAGCGGGAGTGGTTGGTCCCCTGCTGAAGATACTGGATTCTTTCTCCCTGTCCGAGAGGGTCCCAGGTGAGAACCACATAGCCTTTTCTGGCAAGGGTCTGAAAGGTGTATTGATAACGCAGCGCGGCCTTGCCATTGGCAGTGTGACCGAGCGGCGCGAGAATGGTTGGGAACGGCGGCTTTCCCGTCGCGGGAATATATAAATTCGCAGTGACGTAAATCTTCGGCATACTTTCAAAAATCAGTTTTTCGATCCGGTAGGCCTTTCGGTCAATCACACCTGTGATGCGAGGGTTGAGGGGAGTATTCTCAGGCCGTCCCCCCAGTATCTTCCAAAGCTGCGAGCGCACGGTCGCCGTCCGGTCCGCAATCTGCTCTTTCGACTGAATCCGCGCCAGCAAAGCTCTTCTGCGGTCCCTGGCTTGATTCATTTGCAGCGCTATGTGGTTCGGCCAGTCGTTCCAAAACTCCCTATGCGGTCGTGGAAGTTGATCATCCGGAACCAGGGTTTCGAGTCCATTGTCCGCAACCGCACCGAAGGCAGGCACATGCAATCCAAGAGCGGATGTAGCCACAGCGGCAGCATGGGTCGTTAAGAATTTTCGACGAGTCACCATATCAGGCGGGAACCTCCATTTTCAGATTTCTAAAACTTTGGGACTGGCGATCATCCCACTACTCAGCCGGAATTTCCAGTATGGACTCCGGCCCGGCCGGTAAAGTACCACCTGCCCGCTCCGAATGCACCGGCAGCCGGGTCGGAGCTTGCAGGAGCCACCGAACAGGCCGAGTTTGCCTCTCCAGTTTTTTTCAGTAAGGGGCTGAACCCGCCGGCCCTTCCCTCTTCCTTCAGTAAGCGCCGGGGCAGCGGGCGCCGCTTTCCGGAATCATCAAGGCGGGGAATTGCAGGGGAATTTTGGCGTATAATCGGACGAACCAGTCTCAGGGGGGGATTTCCAGATGAGGACTTTAAACAAGAGGTGTGTGCTGCTGGCAGCGCTGGTGGCTGCGTGGTGTCTCGTTCCCGCCGGGCAGGGTTGCCTGGCGCAGTCCAATAACAGCAATGATGACATCAAGACCCTGATCAAGGAAATCCAGGAAATGAAGGCCGCCCAGGAGGCCATGCAGAAGGACATCACCGCCATCAAGGAGCGGCTGATTCCCCAACCCCCGCCGCCCTTCAAGGAAGGCGACATCAGCATCCAGGGCGACCCGGTGATGGGCAGCAAGGACGCCCGGGTGACCCTGGTGGAATTCACCGATTACCAGTGCCCCTTCTGCGGCCGCGCCTTCCGCCAGACCTTTCCGCCCGTGGTGGCTGAGTATGTGAAAACGGGCAAGCTGCGCTACGTCATCCACAATTACCCACTCACCCAGCTTCACGCCAACGCCTTCCGCGCCGCGGAGGCCGCCCGCTGCGCCCAGGCCCAGGGCAAGTTCTGGGAAATGCACGACCGGCTGTTCGGCAACCAGAAGGCGCTCGACGAGAAGGGGCTTGAAGATTCCGCCAAGGCGCTGGGGCTCGATACCCAGCAGTTCCAGCAGTGCCTCACCAGCGGTAAATACAAGACGGAAATCGAGAGCGAAGTCGAGGCGGGAAAGAAGCTGGGCGTCACCGGCACTCCCACCTTTTTCCTCGGAACCACCGGCAGCGACCCCAACGAGGTCAAGGCCACCAGGAAAATCGGTGGAGCGTTTCCTTACACGGCGTTCAAGCAGGCCATTGACGACATCCTGTCTCCACCCAAGCCGGCGCCCGACTCGAAAGCCACCGCCAAGCCGGGTGAACAGCCGGCCGAAAAAACCGCGGCGCAGGCCAAGCCCGGAAGCTGACGCCCGCTCCTTGAATCTGTGATTTTGAATTTTCCGGCTGGCACATACGCCGCGCTGTTTGCGATGGGCGCGTATCAGGAGGGCCGGGCTTCAGCCCGGCCACGATGCGAAGCCGCCTCACCGCCCGCCTTTTCGCGAAAGGGCACGGATTTATCCGTGCCGAAAAACGGTGTCATGCCGTGCGGCTTTAGCCGCCGGCCGGGTGAGGGGTCACGTCAATGGTCGATTGAGTGATTTGCGTTTGTGCGATTGGGAAAAACACTCCCGAACCGATTTACCGAAAAGCCCTTGCGGTTTTCTAACTCGTAGTTCGTAATTTGTAATTCGCAATTTCTGTTCTTTCAATCGCCAATCAAAAATCGCAAATCCCCAATTCCTTGCTCGTCACTTGTCACTTGTCACTTGTCATTACTCTTTTCATCCTTCATCCTTCATCCTTCACACTTCATTCTTATTGCCCCGCCTTTCTTTCCGCACCACCCAGGTTGACATGGAGCGCTGGTTCTGCACCACCGTCGTCTTCAGCGGCTCCACGGGTACAGCGCCCAGCCGTTCGGCGATCGATGCCAGCATCGCGGCGTCCACCAGAAACCGCTCCGCGCCATCCGGCGACCGGTACCGGTGTCCTTCGATCTGTTCCATCTCGCTCTCCATGCCGATGGTCGAGGCGATGCGGCAGAAGAAGAGTCCCCCGGGCTTCAGCACGCGCCAGCATCCCTGCAGCATGCGCTCAAACTGGGCGTCGTCGCGCGCCAGGTGGAGGACGGTGTTGCTGATCACCACATCCGCGCACTCATCGTCAAAGGACATCTTTTCCACGGCTTCCACGCGAAAATTCGATTCGGGAAGCGCGGGCGCCAGGGTGCGGGCCATCGAGCGGACGTTTTCCACGGCCTTGGCGTCCTCGTCCGCGGCGAAAACTTCATAACCTTCCCGCAACAGGTAGACGATGTTCCGGCCGTAACCGCATCCGGCATCCAGGATTCGCATTCCGGGCCGGATGTTGCCTTTCAGAAGCTGGTCGAAAAGGTAGATGTCAATCTGGTCAAATTGTTTCTGCAGTGTGGATGTGGACATTCTGTGAGCGTAGCCCCCCCGCCGCAGCGGTGTCAAATCCCGCCGCTCTGCGCTTTTTGAATGCGGAAATTAGAAGCTGGAATCGCTTTCCCCGGCTTCTGTCTCCGGCTCTTCGTCACTCGTCACTGTTTTTCTCGTCCTTCATAATTCAGAACTCATCATTGCTTTCTCCCCGGCAAAGTCCCATTGCTTCCTGCCTTGCCAGATGGTATAAAACCGTTGACCTTGTAGTTTTCACAGAAACACCAGAAGTGCAGCGCGCATCATCACGCCGGGCGGCCCCTGGGTTTTCGCAGCGGCGCTCGTGGTTGCGGTATCCGCGCGCGGCGTTTGAGGGCGAAAGGGCATCCGGCGCCTGGCAGGGGTTCGGCGCTTGGCGGTAACCAGCTATGGCAGATTTCACGCTGCAAACGCTCTTCAGGCTTTGGCGCTGTTCTCGATTGATCTGATCGCTAAGGAGGCTTCACATGGCTCTATTTTCCTGGAAACTGTCCCGGCGGAACTTTCTGGCGGGCGGCTCGCTGCTTTCCGGGCTGACGGGCGCAATGGCAGGACGCATTCCGGCGTTTGCGGGAATGGGCGACAAGTCCGCAATGCCGCAGAATCCTGACAGCCCTTCGGGCGGCGCTGCCGGGGCCGGCCCTGCAACGGGCGCCGGCTTCAACGTATGGGCCATCAATGACACGGTGCGTGTCGATCCCATCCGCAACCAGCCCTTTGAAGAGAACCCGGGCCTTTTCCCGGACGGCGTGCGCGCGGGTTACAAGCAATCCAACCTGGTTTGGGACGGGGCCGCGCGGCGCGTCACATTGAAAGCCGCGCGTAACGAGACGGTGGCCTTCCAGATGGTGATCGAGCGCAGCGGCGAAAAGCTGACCAACGTGAACGTGGCGCTGGCTGAACTGGCGGGGCCGGCGGGAGCCAGAATTCCGCTGGCGAACTTCGAGATGTTCCGCGAATGGTACGTGCATGTCAAAAATCCCTCGAAGCAGAGCTACACGCTGGGCCCGGGCTGGTATCCTGACGGGCTGCTGCCCTGCCTTCGCTGGAGCGGCAACCTCTATCCGCACACCTACGTGATGCCCTTCGACCTGCCCGATCCGTTGAACAACGTCGGCAAGGAGCAGCAGAGCCAGGCCCTGTGGATCGACATCTATGTTCCCCGGCAGCGGCAGGCCGCCCCGCCGGGAAAGTACACCGCGCCCATCACCATTTCCAGCGATCAGGGGAAAGCGGAGCTGACGCTGGAGCTTCATCTGTGGGATTTTGAGCTTCCCGAGGAGAGCCATCTGAAGCCCAGCATCCACACCGACACTGAAATCAACAGCTTCTCGGAGGAGCTGGAGCTCAAGTATTACCAACTGGCGCGCAAGCACCGGATTGCCATTTCCTGCCTGGGATACGCGCCGGCCCTGAAGGTGTCGGGCACCAACGTCGAGATCGACTGGAGCCGGTACGACGCGCGGCTCTCCAAATATTTCGACGGCAGCGCCTTCACGGAACAACATGGATACAGCGGCCCCGGCTACGGGGTGCCCACCGAATACATCGTTCTGCCCTTCGACGCCTATCCCTGGAACGTCTACAAAATACCGCGGGGGATTCAGATGAGCGGAAAGGAGTGGAAGTTTTACGCGCCCTGGCCGGCTCGCATGCCCAGGGAAGGCCCCACGCCCGAATTCCGCGCCATCTGGAAAAACGCCTTTCAGGCTGTTCAGGCGCATTTCGACCAGCATCCCGCGTGGAACAAAACGGAGATGGTGGTTTTTTTCAACAGCCTCGATGAATCCTACGACGAGGTGTCGCGCGATCGCATGTTCTACTTCGGGCGTTTGCTCAAGGAATCCAACACGCCGCGCCTTAAATACCGCGTGGACGGCTCCTATCCCAGGGAAACCACCGAGCGCCTGGAAAAGATCCTCGACATCGCCAACCTCGGCCTGGAGGACTGCACGCCCGCCAACGCCGCGGAATTCAAGAAGCGTGGAATCCAGTTGTGGTACTACGAAAACGGCGCCTCCATCATCGATGGCGATGGACTCAAATGCCGCGGCCTCAGCTGGTTTTCCTGGAAGCAGCGCACCGATTCCTGGGACATCTGGGAAATGGATTTCGATTCGCTGCGCGCCTGGCAATACCCCGAGACCTACCACAAACAGAATGGAGCCGGGATGCTGGTCTATCGCGGCGAGACCATGGGCCTGGATGAGCCGGCTGCCAGCATTCGCTTTAAGGGCATGCGGCGCGGAAGCCAGGACTACGAGTATTTCTGGCTGCTGGCGCAAACACCCGGCGGCAGAGAAGTGGCGGACGAAGCCGTGCGGCAGGTTGTGCACGGCGCTTTCGATGGCAAAGAGGCTTTAGGCGCGCCGGGCATGTGGATTCACGATCCCGACCAATGGGACCGCGCGCGCCTCAAAATCGGCGACGCCATCGAAAAGGCGCAGGCGTCGTAGCGCGGTCCTCCGGGTCTGAGGTCCACGGCTCTTTGTAGGGGAGGGCTCCGCCCCATAAGCGCTAACTTAATGGTTGTATGGTTCCGGGGCTTATCGTACACTGGTCGGCATGGAAAATGCCTTGGAGGAGAACTGGCGGGTAGTTCGAAGCCTTTTACCGGAG